>Ga0181597_10000585_pt1 | contig 40154 bp, 30 predicted proteins | sample 041ome_5_FD_148647 | JGI IMG/M metagenome (GOLD analysis project Ga0181597, IMG submission 148647) | Coastal salt marsh microbial communities from the Groves Creek Marsh, Skidaway Island, Georgia - 041403US metaG (spades assembly) | ecosystem: Environmental > Aquatic > Marine > Intertidal zone...
AAAAACAACAAAATGAAAAACTCCTCCAAAATTAAATATATCGTATTCATTTTTTGGGAATAAACAAGAGATTTCATAAAAAGTATTTATTATATAATTTATGATTTTATAGGTGTAGTTAATTGTACTTATCAAAAAACTTGAATCAAAGATAAATAATAAGAAAAAGAACAGAACATTTAGTATATAAAATAAGAAAATAAAAGGACTAATAAAAATGTTAACAGGAACACTAAGATATGGAAACTTTCCAAAATAATCTAAAATGAGAAAAAAAGACCCACTTGATGCAGCAAGAGAAATGAAAAATAGCAAAACAATATTTTTTAATATTTTATTTCTAAAACCTTTCAAATAATCGTTATTATTCAGTATAAATAAAATAAATAAAACAACAGTGAAGGAAAGCTGATTGCTTAGACTAAAAACAGAATCCTTAAAAAAAACAATAAAAGCCATTAATGTAAGACAAAAGAATATTATCGCCTTATTTTTAATTCTTAAAAAATGAGTAATTTCAAAAAGGCTAATCATCAACAAGGCTCTTAAACCTGTTTGCGGTATTCCAATAAATCCCAAATATACCAGGCAAGCGATTATCTTTAATGGCAAATTGAGATAAAATTTATGTTTTATTGGAAAACAAAGAATTGTCATAAAAGCATAAAGAAAACCTATATGCAAACCACTAACCGCAAATAAATGAATCGTACCCGTATCCTGTAATTTATCAAAGATATTTTGATTAACAAAAGACTTTGATCCTGTAAACATGGCCCAGCCAAATGCAACAGGTTCAGAGTTTATTCTTTTAATCTTCTCCTCAAATTGATGAATTAACATTTTAGACTCATCAACCTCGTTCACTGCAAGCCTTATGTTTGAAATCGATAAAAAGTTGTCACCAGGAAAAGATTCGATGTTTGCCAAGACTTCCACTTCAGAACATAAAGGAAGTTTGTTTTCATAGTACCGATCGCAGATGATTGCTTTTCTATTAACCCAACCTCCCACAGGAGGCTTGAGCTCCTTAATTATACTAAAGTATTTGTAATTTTTACTTTCCGAATCATATTCCTTAAGTGGTATAAGCTTAATCCTAAAGTCTTTTTCGAATTTTGATATATTATTTCTTTCGATGGTATTTACTGAACAAAATAATAATAAAAATATTGTGATTTCTATAATTAATAACAGGGCAACTTTGATTCTTTGTATTTTGTTAGTTAATATATTTCTTAAAAATATATTGGTTATAACGCAAAAAGAAAATGCTAAAACCAGTCCAGTCATACCGTAAGATGTAGAAATCCTAAGAATTAAAATATTAATTGTCAAAATAACTAGAATACTTTCAGATTTTAAATTTGATATATAATTACTGATTAATTTGCTTAAACCAGAAAAATAATTTTTAAATGTTAAACGAAAGATCATATATGTTTTCTGCCAATAGAATATTCAAGCGATCCGTTTGTGATTCTCTTATATTAATTTTAATTGGCTCATTTATTTTACAATCTATAGTAGGTTTGTTTTTTGAACAAAATTTTATTTATCAGTTTCTTTCATTAACTCCACCTCTTTTCTTTTCAGGTCATCTTTGGTCGTTTTTCAGCTATGGTTTTCTACATGATGGGCCATTACACCTCATTATGAATTTGTTAGGATTACATTTCATCTCAAGAAGTGTTGAGGAAAGGGTTGGTCCCACAAAGTTTAAATTTTTTACAGCAAGCTGTTTGCTATCTGGGAGCTTAATCTGGTTGTTATTTAATTTAGATACAAATTCTCACTTAATTGGCTTTTCTGCCGTGATTTTAGGCTCTCTTTGCTTCTTTTGTTTAGAAAGACCCAATCAGCCCATTACATTTCTACTTTTTTTTATATTACCCATAACGATCAAACCAAAATGGCTCTTAGCTGGTTTGGTTGGATTAGAAGTTTATGGACTTCTAAATTCTGAACTAACTGGGTTTGGTGGTATTGCACATTCGGCTCACATTGGAGGTATGTTTGCAGGTTTCTTATATTTTATATTTTTCTCTAAGAATTTAAGCATTCCCATAAAGTTTACTTTTCAGCATTCTAATGGAAAGAGTCCCAGAAAGAGCAAGGTTTCATTTAATCCTAAACCCAATTACAAAGTGAATTTTGGAATGAATTCATCTATAAAAATCGAAACAGACCGCATTTTAGATAAAATCAATGAAAAAGGTTTTGGATCCTTGACTTCCAAAGAAAAAGAAACTTTGGAAAAAGCAAAAAAGCTGTTAGACAGCTAAACTAGACTTATTCATGATCTACATCCATTTGAAAGCTTGTTTTTTATTGTTCTTCTATATAGCTGGATCATCTTTCGCTATAGCAATTGATCCCCCCGTTTTTTCCTCGCAGGCGATTAATTCCAAACAGAGTTATTCTGCACAGCCCACACCATTAGTTCCTAGTCCAATCATGGTGGATGAGACAAAATGGCTTTTAAATGCTCTTGAAAAAGCCCATTACAAAAAGCTTTCTATAGAAGATCTCAACGAGAAGTTGTTTTTAGAAAATTATTTAAAAAACCTGGACAAACAAAAATTGTTTTTTACGGCTCAAGATCTGGAGGAATTTATTCTTAGGTATGAACCAACCCTCCTTACATACCTCAAGCAAGGAAATTTATTTCCGGCTTTCGAAATTTATGACTCTTATCGAAAGAATGCATTATCCAGACTAAATCAATCTATAAACTTGTTATCCGGTATTCCTAAATTAGATAACAACCAATCTTATCAAGTGGATCGTTCCGATTCTGAGTGGGCTCACACCATTCAGCATTTAGACGATGTTTGGAAAAAGCTTATTTCTTATGAGTTTACAAACGAATTACTCACTCAGGTGGATGATAATGAAACCTCCCTCGAATTAACTCAGTTTACCCAACGAAAAAGATTGGATGCCCTCGAAAAAATCAAAAAGAAATATGAAAGATGGCACAAAAATATCACTGAGTTTGAGGCAAGTGATGTACAGGAATTATACTTATCAACGCTTACTCAAATGTTCGACCCTCACACTTCATTTCTTAATATCAAAGAGAAGGAAAAATTTGATCAAGCCATGCATAATGAATTTGTAGGCATTGGAGCAGTGCTAACGGATGAAGATGGCTATTGTACTATCAAGGAATTGCTACCAGGTGGCCCTGCAGAAGCATCACGAGAATTAGAGGCCGAAGATGTGATTCTTCAGGTTGCCCAGGAAGGGGGCGAATTTGTGGATGTAGTCGAAATGAAGCTTTCTAAGATAGTGGATCTTATTAAAGGACCCAAAGACACAATTGTATCTTTAAAAATTAGACCTATTAAAAGTCCATCTTCTACAAAAGTAGTTAAGATTGTTAGAGACAAAATTAAACTCACAGCAAACCTAGCGAGTGCGAGTGTTTATAATATTGAAAATGATCGAGATAACTTAGCTTTTGGTGTAATCGAACTCCCCTCGTTCTATGGCTCAAGCGGAGAAGGTCACAAAGCCACTGACGACGTAGAAGAGTTAATCGAAGTACTCAAGGAAGAAGCAATTCAAGGATTAATATTGGATCTTAGGAGAAACGGAGGAGGCTATCTTAGTGAGGCAGTAAATTTAGCAGGTTTATTCATTTCCCGAGGTCCAGTCGTTCAAGTAAAAAGCTCGGACGGAAAAATCAGAAAGAAATTCGATTTTAATCCCAAGCTAGCATGGGATGGCCCATTAATTATTTTAGTTTCGAGGTATAGTGCATCTGCATCTGAAATTGTAGCAGGAGCACTCAAAAACCACAGAAGAGCAATCATCGTTGGCGACAAATCAACTCACGGAAAAGGTACTGTTCAATCTCTGATTCCCATGAATTTACCCTTTTCCATGGGAGTCCAGGACGGCAAGCGAAGTGCAGCGAAAATAACCATTCAAAAATACTACCTACCTTCCGGCGAAAGCACTCAGTTGACAGGAGTTACAAGCGACATCTCCATGCACTCCATCAATGAATACCTGCCTATTGGTGAATCAGACCTCGATAATGCTCTTGCTTGGGATAAAATACCTGAAGTTAACTTCAGGCGACCTGAGGGAGAATTCAAATATAATGAAGTGGAGATTAATTTACTTCGCCGATTAAGTGAAAAGAGGCAGCAACAGGAGAAAGAATTCCAGTATCTCGAAAAAAGCATTTCCTGGTTTAAAGAGAAAAGGGAGCAAAAGGTTGTACCATTGAGCTTAAGCCAGAGATTAAATGAAAAAGCCATTGACTCAAATAGATCCCAAATTTTATCAGATGAATTTGATTCTTTAAAAATGTTATCCTTCCCTTCACGAGAAATCGTCTTACAGGTAGTGAAAGATCAAAAAGAAAAATCTATGGCTATTCGTGGACTCTCCAACGATGAACAAAATTCAACAAAAGATAAATACACCCAATCCGATACTTTAGATATTAGATTACACGAGAGCCTCAGGATTTTAAGAGACTGGGTAAATGAAACTTCTTATAAACAGATTTCCCACAAAATAGATTCAGGAAAATCAGAAATTTAACATTATATCTTGGTTGCGAAAACAAATCGTCTTACCAAAAATTGATCTCGAATAATTTCAAAATCAAATTTTTCTTTTAGTAATTCTTCTAAGAGCACTGCTTGTTTATGACCAAACTCTAAGGCCAAGTAACCTCCTTCACATAAAGACTTTTGAGCAATAGAAACTATTTTTTTAATGTCTGAAAAGCCATTTTGAGAGGCAACTAAAGCAGTAATCGGGTCGTGCGACTGTACTTCGGGTTCAGTAGTCAACCATTCCTTTTTTGAAAGATAAGGTGGGTTGGAAATAATGAGATCAAAAGTGTCAGGTAAAAACTCATTTTCTAACCAATTAAAGTTTTGCAATGAAACCCTAGAACTGAGTCCAGAAGAATGGCAATTTTCCTCTGCTAAATCCAAAGCACAATTCGATTTATCATAGCCAACACCAGTCGCCCTCGGCAATTGATTACATAACGCTAAAATGATAGCACCACTTCCGCATCCTAAATCAGCGATTTTACCGGAAAAATTTGTGGTCAGTCTTTGGGTAACAAAGTCCACGAGATATTCTGTTTCATGTCTAGGCACCAAGGCTCGATTATCGCACTTTAATTGTAAGCCAGCGAAAGGCACACTACCAAGAATATGCTGTAAAGGTATTCTCTCGCCTCTTTTAATAACGAAGGTTCGTATTTTTTCTAATATGGAATCACTAAGTATTTCCCCGAATCTCAAGTACAAATCCATCCTTTGGCAACCAAGTGTGTGAGCAATAAGCCACTCGGCATCAGTTTTATGATTTTCAACCCCCTTTTTTTCAAGAAAATGAGAAGACTTATTGATCACTTCCAAAATAGAAAGTGATTTATTTTGAATCATCTTTTAATAGATTTTCCAATTTAATAGCTTGGTCATGAGAAATAAGAGCATCAATTAGATGGTCCAAGTCTCCCATCATTGAGTCATTTAGGGAGTGGGAGGAATAATTAATTCTATGGTCCGTCAAACGGCTTTGGGGAAAATTATAGGTTCTAATTCTTTCACTTCTATCACCAGAACCCACTTGGTTTTTGCGATCATTTGCGTATTTGGCATCTTCCTCTGCTTGCTTAGCTTGGAGTAGTCTGGACCTCAGCACTGTCATTGCCTTATTTTTATTCTTAAGCTGGGATCTTTCATCGGCACAGTAAACTTGAATCCCGCTCGGTTTGTGTAAGATTTGTACAGCAGAATCAGTAGTATTTACACCTTGTCCGCCTGGACCCGAAGCTCGGCAAACACTAATTTCTAAATCTTGGGGATCGATTAAGATTTCAACCTCTTGAGCCTCTGGGAGAACTGCAACAGTAGCCGTTGATGTATGAATTCGCCCACCAGCTTCTGTAACTGGAATTCGTTGAACACGATGTACCCCGCTTTCGAATCTCATTCTAGACCATGCGTCCTCGCCCCTAAAAATAAAGACTACTTCTTTAAAGCCACCAGACTCAGAAGTGCTTTGGCTTAGGCATTCAAATCCCCAAGATTTATTTTCTCCGTATCTACAATACATCCGAAATAAATCGGCAGCAAATAGAGAAGCCTCATCTCCGCCAGCACCTGCACGAATTTCAACAATGGTATTTTTCCCCGTATCTTCTTCTTCCGGAAGCATAGCCACCAATAATGAACTTTTTAATTCTGACTCCTTTTGCTCAAGAAACATGATTTCTTCATGAGCAGATTCTGATAACTCAGGATCTTCTAAAAGCTCTTGGGTCGAGAAAATGTCTTGCTGACAATGTTTAACATTATCAAAAATTTCGATAATCTTACGAATACGAGTGTGCTCTCTATTTAAAGAGCTTGCCTTTCGAGCATCCTTAAAAACATCAGGCTCGCTAAGTAGTTCTTCAATCTCATGATACCTTTTTCGAAAGGGTTCGATATTTGGTAGCTCTTCCATAATTATTTTTATATAAACAAGTAAAAGTAGGATAACGATCAAATTGAGTAAAGGTTCGCATAACAATCATATCCACGGACAGAATGTAGTCGCGTGTGTATGGGATTTTGACAAAACCCTCATCCCAGGCTACATGCAAACGCCTCTGTTTAATTATTTTGGCATTAACGAAAAAGTATTTTGGTCTGAAGTAAATAAATTGCCCGAAATTTATTCCCTTCGAGGGCAGACTGTATCTGCTGAAACGATTTATCTAAATCATATTTTAAGTTATGTAAAAAATGGCCCAATGCGCGGTCTTACTAACCAAAAGCTATTCGAGCTTGGAAAGGAACTACCTTTTTATCCCGGATTACCAAATTTCTTTCAAGAAATCGCACTTATAGCTCAGGAAAAGAATTTTAAGGACTATGACTTCAAGGTTGAACATTACATAATAAGCACAGGTCTGGCACAAATGATTTTAGGAAGTAAGATTGCCAGTCATGTGGAAGGTGTTTTTGCGTCGGAGTTTATTGAATCAGCTTTGCCACCAAACTACTTGAGTCAAACAGACCTTTCTTTACCTATAGATCCAGAGATTTCTCAGATTGGTCTTGCAGTTGATAACACGATTAAAACAAGATTTATTTTTGAAATAAACAAAGGTTGTAACAAAAACACCTCTTTGGATGTAAATGCGTCTGTGCCTCATGAACTGCGCAGGGTGCCGTTTGACCAATTAATTTATGCAGCAGATGGACCAAGTGATGTCCCTGTTTTTGCGGTGGTTAAGCAAATGGGTGGTAAAACTTATGCGGTTTATAACCCTGACGATGAAGATGAATTTGCTCAAACCTGCAAACTAGTCGAAAGTGGAAGAGTCCATAATAATGGTCCGGCAGACTATTCCCCCAGATCCTCAACTTCCATATGGATGAAGCAGAAAGTCAGAGAAATCCTTACAAATATGGTTCTAAGAAAACAAGAAAGCTTCCAGAAAAACACGCTATCTGCACCTAAGCATATGCCTAAGAGTGACCCCTCAGCAATGCAGCAATTAGGAAAACAAGAAACCCTATGGCAATGATTAGTTGGACTCGTAAAAGCTTACTTACCATCGAGGAATTAAAGCCCGATGAGATAAGTTTAATTCTAGACACGGCTGATTCAATAAAAAGCATTTCAGATAAAACAGACCCCATCTTCTCCTCTTTAAAGGGTAAAAGAATCATAAATTTATTTATGGAACCGAGTACAAGAACTCGAGTGGCATTTGAGGTTGCAGCAAAATCGCTTGGTGCAGATATCATCTCCATAACAGGAGAGGCGAGTAGTTTGACCAAGGGGGAGACACTCAAAGATACCGCTATGAATGTTCAGGCTCTTGGAGCTGATGCGATCATTATAAGGCATTCATCACCAGGCTCCCCCCTCTTTCTTTCGAAAATGGTAGAAGTGCCAATTATTAACGCTGGAGATGGTGCTCATGAGCACCCAAGCCAAGCCTTATTGGACATATATACGCTTAGAGAAAAACTTGGAGATTTAAAGAACAAGAAAATAACCATTCTAGGAGATATCCTTTTTAGTCGGGTTGCGCGTTCTAATTTATGGGGACTAACAAAACTTGGTGCAAAAGTTACTCTTGCTGGCCCCACAACCTTAGTTCCTGCTGACTTTAAACTTTTGGGGGCAACAGTTACTCACGATACGCAGACTGCCCTAAAGGACGCAGATGCTGTAATGTTACTTCGCATACAGCACGAACGACAAAGTGCATCCCACTTTCCATCTTTATCTGAATACGCAAATGTTTTTGGGTTAGGCCCATTGTCTCTTGAGTGGATGAAAGAAAAAGCAATTATTTTACACCCAGGCCCTCTTAATCGTGGCGTTGAAATAGATTCTGCATTGGCTGACTCTTCAAGGTCGGTGATTCTGGAGCAAGTTTCTAATGGAATTGCTGTCAGGATGGCGATTATGCACTTATGTATATCAAAATGTTTAGATAAACCATTATGACGCTCTCTAATCACGAAAGTATAGATATTATAGGAGCTCGTTTAGTCGACCCTAACTCAGGAATTGATGGAATATCTAATTTGTATGTTCGAGAGGGACGATTATATCACCAAAAACCAAGTAGTGAACCTGGTCAAAGAATAATTTCAGGCGACGAACTCATAGTTCTTCCAGGCTTTCTAGATTTAAGGACCCATTGTCGTGTTCCCGGTGATTCTAAGGCAGAAACGATAACTTCATTAACTGAAGCTGCCGCAAAGGGTGGGTTTACATCAATATTAACGATGCCTGATACGAATCCTCATTGCGATAATCCAGCAACGATCAGATATATTCAGGATAGAGTTAATCAAGATTCAAAGATTCGTGTATATATTTCAGGAGCTTTGACTATCCAATCCAAAGGAGAATCAATGTCCCCACTGGGCTCGTTAAAAGATGTAGGTGTTGTTGCTGTAACGGATTGCCCTTTTACACCTAAAAACAACCAAATATTTCTAAATGCCCTAAAATACGCCGATATGTTCGGATTAGTCATTATTGATTTTCCTCAAGATTCGTATTTATCAAGAAACACCCATGCACATGAAAGTTTCTTGAGTCTGAAAATGGGATTATCGGGCAGTCCTCGTTTGGCTGAGGAATTAGCAGTACAACGATCAATCCTGATCTCAAAACACCTAGATATTCCAATCCACCTTAGCAGCATATCCAGTAAAGGATCGGTGAAGCTGATAAAAGAAGCAAAAGGTGCAGGAATAAAGATTTCTGCAGATGTTTCAGCACATCATTTATTATTGGATCATAAAATAATTGAAGATTATCAAACAAATGCAAAAATTGCTCCGCCATTGAGAGAAGAAACGGATCGAATGGAATTGATATTTGCTGTACAACAGGGAACCATAGATTCATGCAATTCAAGCCATCAACCTTATGCCGAACATCATAAAAATGTAGAGTTTGATTTGGCACCAGCCGGAGCTATAGGATTAGAAACGGCCGCACTTACTTTCATAGAGTCTATTCAAGGGAAAGACCCCTTTAAGCTTTTAGCTGAGAAAATGTCTTATAATCCTCATAAAATACTACGCCTAAATCCACCTTCTCTGAAAGATAATTGTGCAGCTAATTTCACAGTAATTAAACAAGACAACCCATGGATTTACAAAAAAGAGAATAGCTTCAGTCAATCCTTTAATACACCGCTAGATAAATATAAATTTAAACACAAGATTATTCTTACTTACAGTGAAAAAGGGATTGCTTACATCGATAAACCCTAATTACCACACCTTGCTTGAACAAAATTATATCTTTGATAAAAAAAAGACAATTATTGCATTATTGCTTGTAGTCTTATTTTTGCTTCCTCCACTTCATTTATTGATTATTCCTCTCTATTTATCTTCTAAATTTTATCAAAGTGAACATTCTTCTTGCAAATGGAATATTACATATACTCAGATAATTATATATTCATTAATATCAATTATTTCAGTTAATTTAATTAGCGGATCATTATTTGCCAATTTTCCGTTACAAAGTAATGTAAGCCAGATTAAAGAGTCTTTCGATATTAGTATAACTCAATTATTCTCAATTCTTTTAATATCTCCAATTATAGAAGAATTATATTTTAGGGGAATTTTATTTGAATCTTTGAGGCATAGACAGCCTATACTTATATCATTTTGTATGACTTCAGCTTTGTTTGCCATTATTCACTTTAATATTATCTCATCGCCTACACTTTTTGTCCTAGGTCTTTCCCTGGCTTTATTAAGATTATACTCAAATCGTATAATATACTCCATAATTATGCATGCAATATTTAATTCGATTATGCTTTTATTTATTCTTGAATGAAGTTTATATCAGACGATTCTCATAATGACATCTATCAATTATTGTGTTGTCATAAGTATGTGGTCCTTTTTGTCAATGGCCCAATGGGCGTTGGAAAAACAACTTTTTCAAGAAATCTTTGCAATTTATTCAATGGACACTCAGTAAATAGTTCTAGTTTTTCTCTTATAAATATTGAATTCGCTGACCGAACTATAATACATGCAGATTTTTATCGACAAGCATTTAGTTATGAGTTGTTTGAGTATGAGGTTTTACCTCATTTAAGCAATTCATACATAATCCTTTTCGAGTGGTGCAAACCGCTTTTGTTAGATAATAACGCACATCACTTTACACTCGATATTTCTTACAAAGATGGATCTCGGCAATATGTGTTTAAATCATTTGCAACCCCCAAAAGTATTCTTGCCAAGAGGGTTTACAACTAATATGTTTGTTTTTTTGCTCAGGTGGCGGAATTGGTAGACGCGCTAGACTAAGGATCTAGTGCCGTAAGGCGTGGGGGTTCGAGTCCCCCCTTGAGCACCATTACTTTGTTTTATCAAATGTTTTATGCTTTATTCTGTGTCCCATTTGGTAATCATCTTTAAAGGTTTTATTACCAAACTTATCAAAACCTTCGAATAAACCATGTCTCACATTATCTTTCCAGTGTTCCAATAATCTGACAGGAAAGTCCCCTCCCTGCCTTCTATAATTAAATGTGATCCATTCATTAGCTTCATGTGAGCCAAAACTTTTTTCAAATTTCTTCTTGGCCTCTTCTTGTAGTTTTATCCACAAAGTTGGGTAGATGTCACCATTTTTAGATTTGATGGGAGTAAAGTCCTGTGGATCGTTGGTAAATTCAAACCAGTAAATGTGTGTACCATGTTTTTTGCCATGTAAATACTCTCTATTGGACAAAGGTAAACCATACTCATTCCACCTTTTGATAGTTCCATGAATTTTACCACTCAGGAAAGGTATTTGTTCAATAATCTGACCACCCGGAAATTCGTTTTTTACGATTCCACTGAATGGATAAATTTCGTCGAAAGCGTATGCTAAAGGTTCATCGCTCCACTTGGATGACTTGATGACTTCAATAGATTTGACTACTCCATTTACAACTTCTGGTTCACCGAGTTTAAATTGCTCACTACCCGCACCCGAAATGTGAATATCAACAGATGAGGAGTATCCATATCCTCCATCTATTATTTTAAGAGAATTTAAATAAGAGTTTTTGTTCAAAACTGGAACTATTTTGGCCCCACTCCCCTTCCAGAAAAGGTGTCTATCGATAATTTTAATCTCGTTTGCGTCCTCTATTCGAAGACTCGATTTTTCAACTACTCTGTTTTTATAGGGAGCGAGTGGAAGAGATTCGCTATGGCGCGCAATTTCTTGCCACCAGGCAGTCAATTTAGCCAGATTTCCATCAAAAAGAATAAAGTAAGCTAATACAGATGAGGCAAATAATGCTGAAAGACATATGGATAGAAAGGCTTTCATTAATGAGTGTAATGTAGAAAAGTATTTGCCTAGATTAAACTATTGGCAAGAGGGATTCTGCGGGCAAGCCTCGAGGGCCATAAGGGCCCTCTGTAAATAAAGGATGTGTATATTTGCAATAAACAAGCACCAGAATCTAGTTTCCTTTGGGCACTTTCATAGTCGAAGATTCCTCCTGAACCAATAATGGGTAGTTTTTCATTTGTTAACTTGGATATAAATCTTATGACCTCGTTTGACTTGATTGATAGCGGTCTTCCACTAATACCCCCAGTCGGTACAGATTTAGAGAATTTGATGCAACTCGAGTCTATTGTCGTGTTGCACGCAATAATACCATCAAAATTATTTTCTACTGCTTTAGAAACGATCTGTTCTAAATTTTTAAAATTCTCATCTGGAGAAATTTTTAATAAACAAGGAGGAGATTTTAACGAGTGGTCCTTCGACCATTTTTCACGATGATCTTTAATTCCCTGAAGAAGAGGTTCAAGAAATTCATTGTTTTGTAACTGCCTTAAATTTGGAGTGTTTGGTGAACTTATGTTTATGGTAATATAGTCAGCCTGTTTTGCAACCGCATCGAACCCTTCACAATAATCATTAAGTGCCAAGTCAAGGGGAGTCGATTTCCCTTTCCCCAAATTTATTCCAAGGGGTATTGATCTTTTTCCTTTTGGAAAAGATCGGAGAATCTTTTCGACAAGGGCATGAACCCCGCTGTTATTAAATCCCATGCGGTTAACAAGTGCATTATCTTGTGGAAGCCTGAAGAGCCTCGGTCTTTCGTTACCTGGTTGAGGAAGAGGAGTGACTGTCCCAACTTCTACAAATCCAAAACCCAAAGCTTCTGAAGTGGCAGGAAAGAGTCCATTTTTATCAAGTCCCGCAGCTTGTCCAATTAGGTTTGGAAAAGTTAACCCAAATACCTCAACTGGATGTCGGTCGGATTGTAAAAGTTTTCTTAAACAAGATGTAGCGGGTTTTAAGTTTCCGGTAATTTGCAATACTTTCGTTCCGAGGTCATGAGCCCATTCGGGTTCCAAAGAAAATAAGATCGGTTTAAGGAGATTATGGTAAAGCATTGAACATGGTGTTATTATGAAAATTAGATCTCTCTTAAATGTAGATAAAGTAATAAAATTTGTCAGTATTGATTGACATACAAATTGATCATCTCTTATGGCAATCCAATGAAAAAAACAAGTCCGAGCCTAGATTGGTGTGTTGTACGATGTGATAACGATAACAAATGGTGGGTTGATTCCATTAGTGATTCAGAGAATTGGGATATAGAGGATCTGGGTATAATCGATCCCAAACAGTTCATCTACATCAACGAACTCTTGGATTCAATGACCGAGTTTGGATTACAATCTCAGTTAGTAGATGAAGCATTTTTTACTTTCGAAATATCGGAAGAAGTTGCTGGTAAAAAAGTGAAATTGGAAAGGGTAAGGGATTCTCTTCTTAAGGCCGAAGACATGCTTTTTGCTCTGCCAGATGTTTTAGATGAAGAAAAAGGACCCTATGCAGATTTTTTGAGCCATGTAACTCAAATAAGAGTAGCTATGCTCAATGACCTTATAGAATTCACAGAACCCTACACGATTGAGGAAATGGAAGAAGTGCTCTCTGAAAAGCACAATAATGACTTTTTAGAAGGACGCAGGAGTCACTTCAGTGATGAACTTGTTTCTATCTTAGAATTTGTTCCTGATGGATTTGAATTAGATTCAGATTTGGATGACGAAAAAGATGAAGATGATGAAGGTGAGGAAGACTATTCAGATTTAGACACGCATCTAGTTGAAGTTTCAGACAAAGATGAGAAGCTTTTACCGGACGAAGATCTAAAGTGGGAAGAGGATGAGGACCGCGAGGAAGAAGTGACCTCTTACGAAGGGGGTGCTCCCGATGATAAATGAATTCTGTGACCTAAAAGTTTAAAGCAAAGAGGCAATTTTATCGGCAAAATAAGAAAAGATAACTGTGGCTCCTGCTCTTTTTATACTCAAAAGTGATTCATGGGCACACATTTCCCAGTCTAACCAACCCAATTGATCCGCTGCCATTATCCTAGAATATTCTCCAGAAACTTGATAGGCGGCAATCGGTATATCAAAATTTGTCTTAGCATAATTTATTATATCCAAAAAAGGCTCGGCAGGTTTAACCATCAACATATCTGCACCTTCTTCAAAATCTAGGCGAAGCTCTCTTTTGGCCTCCTCGAGATTTGCCGGGTTTAGTTGATAGGTAGACTTATCTACATTCTGTCCTTCTGGAGATGAATCAATGGCTGCCCTGAAAGGACCATAATATGAAGAAGCAAATTTAGCTGAGTATGAAATGATTCCAGTGGTAAGGTAGGAATTTTGATCAAGTGTTTTGCGAATGATAGCTACCCTTCCATCCATCATGTCTGAAGGCGCGACCCAATCAAAACCTGCATCCGCACAGATAAGTGAAGCTTTCGCTAAAACTTCGACCGTCTCATCGTTCCCAACATATCCATTTTCTAAAAGAAGACCGTCTTGCCCATGAGAGGTGTAAGGGTCTAGGGCTAAGTCAGCGATCAGCACTATGTCAGAGTCGAGTGACTTCAATGATCTTGCAGCTCGGTAAACAAGGCTTTTGGGATTCAAAATTTCATGACCACTGGTAGTTTTTAAATCCGAAGAAATCTTTGGAAAAAGAGCGAAAGCTCGGATGCCCATGTTCGCACAAGAAGCAATATGATTGGAGAGTTGATCAATGGGCCAACGATAAACTCCTGGCATGGAAGAAATCTCAACCACCCGATCATCATCAGAAATAAAAATTGGCAAAACAAAATCAGAGGGATGAAGTCGATTTTCCTGAACAATAGAACGTATAGACTCAGAGACTCTGAGTCGGCGGGGGCGTATTGGAAATGAATAAGTCATAGAGAGTACATCTTATGTTCGACAACATGCATTTAAAAATGAATGATTTTCGTTAAAAAACACTACTCATTCATAACCTAAGCCAGTGGAAACACCAATCGAAATTGAGCTCATTCTAGCCTTATTATTATTAATCGGTGCGGTTTGTTCCTTTGCTTTAGAAAAAGTAAGAATGGAATTAACGGCTTTCTTGCTGTTAGCATTTATTTTATTCCTTGGCTTATTTGGTATGGAGAAGTGGCCAACATGGACCGAAATACTTCTCATACTCTCTAGCGAAGCACCTTTGGCGATCATTGGTATGTTCATGGTAAGTTGTGCTTTAGGTAAACAAGGAATTATTGAAAAATTAACCCTTTTCTTACAAGATCTCACCAGATTTGGGTACCACCCATTTCTATTTTTACTCTTGCTATTAGTTGCTGGGCTTTCTGCATTTATTAACAATACTCCTGTTGTGGTGATCCTGTTGCCGGTTGTAATTGGGATATCAAGCAAGCTTGGAGTGCCTGCATCAAAATTATTAATTCCTGTCTCCTATGCGTCCATATTTGGAGGTTGTTGTACATTGATTGGAACAAGCACCAACATTCTTGCTAGCGGGTTTATGTCAAGTTCCAGTCTTTATCCAAACATGCCGGCCATGGGAATGTTTGAACTTACTAAAATTGGAATGCCATTGATGTTCATTGGGATTTTATATCTCATTCTTTTTGGCAAAAAACTACTACCTGGGCGTGAAGCTTTAAGTAAGATCCTTTCTGAAATTCACCGAAAGGAATTTCTAACTGAAGCTATCGTTGCGGCTGATTCGACCCTTGTTGGTCAAATTGTAAAAGATTCTAAAATATCTTCCATTTCTGGAGTCAGGCTTCTCGATGTTGTACGAGAAGGGAAAAGTTTACCTTCACCAATCTCAACCATAAAATTATGTCCACTAGATCGTTTAATTTTATCTTGTAAGCCCCAAGGGATCATTGAAGCAAGCGGAGTTGAGGGCTTTCAATTTTTTAAGCAGGCTGAATTAGGAATCGAACAAATCAATACCTCTGAAGCAGTCATGGTAGAAACTATGATTAAGCCAAATTCAAGCTTTGCATCCCAAAGGCTTTCAGAAGCTGATTTTAGGGGCCGATTTAATCTTACTGTTGTCGCTTTGCATCGGAGAGGTAAAAACTTAGGTCTAAGGCTTGATAATCTAAAGCTCGAGCCTGGTGACACATTGCTTATCTTGGGCTCCGAATCGAGTGTTGAGAAATTAAGAGCCGAAGATGAAACTGTGCTTTTAGACAAAGTACCTCTACAACTTGAAAGAAAACCTTTTAAAACAGGGATTACTATTGGGGTTTTACTTGCAATTATCCTTTTGGCGAGTACCGGCATCGTATCTCTCTTCCTAATTGCTTTAACTGGGGCTGGATTGTTGGTTCTTAGTAATTCAATGACCATGAAAGATGCTCTGCGTTCCGTTGAATGGAATCTATTGTTATTAATTTATTCTATGTTGGCCTTGGGTGTTGTAATGGAGAAAAGTGGTGCCGCTTCTATGCTGGCTCAGATTATTAAAAACATCTGCGTGACTGGGTTTAATGATAAATGGCAAATCATTGGAGCCCTAACGATTCTTTATTTATGCACAGCTCTATTGACTGAGTTGCTTTCAAATAATGCAACTATTTCGATCATGACCCCGGTTTCTTTGTTGGTTGCCTTTCAGTTTGGTCTGAATACCGAAGAAGCCAGAGCCTTTGTTTTAACTTGCTGTATCGCTGCATCTGCTAGCTTTATGACACCCATTGGCTATCAAACCAATACTTTCGTTTACACTGTAGGAGGATACAGGTTCAGGGATTTTTTAAAATTTGGATTCTGGCCTATGCTTATTTATTTTTTCGGGACAATTACCTTAGTAGGAGTTAATTACAATTTTTTCCCTACGGAATTTTTCATTAACTGAGCTAATTTTAAAAAGAGATTCTAAATCAATGCCGATGCATTTGAATCTTATCAAAAAAAGGAAACAGCGATTGCGGCAGAAACAAAAATTTGACTTTGATTTGAAGGAAAAAAATTAAAATCTTTAGATAGATAAAAGTTCCCTGCGTAAATTTTCCTAATATCTAAACTGAAGATAGTAATTAAATCACATATACGACTGTCTTCCAATTATTTATATAATTTAAAAAAAAGCCAAATCTGAAATGTAAACAATTACTTTGGCGTGGAATTCAATATCCAAAAACTTGATTAGTCACTTGACCCAATTCGAATGCATAAACAAAATATTAAGTTTGAAAGAGAAGACATGAGATGGGGAATTCTAAGTAACAGAAAACCTAAGTCATAAGCATAACTAATATCTATTTGTATTTCATACCTACATTAACATGACAGAAGAGCAGGAAAACCAAAACGATAATTACGATTCATCCCAGATACAAAAACTGGAGGGTTTGGAGGGAGTCAGGAAAAGACCTGACATGTACATTGGAGATACCAATGAAAGGGGTTTGCATCATTGTGTTTTTGAGATTGTCGATAATTCTATCGATGAATCACTTGCAGGTTTTTGTAGTGAGATATTTGTTATCCTTCATGGGGATGGATCTTGCACAATTCAAGATAATGGGAGAGGAATTCCTGTTGATATCCATCCTAAGCATAATATCCCTGCTTTAGAATTAGTCCTTACCAATTTACATGCAGGCGGTAAGTTTGGAAAAGGAGCATACCAGGTATCTGGGGGCCTACATGGTGTTGGCGCAAAATGCGTGAATGCAGTTTCTGAATGGTTTACGGCGGAAGTGAGAAGAGGCGGGAAAGTCCATCAAATGAGATTTTCAAGAGGAAAAACAACACAAGAGCTCAAAGTGGTTGGGGATGCTTCTTCAACAGGAACAAAAATAACTTTCATGCCCGATGAGCAAATTTTTGAAGAAACCAGGGAATTTAAATTTGAATTATTAGCGAAAAGATTAAGAGAGTTAGCTTTTCTAAATCCGGGAGTGAGGATACATCTTGAAGACGAGAAAGAGTCTCGAAAAGAAAATTTCTTTTTCGAAAATGGGATTACCGAGTATGTAGAATATCTAAATAAAAATAAGGTATGTCTAATTACAGAGCCCATTTATTTTTCGGGTGAAGCACCCCCCGAATCCGGTGATGGATTAATCATGGTTGAAATCGCAATGATTTACAACGATTCGTTTAATGATCAACTTTATGCTTACGCAAACTCAATTCATAATATTGAAGGAGGAACCCATTTATCAGGATTTAGAACAGCTTTAACCCGAGTGATTAATTCGTATGCTCGTCAAAATGACCTTCTCAAGGAAAAAGAGATTTCGCTGACTGGAGATGATGTACGCGAAGGACTGACTGCCGTAGTTTCGGTTAAAGTTCCTGAACCACGATTCGAGGGGCAAACTAAAACGAAACTCTCGAATCGAGAAGTGGATGGAATTGTACAAAAAATTGTCGGAGAAAAATTAAAACATCACTTTGAAGTAACGCCAGATGATGCTAAAACGATTATCCAAAAAGTAATTCATGCCGCACGGGCTAGAGAAGCGGCAAGAAAAGCTAGGGAAACGGTTCGTAAAGGTGCACTTTCAGGAGGTGGATTGCCTGGAAAACTTGCGGATTGTTCTGAAAAAGACCCATCTTTAAGTGAGCTTTACATAGTCGAGGGAGATTCTGCAGGTGGTTCTGCGAAACAAGGGCGAGATCGACTAACGCAAGCTATTTTGCCCCTTCGTGGAAAATTATTGAATGTAGAAAAAGCAAGGCTTGATAAGGTATTAAATAATAATGAAATACGAAGTCTTATAACGGCAGTTGGAACAGGAATTGGAGATCATGAAGGGGAAGGCTCATTTGATGCTACAAAAGCACGGTATCATAAAATTATCATCATGACAGATGCAGATGTTGATGGTGCACACATAAGAACTCTTTTATTAACCTTCATTTTCAGGCAAATGAGGGGTTTAATTGAAAATGGATATATCTATGTTGCCAAACCACCCCTTTACAAAATTAAACGAAGAAAAACAGAGCAATATATCCAGGATGATTTCGAGATGAGTCAAATTTTGATTAAATTAGGTTGTGAAGATATGCAACTAATAAGATTGAGTGATAATAAGTTGTTTAATCAAGATAGCCTCGAAAAAATAAACGCTTTATTATTAAAGATTGAAGAAACTGGGAAAAGATTGGGGAGATATGGTTTTAATCTTGAAAGATTGCTCGCACAACTTGATTCGCGTAGCGGTAATTTGCCTAAATTTGTTTCAAGAATAAGAACTGGTAATGACGAAGAGATCAGATTTTTACCTGATCTAGATGCAAAGATAGGGTTTATGACTTCTCATGACCTTGGATCTCAAGATCCAGATGCAAATTTCTACCAAAAAGAGATCGAAAGCAATGGCATTACTTTTTCTCAAAGGATAGATATTTACGAGTTGTTTGAATCAAATGAACTAGAAAAATTGATTAAAAATACTTTCGAAGAAGGATTAGATATTTCTTTCTTCGATACATCTAAATCTTCATACAAATTGGTAGATGAAAAGAATGAAGATGCTGAGATGGAAGATGTATCAGGTGTAAACGATTATTTACAAAAATTAAGGAAGCTCGGAAGAAAAGGATTACAAATACAACGCTACAAAGGCCTTGGAGAAATGAACCCAAAACAACTTTTCGAAACAACAATGGACCCTTCCTGTAGGACGCTCGTTAAGGTTGAAATAGAAGACGCAGTTGCTGCTGATGAAATCTTTACTACACTAATGGGAGAAGAGGTTGCCCCCAGGCGAATGTTTATTGAAGATAATGCATTAAATGTAAGCCATTTAGACGCATAATAATTAATTAAAATATTTAGTATGAAAGAAAATATAACCGATATTATGCAAAAAGCATACATCGATTACTCGATGTCTGTAATCGTAAGTAGAGCCTTACCTGATGTTAGAGATGGCTTTAAACCTGTTCAAAGAAGGGTTTTGTATGCAATGCTACGTGAAGGTTTACTACATAATCGAGCATACGATAAGTGTGCAGGAGTTGTGGGCGAAGTGTTAAAAAATTACCACCCTCATGGTGATAGTTCTGTATATGACACTTTAGTTAGAATGGCACAACCATGGGTAATGAGATATCCTCTAGTGGATGGCCAGGGTAATTTTGGGTCAGTAGATGGAGATTCTGCAGCTGCTTACAGGTACACTGAGTGTAAGTTAACTAAATTATCTGAAGAGTTGCTAAAGGACATTGATGAAGACACAGTAGATTTCGCACCTAACTATAAGGAAAGCTCTACTGAGCCGACGGTTCTTCCATCTGCTTTACCCAGTTTGTTGATGAATGGGTCAACGGGTATTGCTGTTGGTATGGCAACTAATATACCCCCACATAATTTAGGAGAATTAATTGATGCGGTTTGTGCTGTCATTGACAACCCTGCCATAGAGATAGATGAAATCATGCAAATTTTGCCTGGACCAGACTTCCCAACAGGTGGGTCTATATCTGGCAAATCTGGCATTGAGTCCTATATGAAAACCGGTCGCGGAATTGTAAGAATGCGCGGTACTATTGAAATAGAAGAATTATCAACTGGTAGACAGCAATTAGTTATAACTCACATTCCTTACAATGTAAATCGTGCAACATTAGTTACAAGGATCGCTGATCTAGTTAAAGAAAAAATATTAGATGGTGTAAGTGATTTGAGAGATGAATCTACTGAGCAAACTCGAATAGTAGTAGAGCTCAAAATGGGTGAAATTGAACGGGTCACAATAAATAAACTCTTTAAACTTACTGCTTTAGAAAGTAGCTTTGGTGTTATACTTTTAGCATTGGATCGATTGCGACCAAGGCAACTCAACATCAAAGAAGCAATTCAATGCTATGTTGAACATCGTCGAGAAGTAACTCTCAGAAGAACTAATTATAGACTTCGTAAAGCTGAAGATCGTGCCCACATCTTAGAAGGCTTTAAAATTGCACTAGATAATCTTGATGAATTTGTACGGATAATACGAGCTTCTCAAAACAGAAATGACGCAAAAGATAAATTGATCGATAAATATTCACTTTCAGATCGACAAGCTGGTGCGATTCTCGATCTAAGATTGTATCAGCTTACTGGAATGGAACGTGAGAAAATCGAAAATGAATATTTAGAACTCATGAAAATTATTTCTGATCTAAAAAATATTATAGATAATGAAGGAGTTTTACTTGATCTTATCAAATCAGAAATTAACGAGTTAAAAAATATTTATTCCGATTCTCGAAAGTGCGAAATTTTAGATTTCGAAGGGGATGTACGAATGGAAGATCTCATACCCAATGATGGTTGTGTTATTACAGTTACAAAGACTGGATTTATTAAAAGAATTTCTGTGGAAGAATTCAAGGTTCAAAATCGTGGTGGTAAGGGTGTAATTGGAAGTGGTCAGAGGGAAGAAGATCCAATCGATGTCATTCAAACATGTAACGCACATGATACCTTGATGTTCATTATGAATAACGGCAGAGTCTATGTCGAAAAGGCCTATGAAATACCTGAAGCGTCCAGAACTTCTAAGGGGAGAAATATCATTAATCTTCTCAATATGCAAAAAGATGAAAAGATAGCTACAGTTCTTACCGTTAACTCCTTTGAATCTGATGACTCTATTGTTTTATGTACGAAACATGGTATTGTTAAGAAAAGTTTAATATCACAGTACAAAAATCACCGAAAAGGTGGAATTATTGGTATTAAAATTGATGAAGGTGACAGTGTATTAAGAGCAATGCTAGCCAAGCCGGATGATCATCTACTCATTCTTACCAATCGCGGAAAAGGTTTACGCTTCGCATGTGACCAATTAAGGGATCAAGGGCGAGCCACACGTGGTGTTCGTGGTATTAGACTTAAACCAAAAGATTTGGTTGTTAATATGCTAGTGGTTGATGACACTCGACTTTTACTCATTTGCGGAAGTAATGGACTTGGAATCAGAACCAAATTTTCCTCATTTTTGCCAAATGGTGGCAATATAGATGGGATAGAAGATACTTCGCCAAGAAAACGTGGCGGACAAGGTGTTACTGCTATGAATACTGATTCCGTTTGTGATGCTCTTAGCGTGTGTCAGGACAGTGAGATTTTGATGCTTTCGAAAAAAGGACAGGCTGTTCGTTGCAATGTAACCAACATCCGTGAAACTAATAGGGGCTCTAAAGGGGTAAAGCTTATTGGTCTTAACGATAAAGACAGCCTTGTGGGAGTCTCAGAGGTAGTTATGCTAGACGAGGGCAACGATGATCTTTCGGATGAAATCGAGCAGGAGAGCGTGATTATCGAGTCAGCACAAAAATAATTTTAGGTCTACTTGATCTTTAATCCTGTAAAGAAGCAGATAAGTTACGATACAATCATACATAGATTCATGTTGTTTGACTGCGGTTCTTTTACACAGGCTCGAAGCTAAATCCTCTACCTTACACTCCAAACCAAAAGTAAATTTTAAATCTCTGAGTGTATAATTTTTGAGATTAGGATATATTTTTTTGTAAACTGTCAGAGTATCTAGCCAGGGCCCCCATTTTATTGTACGAAAATCTCTTGCTAAATTATTTTTATATGGTGCAAATTTACTTATAATATTTTTTTCAATCATAGAATTATGTGCCACCCAAAATCCAACGGAGTAACAATCTGTATAATTTGACAACCAAGTGCTAAACAGCCCATCATCCTTTAAATATTCATTGCTGTTGATTATCTTAAAGTTTTTGAAGTCTATGCAGGAAGCTTGTCTAACACCTGATTCAATAGAACCCTCCAAGTCAATAACTCTACCAATACTACTCACGAATGCTGACATTTGAAGATTTCAATGCCTTTTGTATTAAGAATACAAACTTTTTAGTTGATAAGATTCATACTAACACGCTGGGAGTTCTTGATTCTCATTATAAATCGGACGGAACGATTGTTACAGATGTTGACTTACAGATTGAAGACAAACTCAGAGAAAGTATTACCAATGCTTTTCCTGAACATGCGATTTGCGGTGAAGAAAGAGACCCGATTACCTCCTTATCCTCTTACCAATGGATGATAGATCCTATAGACGGCACTTTCGGGTTTTCTCGTGGGGTTCCGCTGTTTGGTACCTTAATCGGTTTTTTAGAGGAAGGTATTCCTCGTTATGGATTTTTGAGATTACCCATGGTTCATGACAATTACTTGTCTGGGGACAATCAGACTGCCTTGCTTAATGGAATTCCTTTAGCTAAGTCTAGTTTTTATGGTTGGGATAATGCTCTAATCTTAACAACAGATTTAAATACCATTCAGTCTTCCCCTATCAACGAAACTTGGCAAAGAGCTCTTAATCTTGGTTGTACTGCCCGCACATGGGGAGATTGTTTTGGGTATTATTTAGTTTGTACTGGTCAGGCCGATATGATGGCAGATACCAATCTCAAACCTCACGATATACTTCCATTACTCCCCATATTAAAAGGAGCTGGGTTGTCGATTCACCAATACGAGTGTGACGATTATTCTAACATAACAGTCTGCAATCCTGAGGTTGCCGGACATTTGTTTTAATTGGAGCGGGCGAAGGGATTCGAACCCTCGACATCCACCTTGGCAAGGTGGTGCTCTACCAGCTGAGCTACGCCCGCAAAGCTCACATTTAAGTCAAAATCTACAACCTTTTCAAGTTAATTCGCTCTCGTACATTCAGGAAGCCTTTTACTTGACACTGCAGAAAGTAAATCTATTTTGATTCCTTTTCTCACAATTTCAACCCCATGATTTTCCGCCCATGTAGCTCAGTCGGTAGAGCGCGTCCTTGGTAAGGACGAGGTCGGCGGTTCAAATCCGCTCGTGGGCTCCATCAAATATCACTCATAACAAGTCAAACCAATGGCCAAAGAACAGTTCGAACGCAATAAACCTCACGTCAATGTTGGTACCATCGGTCACGTCGACCATGGTAAAACTACACTCACCACTGCAATCCTTCATGCTCAAGCAAGAAAAGGACTCGCAGAGGTTAAAACCTATGCTGATATAGCTAAAGGCGGAACAGTCCGGGATGCTTCCAAGATTGTTACCATCGCAGTATCCCATGTAGAGTATGAATCTGACAATCGTCACTACGCTCATGTTGACTGCCCCGGTCACGCGGATTTTGTTAAAAACATGATTACTGGAGCCGCACAAATGGACGGTGCAATCCTTGTTGTCGATGCCACAACTGGACCTATGCCCCAAACAAGAGAGCACATCCTTCTCGCTAGACAAGTTGATGTTCCTAACCTTGTTGTCTTCTTGAACAAATGCGATCTGATGACTGGTGATGATGAAGAACTCCTTGAGTTAGTTGACATGGAAATCCGTGATCTCCTCAGTAAGTACGAGTTTGATGGTGATAACGCTCAAATTATCCGCGGTTCTGCAACCAAAGCACTTGAAAATGATGAAAGTGATCTTGGTTTAGGTGCTATCCAAAAACTTATGGAGGCAATCGATTCCGAAATCGAAGAGCCTGTTCGTGATACCGAAAAACCATTTTTGATGTCCGTTGAAGATGTGTTTTCAATCACCGGTCGCGGAACTGTTGCTACTGGCAGAATTGAGCGCGGTATGATCAAAGTTGGCGAAGAGGTCGAAATTGTTGGTCTTGGTGATTCTAAAAAGACCACTTGTACCGGAGTCGAAATGTTCCGTAAAGAACTTGGCCAAGGTCAAGCTGGTGACAATGTTGGTATCTTGGTTCGTGGAATTGAAAAAGATGAAATCCAAAGAGGTCATGTTCTTGCCAAACCTGGAAGCATTAAGCCCCATACAAAAGCAAAGGCTCAAATTTATGTTTTGAATAAAGAAGAAGGTGGTAGACACACCCCATTCTTTAAAGGATATCGCCCGCAATTCTTTTTTGGAACCGCCGACGTAACTGGAATCGTTGAACTGCCAGATGGTGTTGAAATGGTTATGCCTGGAGACAACTTGGCTGTTAACATCGAATTGCAAAAAGCTATCGCGATGGAACCTGGTCAGCGCTTTGCTATCCGCGAAGGCGGTAAAACCATTGGTGCAGGAAACATCTCTGAAATAGTTTAAGCTCTTCCCTACATGGTTGCGTTGGGAGAATAGCTCAATTGGTAGAGCACCGGTCTCCAAAACCGTAGGCTGGGGGTTCGAGTCCCTCTTCTCCCGCCACCCAAATTCCTTACCCCTTATAATATTGAACCCTCTAACAAGAGTACGAACTTTCTATAAAGAAACTACTGCCGAGCTAAAGAAGGCAACTTGGCCTGACTTGGCCGAACTGCGTGGCTCAACTGCCGTAGTGGTTGTTGGTGTTTTTATATTAGGTTTGTTCATATCTGTGTCAGATTTTTCTCTTTCCAACTGGATCGAGTATGCTACGCACTTGTTAAGGAATTAAACTTCGTACAAATGAGCGAAACTTCTATTTCCGAACATCAGTGGTATGCACTTCAGTGTCTTTCCAATCACGAAGACAAAGTTCGTCGGTACCTTACCAAATACAAAGAAGAAAACGAAGAATTTGCTCATTGCCTAAAGGAAATCCTTGTTCCGATCGAAACAGTTTCAGAAGTCAAAAACGGCAAAAAAATGCAAAGAGATAGAAAATTTTATCCTGGGTATGTTTTTGTCGAAATGAAGCTTTTTGATCGTCACGGAATGTTGCTGAAAGATCCCTGGTATAAAGTTAAGGAAACGGATGGCGTTATAAATTTTATCGGGAAAGATAATCCAACCCCTCTTGCTGAACATGAAATTGGAAGAATTCTTCGTCAAGTTCAGGATGCGGCTGGCAAAGAAGTTCCCAAAGTCAAATTTTCTATTGGAGAAGTTGTAAAGATTTTAGATGGGCCATTTTTAAATCTCACTGGTGAGATAGATGAAATCGATCCATCGAAAGGTACTCTAAAAGTTTCGGTTTCAATTTTTGGAAGGTTTACCCCCGTCGAATTAGAATTTTGGCAAGTAGAAAAAGCTGAAGAAGAATAGAAATTATGTCTAAAAAAGCAGTAGGTCTTATTAAGTTACAACTCCCCGCAGGTGCTGCAAATCCAGCACCTCCAGTGGGTCCAGCATTGGGTGCTCAAGGTGTTAACATCATGGGTTTTTGTAAAGAGTTTAATGCTAAAACTAAAGACAAAGCGGGCTTGATTTTGCCTGTTGTTATCACAGTCTACGCGGACCGTTCATTTAGTTTTATACTAAAATCACCCCCAGCTGCTGTTTTGCTTAAGAAAGCCGCAGGTCTCGCAAAGGGCTCTGCTGTACCTAACCGTGATAAAGTGGGAAAGGTTACTAAAGATCAGGTTTTAGAAATTGTGAAAACCAAAAAAGATGACCTTAACGCTAGTAATGATGAAGCGGCTTGCCGAATTATAGAAGGAACTGCTCGCAGTATGGGCATTGAAGTTATTTAAAGTATGAAGACAAGAAGCAAACGTTACAAATCTGCAGTTACTAATAAAAATAGTACTGACTCATACTCAACGGCTGAAGCTGTAGAAATTTTAAATAAATTTGAAACCGTCAAATTTGATGAATCTGTAGAAATTTCTATTTCATTGGGTGTTGACCCCAAACAAAGCTCTCAGGCAGTCAGAGGAACAGTAAATTTACCTCATGGTAGCGGTAAAGAGGTTAAAGTTTTGGTATTTACTGAAACCCCTGAAGATGCAGTAGCAGCTGGTGCTGATTATGCAGGACTTGAAGATCTTGTTAAAAAAGTAAAAGATGGTTGGGTTGGTTTTGATGTAGCTCTTTCCACCTCAGGTGCGATGAAGGAAGTCAGGTCAGTTGCCAGAGTTCTTGGGCCAAGAGGCTTGATGCCAACACCTAAGGCGGGAACTGTTACCGACGACATAGCAGCAGCAATCAAAGAAGTGAAAGCTGGTCGTGTTGAATTCAAAATGGATAAGACTGGTGCGATGTCTGTCCTAGTTGGTAAACGTTCTTTTCAGCCAGAACAATTAGTTGAAAATACCAAGGCTGCTCTGGACGCTGTAAGTTCTGCCAGACCTGATGGTTTCAAGGGCAAGTTTATTAAGCGAGTTCACATCAGCAGTACTATGAGTCCGAGCGTTTTATTATCTGTCGAATAACTATTTATTTCTTACACACATTAATCATGAGACCAGAAAAAGAATTTTTAATCAAAGAGGCGAGTAATCATCTTGAGAAATCAACCTACTTTTTCCTCACTGACTACAAGGGAATTAATGCTGAACAAACTTCTGAGTTGAGAGCAAAGCTAGCTGAACGTGGAGCCGAGTTTCATGTCCTCAAAAATTCATCCTTAAGACTTGCTGCTAAAGAAAAAAATCTTCCTGACTTGTCTGAATTCTTAAATGGACATACTGCAATAGTCGTTGGTGGAGATGATGCTTCCGGAGTAGCAAAAGATTTAGGAAAATATTTCAAAACTACCGATAAGGTGAAAGTTAAGGGAGGATTACTTGGCGACCGCACTCTTACTGCAGACGAAGTTCAACAACTTTCGAAGCTACCGAGCCTTGAAGTCATTCGTGCTCAATTACTATCACTATTCAACACTCCAGCCACTCAAATAGTTTCAATTTTAAATCGCCCTGCTCAAGGCTTGCTCAATGTTTTGCAAGCCAAAGCTAAGAAAGATAACTAATTTTAGGACTGACCATAACCTGTAAGTCTTATTTCACAAATCAACCGTTAACCACCAACCTAGAAGATATTAGGAGCACAGCTCTTAAAAGCCGAAATGGCACTAATGCTATTCAGGCAAGGAGGTAACTAATTATGTCAGATATAACAAAAGAACAAGTAATCGATTGGCTAAGTGGCCAATCTGTAATTGAAATCGCTGATCTCGTAAAAGAGCTCGAAGAAAAATGGGGCGTTAGTGCTGCTGCACCCGCTGCCGTTGCTGTTGCAGCACCTGCTGGTGGCGGAGACGGTGAAGGAGGAGCTGCTGAAGAAAAGACCGAGTTCGATGTGATTCTTGCAGAACAAGGCGGCAATAAAATTGCAGTCATCAAAGAAGTTCGTGCAATCACTGGACTTGGCTTGAAAGAAGCCAAAGAACTCGTTGAAGGTGCTCCAAAACCTGTAAAAGAAGGAGTATCAAAAGAAGAAGCTGAAGAAGTTGCTAAGAAACTTGAAGCTGCCGGTGCTAAGGCAGAAGTCAAGTAATGCCATTCTTGCTTTAATTTTTTGGAATAGCCGTCCGGTTTAGTGCCGGCGGCTTTTCCGTTTTTATTGCTCTCACTTATCTCTTCATTATCCCCACTCTAGTTATGGAACACACGAAAAGACAAAACTTCGGTAAACTTCAGGAAGTAATCGACCCACCCAATCTTATCCAAAACCAAGTTGATTCATTTGATCATTTTCTTCAAAGAGATGTTCCTTCAACCCACCGTTTACATGATGGATTGGAAGCTGTTTTTCGTGAAATCTTTCCGATTCTCAGTTATGACGAAAAATCCAGACTAGAGTATGTCAGCTATTCAATAGGCGACTCCAAGCTTTCCGAAGTTGAGTGTATCGATCAAAAATGCACTTATTCCGCGCCTCTCCAAGTAAAACTAAGGCTACGTTTAGAAGTTGAGGGACAAAACAAGCCTTTTTACAGTGAAGAAGAAATTTTTATGGGTGATTTGCCCATTATAACTGAAAGAGGTTCATTTATAATTAACGGAGCCGAAAGAGTTGTAGTTAGCCAATTACATCGTTCCCCTGGCGTAAGTTTTGAAGAATCAACCCATACAAGCGGTAAAACACTGCATGGCTTTCGTATCATACCTGATCGAGGAACTTGGATTGAAGCTCAATTCGATCAACATGATTTGCTTTATGTCTATTTGGATAGACGACGTAGGCGCAGAAAATTCCTCATCACGACTTTCCTAAGAGCCCTGATGGATTGGGACCCATCCAAGGATAAAGATTCTGATCAAAAAATTATCGATCTTTTTTATAACATTGAGACCCTTTCCATTGAAGAACTCATTAACAAGGAAAATGTTTCCAATTATGTTCTTGTGGAACCGATGTTCGATCGGGCAAAAGGGGTGGTTCTTGCAAAAGCTTTTGAACCGCTGACAAAAACATACCTCAGGACATTTGTCAAAGCTGGGGAGAAAACATTACGGGCTATTGATACGAGTGTAGATGATGGGGCAATTATCCGATGCCTTAAAAAAGACACATCCAAAAATAAGGAAGAAGCTCTCAAAGAAATTTACAAGAAGCTGAGACCTGGTGAGCCTCCACACAAAGCTAATGCGGAAGCTTTAATCAATCGTTTGTTTATTGATTCAAAGAGATATGATTTAGCGAAAGTTGGCAGGCACATGCTTAACTTAAAGCTCGGCTTAGATACACCGCTTGAAGTGAGAGTAACGACCGTTGAGGACCTTGTAGCTGCCACCAGAAAACTCACCGATTTAAAAAGAGGTAAAACAGATGAGCAGATGGCCCGTGAGGATGCTGGATCCATTTTTGATATGGGGATCGATGATATCGACCACCTTGGAAATCGCCGAGTGCGCACAGTTGGAGAGTTGCTCGCCAATGTATGTAGAAGTGGATTGGCTCGTACTGAAAGAGTCGTGCGTGAGCGCATGACTCTCTATGATCAAGGAGTTGAAAGTTTATCGCCTGGAAAACTTATTAATCCGAAAGCTCTCACGACCGTAATCCGAGATTTCTTTGCTAGAAGTCAATTGAGCCAATTTATGGACCAAATTAATCCATTGGCAGAAATGACTCATAAACGAAGATTATCTGCTCTCGGTCCAGGCGGACTAAATCGTGAGCGTGCTGGTTTTGAAGTACGAGATGTTCACCCAACACACTATGGCCGTATTTGCCCGATTGAAACTCCCGAAGGTCCTAATATTGGCTTAATTAATACTCTATCTACTTACGCCAAAATAGATCAATTTGGCTTTTTACAGTCACCTTACCACAAAGTAACTGACGGGGTTGTTGATAAAAACCCTAAAAATGTCGCCTATCTGAACGCATTTGAAGAAGAGAAGTATATAATTGCTCAAGCAAACAGCGAAATTGACGCAAAAACTCTCAAGCTCAAGGGAAGACCCACTTGCCGTTACCGGGACCAAGTGCAGGAGTATGATCCCGAAGAAATCAACTATATGGATGTATCTCCTAAGCAAGTTGTTTCGGTTGCAGCTGGACTGATTCCTTTTATCGAGCACGACGATGCGAACCGGGCGCTCATGGGTGCGAATATGCAACGCCAAGCTGTTCCCTTATTACAAACAGAATCTCCATTTGTCGGCACGGGTATTGAAAGTAAAGTTGCAGAAGATTCTAAGACAGTCACCATTTCTGAATCAGAAGGTATTGTTGCAATCGCTGATGGTAATCGGATTGTAGTTTCTGATGATGGCACTCTCCCTCCCCGATTCCTCAAAGAGCCAAGAAGTGATCATAAAAGAGGCATTTATTGTTACGAATTGAGAAAATTTTTAAGATCAAATGCTGGAACTTGCTTTAATCAAAAACCCATTGTTCGCAAAGGAGATAAAGTAAAATTGGGACAAGCTCTTGCTGATGGAGCTAGCACTGAAAATGGTGAGCTCGCAATTGGTCGAAATATCCTTGTGGCCTTCATGCCATGGAAAGGCTACAACTTCGAAGACGCTATCCTGATTTCCGAGAAGATTGTTAAAGATGATATTTACACATCTATACATATTGAAGAATTCGAAGTCACAGCTCGGGACACCAAGCTAGGACCCGAAGAAATCACCCGAGATATACCAAATGCAGGTGAGGAAGCTCTCAGAAATCTTGATCATCTGGGTATTGTCAGAATTGGTGCAGAGGTGAAACCCGGAGACATTTTAGTTGGTAAAATTACTCCTAAAAGCGAAACCGATTTAGCCCCTGAAGAAAAACTTCTTAGAGCAATTTTTGGTGAAAAAGCTGCTGATGTTAAAGACAGCTCTTTGCGCGTTCCCTCAGGTACCCAAGGAATTGTTATGGACATTAAAGTGTCTAGCCGAACGGATGCGGAACAGGAGAAACTATCTCCTTCAGATTTTCGCCGTCAGATGAAGCAGATTAAGGAAGACTACCGAAACCAAACTGAAGATCTCCGTGCTCAGCTTACAGAATCCTTATCCAATATTTTATTAGGAGAAAAGATACCCCTGAATGTTACTAATTCGGAAACAGGTGATATCATTATTCCAGCAAATCGTAAGATTACTAAAACATTGCTTAGAAGATTGGCTTCGGTTCACCAGTTTATTGATATCCCACCTTCTCCTGTTAGGATCAAAGTTTTCGAGATCATAGAAAGTTATGAATCTAAATTTCAAGATCTCGAGGATGATAAAGATAGAAAAATAGAAGCTGTTGAACATGGAGACTCCATTGATCAGGGTGCTATCAAAAATGTCCGTGTGTTTATTGCAAAAAAGCAGAAAATGCGTGTGGGTGATAAAATGGCAGGACGCCATGGTAATAAAGGTGTAGTTGCGAAAATTGTTCCTGAAGAAGATATGCCTTTTCTTCCTGACGGTACACCTATTGAGATTTGCCTAAATCCCCTCGGTGTTCCCAGTCGAATGAATGTGGGGCAGGTTTTAGAGACTCACCTCGGTTGGGCATGTAAGAAGCTAGGTCTAAAGGTGGCTACCCCAATTTTTGACGGAATCCCAGAGGACCGGATCCAAGAATATCTTAGAGAAGCTGAACTTCCTGAAAACGGAAAGAGTGTTCTTTATGATGGTTGTACTGGAGAGCCCTTTTATCAGCGGATCGTAGTTGGGTATATGTATATGCTCAAATTGAACCACTTGGTGACAAGTAAAATCCACGCCCGAGCTGTTGGACCCTACAGTCTTATCACGCAGCAACCCCTTGGCGGAAAAGCCCAATATGGTGGTCAGAGATTTGGTGAGATGGAAGTTTGGGCTTTAGAAGCTTATGGTGCGGCATACACTCTACAGGAGATCCTTACGGTGAAATCTGATGATGTTTTAGGACGAACTAAAATTTATGAGTCTCTCGTTAAAGGAGATAACTCATTACAAGCAGGCACCCCGCAATCCTTTAATGTTTTAATGAAGGAAATGCAAAGCTTGTGTTTGGATGTCCGCGTGCGTGGCGAAGAGGGTTTATAATCCGTACAAGATTTAGAAAAAACTAAGACTAATTTAATATTATGAGCGTAGAAGCACTTAACGAGACACTTGGAATAGATGTTGGCCCAATGGACAGGGTATCGATTACGGTAGCAGATCCTGAAATCATTCGTTCTTGGTCAAAGGGTGAAGTTAAAAATCCTGAAACCATCAATTACCGGACTTTTAAACCTGAACCTGGTGGCCTATTTTGCCAAAAAATATTCGGCCCTGTACGTGATTACGAATGTGCATGTGGTAAGTACAAAAGAATAAAATACAAAGGTGTAGTTTGTGACCGTTGCGGTGTTGAAGTAACCGTTTCTAGGGTGCGTAGAGAGCGTATGGGTCACATTGAGTTAGCTGTTCCTGTATCTCATATATGGTTTTTGAAAAGTATGCCTAGCCGCCTTGGCTTACTCATGAATATGACTGCAAAGAGCTTGGAAAGAGTTCTTTATTATGAGCAGTATTTGGTTACGGATCCGGGTAATACGCCTTTGGAGGATCGACAGCTTTTGTCAGATAAAGAATACCGCGAAGCTCTCGATGAGTACGGAGATGAATTCGAAGCTAAAATGGGAGCTGAAGCTGTTCGTGATGTTTTGAGCCGCTTGGATCTTCAGGATGAATTAGACGATCTTTACGATCAGATTCATGATACGAAATCCAAGCAGATGAAGAAAAAACTAGCCAGTCGCCTCCGGGTGGTGAAAGGTTTTCTGCAATCTGAGGCATCACCTGAATGGATGATTTTAGAATCCATACCTGTGATCCCACCTGATTTGCGTCCTTTAGTTCCTCTTGAGGGAGGAAGGTTTGCGACGAGTGATCTCAACGATCTTTACCGCAGAGTCATTAATCGTAATAACCGTCTCAAAAATTTATTACAATTAAAGACACCTGATGTGATTATTCATAATGAGAAGAGAATGCTACAGGAAGCTGTAGATGCTCTTTTTGACAATGGTAGGCATGGTCGTGCGATCACTGGTTCTGGGAATCGCCCACTTAAATCTTTAAGTGATATGCTCAAGGGCAAGCAAGGTCGGTTTAGGCAAAATTTGCTTGGTAAGCGCGTAGATTACTCTGGTCGTTCTGTTATCGTTATTGGTCCTGAGCTGAAACTCCACCAATGCGGATTACCCAAGAAAATGGCTCTCATATTATTTGAACCATTCATCATTCGTAGACTTAAAGAATTAGGTTTTGTGCACACCGTAAGAGGTGCACGAAAAATGATCGAAACTCGCTCTCCTGAAGTGTGGGATATATTAGAGGAAGTCACCAAGGGTCATCCGGTTTTACTTAATCGTGCTCCTACCCTTCACCGATTATCGATTCAAGCTTTTGAGCCCGTTTTAATTGAGGGTAATGCTATTCGGGTACACCCTTTGGTGTGTACGCCATACAATGCAGACTTTGACGGCGATCAAATGGCAGTCCATGTCCCACTCTCAGTTGAGGCAATCATGGAGGCAAAATTGCTCATGATGGCAACTCACAACATCTTTTCGCCTTCGAGTGGCAAGCCAATTCTGACTCCATCTCAAGACATCGTTTTGGGTTCATACTTTCTTACGATGAACCCCAAAAAGGAGATGCCAGAGGATAATATAAGATTACCTCTGATTGCATCTCTTGAGGAAGCCTTAAGTGCACTCCAGGATGGTGCTTTAGCCTTGCATGATTGGATTGATTTAGAAAATCCTGACAAAGGTAAAGATACTCACTTTGGGATTTCTGGACGAAGTGTAGTAAGAACCACGGTTGGTCGGGTTTTATTCAACACAATATGGCCAGAGGTATTAGGTTTTTTCAATAAACCTGCACTCAAAGGTGATTTGGGTGATCTTATTCTTGAAACCTATCGTCTCACTGGAAAAGAAAACACGATCATTGCCTTGGACAAGCTCAAAGAAATGGGTTTTGATATGGCGACGAAAGCTGGTATTTCAATCGGTATTTTCGACATGATCATCCCCGCGGAAAAGAAAGATCGTATCGTTTCTGCTAGGAAAGAGATCGACAAAATCGAGGATCAATTTCGCAAAGGAATCATTACTAGGGGAGAAAGACACAATAAGATCATCGATGTTTGGACATCTGCAACAGATGATATCGCGAAAAATGTGTTCGCTGCGCTGGAGGAAAACCTCGGTAAGGATACAATTAACCCAGTTTACTTAATGATGGATTCTGGTGCTCGTGGTAACCGTCAACAAGTTCGACAGCTTTGTGGTATGCGTGGATTAATGGCGAAGCCCTCAGGCGAGATTATCGAACAGCCGATCCTTTCTTCTTTCAGAGAAGGTCTTTCTGTTCTTGAATATTTCATGTCTACTCATGGTGCTCGAAAAGGTCTTGCGGATACTGCCTTGAAAACAGCCGATGCAGGGTACTTAACCCGAAAGCTTTGTGATGTTGCTATGGATTGCGTGATTGCTAAACAAGATGATCATAGGCGTGATGGAGTAGTCAAAAAAGCTATTATGGAGGGTGATAATGAAATCGTCCCACTTCGTGATCGTATTATCGGTCGTTACTCTGCTGAAGATATTGCAAATCCATCTAATCCGAGTGAAATTTTGGTTTCCTCTGGATCTTTAATTACGGAAGCGATCGCGGAGAGTTTGGATGCATCTGGCATCACCAGAGTTCGTGTGATGTCTCCGCTCTCCAGTCGTATTAAAAATGGAATGACTTCCATGGAGTATGGAATTGACCCATCAACTAACGCTCTTGTTAAACAAGGTTCAGCAGTCGGTATCATAGCAGCACAATCGATTGGTGAACCAGGAACCCAGCTTACCATGCGTACATTCCACATTGGAGGAATTGCAAGTGCGGGAAGAGAAGAGCCAGTCATTCACATCCGTAAAGCTGGAAAACTTAAGTTTGTTGGATTGCGCTTAGTAACACTTGCCAATGGGCAACAGGTTTCTCTCAACAAAACTGGTTCCATTCAGGTACTCGATCCAGATGGCAGAATTATTGATGATTACCCAGTTCCTGCTGGTGCGCTACTTCATTTCAAAGACGAAGATGAAGTAGAAGAATCCACCCTGCTTGCACAATGGGACCCTTACAATATTCCTATTCTTTCAGAAAAGAAGGGTGTCATTGGGTTTGAGGACATGCTCCCTGGGGTTACAACGAAAGTGGAAAAAGATGCTTCAGGTGGAAAATCAATGGTTGTCATTGAACACAAAGAAGACCTTAACCCGCAAATTATTGTTAAAGACACCAACGGTAAGCCGATTGCAACCTATTCCGTTCCAACGGGTGCTCAAGTAGCAGTTGATGAAGGTACTCGTATTGATGCGGGTTCAATTATCGCAAAGACTCCTAGGCAAGCTTCAAAAACACAAGACATTACAGGAGGTTTACCTCGAGTAGCTGAGTTGTTTGAAGCTCGTCGACCCAAGGAAAGCAATGTCGGTCAAATGGCCAAAATCGATGGCATTATTACCGAAGCTGGAACATTAAGATCAAAGAAAAGATTGTTGGTTACAAATGAGGATACTGGCCAAGTAGAAGAACACCTTATCCCCCATGGTAAGCATGTTTTGGTACAACACGGGGATTTTGTACACAAGGGACAACTCATTACAGAAGGTGCTAAAGACCCACATGAAATTTTAGAAATTCTTGGTCCATCCGCCGTTCAAGAATACCTGATCGAAGAAATTCAGAAAGTATATCGACTACAGGGTGTTACCATTAATGATAAGCACCTTGAAGTTATTATTTCGAGGATGCTTTTCAAGGTAAGAATTACAGATCCGGGTGATGCAGAATTTTTCTGGGGAGACCAAATTGACCGATTTGCCTTCTTGAATGCGAATGAATCTATTGCCCAAAAGGGAGGAAAGCCGGCGGAGGCCGAACCAATACTACTCGGTATTACCAAAGCCTCTCTTGAAACGGACAGTTTTATCTCTGCAGCTTCATTCCAGGAAACCACCCGAGTGCTCACTAATGCCGCAACTCTAGGTAAAGTCGATGAATTGAACGGATTTAAAGAAAATGTTATCATGGGTCATTTGATCCCTGCAGGAACAGGTTTACCAAAGTGGAGACGATTGAAAGTAGATAGTTTAGGCACTAGCAGCTCAGAGACTATGACTGCATAAAATAACCTTTTCATTTATGTCTTGAAATTCTTGAAAATTAACTTACTTTAGATCCTTTACCCTCAAATTTCAACTATGCCTACGATTAACCAATTGGTACGAAAAAACCGTCGCTTACAAAAGGCGAAAACGAAATCACCAGCACTCAAGGCTTGTCCTTTTCGTAGAGGTGTTTGTGTACAGGTTACCACTAGAACGCCCAAGAAGCCTAACTCTGCGGTTCGTAAAGTTGCCAAGGTTCGTCTTACCACGGGTTATGAGGTAATTGCTTACATTCCAGATGAAGGGCATAATTTGCAGGAACACAGCATTGTCCTTTTAAGGGGTGGCCGTGTGAAGGATCTGAACGGTGTGCGCTACCACATTGTTCGTGGAACTTTGGATTGTCAGGGAGTTGAGAAAAGACGTCGGAGTAGATCCAAATATGGCGTTAAAAAACCTAAAAGCTGATTAACCTATGTCTAGGAGACGCCAAGCAAACAAAAGACCAGTGCAGCCAGATCCCCGTCACGGCAGCACCCTTATTAGTTCTTTAATCAACATTGTCATGTTAGATGGCAAAAAATCTGTTGCCCAACGGGTCGTCTACTCGGCTATCGAAAAAATGGCTGAGAAGCTCGAAAAAGGCAACCCATTAGAGTTAGTCTTAGGAGCGTTAGAAAATATCAGGCCGAAGATTGAAGTTAAGAGTCGCCGGGTTGGTGGTGCTACCTATCAGGTTCCCGTTGAGGTAGCTTTTGAGCGCCAGCAAAGCCTTGCATTTCGTTGGGTTGTAAATGCTGCAACTTCTCGCAAAGGCACCCCAATGGCCGACGCCTTAGCGAATGAGCTTATTGATGCTTACAATAACACGGGTTCTGTTGTCAAGAAACGCGAGGAAACTCATAAAATGGCCCAAGCGAATCGTGCTTTTGCACACCTTCGCTGGTAATCTTTAACACCATGACAGCTGTATTAGAACCTTCTTCAGCGAATTCTTCCATTCGCAAAACTATACTTGAGCACACTCGAAATATAGGAATTGCTGCTCATATCGACGCTGGAAAAACTACTTGTACGGAGCGTGTGTTATTTTACTCAGGCGTTGTTCATAAGATAGGAGAAGTTCATGAAGGCAGTGCTACAACGGATTGGATGGAGCAAGAGCGTGAACGTGGAATCACAATCACATCAGCTGCTATCTCATGCGGCTGGACAACTGCAGAAGGGCCTTACGCCGGCATAGATCATCGTATTAATATTATTGATACTCCAGGTCACGTCGATTTCACGGCAGAGGTAGAGAGATCACTTCGTGTTTTGGATGGGGCTGTTGCGGTTTTTACATCCGTAGAGGGCGTACAGCCACAGTCTGAGACGGTATGGAGGCAGATGGACAAATACCATGTGCCTCGATTAGCTTTTATTAACAAAATGGACCGCATGGGTTCAGACTTTTTGGCAGCGCTTCAAACCATGCGTGATAAGTTGGGTGCAAATGCTCACCCACTGTTCCTTTCCATTGGTGCCGAAGAAAACTTCAAGGGTCTCATTGATTTGGTGAAAATGGTTGCCTACATCTATGACGAATCCGATGAAAGTGGTGTTCGATTTGATACCGTAGCCATCCCTGATGACTATGCTGATCAAGCGTCAGAATATCGTGAATCTCTGATTGAAGCTGTTTCTGATTTTGATGATGATATCGCGACCAAGTATCTCGAGGGCGAAGAAATTACCGAAGACGAACTTAGACTCGCCATCCGGAAAGCTACTATTTCTATTAAATTTGTTGGTGTAATCCCTGGAAGTGCATTCAAGAATAAGGGCGTTCAAATGCTCATGAATGCAGTCGTGGATTATCTACCATCTCCTTTGGACTTACCTCCGATGAAGGGTGAAGACTCGGAGGAAAATGTCGTAGAGGTTGCACCAAATGATGCTAGCAAAGTTGCTGGATTGGCATTCAAACTAATGACCGATCCCTATGTTGGAAAACTTGTATTCTTTAGGGTATACCAAGGAACTCTAGAAAAAGGTACTACTCTTTATAACCCAAGAACTCGTAAGTCTGAACGCGTCTCTCGTCTCATGATCATGAAAGCAGATGCTCGGGAGGATATTGAAGTAGCTTTTTCTGGAGATATATGTGCATTAATTGGTGTCAAGGATGTCGTTACCGGTGACACCTTATGCGATAAGTCCTTGGATTTGAGATTGGAGCCACCAACTTTTCCTGAGCCAGTTATATCCATGTCAATCGAGCCAGCCACCAAAGCTGATCAGGAAAAAATGTCTATAGGCCTTCAAAGACTCGCTGAAGAAGATCCTACATTCGGACTCTCTACCAACGAAGAAACAGGACAAACCATCATTGCTGGTATGGGAGAACTTCATTTGGACATCATCCGTGATCGTTTGTTTAGAGAGTTCAAGGTTGAAGCAACTGCAGGTAAGCCCCAGATAGCATACAGAGAAACCATCACATCATCCGCGGATGGTGTAGGTAAGTTTGTACGCCAGTCCGGTGGTCGCGGTCAGTATGGTCATGCGGTTATACAAATTGAGGCTCTTGAAAAAGGGAAAGGTATTGAGCTCGAAAATAAAATTGTTGGCGGTGCCATACCCAAAGAATTTATAAAACCAACCCTTGATGGCATTAAAGAGGCCGCTCAAGGTGGTGTTATAGCTGGTTACCCTGTTATTGATTTTAAGGTCTCGCTAGTCGATGGTTCTTTCCACGATGTAGACTCCTCAGAAATGGCTTTTAAAATGGCGGGTATATTTGCGTTTAAGGATGCTATGCAAAAAGCTTCTCCTATTTTATTGGAGCCCATCATGAAAGTTGAAGTATCTACCCCTGAAGAATATCAAGGGGAACTTATGGGCGACCTTAATCGCCGTAGAGGTCAAATCCAAGGAATGGAAAGTCGAGGAACGGTGTGTATCATTGATGCCTTTGTTCCGTTGGAAAATATGTTTGGATACTCGACTGATATGCGTTCTCTCTCATCCGGTCGTGCAGATTACTCCATGACCCCATCTCATTTTGATCAGGTTCCTCAGAATCTTGTGCAAAATATTGTTGAAACATCTTCTCGAGAACCAGCTAGAAGCTAAAACATGAACGGACATAAAATTCGCATTAAACTTAAAGGTTTCGACTATCGCGTTATCGATCAGTCGGCATCTGATATAGTAGATACCGCCAAAAGAACTGGTGCTCGCGTAGCAGGACCCATCCCCATGCCGACCAGAATCGAAAGATATACAGTGAATCGATCGCCTCATGTTGATAAAAAGTCTATGGATCAATTCGAACTTCGAACTCACAAGCGACTAATCGATATTATTGAACCAACTGTTCAAACGGTAGATGAATTAAAAAAACTCAATCTACCCGCAGGTGTTGAAATTAGCATTAATGTGTAAATTATTTAATAACTTTTAATCTTAAAACCCTTAACCCCCTTTAAAGCAGGTTATTTAAAATCCTGCCGCTTAAAGAATGAAAATCGAAATTTTAGGTAAAAAGCTTGGGATGACCCAAGTTTACGACGACGATAATAACCTGGTACCAGTTACCATCATTGAAGCTGGCCCCTGCCCTGTTCTTCAAGTCAAAACAAATGATATTGATGGGTATGCTGCTGTCCAAATAGGATACAATCCAAGAGGGAAAGCACCAAATAAGTCCAATAAGCCTTCAATGGGGCATGCCTCGAAAGCAAATGTTGATACCCAACACCTTTCTAAGGAATTTAGAGTTTTGGAAGATAATCAACTTGCCCAAGGTAAAATCCTTACAGTTGAGGACTTCAATGATACTCCGTTGGTGGATGTAGTTTCCGTTACCAAAGGTAGGGGGTTCCAAGGAGTTGTTAAACGCTGGAACTTTGCAGGTGGTCCTGCATCGCATGGTTCTATGTTTCACCGTCGTGGTGGTTCTTATGGTTTGTGCCAGTGGCCGGGCCGTGTTTTCAAAAATAAAAAGATGCCTGGCCATATGGGTGATGTCCAAAGAACG
>Ga0181597_10000596_pt1 | contig 39631 bp, 36 predicted proteins | sample 041ome_5_FD_148647 | JGI IMG/M metagenome (GOLD analysis project Ga0181597, IMG submission 148647) | Coastal salt marsh microbial communities from the Groves Creek Marsh, Skidaway Island, Georgia - 041403US metaG (spades assembly) | ecosystem: Environmental > Aquatic > Marine > Intertidal zone...
CGTCTACGAGTCCAACGCGATCACTGAGCAGGTTCCTCGGTATATACCTAAAGATATCACTAGGTTCTCCGGATCGTTGTCAGAGAATACACTTGCAGTCCTGTCTAAAGAAGACGATCAGGTGTTATACATTTATAAATATTTCTATAGCGAAGGACGCAAAGTTCTCAGCTCGTGGGCTAAGTGGTCGTTCGGCAGTGAAGTGCGTGGCTTTGAGTTCATGGACTCTACGCTCTACTTGTTGTTTTCTAATCCGGATAACAATTCAACATATCTTTCATATCTCCCGCTTAACTTTGACGGACTAGATGAAGGCAGCGTTGATTACACATTTACTTCACTTCCTAGCGACGCAACCGTCACAGGCATAACATACGTAGAGCCGCTTTCAGGTGAAATCCACATAACGCACCTCGATGATCGTGTTCCTGCTATCGCTGTGTCAGGATCAGGAGGATGGCAAATACGTTTCCCTAACTACACCACAGGCGCTGAAAGACCTCTCAGAGAGAACATCTTGAACTTCAATTCTTATAGCGCGCCTGTTGTGTTCGCTAGTGGATCTGGTGCTGCTAATTTTGTAGTTTATGATGCCAAAGGAGCCAAGCGGTCAATAGACACTAGCAACTTCCCTTCGATTACAATTACTGACGGTGATGGCCTTACAGATGGAGATCCCCTCTGGGTCGGCTATGAGTTCAACAGTAAATACACGTTCTCTGAGCAGATCTTCAAGGCTCAAGCAGGCCAAGCGCGGACCCCTAACGCAGCTGCTAAGCAGTTTATTAAAAATCTATCTCTGTATCATACACGCACGTCTGACTATGAGATCAAAGTGACGCCAGATAAGCGTTCACAATACACTAATTCATTCCCAGCGACGTATGACTCAGCGAGCCGCGTTGAACTAAAAGATGGATTCTTCAAAGCTCCTGTGTTTGCATCGTCAGGGAACTTAGAGATTATCATTGAGAACAACGGCGCGATGCCTAGTAACTTCCAGTCTGCTGAATTTGAAACCTTTGTCCACACACGGTCACCGAGATATGGTGCGTAGAACATACGGAGACTGTTCGATAGTCCGAGCGACTATTCAGCACGTTCACGAGCTCAAAGATAAACTCAGGGTTCACGATGTGCGCGAGTGTGAGTTGCTCGGTAGTAACCCTAAGACCGCTCTGATGCTCGCACTGACAACAGACATCTCAACGTATGCAGCGCTTGATGGTGAGGGCAAGGTGTTCGCTATGTTCGGCTCAGGGCCACTCGAAGGTCCTTCTGGTTACATTTGGATGCTCGGGGCGGACGATGTGCTCACTCATAAGCGACAGTTTATCCGAGCGTCGAGAGACTGGGTGAACCACCTGTCTCAACCGTATGCCTTCACCACGAACGTGGTCCTCAAAGAGAACAAAGTGGCTGTCCGCTGGCTTCGCTTTTGTGGCGCTAAGTTCGTGCGCGAAGTTACTATCTCTGACAATCCTTTTTACGAATTTATTATAACCCCTAATTAAAAACTATGTGTTTACCTATATTTGGTGCAGCAGGAGCAGCGCTACTCGGGACTACCGGTGCCACTACTGGTGCATTAGCGTCTACTGGTGTCATCGCGCAGGCGGTCGGCACTATGTCTGTGCTTGGCCCTCTTGCCCAAGGAATGCTCACAATTGGAGCACAGAGTCAACAGGCTTCAATGCAAGCTAAGGCTCAGGAACGAGCTACGATTGCAGAGAATGCTCGATACAGTCAGCAGGTATCAGCAATGCGTAAACAACAAGCCACTGAGTCGCTCAGGCTCGCTCAGGAGGTCTCAGCGGCCAACCGGGCCAGTATGGAGGCCATGGCGCGTAAAGAAGTGGCAGCTGCCGAGGGAGGCATAAGTCTTGGGTCTGCAAGTTTCCTTGCGGAAATGAGAGACCTCGAGAGGCAAGTAGGGGAGCACAACTATGCGATCCAACAGAATCAATACTTGGCTGATCAGGCATACGAGATGAGAGCCCGTGACCTTGGACTCCAAGCACAACAGAACTACATCAACATCAACAAGCCTATCGCTACTCCTAACGTCCTTGGGACAATGCTGAGTGCAACCTCAACGAGCCTTGGGAATTACGCAGACGCTAAGCGCTTACAGACAAGTCAACTTCCTTCAGCGCCTACAACAACTATTAATCCATGACACGCAGAGATTTATTTAACAAGCCAACCCGTGAGCAGGTGCCTTTCAACTTGAACGCGCCTGCAATTACAGGGAAACCCTTTCAGGCGGGCCAGTATTCGGTGGCAGTTCAAGCTCCTGTGCCTGCCTCACAGACGTCTATGGGGAAACTAGCAGCAACGCTAGGGCAGATAAATCCAGCAATCAGAGCGTATGGGCAAGCGCAACAGGCAGAGACAGACCTCCAAAAGACTATGTTTGGACTCGACTTTGCCCAAATGACGGAAAAGGAGAAGGAATTAGCAGCACAACGCCTTAAGAGCGAGGAGAAGTTTAACAGGAAGTTTCGCGGAGAAGGATACGAGCTTAACCCAGTCGCACAGATATACGCCAAGGAACTCATTGGAGCAGACAAGGCTGATGAGTATATGGCTTTTATTGAGGAGAACAAAGCTAAGTATATTGAGGATCAGGTAGTCCTTAAAGGGTTCAAACCAAGCCCAATGCAAATCAATGAGTTTGTTGAGGGGCTCACCGAACAGTTTAAGCAGGACAACCAAGACACCATGGCTGACCCTTTGATGCTCGCGGGGTTTATGCGTAGCACCTCTGAGTATCGTAATAGAGCAAGTGTTCAGATTGCAAAGGAAGCCTCGGACACTCATAAGAACAACGTGCTTATCCCTCAAGCGGCTAAAGCTCTAAGTAGGGTTTCAACAATTTCAGATATGCAACTCCCCCTGACTGGAGCCCTCATGCCTGAACAAGAACGGAATGCTAGGTATCAAGAAGCCTGGACAAGAACAGGACCACTTACTGCTACTGACCAGAAACTAGTCTTACAAAATTGGCTAAACTCAATGCCTCCTTCATTAGCACAAGTAAAACTTGAACAGTTGGCTGATGCAGGCATTAAAGTAGGTAATGAGCCTCTTAGGTCTTATGATCCTATTGGGGATACTTACTACAACAATTTACAAGACGAGCTTGATGAGAAAAACTTTGAAGAACGTAGGCAAAAAATATCTAACGATACCGTAATCAAGAATGAGAAGGCTAAGGAGTTTCAGAAGCTGTTTGATTCTGAAGAGTATCGGGAGCTTTCTTATACAGATAAGATTGAATACCAAAACAATCTTAGAGACGAGATTTCCAAGATAACAAATCGAGACGAGCAAGTATTGACTTCAGACGCCTTCAGTTTAGTTACTCAAAGAGAAGCTACAGAAAGGGACCGAGGAGTAGCTGAGATAAGATTAGTTTCTCAGCGATCAGGGACAAACAGTCTTGTGTCTTTCCAGAACCAAGGATTAGAGGAATTGTTGAAGACAGCAGATGACTTCATTAAAAGCAATGGGATTAAACAAACAGACCCTGCTTACGGGCTAATCAAAGGGTTTGTTGAGCTTGAAAAAGGAGAGTTAACGGAAGATGTGTTTAATGTTGGAGCCCCTCAGAACAAAACCATTGAAATGATCGGGAAGTTCAGAAGGGATTTCAATTCATTCATGATGGACCTAGAAGAAAGGCTTTTGGACACCAAAGGGGGCGAGTCGCTTTCCATAGGGGATAAGACTTATAATATTCCGGAAGAGAAGACATTACAAAGCAAGCAGAATATATTAGATGAAGCACTAGGAGCGGAGCGCACAAGGCTTCTTGAAGAGATCAAGACTGAGTTCAAAAGTCTTATAACTGAGAACAAGAAGGAACTTGAGGAGAGGGCAGCAGTGATAAAAGAAGAAAGAGAAAGACCACAACGCATTGCTACCCTCCAAGCGGACCGAAAAGAAAACTTAGAAAAATTAAGCATTGCGAGAGCAGGAGGAGGGCTGCTTGCCCAGACAACCTTTGAGGCAGGAGGTCGGACGTATTCTAAGAGCCCTGTTGAAGGTCAACCTGGAGTTTTTGTTGGTGGGTCTAGCTTTTCAAAAATAAGAACCCAACCTGAATTTGTAACTCAAAGTAAAGTATTAGCGTTTAAACTAGCGGGAAAATCTTATGCTGCTGATGACGTAATGACGGAAATTGATTCGTTCACAGCAGGTCTATCTAATGGAGCTTACCAGAAAAGAGACGCAAAGATTTTGTTTGGAGTTGTCAGAAGCAACTATGATAAAACTAAAAAATACCTTAAATCGGATTATGATCACTTCTTGACTCAGTATACCTCCAATATAGGGTTTCTCCCACCCAGTGATGAGCAAAGGACGAATGCTAAAACTCAACTGGACCTAGTAGCTAAAGCAATCTTAAGCAGTAGAAGGTTAGCAGGATACAATCCCTCTGAGGTTTTAAAGTCCATGGAAAAAGGGAGTATCCCAGAAGGCGTAGGCATCACGGGAGAGACCACTGATGGCGTGTCTTTCTTTGAGAATGAACTATTGGGGGAGAACTCAGACGGTAGGGCGTTTACCGTGCTCAACTACGACAATAAAGAAGAACTACAACCAATCGCAGATAAGCTAGGCGTTTCTGTAGATGCAATTGACGCAGCACAAAAGCGGGGTCTTGAGTATTACCAAGGAGAGACCACACCTGAAAGAGTCAAGAAGCTTCAAGAGGAAATTAAAAGGGAAGACAAACCTTTGAGGGAGACTATAGAGACACAACCAGGACTTAAGGACACAACTGATAAACCCAAGACGATACCTACAGTCCCAACTATGGAAGACGTTAAGGTGGACACAAAAGTATCTACGACAGAAGAGCAAGCCTCAGGACCAGCGGATGTCAGCGTAGGAACAAGAATATCTACAACAGAACAACTTCAGCTACCTCTAGAACAACAAGGAAATAAAGGTAATATTACGATATACTCTCCGCAAAAAGGTGGGGATAAGATGGAAGGAGGATACCCCTCGTCACGCCCAGGGCCTGATGGGAAGGCTTTAGTCCGAACTGTTCAAGATTACGCTAACGGGACATCTAAATATATAACACTAGCAGGAAATCCTTCTTTTTATAATAAATCGTATATTATCCCAGAGCTTCCGTATAAAGATCCAAAAACCGGAGCCACAAAAACACTCCGTAACGTAAGGGCCGTTGTGCATGACACTGGAGGAGCCTTTAAGACAAAGCCAGAATTTCGATATGACATTCCTTATGGGAAAGACTTAACAAATAAGGACATGGCAAGCTATGACGCGCTTCTTAAGAAAGCAGGAATACAGTTTATTGAGGCCAAAAATAATAAACAAAAATAATTTAATACACACCAAAAACAAAACATGGCTATAGATCCCACTTCACTTGATGCCTTTACCAGCTCAGGGGCACGTTCACTGGATGGTGAAACCCCAGAACAGGAGTTCTTTTCCTTATCAGATACACTTGCCGCTCCCTTTCGTGGTATCGAAGGGGGAATCAAAGGTTTATACGATTTTGCCGACTTTGTGGTGGGGGATGTTCTCCCGGACTACGATACGAGATTCCTTGGAACCTCCAACACAATGGCAGGAAGTTTTGTAGAAGGGATGGCACAATTCGCTACTGGTTTTGTTCCTGGTGTAGGAATATTAGGGAGAGTAGGGCGTGTAGCTAACGCGAGGAAGTATCTAGGGGCAAACGTGGCTAATAAGATTGCTCGAGGTGGTAAGTTATCTCACCAGGAAGCACGAAAGCTCGCGAAGAATACCAAGTTAAGACGCTTCGGGGATAACTTAGCAGCTGGAGTAGCAACCGACTTCTTAATGTTTGATGCCCAAGAAGAACGGCTAAGTAACCTGTTGTATCAATACCCAGAGCTACAGAACCCCGTAACAGAGTATCTTCAAGCAACTGAAGAAGACGGGGAGATTGAAGGGCGCTTTAAGAATGCCTTAGAGGGCATATTTATTGAGGCAGGCGTAGGGGCAATCCTTGCTCCATTTGTCTCAAGCGTGAAGATGATCAAGAACCGTAACAAGAAGATTGCGGACGGTAAATCACCAGAAGACGCTGTGGATGAGGCACTTGCAGAGGGAAGTGAGGATGCTATTAAGTTTGACTATGGAAAACTTGACGACCCCATAACAGGGATCAAAGGGCAGTCAGCAACAAAAGCTACCCCAGAGGAGATGGAGGACTTCATTAAGGGTAAGGGCTTAACATTAGACGACTTCATTATTGATGAAACCACGGGTCGTGTAGACTTCGCTACAGCTGGCGCAGGAGGACGTAAAGCCAGCTCTGAAGATATCTATAACTACGTAACCCAGAAAGGGGATGACTCCGCTGTGCTTGAACTTAGTAAGTTTAAAGTAGAGGAGGAAACAGGATCTTTAGGATTTATTGATAGAATTATTTCTTCAGTAGACGGAGGAAAAGGGACCTATAACGAATCAACTTTAAATCAAGTTAAGTTATTAAAAACTTTGCGAGATAACTTTGGGGATACTTTAAATCAAGTAAAAGTATCGGTGGGAAAGACGGGAAGAGCTTATTACTCCCCTGAGCAGTCTCGTGTTCAACTTTATGATAATGATAAGTTGTCAACAGTAGTTCATGAGTATGTCCACTCTCTTTCGACAGATATTATATATAAGAATTTTTACGTTAGGGATTCAAAAGGAAAAGCTGTTAAGGGTTCTGCATACTTAGATGAACTAGGGAAGCTAGTAAAAACAGGTAAGAATACAAAAGGCGAGCAAGTTCCTGCTTCGCTTCGAGAGCTAGGAGACCTCTACTTAACAGCGGTAGATCGGCTGGGACAATCAGCACTATTGCGTCAAGGAGGCAAAGCAGGGGCGGCTGGATCTCCAGATAAAGTGTTAGGTAAAGGAGTTAATTACGGACTTGGAGACCTCCATGAGTTTGTCACCCAGGCTTTCATGGACCCTCAGTTTCAAAAAGAACTAGCCTCAATCACAATCACTAAAGGTAAGAAACCTGCAACTGTATACGATAAGTTCAAAGAGTTAATCGCTAAAATCCTTGGGTTTAAACCTCAGGAATCCTCCATGCTCGATGAGGTGTTGTCCGTTAGTAATTCAGTATTTAGGGACAATGAAACCTTTAGAATGTCAGGCAAAAACCCTGAGACAGTATCAGGAAGGTATACCCCTATAGATGCCTACGATGAAATTAGTGGCCTGGAGCAAATGAGTATATCGGGGTCAGGCGCTAAGTTTGAAAAGGGCTTAGGGTTCTTGATGAATGCCGCTACTAAGTATAAGGTTAAGATTAACAAAGAGTTTGCAAAACAAGTTAAAGAACTTAGCGGGACTGACCTTTATCGTGGGGTTGCTGAAGGGAAACTATCTGAAGCCTTTGAAAAGGCAGGAGTAGACTTTAAGAAAAGTTTACAAATAATGGATGAAGTAGACCGAGTATTTAATAGCACAATACGTAAAGCAAGAGAAGCTCGCGAAGAATCGGTCAAAGCTAATGTTATCAAATTTGATGATAAAGTTAACTTGGATAACTATACATTTAAGACAACTACAATTAAAGGACGGAGGGGGTCTTACAAAGTAGAGGTGACAGACCCAGCGGGTAAAGTTACAACATTTAATAGGCGTGCGCTTTCCAAAGAATTAGCCGAAGGTTCAGTAAAGGCTCTTACAAGAAAGGCCACGTTTGAGAAAAATAAAGCACAAATCATCACTCAAGTTCGTAACGGAAAGTTCTTAAGACAGGCTGTTGCTGACGCAAACATTAACTTAAGCATCAAGGAGGTAAAAGAAGGCAACGGACGGCCTGACCATGTCGAGGTGACCTTTTTGGATGCTTCGCAGAAAGAAATCAACTTAAGGAATCTCCCAGATAACATCCAGAGGGAGACAGAGCTATACCTAAAAGCTCGTGGAGGGAAAGTTAAAGCGGTTAGCCCGCAAGACGAAGTCCCTATTGGGCGCGTTGTTGATAAAGACGGCAACCCGATGGACCCTGAGACTAGTGATGCGGAAGCCTATGAGGATGCGCTAACAGAGGTAATTAAACGGGCGCTTAAAGACGCAGGACCAGGAGGAGGGGTAGAGGCAATCAAAGGGGTTATCAGGACTATCTCGGAAGAGAAAGACTTCATAACCATTGCAAGAGCACTTGCTGGAGAACAAATAGATTTCCTTACTAAAAACAGCAAAGTCCCTAAAATATCAGCGGATGAGTTACTTAATCCAAAGCAAAGCGTAGAGAGAATCAATAAAGAGCTAAGCGATGCCTTTGGCGTCAATCCTCACAACGTGGAGAAGATGGTCAAAGAGCTTGAGGGTAAGGGCGAGAAGCTCAAGGAGACCTTTGATGAGATGCTCAAAGACCAACTAGCGATTAAGATGCTCAACAATCTTATTGCGGAAGAAGTGCATAACTTAGCAAAGGAAGCCAGCGATCTCCTTAAGAGGACACAGAAGAACGCAGACCCAGAGATGCTAGATATGTATGATGCTAAGTATGCTCAAATGCTTCAGCAGATGGAACTGATGGTCAGCACTCAACGTCTGTGGGGATTGTATGGGCGGTATCCTTCCTTAGCAATGCTTCAGCGTAAGTTCATCTATGGGGATGTTAAGTCCAAAAGGTTTGATAGCTCCTTAAACCAACTCCAAGAACAAAGCATCGAGGCCATTCAAGCATACAAGAACGAACGCCGAGGGAGCATGGGCCAAGAGAAGTTACTACAACTGATTCTTACTTCACGCACTGCTGATGGCATCGAGGCGGGACTCAATAAGATTGTTAAGCAGACAATGGGCAAGCGCATGTTTGACATGGTCCGTGAGTATTGGATTAACTCGTTGTTATCTGGAATCTCTACCTTTGAGATTAACATGATTGGTTCTGCGATAACCTATGGGCTCAGGACCTTAGAGAGGGCAGGCGGGGCCGCATTGACTGGAAACTTTGAGTTGGCCAGGGCAACCCTGCGCTACGCCTTTGACGCTAAGGCTATCATGGATTCATTTGATCTTGCCGTTCGAGCTGCGAAGTCTGGAGAGGCAATTAGTATTCCTAATTCAAGGCAGTTTGATGATGCTAAAAGCAGCATGAATGCTATCCAATCGGACAGCGAAGGAGCCTTTGGCGCTGCTATAAATACAATCGGAACAATCGTAAGACTACCCTCACGGGGGCTCTTGACGGGGGACGAACTGTTTAAGGCAATGTCTTATCGCAGCTATGTGATGACAGAGTTAGCCCTCAAAGGAAAATCAAAAGGCCTTTCAGGTAAGCAACTAGGGGAATATGTCCACAAAGGAGTCAATGCACACCTCACTGAAACCGGGCGAGTCTTTAATGAGAAGAACCTGGTAATGACTGCCAAAGAACTAGCAGACAAGAAAAACCTTAGGTTCTCTGCTAGGGAAACTTTCATAACCAACTACATCAGGAAACAAAAGAAAGAGAAACGGTTTATTACTGAGGATGGAGTAGAGATTGGATATGGGAACCGAGGGGCACTTGCTGCCCGTGCTGAGCAAGGAGCTAAGATAAATACACATACCCAAGACTCTGAAAACAGTATAGTAAAAGGGCTCTCAAATATCATTGTCCAGAACCCATGGATGACCGCTATCGTTCCTTTTGTGCGGACACCTACCAACATCCTTGCGTTCGGTATAGAGCGCTCACCGTTTGGACTGCCCATGCACTTCACACGGATGATGAGCTCTAAGTATAGAGAGGGATTAGCTAAGGGCACACCCACTGAACGCGCAGAGATTCAAGGGAAAATGGCTATGTCTGTAGCCACAACCGCATCATTGATCTACATGCTTGCCAGCCAGGATACCTCAAAGATAATTAGTGGTTATGGTCCTCGTGAAAAGAATGCGAGAAAGGCTTGGGAGCTAGACAACCAACCTTACTCAATCAGAATAGGGGACCGAATCCACAGCTACCAACGGATGGACCCAATGGCCACTATGCTCGGGATTATTGCCGACATCAATGAAGGGCTCGAGTATAATGAGTTTGATGAGAAAGACATGGGAACAATATTCGGCGTCTTGGCGCTTGCGTTCTCAAACAACATCACCAACAAGTCTTATGTTCAGGGAATTGATAACCTGTTCAAGGTGCTGAAAGACCCAATCAACAACACCGAGAAATTTGTAGGAAGCATTGCAGGTGGGTTTGTCCCTAACTTTGTAAATCAAACCATGAACGTCCAAGAAGATCGACCCCTCAGGGAAGTTCGAGGGATCATGGATTACATGATAAAGAGAACCCCAGGACTAGAGGGAGACCTGCCTCCCCGGTATAACTTCTTAGGAGACGTTGAGACCCTTGAGTCCTCAGGAGGGTTTAAAGGCATAGTTGATCCCATCTACTCAAAAGATGTGGCTAAAAACATCGTGGACTACGAATTAGGCAACCTTGGGGCTGGCTTTGGAAAACCCTCAACCAGCCTAAGAAAAGGCTTTGAGGGCCTTGATATGCGTGACTACTACAATCCGGAAACAAAGCAACAAGCATACGCCAGGATGATGCAACTAGTAGGCACAAAGAAACTTGGAGGAAAAACCCTAAGGGAACGCTTGGCTACTATGTTCAAGGACCAGCGATACCAAGCAATGCCTGATGCGGACCCAAGGGACCCAACGGCGTCTTCTAGCCCTAAGGTTAAAGCAATTAAAAGGTTACTGAGTGCTTACAATGCAGCGGCTAAAAAACAAGTCCTGGAAGAAAACCCAGAGCTCTATCAGCGATACATCGACTCTTACAAAGCCCAGTAAAATGAACTCTTCATACATGCCGTCATTTATTGGATTCACAGGACTCCTCGGGACGCTTACACTTGAGAGCGTCAATACTGTTGTTGCTATATGCGTAGGACTCGCAACACTGGCTTACCTTGCTATTAAAATAATTAAGGAACTTAAATAATATGGATAAATCAGATAAACTATACGAGCTCCAAGACCTCCTCATCGATGAGTTTTTGCACCGGGTAAAGTCAGGAGAGGCTACCACGGCAGACCTATCGACGGTCCGTCAGTTTCTCAAAGATAACAATGTAAGTGCGGTGGCTTCTGATGACTCGCCCTTGCAAGAACTGGTAAGCGCCCTCCCGTTCGACGATAAGAACGTAGATAGGGTTGTGAGCATGGTGAGCAATGGCTGATATAAAACAAACAGCATCACAGCTTAAAGACTTCCGCAACTTCCTCTACCTTGTATGGAAGCAACTAAACCTGCCTGCCCCCACAGCTATTCAATATGAGATCGCGGATTACATGCAGCACGGAGACAAGCGAGCAGTTATTCAAGGCTTTCGAGGCGTTGGAAAAAGCTGGATCTGCTCTGCTTACGTTGTCCACCAGTTGCTCCTCGATCCCTCAAAAAATATACTTGTTGTCTCTGCTTCAAAAACTCGAGCAGATGACTTCTCAACTTTTACTCTTAGGCTTATCCATGAGATGCCCCTACTTAAGCACCTCATCCCTCAGGATAAACAACGATTCAGTAAAATCTCCTTCGACGTTGGACCAGCCCCAGCAGCCCACGCACCGTCCGTCAAGTCCCTGGGTATTACATCTCAACTGACAGGGTCGCGTGCCGACATCATTGTTGCCGATGACGTAGAGGTCCCGAACAACTCCGCAACCCAAATGATGCGAGACAAGCTCGGAGAACAAGTCAAAGAGTTCGATGCGATCATTAAGCCGCTCGACGACTCAAAGATAATCTTTCTCGGAACACCCCAATGCGAAGACACAATATACAGACAACTCACAGAGCGAGGCTACCAGACACGCATCTGGCCTGCTCAATATGTAACCCCCGACCAAAACGCTAAGCGTTACGATGGAAACATTTCTGATTGTTGTGTTGATATAGAACAAAAGGGGAGGTCCACAGAGCCACTAAGGTTCTCTGACGTAGACCTTGCCGAACGTAAAGTATCCTATGGTTCTGCTGGGTATGCTCTTCAATTTATGTTGGACTCAAACCTCAGTGACGTCGAAAAGTATCCGCTCAAGCTTTCGGACCTTATCGTGATGTCCATTGACAACGACCTAGCCCCTGAACGCCTAGTGTGGGCTCGGGACCCAGACCTCGAATGGGATGGCTCAATACCTAATGTAGGGATGACCGGAGACAGATTCTACCGCCCCATGAAGACGCTTGGCGAGCACATCAAGTATACTGGGAGCGTCATGTCAATCGACCCGTCAGGACGAGGCAAGGACGAGACAGGATACGCAGTCGTTAAGATGCTCAACGGATTCCTGTATGTCACTGCGGCCGGGGGCGTCCAGGGAGGATACTCAGAGGAAACCCTTAAGTTCCTTTCAATGACCGCCAAAGAACACAAGGTCAATGAGATTGTCGTGGAGAGTAACTTTGGTGATGGTATGTTTGTTGAACTACTAAAACCAATACTTCGCAAGGTCCATCCGTGCACCATTGAGGAAGTCCGACACAGCACCCAAAAGGAACGAAGGATCATTGACACCCTCGAGCCAGTGATGACAGGTCATAAGCTAGTGATAGACCCGAAGGTCATTCAGGACGACTATGACACAACTCAGAGCTATCCTAAGGACCACTCATTGAAATACCAGCTGATCTACCAGATGACACGCATAACCCGTGACAGGGGCGCTGTGACGCATGACGACCGCTTAGACGCGCTTTCGATGGCAGTTGGCTACTGGACCGCCCAAATGGCCCAAGACGCATCAGAACGCATCCTAGAGCGAAAGGAGGAAGATCTTAAAAGGGAGCTAGAAAAGTATGCAGAGGCATATTACAAAACACGAAAAGGAAGTAAAAACATCCTCACTTGGTAGTGGTTGTAAATGATTCATTATCAATGTTTTAAATCAATGATCGTATAGGGATAGTAAAAAGACTATTGACAAGGGTTAATTTCTCTCTATAAGTACTCTTAGAGATGACTAAGAGAACACTATATTCTTTTAATTTTATTCATTTACAACCACATCTCTTAGATATCTTAAAGACTCTCTAAGTAACTTTAAGTATGCCTGATGACCATCTCGAATCACTCAAAGCCACTCTAGGCGAACATTACGAGAACTATGTAGTTGTTGTGGCTGACACCCGGCACCAGTGTCGAGTGATCTATGACAATTCCTTTGCAGCTAAAGGACTGCTCAATGTCGGCTTAAATATTGTTGACGAATCCTTTAATTCCTATATAGAAGGCATCGAGATTGACTTCGGGTCACCCTCATCGTCTGACGAAGAGGAGCCCTGAGTTGACCTTATGCTCTATATTTGCATTGTGTTGTTCATTAAGCAGGGCCCTTAGTAATCGCTAGGGGCCCTGTTCTATTTTTGACAAAAAAGTCTGAGAGGTTGATATATACGGAGAGCGTCCCACATCACCCCCATAGGGACCTTAGCGCAGGCTTGTGGCATCTTAGCGCGTCCTGGCGTGACCTCTGCTCGCAAAAAGAGACTCGAAGGGCTCCCGAAAGCATCAAGGGGGGCCTGCCCTGGCGATACTGGAAGGAGGTCCTGGAGTCTTGACCAGGGGAGGCAATCAGTGAACGCCAGGGGATCACCAGGGGAGCGCTGAGCCTGGGCGCATGGGTGTGTGGGAGTGTTTGTGGGTGTTTTTACGTTACGAGAGCGCAGCGCTGGCTCAAAAACACCCTGAAGAAATTTAAAAGTATTCCTTGAAAGAACCAGGCTTCCCTGATAGTAGTCTCGGCACTGGTCCATGTGGGCTAGCTAACAAGAACAAAAGAACAATGAACAAAAGAAAGAAGACACTACAAACGATACGTGAGATCATCACGGTCCTTGAGGAACAGCGCAGCACGATTGCCGACATCCAAGCAGCGCTATTGAGAGCATCGCATGAAGACGTCATGCATGATGTAATTAAGCGAACCGAGACGCTTGATTTTAAGCTGATCAACAAGCAGAATAGGAGGGCCTTTAAATGAAGCGTCCCTTTTCAGGATTCTGGGCATTCATGGCAAGCGTTACTGTGGCCATGTGGATAGTGATCATCAAGCTCTTGCTGAAGAAATGAAGAAGAGTCTGACGAATGTAAGTGACAGCGCCATCCGCAAGAACCTCAGAACATGGAGGGACCGAGCGACCTCCAAGGAGGCACGACTTGGTGGTGAGTGGTATGAAGACGCACACACACATGCCCAGCTGATTGCCGACAAGGTTGGTTGTGATGTTTGGACGGCGGCCGCTGTGATTAGTGCCTTGAGTCCAATGAACGACTGGGAGCGCAACAAGCTTGACGCTTTGAACTTGGCGCTTGTCCATCATGATGGTGGGAAGCCTAGTGATGTTCGAGTTTGCACATTCCACAACAACAAACACAAAGCATGGGAATTGCTTGAGGGCAACTCCAAGGCCCTTGATGATGGCTCACCTAAAACGTGGGCTTTTGCAAAGAGCATAGAGTTGACACGACTTGCTCGTTGTGTTGTAGTTGACCGGTGGCACATGCGGGTCTGCTTGACTAGCTCGAAGACTCGCAAGATGATTGTTGAGGGCTTGACGGTCCCGCAGTATAACCGAGTCGAACGCCTAACCATAAGCGAAGCGGACAAGCTGCACGAGGCGCCCTCAGTCTATCAAGCGACATTGTGGTTGACCATTAAACGCCATTGGCAAGGTGGTTAATTCCAAGAGCTCCTTGCATTTGCAGGGGGCTCCATGGAGTGAACCTCCACTAAACCTAAAAAGAACAAATGAAAGAAAAAGAATTGTTAATGATTGCAGCAGACGCGATCCAATCGTGGCCAAAGCGCCGACAGAAAGCACTTGAATCTTATCACTCTGTTGATGAGTTCGAGTGTCGTGACACGTGGGCCCTACCAGACAATGGAGGATGACCAGCTCTCGAGATGTTCCGCGCAGGATGCACGGACGAAGGACGGGAGTTAATCGACAAGCATCTAAAATCCCACTGGGAAGACGAAGTGAGCGGGAAAACTGCGCGCTCTGTTTTGAGATGCATGCCGGATCCGATGAGAGCGAATGTTGAGCACACCTTTATCTTGATTGATGATCTCATCCCAGACTATGCTAATTACATAGATTCACAATGGCACGCCAGTAGGTATGCAAATCGTCTGCGAAAGCTCGCGGCTGAAATGGAGGAAACAGTATGAACAAACTATTTACTCTCTATGAGTCAGAGCGCGCAACCTTTTCCAGGATATCGGATGCGAAGAGATTCATTGAAAACTTCAACTCTCTTTCGTATAAGCTCGAGCCCTTCGAGATTAAAAGGCCTAGCTTGAAATACAGAAGCAGACAAGAATGTGGTTGGTATTGGATACAAGCAACAAGACATTTTGAGCACAAAGATCACATTTGCTTTGTTGCTAAATAACTGACAACAACAACCAAAAACAAGCGCTTAGGGAGCTTTCCTTAAGCGCTTTTTTGTATCCATTTTCAAGGAACTCAAAGCTAAGCTACTTGAGAACGGAGCGTGCCCCGTAACTTACGACTTAGAGCCGAACACGATGAGTGCCAGGAGGACCACGTAGTAAATTACTAAGCAAATGGTTGTAGTGGTAATGAAGAAGTCTTTGTTTTTCATGTTGTCTTTAAGTGTCTTAGAGATCCCTTAAGATGTAGTTGTCTTTTGTTTTTACCATTAACAACTATTGCTTATCGATCTCTTAAAGACACTCTAAGTACCTGCACTGGGGGTGCGTCAAGAATAAAATTGACAATATGTGTGTTTTTACCTAAAAAAGGCACGCAATGAGAATAAAAGCAACAAAGAACAACGAAGCAGAAGAAATAAGACGCCGCCTAGTCGAGGATGAGTGTGCCATGCTGGCCAAGCACATCAAGCGATTAAGGGCCCGCCAAAAATCCATGAAGAAAGCACTAGAATTGTATGCAGAACGAGCAGGAAAAGGATGTCATTAAAGAACTTACTCAGGAAGACCTCAACCAGGACATGGTTGACCTCGGCGTTGGTCGTTACCGCGCTCGCATCGAGTCTGCTAAGAAGCGAGAGGCAGAGAGTGAAACGAAATACGGTCAAAGACTGATCCGAGGGGGCCTTCCGACTTACTCGAAGGCCATCAAAGAGATGGTTGATGGGTGGGACAACAGGAACAGCGCCTTGTGGCAGTTAGGCCTCCGTGAGATGAAATCCTCAGTGGTTGGTTTTATTGTGATTAAGGCCGTCCTAGATTGCATCACATTAAAGAAGAACATGGCGAGCGTGAGTCACTTTGTGGGTGCCCGAGTTGAGGACCAGCACCGTTGTGACTTCCTTGTAAAGAACAACGAGGCCAAGGGTGAGGGAATTGTTTTGGGTGCTCAGCGCCGCCGAGGGGGCCTCCTGAACCAGCGCAGACACATTAAGAACTCAATGCGTAACGAGGCTGAAAAGGGCCTGATGCCTGGCTACACGGACTGGCGAAGGCGCGACAAGCTTAGTTGTGGTTTGACCTTGGTTGAGCTCCTTAGACACGTTACGGGGATCATTGAGTATGTTTACATCCTGGAGAAGGCAGGTAAGAAGCCTACCCGATACGTCACGGCCTCAAAGGGGACCTTGGACTGGATCGAGAACTACAACGACGACAAGGAACTTTTCGAGCCGTTTTGGTTGCCCACTGCGGACGCACCGTTGCCTTGGGGTTCTATCTGGGAGGGGGGTTACGACACGACAGGCACAGCACTTCCCAAGCTTCCGTTCATTAAGACGTCCAACATGGACTTCCTGAGGACCATTGAGAACGACAAGCTTGAGGTGCCTATGGAGGCCTGTAATCTCATCCAAGGGACGCCCTGGGTAATCAACCCGGCCGTGCTCCGTGTTGCCAAGTGGGCCTGGCAGAACAGCGTGGAGGTGGGTGCTTTGCCCAGTAAGGAGGATGAACAACTCCCAGACATCCCGAACGACTTCCACTCGAACGAAGAGAGTAACCGTAAGTGGCGACAGATGGCCGCTGGTATTTACTCTAGGAATGCCAGCACCAAGTCCAAACGACTACTCACCAGCAAGATTATCTACACAGCCGAGAAGCTCAGTGCCTCTCGGTTTTTCTACCCGAGTCACTGTGACTTCCGAGGCCGCGTGTATAACATTGCGTCATCACTGAGTGTGATGGGGAACGACCTGTGTCGAGGGCTCCTTCAGTTTGCTCGGACAGAACGCTTGGCCAATGACAACGATGCGAAGTGGCTTGCGGTAGCCGGGGCGAACGCTTGGGGTAACGACAAGGTCACACTGCACGAGCGCTGGGTCTGGGCTGAAGACTTCACCAAGGATGCCATCAAGATTGCCAAAGCACCTGAGCGTGAGTTGTTGTGGACTGAGGCAGACAAGCCTTGGTCTTTCCTTGCTTGGGTGAACGAATGGGCGGCTTACAAGCTTCATGGTAAGATCAACAGTGCACTTCCTGTGAACATGGACGCCTCTAACAATGGCCTACAGATCCTCTCTATGCTCACTCGTGATCCGTATGGGATGGAAGCAACGAATGTTCTACCAACAACCACACCTCAGGACATCTATGGGGTTGTTGCGTCCAATGCTGTTAAGACCTTAGAGATCCAGGCTGCTGCTGGGGATGAACTGGCGCGTGCTTGGGTAGGATTTGGGATAGATCGGGTAAGCTGTAAACGTCCTGTAATGTGCTATAGTTACGGGCTCACTCCGTATTCTAATCGTGCATACATCAACGAATGGTATGACGAACAGATCCACGGTAAGAAGCGGACTAAACCGTTCCCTGACGAAAAGAGATACTACGCAATCCACATGCTTGCCGAGCACGTTTGGAGGGGCATCGAGTCGGTCCTTAAGAAACCTAAGGAGTGCATGGACTGGTTCCAAGAGTGCACCCGCTTGATTGCCAATGAGAATCGTGCCTTGTCGTGGATATCGCCTACTGGGTTCCCTGTGCACCAAGAGTATTACAAGGTCCACAACCAACAAGTGAACACGTATATCAGTGGGAAGGCTACGTGCGTAAAGTTCCGTGAGGACGACGATGAGATTATCAGTAGGAGAAGAATGGTGAATGGTGCATCCCCTAATGTTGTGCATAGCCTGGATGCGTCAGCCCTCCACGAGACTATAGTGCGTGCCAACAAGAACCATGGAATCTACGATTTCTCGTTCATCCATGACAGTTATGGAACCCATGCAAACAAGTGTGATGCACTTTCTTCAACATTGAGGGAGGTTTTTGTTGACTTCTTCTCTCGTGATCTGTTGAATGAATGGCGCACGCAATTAACGGAACAACATCCAGATTTAGATTTCCCGGTGCCACCAGAGTTTGGTGACGCCGAGATAAACAAGATAAAGGAGTCAAAATACTTCTTTAGTTAACCAAAAACAACAAAGACAAAAAAGAACAATGAGTAAAGTAATCGTAACACCAGCAGGGAAGGCCGTGTATCCACACCTTCAAACCCCTGACACTCGCTTCAATGATAATGGAGTTTACCAGTGTCGCTTGCATGTCGAAGAAGCTGACTTTAACGAGTTTAGTGCCCAGATTAATGAGCTGTATGAAAAGGCTTATAAAGCTGAGTGTGCCGCTAAAGACAAAGAGCTCAAAAAGGCAAAATCAAACCCGCTCAGAGTTACCGACGAGGGAAGCTTTGAGATCTACGCCAAGCAGGACGCACTGAAGCAAACGGCGACGAAAGGCCTTCTTCAGTTTCGTGTAGCTGCTTACAACGCCAAAGGGACCAAGATCCAAATGCCTGCTGTTGGTTCTGGTTCTACCATAAAAATGGCAGTCGAGCCACACTTCTGGTATGTCTCAAGTCAAGGCTTTGGGATGACGCTGCGCTTGCGTAGTGTTCAAATCATTGACCTAAAGGAGTTTTCATCCAAAGACAAACTCTTTGATGCTGTTGATGGCTTCTCTGGGGGAGAGGCTTTTACCAACGAGCTCACTAATGATGAAGCGCCGGAAGTATCACAAGAGGCGGACGAAGACGCCTTTTCGTTCTAAACTCGAGGAACGTGTAGCCCTAGCCCTCAAGGGGGCTGGGGTTGACTACACCTACGAGAGTCAAAAGCTAAAGTATACGAGACTCTGCACCTATACTCCTGACTTTATACTGCCTAGTGGTATTATGTTGGAAGTTAAAGGATACTTCGAGCCCTCGGACAGATCCAAGCATTTATTAGTTCGTCAGCAGCACCCTCAAGTGGATCTTCGTTTTGTGTTCCAGAACGCAAACCTAAGACTGAACTCAAAGAGCTCGACAACTTATGGTGATTGGTGTGACAAGCATGGATTCTTGTGGTGTGCACAAGCAATACCAAGAGAATGGCTGAACCTACCGCCTTGTTGAATCATCAACCCTGCCCCGATTGTGGGAGCAGTGACGCATTAACAATAAACGAAGACAACTCCACTAAGTGTTTTTCTTGTGGAGTTTTTAAAGCGGGAGACTTTGAACAATCTCCCATGATAGTAATGGACAACACAAATAAAAATTTCCCTTTCATTGAGGGTTCCTACCAAGCCCTCGAATCCCGAGGCATCGACGAAGCTACCTGTCGTAAATACAGGTATCAGGTCGGTTACCACAATGGCAACAAATGCCATATCGCAAACTACTACGACATTGACGGACAGAAGATTGCTCAAAAGTATCGATACGCTAACAAAGAGTTTCGGTGTTCGGGCAAGCCTGACCACTTCTTTGGGCAAAACATATGGGCGAACCCTACGCCTGGATTTAAGATTGTTGTAACTGAAGGAGAAATAGACGCCATGTCAGTCTCCGTGGCCACCGGGGGGAAATACCCTGTTGTTTCGCTTGGCGCTGGCTCACAGTCGGCCAAGGCGATGTTCAAGCGTCACCTTGAGTGGCTCTCTGGCTTTAAGGAGGTTGTCCTTATGTTCGACATGGATGAGCAAGGCCGTAAGGCAGTCGAGGAGGTGGCCCATCTGCTTCCTGCGGGTAAGTGTAAGGTTGCCCATCTGCCTATGAAGGACGCTAACGATTGTTTATTGAGCAAGAACAAGGCAGCAATCATCGATGGGATCTTTGACGCGAAGCTTTGGAGGCCTGATGACATCCTGGCAGGCGCAGACATCTACGACAAGATCGCTGAGCACCAAGATGTTGAGGCCCTTGAGTATCCCTTTGAGGGCCTTAACAAGATAACGCATGGCCTCAGGCACTCTGAGATCGTTACGTTGTGCGCTGGTAGTGGTATTGGTAAAAGCCAAGTGTGTCGGATCATCACGCACCACCTCATGAAGACAACTGACAAGCGCATTGGCTATATTGCCCTTGAGGAGTCAGTAGAGCGCACAGCATTGTCGTTGGTTGGGCTGGAGATGGGCAAGTGCCTTCACCTCGCTCCGTTTGAGCGTGATGATGAGTTCAACGAGGCCTTCAAGGCAACCGTAGGCAATGGTCGTTTTTACGTTTATGATCACTTCGGTAGCCTGGCGTCAGACAGTCTACTCAATCGGATTCGCTTCATGATCAAGACGTATGACGTTGACTTCGTGGTGCTTGACCATATCAGCATTGTTGTCAGTGGAATCGGTAACGGTGATGAGCGCAGGCTTATTGACAACACCATGACCGCACTGCGTTCGCTTGTTGAGGAGACGAAGGTCGCCATGTTACTTGTGAGTCATCTGAAGCGTCCTGAAGGCCGAGGCCATGAAGACGGACGCGCAGTCAGTCTGTCAGATCTCAGAGGTTCCCAGGCAATCGCCCAGTTATCTGACATGGTTTTGGGACTGGAAAGGGCGCAACAAGCCGAAGAGGTTGAGGACCGCAACAAGACAACCGTGCGCGTCCTTAAGAACCGCTTCAGTGGTGAGACTGGGATTGCCTGCACCCTGACCTATGACAACGAGACTGGCAACCTTGCCGAGTCGCACCTTATTCAAACCAGCAACCCATTTTAAAATGATGAACACTGCTGTATTTGATATTGAAACAAACGCCATCAAGGAGTGGAAGACTCTGGGTGACCTCGAGGTTGTTCATTGTATTGTCATCATGGACAATGAAGGGACTCACCGATACCGGAACAACTCTGAGATGGACACGATCCCAGAGGCCCTTGAAAGACTCGCTAAGGCTGACTGCCTGGTTGCACACAACGGCATTGGGTTTGACTTACCTGCACTCAAGAAGCTTTATGGTTTTACCCATGACCGTGTGATCGACACGATGGTCCTTGCTCGGCTCAACCACCCTGATCGTAAGAAGGAAGACTGGACCGAGGCGAAACTCCCAACTTTCCTACGAGGCTCGCACTCGTTGAAGTCTTGGGGCATGCGCCTCGGAGTCCACAAGGATGACCATGGTGCCACCGAGTCTTGGGAGAGATGGAGTGAAGCGATGGAGGACTACTGCGTTCAAGATGTAGTTGTGAATGAGGCCTTGTTTACCTACCTCATGCAAGACCGAACACCCACTGACCAAGACCTTGTTCTTGAGATGGACTTTGCAACGGCCATCCGTCAGCAAGAGTGGAATGGGTTTCCGTTTGACATGGATGCGGCTGAGCAACTCTTACAGAAGCTTATTGTTCGGAGAGCCACTCTCGAGGAGGATCTACAACAACTATTCCCTCCGAAGGTCATTGCCACTAAGCGCCCTTGGTGGATCACCGACGATATGAAGCAATGGGAGACCAAGAAGGAAGCCCTTGCGTCTGGCTACAAGGCTGCTGAGATCGAGAAGGGGCCGATGAGGACAAAGTCTGTTCCGTTCAATCCCTCCTCACGGGACCAGATCGCAGAGCGCCTTATGGCTGACGGGTGGGATCCCAAGTATTACGAAGGGAAACGACCAGCCATCAATGAGCTTGTGCTCCGAGAGATAAACAGCAAGAAGAGCCTAGCGCTCCTTGAGTATCTGTTGGTAGCTAAACGGCTTGGCCAACTCTCGGAGGGACGCCAAGGATGGATGAAGATGGTAAACAACGGACGCATCCACGGCTCAGTGAATACAGGAGGGACCGTCAGCGGTCGGTGTAGTCACCAGGCTCCCAACATTGCTCAATGTCCTTCCGTGTCTGCTGAGTATGGTTACGAGTGCCGTTCGTTGTTCGTTGCTCCTCCAGGCCGTGTCTTGGTGGGTTGTGATGCTTCCGGGCTCGAGTTGCGAATGTTAGCCGCTTACTTGCACAAGATAGACGATGGGCGATACACCCACGAGATTCTTAGTGGTGACATACACACCGCCAACCAAGAGGCCGCAGGCTTGCCTGACAGGAACTCAGCTAAGTCGTTTGTCTATTGCCTCATTTATGGTGGTAGTGATAGTAAGCTTGGCGAGGTTATTGGTGGCAATGCGACTGACGGTAAGCGCCTTAAGTCTGAGTTCTTCCGTAAGATGCCTGCGATAAAAAGACTGCGTGACGCCGTCCAAGATAAGGTCAAAGGCTTTGGGTTCCTCAGGGGACTTGATGGCCGTAAGCTTCCCTGTAGGTCTCCGCACAGTAGCTTGAATCTTTTGTTGCAGTCAGCAGGGGCAATTTGTATGAAGCAAGCCCTTGTTCACTTTGTTGAGGACATGGAAGGGAAGGAATATCTTATGCACGCTAATGTCCACGATGAAGTTCAGTTCAGTTGTGATCCCAGAAGGGCCCATGAATACGGACAACGCTTTGTAAACGCTATTAAGAAAGCTGGAGAAACTTTTAACCTCCTGTGCCCACTAGATGGAGAGTATAAAATCGGAACTAACTGGGCTGAAACACACTAAAAATATGAAACTAATAATTGATGGGGACATGCTCCTTTACCGCGCTGGGTTTTCCTGCGAGGTTGAGGTGCGCTGGGACGACGACATTTGGACCCTTCAGTCCAACGAGAACGAAATGAAGGATCACTTTGATGTGGCCCTTAGTGGACTTGTTAAACTCATTGATCCCGAGGCTCAGGTGATTGTTGCATTCTCTGATAAGGAGAACTACCGCTACGACATCTTCCCAGGCTACAAAGCCAACCGGAAGAACACAAGGAAGCCACTAGGCCTTAATACCCTACGTGATTGGGCCATTGAGAGCTACGATTCACGGGTGTTCCCGCGCCTTGAGGCTGATGATGTTTGTGGCATTATGTGCACCAACGACAAGGACTGTGTGGCGGTAAGTGGCGACAAGGACTTCGGGACCCTACCGATCCGCTGGTTCAACATGCTCAAGGGCACCATGCACGATGTCACCGAGGAGGAGGCAGACAACTTCCACCTTATCCAAACGCTTGCCGGGGACGCCACTGATGGCTACGGAGGCGTCAAAGGGCTCGGCGTTAAGACTGGCCAAAGGCTTCTCGACAAGAAGGGATACACCTGGGACACTGTTGTTGAAGCATACGAGAAAGCAGGGCTCACCGAGGATGATGCCTTAGTGACCGCCAGGCTCGCTCGGATACTGCGTAACACCGACTATGATGGTGTTGATATTAAACTGTGGGAACCAAAACGATGACAGGGCTATGGATAATACCAAAACAATTACACACCTCAGTCTCTGCTCTGGATACGAAGGCATTGGACTTGGGCTCCGAAGAGTTCTCCCAAATCTGCGAGAAATCGCTTACGTGGAGAGGGAAGGATTCCCCATCGCGAACTTGGTTGCTAAGATGCAAGAGGGAGCCTTGGATGCAGCACCTATTTTCACTGACGTTAAGACCTTCCCATACGGAAAGTTTCGTGGACTCGTGGACATCCTCAGTGGCGGCTTCCCGTGCCAACCCTTCAGTGCTGCTGGAAAGCGTGAAGGCGTTGAAGACCCAAGACACTTGTTCCCTTACATCCGAGATGGAATCGCAGAGTGCCGACCTAGACTTGTTTTCTTGGAGAACGTCGAAGGAATCATCTCCAGTAAAACAGCAGACGGAGAATCAGTTCTCAAGTATGTCCTCGGAGAGTTGGAAGGCTTGGGTTACCGAGCAACGGCAGGAGTATTCAGTGCGAGTGAAGTCGGGGCCCCTCATCAAAGAAAACGGGTGTTCATCTTGGGCTACGCCGGAAGCAGCGAACCAAGTGGGATACCAAGTCAGCAAAGGGAAAAAGAGACCGAGACTAGGGAGTCAGGTAAAACAGTGGCCCACTCCAGCAGCACGCGATTACAAGGGGAGTTATTCTCCGGCAGCGTTAATCCGAAAGGATGGGAAGAGTCGCATGGATGCACTTCCTCAAGTAGTCGAATACGACCAGACGTCTTGGCCAACCCCAACAGTAGCAGAAGGATCGAAGATAGGCAACCAGCCCAACTATGGGCAGAAAGGCTTGTCAAATCATCCACAGATTGTTGGCCTTCCAGACCGAAAGAAACTCAACAAGAGTGGGAAGAGCCCCGAGTCAGTCGAGACAATAACCACAACAATAACCCCAAGGCAAACCGGGAAGCTAAACCCAGCCTGGGTAGAACAGCTAATGGGGCTTCCAGTCGGGTGGACAGACTTAGGCTCCTTGGTAACGGAGTAGTCCCAGCGACAGCAGAGAAAGCATTTGTTACATTAATGAATAAACTACTATGAGAAAACCAATACCTGAAGAGATTGTTCTCCCCGACTCTGGGGAGCGTAGCGAATTTAACACGGGCGCAGTTCGAGATGCTATGCGCGGCAAGGGGATGCCTAGTTGCATTCCTACAGGGGCACTCCGGGCAGTCGCTCGGCGCTTCGAGGACGGGGCCACCAAGTATGGCCGAGACAACTGGTGCAAGGGAATCCCTTTGTCCCGTTACGTTGACAGTTTGTATCGTCACTTGTGGTCGTATATGGATGGGGACACCTCTGAGGACCACGGTGGGGCAATCATTTGGAATGCTATGTGCCTCGTTGAGACCTCTGAGATGATAAAAAACGGGGACCTTCCAGCCGAATTGAACGACATAGACAAAGACGTATGAGCTTATATGAATCTACTGATAGCTTCCCGAGTATACCTCTGAGCGTCTTAGAGGCCCTTGAGGAGACATATCCCAAGAAGGACTTTGGCCCTACGGCTTCGCTAAGACAACTGGACCACCACTACGGACAGAGATCAGTGATTGTTTTTCTTCGTCAAATATATGAAGAACAAAACCGTAATATTCTCAACAATACTAACATAAGATAAACCATGTGCATGTCTGCCCCTAAGATGCCACCACCACCTAAGCCGATAGCGCCTCCTCCGCCTCCCACCAAAGTCGCACAGAAAGTAGTTAATCCGGCGATGCGAAGAAGAAGACAGGCAGCACCTAAACGATCTCCACTGACAATCCCCCGTTCCGCACTGAGTTCACCCCAAGGCGGGGCGGGGGTTAATTATAAATAAATATAACATATAGAAACCCCTATGTCATTACAATATGGAACTGTAGCGCGTGACGTTACGTCCGCAGCAGACATCGACGTGGCCTGGAACGGAAGCTCTGGCATGTTCGCAGTGATCGGAACATTCGGCACCGCTCAGATCAAGCTACAGCATAAGCTTGCTGATACCTGGGTAGACATCGGCGACGACGTTACGTTCACTGATGACGGACAAGCGTTGTTCACGACGTCCGCTAAGCAGCTAAGAGTTGACCTAAGTGCCGCACCGACTAACGTGGACATCATTGTCGCTCCTGTCGCTGATAACAAAGCATCTTAATAATGTCTCTCACCCGACCACTGACACGCCCTCTGACTCGTAAGATAAGTCGAGCAGAGTTAACACAAGGTTACGGTGGTAGTTTCAGTCCGTTGCTATTGAACCCGTATCTACTGTTTGATGCGCGGGAGTCTATGGTCGGAACCCTGGAGAACCCGACGCTCGATCTGAACCCAGCGTTGCCCGAGACACTCGACGTTATTACAGCGACCCGCAGCGGCACCGCAACCTATACCGACGTTAATGGTAACATAGCGACCGCCGCAGCCGACACGGTGCGAGTTGACCATGTGGACGGTGTGCCGATGATACTGGTGGAGCCGTCGAGTGAAAACTTGGTGGAATACAGTGAAGACTTTAGTGATTCGTCTTGGGATAAACAAAGCGGGGGAACTGGTGTAGACCCAGTCGTGACACCAAACAGCGCAATTTCTCCAGACGGCACTCAGAACGCTTCAAAAGTTGTCTTTAACACGGCGGGCGGAACAACAACTTCAGACGAATCCTTTTTAACAGTTGGGCTTCCAACGGTAATTGGGGGTACTTATACACAAAGTGTCTATTTAAAAGGTGATGTCGGTGGTGAACAAATTTTAATTAGGGGAGCTGGCGGTAGTGCTTACACAACAATTACTCTCACGACAGATTGGGTAAGATATGAAGGTACTGAGGTTGAACCTAATAACACAGACGCTTACTTGCAAATTGGACTTAGGCAGGGACTTAGCGGAGTTGTCATTAACCAATCAACAACAGTCTACATCTGGGGCGCACAGTTTGAAGAAGGCTCAGTCGCCACGTCCTACATCCCGACCAGCGGAAGCACCGTGACGAGACAAGCGGATGACCTTGTGATTTCCGGCAGTGACTTCGATTTCTACAACCAGAGCGAGGGGACGGTTTATGTTGCATCAGAGTTACAACGAGCGACAGGACCGAGCTTTGTACCGTTTCTTTTTGATGCTGACAACGGAGACGCAAATAGAGTTTTGTTATACTACGAACCCGGAGGTATTACTGGTCTTGTAAGAGCTGCTGGTACACAAAACGTAATAGATATTGGGACACATCCAGCAGCCAACACGCTTTCGCGAACTGCATTCAGTTACAAATCAAACAACCTTCAAGGTTCAAAAGATGGAAACAGCGTTACTCCTGTAACTACTGCTACAATACCGACATCAATTAACAGGTTTAACGTAGGCTCGCATTACACAAAAGCGGATTCTTATTATTTTAACGGTCACCTGAAACGCCTGATTTACTGGCCTGTAAGCAGTGATTCGCTCTAACTTTATATTTAACAAATGGCACTCAATCTATCCACCCTGACCAGCCCAGCGACATCTGGTGATGTTCTCGCCGAAGCCCTGACGACAGCCGATTTCTTGGAGCCGGTCCCAGTGTTACGCAACTTGGCTCGCGGTTCACAAAAAGGCGGCGATGCGAAACAAGATGTGGCACTCAATCAGCCCAAGGCGTTGCCGTTGATTGATGGTGATGGGTATCTGTATCTGTCTGGAATTACAGGAAACAGTGCAACGATTCCTCACGATTCTTCACTAGACCTTACTCATCAGCTTGAGGTAGTGGCGCGTATTAAATACCGAAGCTATTCAGGAGCAGACGCTCAGTCTATTGTTACCAAGTGGGCTTCTGGTGATTTCAATTTTAGATTTGCCACAAGCGGTTATTTGCAAATTTACTTTAAGGATTCAACGAACACCACTCGAAACTCAACTTCAGCTTATGCTGTATATAATAACAATATCTCAGATGGTGATACTATTTGGGTAAAGATGACTATTGATGCTGCCAGCACCTCTACCGAGGTTGATTTCTATACGTCAAAAGATAATGTTAAAAACGAAGAGGATGTTACATGGACTTCTTTAGGGACTACCAGATATATCACGACAAACAGTGGTATTAGCTCAGGACCAAATCCCGTTTCTTTTGGGGCGTTTGATAATAGCGGCGCCATCAACGACGACTTAGCCACTGGTGCTGTCCTTAAAGCAAACTACAAAGCCACCATTGGCGGCTCACCAGTCCTCGACGTTGACTTCACGGCCCCCAACGTCCGGCACGGTGACACCGCCTTCGAGTGCGCGACTGGCCAAGTGGTAACAATCAATCAATCCGGCCAGAATCCGGCCTCCATTATCAAGAAATCAGTCTTACGCTTCGATGGAGTGGACGACGGTCTTGATGGACTCTTCGCTAGCAGTGTTGACAGCGGCTATATGTTTGCAGCGTTCAGTGTTCTTGGCGATGGGGGTGAAAACTATGCGCGAGTCTTTGCGACCAATGAGTCTGGTCAAACCGATGTTGTAGCGAGTTCTTGGATTTGGTCTCTGAGAAATGCGACATCCACGGGAATTGGTTATTACAACAACGGTAGTTTTTATAATACGCATACAAATATGTATGATGATGCCCGTGGGGATTATTTACACGAACATAAGGTAATTAGTGGTTCCCAGAAAAGCGCAATTAACAATGCTGATTTAAAGACAACTGGAAATACCACTTCACTCGTTCTTGATGAATTTCACATTGGCGTAAGCGAAATAATAGGTGACAACAACGCCGCAATCGACCTAGAATACCTTGCACTCTTCCCCGCAACCATCACAGACTCCCAAGCGGACGCTGTGCGTAACTACATCAACAACCGGAACAACGTGTTCGACCTAAAGGACGGCTTTGGGTATTACTTCTACGATGCCCAGAAAGCACCAGTCGGTAACATCTCATCAGGCAGCGCATCGTGGAACGGAAGAATCGTAGGCTCAGACAATGGGGACACCGACAAGTTTGCCACACAGGCCACCGCCAACGACCAACCAGTGTCTGACGGATATGTTGTTACCTTTGCGGATAACACTGACCACCTAGACATCCCATCGACGACTCAGGCTGGCTGGCAGGTCGTAGGGACATCACTCGGAACCTTTGCGTATCGCGTGAATGCCAATGCGGTCACTGAGTTGAATCTTTTGGGTAACCTTGGCAGCGCATCGCATCGCAAAGCTGGTGATTTGTATGGGATTATTTTGTTACCTGAAAGCGCAACTGGTCGTGACATTGAGCAAGCGCGGAAACTCTTGATTGACCGAGGTGCGGCTGATGCGCCAACAGGAATCATAAGTAACTATTTCCGCAATAGGCAAGATATTGTTTCATTTGGTTTAATCAATACATCAACAGTGTCTGACCTAGGTTCTGCATGGTATTATTGCACAAATATCACTAGCTTCCCACTTATCGACACATCGACAGTAACTGGCTTCAGTTACGCGTGGGGTAATAACCAAAGCCTTACAAGCTTCCCATTGCTAAATACTTCCGCAGGTTCTTCTTTTATCAATACATGGTATAATTGCGTGTCACTAAATAACTTTCCTGCGCTAAATATGAGTAACGGAACCAGTTTTTCAGGCGCATGGCTAAACTGCTCGGCCCTTACGTCATTTCCGGCTGGCGCAAAGCTAGGCACTGAGGCGAACAATGTGAACTTTACGAGCGCATGGGAGTCCAGCGGACTCACTTCGTTTAGCACTCCGTTGCCAACAGCGACTACCGTGAGTAACGCATGGAGAAACTGCACATCACTTACAAGTTTTAGCTCAGAGCTTCCTTTAGTGACTACCGCGAGTAACGCATGGAGAGACTGTTCGTCACTCACAAGTTTTAGCACGGACCTTCCCTTAGCGACCTCCGTGAGTAACGCATGGCGTGGCTGCTCATCACTTGAAAGTTTTAGCTCCGCGCTTCCTTCCGTGACTGATTTGAGTAACGCATGGCGTGGCTGCTCATCACTTGAAAGTTTTAGCTCCGCGCTTCCTTCCGTGACTGATGCGAGTAACGCATGGCAAGGCTGCTCGCCACTTGAAAGTTTTAGCGCAGAGCTTCCCTTGGTGACTACCGCTTATGCCGCTTGGTATCGATGCGCTTCACTTGAAAGTTTTAGCACAGAGCTTCCTTTAGCGACTAGCACGCGTTTCGCTTGGTATCAATGCACTTCACTCACCGACTTCTCCGCAGATGTCTTCGCTAACTGGAATCCATCAAGCATCTCAAGCGGAGTGTTTAACATAGCATGGGACGGCTGCACGTCACTCACATCACAGAGCGTAGAGAACATACTGACATCCATTGACTCAAGCGGCAAATACGCAACGTCTACCGGAGCATCTGGTGGTTCTGCTTTGGCTGACGCTGGCATCGACATCACCTATGATGGCAGTGGGCTGACCGCCGCGACGACTGCTGCAATCGACAGTCTCTCCGGCAAAGGCTGGCAGGTTTACATCAACGGCGAGCTTGTGATTCCTAACATCCTCGACTTGGAACCCGCAGCCGCTTACAGTCTCCGGTCGTTCGACGCTGACGCTGACCCGAATGTTGTTAATGTGAGACGCTCAAGCGATGGTGCTACAAGCGACTTCACGGCATCTGAGGTTAGCGATGGGACTCTTGTTGCTTGGGTAGGCGCAGGGAACGACGGCCACGTCACCACATGGTATGACCAGAGTTCAAACGGACTAGATAGCTCACAGTCAACCGCAAGCGCACAACCAAAAATCGTCGATGCTGGCACGTTGGTGACTGACTCAGCGAACAACCCAGCAATCATTGGTGACGGCGTAGATGACACTTTGTTCCACCCAACGCTTACTAATGAACTAGACAGTTCTGATTTCTTGGTTACCGCAGCCTATAAAGATGAGTTGGCTATGGGAATCATTGGTGCAATCCCAAGGTTGTATCTTTCCAATTCATCGATGGCATATAATACACTAGGAACTATTAGTTATACTAAGCAAACAGGGCGTAATGTCATGTCGTTCCAAGTTACAGGGAACACGCAAGAAGTCTTCGGGAACGGAGCATCGTTAGGAACCGCATCTGAAACGCAAGTTGATATAGGCCAGAATATGTTTAACGTCATGCAAGGTGGTTCAACTTTCTCAGATGGTCCTTTAATGGAAGTTGTCGTATTTGGAGATAACCAAGTTGCAAACCGCACCGGCATTGAGGCTAACATCAACGACACCTACACCATCTACTAATGTATTACACATCACAAGACCGAGAGACACTCGACGCATACAACGATAAGGTAGTCGCTGGTGAAAACTATGACGGCACCACGACTGTGCGCTGGGCTGATGTTATTGAGCATCACGAAGGGGGACAGTGGGCTATCTTGAAGCACAGCGGATACGCACTCATCGACGGCGAAGAAGACGCTCCTACCGTTGACTCTATCGCTGACTTCTTTCCACCACTTGAATCACTCAACTAATGACAGACGAAACCCACAGGTTCTTTAGATTCTCCAACGAGACCAGCTACGACCAACTGACGACTGCTGGTAACGAAGCCAGAAGTTTACCAGACGACAACGGGACGACACGGTGGTTGGCCTTGTGGTCTGACCTATTTTTAGACCCGCAGACCAACAGCGATAAACTCTACTGCATCAAGCGTTCGTTGATTCTCGACACTGACGACTTTGACCGCGATGGCATCGAAGAGCTAACACTCAACAGCTACCTTGAGCGACTACACTGGGAGCCACCCTTTGAAGAAGACCTTGAGATGGCCGACGAACTCGAACTGATAGACTGATGGACGAACAACTAGACCAACCACTCACAGAAATCGAGCAGTCCCGCGCCGACACAGGCTTTAGATATTACGTTGTGCAGCCTGATGTTTACACTGGGCTTGCTGCGGCTGTCGATGCTGACCGTGGGTATCCTAACAAGCAAGGCACTACGCTCACTGGGTTACCGCCTGTGGACAGCCTAGCAGAAGCTACGGATGGCAGTGGGAAACTCATTGCTATCGACTGCTGGAGATTCACCGCGAACGACGATGCGATGCTTAAGGGGACTTCGGGTGTCCAGGAGCTAACACAGCTGGAATTCTTATCAATCAAACCTCAACCTACTGAGGACTTACCATGAATTTTAAAACTGCTAAATCCGTATATGACTCCCTTGAAGGGAAGCGATACCAATACTTAGACCGCGCCAGGTCGTGCTCTAAGTTAACACTGCCTTACGTGATGCCCGAAGAGGGACACGGACCGCATAGCAGACTTGAGACACCTTTTCAGGGCGTTGGGGCTCGCGGAGTAAATAACCTCGCCTCGAAATTACTGTTAGCACTCCTTCCGCCTAACGCCCCGTTCTTTAGATTAAACATTGACAAGTATGCCCTGGCGAACGAAGGGGCCCCTGAAGAGTTGATCTCTGAGATCGAAACCAGTCTGCAACAAGTCGAGGAGTCAGTCATGGGTGAGATCAGCCGTGAGGCCTACCGGACTGCTATCCATGCTGCCCTAAAGCATCTTATCGTGACTGGTAATGTGTTGTTGTATTTACCTGACGAAGGAGGCATCCGGGTGTTTCACTTGGACCGCTTTGTGATCGACAGAGACCCTATGGGTAACGTGATTCACATAGCCACCAAAGAAAACCTTAGTTATGAGGCAGTTGATGATGAGGTCAAGGAGGCCTTAGCGAGCTCTGGAGGCCAACCCACTGACGAGATTCACCTCTACACAGCTGCTTGTCGGGAAGGGGACAACTTTGTGATTTACCAGGATGTCAACGGGGTCGCATTGCCAAATTCTGGGGGAGCCGTTAAGGCTGACAAGAACCCATTCATCCCGCTTAGGTTCTCCCGGATTGACGGAGAGAGTTATGGTCGTGGTTACGTCGAAGAATACTTAGGTGACCTACAGTCACTTGAGGGACTCACTCGGGCCATCGTTGAGGGATCAGCGGCGGCTGCCAAGGTGATGTTCCTGGTTAATCCGAATGGAACTACACGGGCCCGGACGTTGGCTGAGAGCCCTAGTGGCGCTATTGTCCAAGGAAACGCTGCTGATGTAACAACACTACAACTAAACAAGGTGAACGACTTCAGGACCGCCCAAGCGTCGATCCAAGTGATCTCTGACCGACTTGGTGCTGCCTTCTTGCTTACCTCGGGTGTTGTGCGTAATGCTGAGCGAGTCACCGCCGAGGAGATCCGTATGCTTTCCCAAGAGCTCGAGTCAGCCTTAGGAGGGTTGTATTCGTTGTTGTCAACTGAGATGCAGATGCCCTTTGTCAACAGGCTCATGGACGTCATGAAGCGCAAGAAGAAGCTCCCTGCCCTCCCTAAGGACGTTGTGAGCCCAGTGATCATCACGGGGGTCGAGGCACTAGGCCGAGGGAACGACCTACAGAAGCTTGACTTGTTCCTTGCAGGGGCAGCACAAGTGGTAGGGCCACAAGCTGTTGCTGAGTTTGTGAATGTTGGTGAATATTTCCAGAGGCGGGCAACCTCATTGGGCATCAAGACCGCTGGGCTCGTTAAGAGTCAAGAGGAGATACAAGCTGAACAACAACAAGCTCAACAAATGGCGATGCTTCAGCAGATAGCCCCACAAGGCATCAAGGCCCTTTCTGACCAATCTATTGAACAACAAAGGCAACAAGGGGCACCTGAACCCGAATAACTAATAAATGGCCGAACTACAAACCAGCACGATGGTAAGCCCGTCAGTGCAAGAACAAGAAGCAGCTGATAACACAGAAGCAATGGCCCAAGCTTGGGATGACAAGCAGGAGGCACTACAACAAGAACTTGGGGATGGCTTAGTGTCAGAGCCCGAGGAACAAGCACAGGAGCGCCCAGAGTGGCTTCCTGAGAAGTTTTCAAACCCCGAAGAAATGGCGAAAGCCTATGGTGAACTTGAATCAAAGCTTGGGAATCCCACTGAGGAGCCCACTGAGACCGAGGAGCCCTCTGAGGCTTTTCAATCGATCAACCAAGCCACTGAGGAGTTCATGGACTCAGGGACTCTTAGTGACGACACCTTCAAGAACCTGGAAGCCTCAGGACTCCCCCGTGAGCTTGTAGAGTCGTATATTGCAGGACAGCAAGCAATCGCTGAGAGTCAGACCGCTGCTGTTTTCGAGATCGCAGGAGGACAAGATAACTACACGGCGATGGCTGAGTGGGCCACAGAGGCACTCGATGAGGCCTCGTTAGATGCGTTCAACCAGATCGTGGAGACAGGCACAATTGAGCAGGCAAAGGTAGCAGTCCAAGGGCTCTACTCCCAGTATCAAGCGGCCAGTGGAGCGGCACCTAAGATTGTCCAAGGGAACACTTCAGGGAATGCAGTGGCTCCGTTTGGGTCATCCCAGCAAGTCAGTATGGCTATGCGTGACCCTAGGTATAACAGGGATCCTGCGTATCGTGAAGAGATCCAAAGACGCCTTGCAATCTCTGACGTTCTTTAAATCATGAGCACAATAATTAACTACATCGTAGACAACAAAGACACCCTTATCAGTACCTTTACGGCTATCGTTGCGGCCGCTTCAGCCATCGCGGCATTGACGCCTACCCCTACCGATGACTCGATTACTGCTAAGCTCTACAAGATCGTTGACTGGCTTGCTCTTAACGTAGGGAAAGCGAAAGATAAATGATCGCGTCCATCGTTAGATTATTAATAGCCTTCCCGTCCCTGGGGAGGCTTTTTCTTTCTATAAGAGATGAATACACTAAAGAGCTTTCTAATCGCAGGTATACTCGTCATCGCACCCTTATCAACAACTGGGTGCACGACTCTAAAGCCAAGCCGGATACCCGAAATGATCCAGAGGCTTAATGCCCACGACTTTGACAAAGACGAGAAACAAACAATTTCTTCGTTACTTAACTACATTAACTACTTAGAGAATGAGTTGTAGTGCATGGTTCAGTGGCTCAGCGATTCCCCAAGATGATGTTGAGCCGATCTTAGCGATCTGCGTAGGGCATAGTCGAGCAGTAGACATGGGAGCTTCTTCGGTTGACAATGAAACCACGGAGTGGGACTACAACCTACGAGTGGCCAAAGCGATGAAGGAGCGCTTAGACAAGCTCGGGGTTCCCAGTATGATTGTCTGTGAATATCCGGGTCAGAACTACTTTGATGCCATGGAGCGACTAGGGAAGTTCTTGAAGGACAAGAAGGTAAAAGCAGCCATAGAGCTTCACTTTAACTCAGCAGGGACGTCAGCGCATGGTAGCGAGATGCTCTACTGGCACAGGTCCAGTAAAGGGAAAGAGATCGCTGAGTGTCTACAAGAGGTGGTTGTTAATGAATTTAAAACAAGGGACAGAGGTATTAAACCACGGACAAAGCGAGAGCGAGGCTCAAAGTTTCTTCGAGTTACTCCATGCCCCTCAGTGATCGCTGAGCCGTTCTTTGGGTCCAACATGGACGAATGGAATCAATTTAAACTTAACCACGATAGCCTGGGTGTTGCTCTGGCTAACGGATTCAACAACTACTATAACCATGAAACGTCAAGGAGTTAGCCTAAGGAAGGAGCACAAGTCTAAGAAAGGGGGCCTTACTGAAAAGGGTAGGAAATACTACAACAACAAGACTGGTAGTAAGCTTAAGAGACCTCAACCCGGTGGAGGGCCTCGTAAACGGTCATTCTGTGCACGCATGAGTGGCGTTAAGGGACCTATGAAAGATGAGAACGGTCCTACGCGCAAAGCGTTAGCCCTAAGGCGGTGGAAATGCTAAAGATTATGTATAATAAAACCAAAATTAAACGAAAAGGCCTCTCTATTAAGAAGAAGAAGTGAGCAAAATAGACAAACCATCAGTTGATGACATCGTTAAGGTGGTATTTCTTGACCACGCACAGGACTTAGGGAAGCCCCTTGTCTGCACTGTGTATGGAGTGGTGGAGTATATAGATAAAACCTCCATGAACATTTTAACATGGCACCCTACTAACAAGGAGGACCAAAGCGAGGGTGTTAACCAAACAGTATACACAATCATACGGAGCTGCATAACGCGGCTCAGAGTATTAATTTAAAACTTTCATTGCGTCCAATAAACCCAAGGACATCAAACAATAAACATTCAGCCTGATGCGTCAGACAACTGATCGTTTCGTTGGTGACTAACGACTACGGACAATATAAACAAAACAAACTATAACCAAAAATTATTATGGCACTAGATAACTATCCCTCCATTCCGGGTAAAGTGAATGGCACAGGGGCACGGACTGCGCCTGCTGGTTCTCCATCAGTAGACAACGCTCTGTTCCTGAAAGTATTTAGCGGTGAGATTCTTACAGCGTTTGATGAATCAAATGTTGCTAAAGACCTCATCATGACTCGCACGATCTCCAGCGGAAAGAGCGCTCAGTTCCCAGTAACAGGCAAGGCAGAAGCCAAGTATCATGTTCCTGGTGATGATCTTCTTGGCACTAGCGACTACTTGTCCCAAATTGCTCACAACGAGAAGGTAATTAACATTGACGACATGCTCGTCGCTTCGACTCTTATCCCAAGAATCGATGAAGTTAAAAATCATTACGATCTTCGGAGCATATACGGAAAAGAGCTCGGAAAGGCACTCGCTAAGCGTCTGGACATCCAGATTCTTAACACTTTGTTTGCTGCTGGTCTCACCACTACTCCAAACTACACTGGGGGCCCTACTGGCACCGAGATCTTTGGAAGTAATGTAGACACTATGACTGCTGGAGGACTTGTGGACGCACTCTTTGAGTGTGCTCGCGCCCTTGATGAGAAAGAGGTCCCATCTGATGACCGCTTTGCTATCTTGACTCCGTTCCAGTATTACAAGTTGCTCACTGCTGACAACGTAGCAATCAACAAGGACACCTCGAGTGGTTCTGCTGATGCTGCTAAAGGTAACATTGTTGAGGTAGCTGGTATCAAGCTTTACAAGAGTCCGCACCTTGCAGGAGTTCAAGCTGCTGTATCGGCGAAGACCAATGATGATAACGCGGTTGCTAACAGCCCGTTTGCAGACACTAACATCGCTTCACCCTCATCTGGTTACAAAGGTGAGCTTGATGGTGTTGCTGATACTCAGTCTGGTTCTACCCTTAACAGTCATGGCTTCGTTGCTGGACACTCGTCTGCTGTTGGTTGCGTTAAGCTTCTCGACCTCGCTACTGAGTCCGAGTATCTCATTGAGCGTCAGTCCACCTTGTTCGTTGCTAAGTATGCAATGGGCCTTGGTGTTCTTCGCCCTGAGTCTGCTGTTGTGGTTAACACCACTACATCTGCTGCTGCTTAATAGCACACCCTAAATTCATGCCTCGTCCTCATTAAGTTGGGGACGGGGCATTTTTTCATTTTTAAAATTATGCCACTCACTACAAAACTCGAAGCCGTCAATACGATGCTGGGTAACATTGGGGAAAGCCCAGTGACTCAAATCACTGTTACTTCCACTCTACCTATCTCTGCGGTCACCGCGATCACCGTGTTAGACGAAGTTAGTCGCGAGGTTCAATCAGAGGGATGGCACTTCAATACGGTCAATAAGCAGACGCTTAGCCCTAATGTTAGCAATGAGATCGTCCTCGATGATAACATTCTGCACATAGATACCCTAGATGGCTCTAAGGACATTGTGCAACGCGGAGGCAAGCTGTTTAACCGTGAAGACAATACATTCACTTTTACAGGAGACATTGACGTCAGGTTGATGTTCCTTTTAGATTTCACTGATCTCCACGAACAAGCTAGGAGATACATTACACTTAAAGCCTCAAGGGTCTTCCAGACACGAGTCGTAGGGTCTCAAGAACTTGAGCAACAGATCCTCCGGGATGAACTCAAAGCACGCTACAACCTTGAAGAGATGGACGGACAAGGAGCCGACAGGACCATCTTTGATAACTACGATGTTGCCTCGTGTCTTGGTATTAACCGCAACTACGACCTTCTCTAATGGCATTAATCAATACATCGCTACCTAACCTGATTCAAGGAGTCAGCCAGCAGCCAGACGCTACGCGCTTCTCTGGTCAGTGTGACGACCAGGTTAACTTTTCGTCTAGTGTTGTCGATGGGTTGACAAAGCGCAACGGCACTCGGTATGTCGCCGATTTACTTCCGAATGACATCGGGGCTGACAGCTTTGTTCACTTTATTAACCGGAGTGAAGAAGAGAGGTATGTATTAATACACGACAAAACGAAGCTCAGCGCTTACAACGTAATTACTGGGGCTGAAGCGACGATCAACGATAGTCTCGGCGGATACACGACTGCCGGAACTTACTTGGACGTTTCGGATAGCGCTGAGTCTGCGCGTGAAAACCTGCGGGCTACTACAGTGTCTGACGGGACTTTTATAGTAAACAGAACAGCAACAGTCGCTGTAGATAACACAGATCGCTCGGCACCTCTGACCAAAGAAGCGATGATCTTCGTAAAACAAGGAGACTACGAAAAAGAGTATGCGGTTGACATAAACTATAGCTCTGAGACCCCTGCGACTGCTCAGTTATCTTTGACGTATAAGCGATCGGGCAATAATTATTATGTTCTCACAGAGACGAGCGCTGTGTCTGTAGCTGGGTCCGGAGGTTCTGGTTACGCCGATGGGGGTATTTATCATGTTGTCGGATACCCGGCGACCTTGTCTTATGCTGGGGTTACTTATAATCTCCTCACTTCTGCCGGCGTTGACCCGACTGTTGAAGTTGATTCGGACACAAACGGGACAATCACGGCGGCTTCAATCGCAAACCCAGGGAGACGCATATATTTCACTAGAGCGGGCGGGAAGGGGGCGAAGAATATCGGAAGCACAGTATCGATCACAGTGACACTCGAAGAGTCCCCAGGTCTCGGAGGGGTTACTAAGTATGACAATACCGCTAATATAAAGATATTCTCTGAAAACTCTGAACATGCGTTCCACTCGGATACTTCAAGAATCACCGAGATACTTGCTAAAGGAGCGAGCGGAACCCCCGCTTTAGATATTCAAGGCTACAACCACAACGGAACGAGTACTCACAGCGCCAGCGCAAACACTGGGTTTGAAGACGTGTTTTCTGGGATCAACGCAGGGACAAACACTGAGTTTACACTGACCCGTGAGGGTAACTTGATTGTGTTGGCTAGGGCGTCCGGTAAAAGTGATTTTAAAATTAAAACTAACGATGGAATCGCTGGAGGAGCACTAGGGGTCGTCTATAAGGAAGTCGGGACAATCACTGATTTACCTGTATACGCTAAGAACGGATTCAGAGTCAAAGTCCGCGGGGATGACGACGTGTCCGCCGACGATTACTACGTCGAGTTCAAAACAGACGACCAGAACCAAGAGATCGGCCCAGGGGCGTGGCAAGAAGTCGTCGCACCGAACACAGTGCTTAGATATGATTCTAATACTCTGCCTTTATTTATTACTAATAACGGAGTTGATTCTTTTGAGTTGAAACCCTTGGCGACTGCTCCGCGAATCGCAGGGGACGATATTACTAATCCGTTCGCTTCGTTTGCCGGTAAGAAAATCCAGAACAGCGTGTTCTTTAAGAATCGCTTAGGGTTTATCTGTGAGAACAACGTGATCCTCTCGGAGTCCGGACTAGGAGCCCGCAATGACTCAGGAGTGTTCGAGTATAACTTTGGACGGACCACAGTTACCACACTGCTCGACTCGGACCCGATTGATGTGGTCGTAGAGGCGCAGCGTGTTGTTAATCTCAGCGCGGCTGCTGCGTCACAAGAGAATCTCATTTTGTTCGCTGAGAATGGACAGTTTGTTCTCAAAGGTGAAGAGCTGTTGACGCCTAAGACGGTCTCAGTGAAACCAGTGACTAACTTTGAATACAACGCTGACACGGACCCAGTGTCTGTCGGGTCGTATATTTACTATCCGTTTGACTTCGGTAATCACACAGGGATCAGGGAGTTCTCACTAAACAAAGACACAGACGTCTACGAGTCTAACGCGATCACTGAGCAGGTTCCTCGGTATATACCGAAAGATATCACTAGGTTCTCCGGATCGTTGTCAGAGAATACACTTGCAGTCCTGTCTAAAGAAGACGATCAGGTGTTATACATTTATAAATATTTCTATAGCGAAGGACGCAAAGTTCTCAGCTCG
>Ga0181597_10000600_pt1 | contig 39507 bp, 31 predicted proteins | sample 041ome_5_FD_148647 | JGI IMG/M metagenome (GOLD analysis project Ga0181597, IMG submission 148647) | Coastal salt marsh microbial communities from the Groves Creek Marsh, Skidaway Island, Georgia - 041403US metaG (spades assembly) | ecosystem: Environmental > Aquatic > Marine > Intertidal zone...
TTTGTCCCGCATCTCGATGGCTGCATAAAAACAATCGGCATCGATATGGATAATCTTGCGCTGCATGCGCTGAGAGTACACCGAAATTCACGGGGTTTACCGCCATATAAAACTCGCTCAAGCTCCGATTTAAAATTATTGGAATGCCGAATGAGCGCCCACATCCCACCGCAATATGCAAAGCAAGACCTGCTACTGGACGACAGCGCGCTGGCTGAGCGCATCTTTCAACATATCGATGCGACGACGACCGACCTCGGCGATTCGGTGTGGCGGGAGCCGGTTTCGCATTATTTGAGCCGCGCGCGGTTTGAGGCGGAGTGCGCAGTGATACGCCAGCATCCCACACCATTTTGTCCCTCTGCAGCCCTCCCTAGACAGGGCAGCTATCTCGCTCGCGTGGCGGCGGGTAATCCGATTGTGGCGTCTAGGGACAGTGTCGGAACGGTTCGGGCATTCATCAACGCCTGCCGCCACCGAGGTATGCAGGTTGCAGAAGGCAGCGGCTGCGCTAAGGCCTTCTCATGCCCTTACCACGGCTGGACATATGGCTTGGATGGCACGCTCAAGGGCATACCGGGCCAAGCCGGCTTCCCCGCACTCGACAGAGACCAACACCGCCTCGTAGAAGTATCCGCAATAGAGCGCGGCGGTATTATCTATGTGCAGCAAGAGGGTGAAATCGACCCCGGCACCCTCGAATACGCGCTGGACTACTTTTCAGCTGATCAACCGCTCTTCGACCAGAAGGTGCTCACCGATTCCGCCAACTGGAAACTACTCTACGAAACGCTGATGGAGGGCTATCACATCAAGTCACTTCATCGAGAATCCTTTTATCCTTTCGGCTATGACAACCTCAATATTGTGGAGACATTCGGACCGCATTCGCGCGTGGTTTACCCCTTCCAGCGCATTGAGCAAATGCGGGATGTTCCACCGAATAAGCGCAATCTGACCGGGCTGGTAACCTCGGTGTATATGTTGTTTCCGAACGCCAGCATCTCGGTACTCTCAAAGCACACCAACCTCGTGATACTCGAACCCATCTCACCAAAAGAATCCCGGTGGGTGATTTACAGCCTGATTAATACTGCTCCGGACGGCACCCCTTTCAGCTTAGAAGAAGCCACGAGGGACGCGGTTTTTGTAAATGACTCGGGGCAGGAAGAAGATCGAGCGGCGGCGGCCGCGATCCAGCAAACGCTGGCAAGCGGTGCCAATAGCCATTTCACTTTTGGGCAATTCGAAAAAGCTATTGTGCATTTTCACGAGCACCTTGAGCACGCCCTACAATCGTAAGACGGTGGCTAGCGGCGCCTGACCGCATGCTAGGGTGCACCCTTGAAACGACACTTTTTTGTACTGCGCTTCGAGATGTAGCTGGCTGCCCACCCTTTTTCACCAGCTATTCACTTTGCAGTCAAAAGGGCCATAATCTCAGAGCAAACTTAATTAGGGGTTGCAGCATGAAACCAGGCATCATTTTTGGGGTGGTATTGGTGATCGTCATCGGCGCAATCGTCGCTTCACATCAGATGACCGAGAGCGGCAATAAACACTTTGATAAAGCCGGGGAAAACTGGAAACAGAACTGAGTCGCGAAGCTGAAAGCCCATTCGCGCCTTCCGGGCCGGCAACCAGCGGGCCGTAACCGCGGTTGGCCAGTCCGATGCGAATATCTCCCGCCTGATGCCACGTGGCACCCACTCTTTGTGAGCCCTCCAGAATAATTTCGGTGTAATCACAATCGTGGGTGTGCGCCTCGATCGTGCATCCGGGAGGATAGAAAACCTTGAATACGGTGGGTGATTCAGGCCGCGTGGGATCCCCCACGCGATACATGGAAGAGACCACGCCTGTGGGAAGCTCTATCTTGTCGAGATCCTCCCAATTCAAGGCGTAGTGACCTCTTCGCTCCAGGGTTTCTTTTATTTCCCGATCCGTTGCCTGTGCCATTCGCGCCACCTAATCTCTTGCCCGGGCGAACAGACACAGTTGTTGCAGTGCCACTGTCGCCGCCGCCAACGAGGTAATGTCGCCAACGTCGTACTGAGGTGCAACCTCGACAACATCCATACCGACCAGATTGATACCCTTGAGCTGCTGTAGGATTTGCATCGCTTGATGGGTTGACAGACCGCCTACTACAGGTGTGCCAGTACCGGGCGCAAAACTCGGGTCAAGGCAGTCAATATCGAAGGTCAGATAACAAGGACGATTGGCCACGATGCCCTTGATGCGCTCACCAAGATCAGCAGCCTTTAAGTCGTGAACTGCTGGCGCATCGAAAATATGAAATCCGTGACTGCTGTCGTTGTGGGTGCGCAGTCCTATCTGGACCGAATGTTCGGGTGTAATAAGACCCTCCCGGGCGGCGTGATAAAACATGGTGCCGTGATTGATGCTCTGGCTCTCTTCCGCCCAAGTATCCGAATGGGCATCAAAATGTATCAGAGACAGCGCTCCGTGTTTTTCGGCGTGCGCCTGCAATAGTGGATACGAAACAAAGTGGTCTCCGCCAATAACAAGGAGCGCAGTATCGGTCGCAAGAATTTGTTTGGCGCACTGGTAAATTTCCTCGGGCACGCCAGCGGGGTTCCCGGCATCAAAGTCGCAATCGCCGCAGTCAACCACCGCCAGCTCGTCAAAGGGAGAAAAGCCCCAGCCGACCGCCTGTCGCTCCCAAGCCAAGCTCGCCGAAGCCTCGCGCACAGCGCGCGGCCCAAAACGACTTCCCGGACGATTGGTTGTGGCCAAATCAAAGGGGACGCCGAGCACCGCCACATCGGCCCCGGACAGATCGCGCGAGTAGCGACGACGCATGAAACTGACGATGCCGCCATAGGTGGGTTCTTCCATCACCCCATAGAGGCTTTCGCGGGTCATGGCCTGATCAGTGGCAGACTGCATAGCGCTGGGTCACTCCTGTGTTATGTCACGCGACGGTGACTAACATACCGTAAAAGGGATCGGTCTTGCCTCTGAAAAAGCCGTGAGTACCGAGCTACTCAGGAGGTCGCCACCATTACCGGTCGCTTGCCGTCCTCGCCATAGAGATTGACCTGCAGGCTTGAAATCGCATGCACCAGGATAATGGGCTCAATCTTCTGCTTACCTGTCCAATGGATTTTCGGGAACCGCTCTAAAATGCGCTCATACGCCATCTTGAGCTGTAATTGAGCCACCCGGTTACCCAGACATCGATGCACGCCATGGCCAAAGGCGAGATGCTTTTCGACATTATCGCGCATCATGTTGAAGTCATCGGGGTCAGGGAATACCAATGGGTCCCGGTTCGCCGCGCCATACCACATGATGACCTTCTCATCCTTGGCGATACGCTGCCCGGCGATCTCGGTATCCTCCATCGCCGTACGGCGCATGTGCATCACAGGAGAGACCATTCTTAACGCCTCGTGGGACATTCGCTCAATCAAAGAAGGGTCGTCCAGCACCATTTGCCGCTGCTCCGGAAACTCGGTCAGCAGCCGGATCGTGCCCGAGAGAGAATTCCGCGTGGTGTCATTGCCCGCAAAAATGATGAGCAACCAGGAGCCATCAAGGTAGCTCTGGGAAAGTGGCTTATCTCCGAGCGTCGCGTTGGCAATAGTCGTCAGCAAGTCCTGTCGGGGATTTTTGATCCGGTCGGACATAACCCGCTCGCCATAACTGAACATGTCATGGAGAATCTTCTCAAAGCGAAACGGGAAAGAAGGTTCGGCCAGCAGCATTCGAAATGGATGGGTGATGAACTGGGGCGCAAGCTCCAAATAATGCATCCACTTGATAATGTCGGCGCGGTCCTCCTCATCAACGCCGAGCATTTCACACAGGGTGAACATGGGTAACTCAATGGAGAACAACTTGGCAAAATCTACTACCGGCCCCTGCCGCTCCATGTTGTCCAGCAAGTCGTCAATTTTTCGACCCACTTTTTCTTTCAGTGTTTCTATATAGGCTGGAAAGAAAAAAGCCGCCTGCTGGGTGCGAAGGTCCCTGTGCAAATCGGCATCGAGATTAATCAGCGAATTGTAGGCCGCATACATTAACCGCTCCGCCTTGCCTTTGTCGTTCCGCAAGACGCTCATGTTGATACTGCCGCGCTGAGACGAGAATATCTGCGGATTGAGCTCCACATGCTTGACGTCGTCGTATCGCACTACCGACCAAAACCCGGAGGACGGCTTTTTAATCTGAGACCACATCACCGGCGCTTCCTCACGCATGCGGCGGTAAAATTCAAAGGGCTGACCGCGGGTCCAACTGTGGGTCACACCCAACTTGAATTCAGACAGTCGAGGATAGATCTCCTCGAACACCGGATCGCGTGCTCCGCTGTCCAACAATATATCGTCGCTAACAGCGGGATGATGTTGTATCGGTTGGGCGCTATTCATACTGGATCCATGGTGTTCTGAGCCAATTCGATTGGCCCTTTTTGAGCGGCCATGTTAGGGATATTCGGCAGAAAGTACAGCGTAGATCAGGCAGTAACAGAGTGAATGCCAGCGCCCCTCTCGCCCTTGAATCGCTTCTGCACGTTACGCCGTATAATTCCCTGCGGCAAACCTAAGGAACCACCGTGAGATCCCTGATTCTGCTCATTATTTGCATGTCGCTGCCCCTCGCAGCACAAGCGGAATACTCCCGCACCTACCTCGATAGCTTTCCCTTAAAAACTGCCCGCATCGGTGACCTGGATATTGCCTATCGAATTGTGGGGCCGGGGGCTGACAAGCCCAAGGCGGTGGTCATCATGGGGCTTGGTGGCTCCAACGTGGCTTGGGGAGACGCGCTGATTTCAGGCCTAACTTCCGGTGGATACGAAGTGCTTATTCTGGATAACCGCGATACGGGTGCATCAACACGCTTCGACGAATGGGGACAGCCCGTGCTGTGGTGGGAACTGCTGAAGTACCGGTTCGGGTTCTCGGTGAATGCTCCCTACACCCTTAACGATATGGCGGCAGACATCGCTGGACTGATGGATAAAGTAGGTTACGAGGATGCCCATATCATCGGCGCTTCCATGGGCGGCATGATCGCCCAGATCGTTGCTGCACGATACTCGGAGAGAACGCGTAGTCTGATCTCCATCATGTCCACAACCAATGCGCCGCATTTGCCGCCACCAACAAAAGAGGCGGAAATGAATCTGCGGAATCTCGCTACGGGCGAAGCGCAGGAAGAGCGCGAACGGTCGATCCGAGAGCGAGGTTTTTACCCCGAATCAATGCAACGTCATTTGATGGCGATTTTCAAAACCGGCGATCGATCGAGCGAAGTAGCCCGGATCGACACCCCCACTCTGGTGCTGCATGGCGCAGATGATGGCTTGGTGCCCCCGGCGCACGGGCGGCATACCGCCTCACTAATCCCGGCTTCTCGCTTTGTACTAATCGAGGGTATGGCCCACAACATGCCAGATGGGGTTATCCCGACATTGGTAGGAGAGATGACGGGGCATATGGACGCCGTTGAAACAGGTGAACTCGCCACACTTTAGCTAATAACCGATTGCGGCAAAAAAGTGGCGCCCGCAGGCGCCACAAGTCGACTCTCGCTAAACGCCGCTCAAAATTCCAGACGTGCCCGCAATCCTATGTTGCGACCAGGAAGCGGTACTTGATCTTTGACAAAGGACGCATGGTTACGCGCGACCTCATCTGTGAGATTACGGGCGAACGCCGTCAGAGTCAGGCGCGTTGAGTCATTAAAGCCATAAGACCAGGATGCGTCCGCATTCACCAGTGTGAACCCGCCGGTCGTCGACTCGCCAGGGGCCACACTGCTCTGCCGCTCCACATCCTTCACCAGTAACTTTGCCGAGAAGGTGTCGAGCGTATAGCGGGCAGTGAACATATTTCTCGCGGGCACGATCCGCGGTACGTCTCCGCCATTGGTGAACTCTGCATTCACTTCGTCACGGCCGAGGGTCAACTCCAACTCACCACGGGGCAGCTCAATACGGGTGCCGATTTCGATCTCATAACCGGTGAACTCTGCATCCTGCTGGCTGTATTCCGACAAGATCAAGCCACCATGGGCAATGTATTCATCGCCCTGTTCATCGTGCTCGTCATGGTGGTCGTCTTCGTGCTCCGCTTCCATGTGGGCCTCATGCTCTTCTTCGAGTTCATCGCGGAGATAGATGTAGTTGTCGACCCGGTTGTAATAGACCGAAGCCGAACCAAAGACATTGTGATAATCAAAATTAAGCGCAAGATCGATGTTATTGGAGCGCTCCGCATCCAGGGTGATATCACCCACTTCATACCGGCTACTGGCCAGGTGCTCGCCGTTCATAAACAGCTCAACGGCCGAGGGCGTTTTACTGACACTCGCAAGGCCTAGCGACAGTGAGGCGTGCTCGTTGAGATCCCGGCGTAACGTTGCCGCCGCGCTGAACACCTCGTCACTGAAGGAGGCTGGCTCGTAAACCATCTGACTTTCGTGATGTTCATCATGGTCATCGCCGTGTTCGTCATCATGCTCGTCTTCATGACCTTCCTCGTGCTCATTCTCATGATGCATCTCGACAACGAAACCATCCCGTTCCACATGATCAAAGCGCACACCCAAATCCAACGTGGCGAAGCCCAGATCATCCGAGCTGAAGAAACCCAGCGTTGTCTCGGTAGAGTCGACGGGTGCCATGAAAGCTTCTTCACCGATGATCGAAATTTCTTCCTCGGCGTAGTTCAGCACCACTCTGCGGATCCGCTCACCCGCACTCAGATCCAGTGAAACGGAGACCTCCAATGCCTCATTGCTGAAAACAGTAGGGCCCTCCGCGTGACCTTCCTCATCATGCCCTCCCTCTTCATGATTGGCGTCGTGATGATCATGCTCACCCTCCGCATGCTGCTCGGTCAGGTCGTAATCCGTGTTCTTAATCGTGAAGTCGATCGCATTCAAAAACCCTAGAGAGGTGTTGATCGAGCCGCTAAACGCAATAATCTCTGATTCGGTTTTCGAGAAAATCCGCTCACCGCCGTGCTCATCATGATGCGCTTCCTCGTCGTGATGTTCATCGTCATCATGGCCCTCATCGTGATCGCCCTCGGCATGCTCATCCCCGTCCTCATCGCCATGGTCGTCATGTGCCGCCTCGGAATGGAAAGGAATGCCGTACGTACTGCTCAGGTCGCTGTAGGAGATGCCTACATACCCCCAGTCACCGACGGTAGAGAGCCCCACCCGATGGGATGTTGTCGACACATCGGAGTTTGCGAGGGTATCCATCTCACCGTGGCCCTCCTCATGCTCCTCGTCATGATCATCCCCGTGGTCGTCGTCGTGATCCGCCTCATGATCCTCGTCATGATGGGCACCATGCATGTCCAATATGGCGCCGCCGGGGATTTCGTAATCCTCCATCTCGGCGTCCTGATAGCTATAGGTCAAGTTCAAATCGCCAACGTGGCCTCGCAACGAGAGGTCAACCGCCTCGCCGTCGTTGACCGACTGAGCCTCGGCCCCAAGGGAACCAGTGAAAACATCAAGGTCAGTCTTGGGAATAGTGTTATCCACCACATTGACAATGCCGCCGATGGAGCCGTTTGAATACATCAACGCTGACGGGCCACGCACGATTTCGATCTGTTGCACATCATTGAGGCTGACATCTACGGCATGGTCAGGCCCCTGAGCAGAAACATCGCGGATAACTGTTCCGTTATTGAGCACCTTGACGCGGTTGCCACTCATACCTCGGATAATGGGTTGCCCAACTGCGCCGCCGAAGTCAGCGGAGGACACGCCGAGCAGCGCATCGATGTGCTCGCCTAGTGACTGGACGCCCGCTTCCATGACGGTGGCGCCATCAAGAACGTGGATCGGTCTGGTTGCTGAAGATTCGTTGATGCCGACAAATGATGCCGTGACGACAATTTCTTCCAGTAAGGTTTCTTCGCTCCCATTGGCCAGCGACGGAAACACCGCCACGGCAATGAGAGCATTCGCTGCTATGCGCTGCATGCTCGCCTCCAATTGTTGGGGATTCAGTGAACCAAAAGAGTGAGTTCAGCTGAGAGGCGGAGCGCGGGCCTTAAATGAAGAAATGACAGGGGCGACAAAACCTGATGCAACCCACCGGGCGCCAAAAACATCACGCTCGAGAACAAAGACTGGCTGGCCTACTTGCGCATCAGTACCTGCATCAATTGAGCAATGAACGCATTCAGCATGGTTCTGACCGAGACTTGCGCCAAGATCATGCTCTAACGCATGGGTAAAGTTGCCGAAAACGGACAGCGTTGCGACAAAAAGCGCGATGGGTGCAAAATGCTTTATTCGATACAGCGTCATAGCAGAGTGATGTTAGGCGGGTGGTTGCGCTTAATCAAGCGCGATTCTTATTCATAAGCAGGGTGACTTTGCACAAGGGTCCCATTCATTGTGCTGCGATTGAGTTAGTTGTCTTCGCATCAGTGAGGTGCGATTGCACCACCTTGGTGCGACCCGCCGGCAACGCAGATTGTCTTATTGTGTCGAGATAAAACCAGAAGGTTGAAAATGTCACAGTATCCTTATAAGTTCTCAGAGTCGGCAGGCAGTTGGCGCGTGATGTTTTTTTGAAATGCAGTATTGGCGCGGATATTGCTATCGCTGATGCGTGCTAGCGATAACGTGGCTAACGACAGAATCAAAGTTTACAAGCAATGTCGGATTGGCAAGCGCTTTACGGTATAAGCCGCGAGGTCTTGGCAAGCAATAACGAGAGCCACAAATGAAAACAATTCCCCATAACGACGCGAACGTTGGACAAAGTCATGCATAAAAGCACAGAAATATGGTGCCTCATCAGGGCGATTCCTTTGGCGATGAGCTTGGCAATTGCAGCACCGTCATTTGCAGCATCGGTAAAAGGAACGTCGCCCGCGGGCAACGAAGTGAATGTTGAGATAAAGAAGGCTCCGGCCCTTAAATATCCCCGACGGGCAGAGAGGCTGGGGGTAGAGGGATACGTCGTCGTTGGCTTTGACCTGTCCACGAAGGGTGAGCTCATTGATCTGAGGGTGATAGAAAGCGAACCTCGATTAATGTTCGATAAATCCGCTTTGAAATTTGTTAAGGGCATGAAATTTTCTGTTCCCCAAGAGGATGGGAAGCAAATCTTAACCCGCGACATCAAGTTCAAAGTTCAGTTCGAGCTTCAGTAATAGGCGAGCACCACTCATGACGATAAAGATCAAAATGTTACTGATCATCCTGGTGGGTATTGGCGTTCTCTTTATTGCGAACCTCTTCTCCTCTCTGCAGATGAACAGCGCCCATAAACAATACAGCTCCGAAGAAAGCCTGACCGCGCATTCTTCCGCGTGGTTCAGCAGTATGGACACGCAGTTTGTCAGCAACCTGCTGGCATATGACCCCGCAGATGGTTCGGAGCGTAATGCTGATTTCTGGGATCCTGAATCAGATGCTTTCGAAGGCTCTGCCGGAAAGAATCCGCTATTCGCCGCCATTATGGATAGAAACACTGAGGCAGCGGAAGGATTCTTTGCTCAAGTGTTCTCTGATGCCGTTATGGAAGAGCAGATTACATTTGCTATTGCCTACGACAAAAGGGGATTGCAGCTTTACTGCGAGTCAGGCCTATATCTCGTTGGCGTGGATCCGTGTGCTGAATCTGCCCAACCCGATTATTTTCTGAAGTTTGGGTCGTTTGCCAGTTCGCTAGAGAATGGCTCAGTCAGGCGCGTTACCCAAATTAATGACCTCTCTGGAGATCTACCCGTCTCTATCAATGACACGCTTGTATTTCCTCTGATCGACAGTAGCGAAAACCTTATTGCCATGGTTGTGGTGGGCCGCAACGTGATCGATAGCCTTGAGCAGTTCTCCGAGAACTTCGAAATTGAAACTGCAATCGCTATCGGCGAGAAAGCACTCACTATTCAGGATTATTATGAAGAGGAACGCCCACCGGAACTCAACAAGCTGATCCGGGCGGGAATATCTCACGCAGTTGAAAACCAAACTTTCTCCTACAGCTTTGTCGCGGAGGAGCAAGGCACTCGGATTTCTTCCATTCCATTCAGTAAAGAAATCAGGGCAAGCGATCTTAGAATTCTGATCTTTGATGATCAGGCTGAGTTGCTCGCCACGCTCAAAGAAGCCGAAACAACGGCCTTCGTCATTTTCGCGATTGTCTCTCTGGTGATTCTCGGGTTGGTATTTGTCATGACCACATCCTCATTCAATCGCATTGTGGACGCAATACACTTGTTGGAGAAAATGGGCGAGGGCGATCTGTCTGTAGAGATACCCAAAAAGACAGGTCTATTTTCCTCCAAAAACGACGAGGTGAGCCGACTCCAAAACACCATTGACGATTATCGACGTCACCGTCAAGAAGCAGAGGTGCAACGCCATGACCGCGCGAAGAGACGAGACGAGCGCGATCAGATTATGTTCGAGAAGATGTCGTCGCTGGCTGAGCAACTTGAAGGTCAGGCCAGAGATATGCTGAAGGAAGAAATCGCTGGCATGCGCAACACGGTCTCATCGGGCACCGATGAGGAAAAAGAAAGAGCCTCAATAGAAGTGATGTCCAAAGCGTTCTCCAGAATGTCAGACGAAGTCGCAACTTTGATTGATGCCCGAACTCATGAGCTCGTTGTGGCGAAAGACGAAATCAACAGCTCCATCCGTTACGCGGCTAAATTGCAGAATGCGCTCTTGCCAAAGACGATGCCGGGCGACTTTGACATTAATGTGGAATGGCAGCCGAGAGACTTGGTGGGTGGGGACATCTACTTTATCAAAGACTTCCCCGATAGAGTCTACATTGCGGTAGTGGATTGCACGGGCCATGGCGTGCCGGGAGCGTTCCTGTCGATTATCGCTCGAAGTCATCTGGACAAAGCTATTGATCCCGATAACTATCAAAGTGCCGGCGCCTACCTTTCCACAGTCAATGACTTACTCAAAGAGACTCTGTCGCGTTCTGATCAAAAGAATACCAGTGAAGAGGGATTCGATGGGGGCGTCTGCATTTACTATCGCAAGGAGCACAAACTCGAGTTCGCAGGGGCAAAATCCTCGATTTTCAATGTTAACGGGGTTGACGCCACCGAAACTACCGGGGATCGCAAATCCGTTGGCTCCACTCGAATGGCGAGCGACTTCACCTTCACTACCCATGAAATTGCCTCTCCCACAGGGGCCTTCGTCATGCTGACTGATGGCATTACTGATGTAATGAGCCCCGAAGAGAAGCCTATCGCCTTTGGACGACGACGCGTCATCAAAATACTGAGAGAGTCGCCCGACAAAACACCGTCCACCATCGTTAAAAATATTATGAAAAGTGTTAATTTATATCGTGGCGATGCGCCATTTCGGGATGATCTAACACTACTTGCCTTCTCGCTTATAGAAGACGAAAGCGTGACAACTACAGCATCAGCAGTTGGAGAAAACCCATGATTTTCGAAGCCAGCCAGCGCACGCCTCGGGTCGAACTAACGCCCGCGTCATGCCTCATTCGCGGAGAGTGTTACCCAGAGAATATCTCTGAATGGTCAGAACCCATTCTTAAGGCGCTGGAGGACTGTCTCGGAAATGATGCAAGCGAGTTTGTTGTCGACATCGAGCTCTACTACTTCAACAGCTCCTCTGCCAAATTTTTGTTTGATTTTTTTGAGTTCTTAGAAGAGAGCGCCGAAGGTGGAAAAAGCATCACCGTAAATTGGCGATACCGGGCCGAGGATGACACGATGCAGGAGGCTGGAGAGGACTTTGAAGAGGACCTCTCTGCCTGCTCGTACAACATGGTGGTAGTAGAAGAGCAGGCATAGAGGTAATTCCTGAATAGCACCGTATTATGCGAGGGAGAGTGAGATGACAGACAACATTGCGAGCAAAGATACGGTTGGATTGCATAGTTTTATGCAAGAAAGAAAAACGTTATTTTGCTATTCGGGGCCGCTGACGGAAGACCTCCTCACAACCATATCCAATCCAGTCCGGCACCAGCTGTCAGACAAGGAAACCGAAGAAATCGTTGCTAAAAGGGTTTTTGGCGTATTTATCGAGCAAGCGCAAAATATTATTCGTTACTCTCATCACAAGACGAGAGAGACCGGGGATAGTATCGGCACTATAGCCATTAGCATCGCAGAGGATGGGTTCTTGATAGAAGCAGTCAACGTGGTAGACCCGTCAAAGAGAGACATACTCGAAGCCACTCTTGTTGACCTTAGCGTCAAGGATCAAAAAGAGCTTCGCGATCTGTACAAGAAAAGACTGAGAGAAGGGCCCCCTGAGGACTCTCGTGGCGCTGGACTAGGCTTCATCGAAATGGCGCGCAGGGTCAAAAAGTTCGAGTTCGACTTTGTTGAATCTGACGACGGTGCGCTCTTCGTATATCGAGGTTGGGTAAAGTAAAACCACTATCTGCTGGGCTACAAATCCCCTTGATAGTCTTCCAACTCCCTAAGCGCCTTTCGCAGGCTAGATTTAGTTACCTCCAGATCGTCTTGAGACATCCGATCCAGCACTAGCGAAAAATTACGCTTACCGAAATCGACCGAGACCATCTGAGACTCTATTGTACCGAGCACCTTCCGCGCTTTAAATTCTCCAATACCCTTCAAATGAATGGGCTCCAGCTCTGCAGCCTCTATCGAATCCCTCACGAGATTGTAGGTATCCTCCGATATAAAGATCGACCCATGATCGGCGGCGGTCTCCAATCTTGAAGCCCTGTTTACCGCAGAGCCGATTGCCGTATAGTCCAGTCTCGATTCACTACCGAAATTCCCCACAGTTGCAAATCCAGTGTCAATTCCTATACGCATCTGCAAGGGTTCTTTCATACCGTAGTTCACCCACTGATCAGATAGATTATCGAGCTCTTTCAACATATCGAGACCCATTTTGACGCAAGCGGTCGCATCTTCTTTCAACCCTTTGGTCTCTGGATCGCCAAAAAAAAGCATGATGCCATCGCCAATGTACTTGTCGATTGTGGCGCCGTAATCGAGCGCAATTGTTGTCATCGTCTCGAGATACAGGTTAAGAAGGCTGGTCACATCCTCAGACTCCATACTTTCAACGAAATTGGTGAAGCCGCAAAGGTCAGAAAAAAATACGGTAAGTTTCTTGCGTCGAGTCACCCGGGTGCCAGCCCTTGAGCCAGAAAAAATGGAGTTATACAGCTGAGGAGACAGGAACTTGGACAACTGCGAGGACATGCCCTCTAGCTGGGTGTTGGTTTCTTGAGCCTCCTGCTTTAATTCATTGAGCCTTTGCTCATTCTTATCGCTGAGTTTGATAATTCTTTTAGTAGTTCGTAACAGCTTGCCATACTGATTTACCAGTGAGGCGTATTCCTCATGAGAAGCTGTGCCTTCATCCATTGTTTCTTTTGCTGCAGCCAGTATTTTGCCTTCCTGACCAAAAATATCCTTTTCCATCCGAGCTTGACCCCACTGCGCTGTCTATCAATACCTTTTATATGACCGTCTCACTAGCCCGATGATCTTGCCCCACTTAGGGGCTCACAACAATGCTCCAAAAATGACAGCCACAAAAAGACGACTAACTAGATGCGTAAATTTCCCCAAACACTTTGTCGAATATAGCAAGTTCTTCTATACGCCCCATACTCACGCGAGAGTAGGTGTCATAACCTTTATAGACACCACGAATCATCACGTTTTTCTCCGCCATCGCTGCGGCAAATGTATCGGCATTCCGCCCGATATCGGCGTAGACAAAATTTGTCTGCGATGGCAACGGCTCAATTCCATGACGACGAAATGTCGCATTGACCATCTCACGGCCCCGCAGCACTTTCTCACGCGAGAACGCGATAAATTCATCATCAAGATAGCTGTGATAAGCCGCGTAAAGACCCACGCCATTCGGCCAGGCCATGACGTGATCGCGGACGACTTTGACAATGTCAGGATGCCCCATACCGTAACCGACCCGCAGCCCAGCCATGCCAAAAATTTTCGAGAAAGTTCGGGTCACCAGCATGTTGGCACCCTCACGAACAAGGTCCATCATCGAGGTGTATTCCGGCTTGTCGGTAAGCTCGTTATAAGCCTCATCAACCATGATTGGCACTTTGGCACTTACCTCGCGGCAGAAAGCGCGAAGCTCATCGCCGTCAATCGCCATGCCCGTCGGATTGTTGGGGTTACAGAGGTACACAAGGCCCACAGAATCGTCCACGGCTCGGGCGATGGCGTCTAAGTCTATCGACATATCTTCCCGCAAGGGCACCCTCTCAACCTCAACCCCGAGGTTCTCTGCGTACAGCAAATGGTCCGAGTAGGTCAGGCTGGGCGACAGTACCTTGCCCTGCTTGCCAAAAGCTATCATGGCCGCTTGCAGCCCCTCATTGGAGCCCGAAGCTAAAAACAGCTGCCGCCGATCCAGTCGATGCCGCGCCATAAAGAGTTGAATCAACTCTCCTTCCATATCGTCGGGGTAATAGGCAGTAAGGGGCAGAATCCTGGCCACCTCAGCAAGTGCCTTGGGGCTCGGGCCGTAAGGGTTCTCATTGAAGATCAACCGAATTTGGCCTGGAGGAAGTTCAATCTGTGCAACGGAAGCCGGTGACAACGCCATCCCTGCCGCGCCCAACAAAAGCCCCTGCATCGCTTGGCGACGACTCAAGGCTAAAGGCTCAGTAACGCGACCGCTCAATAAGGCTAGCGCATCTTCAAAATGCTCAACGTGATTTGCTACCTGCATGGCCATTTTCCCCACTTCGACACATAGATCACCCTGTTACGACCTGATCGCCGATGGTTCCGGCGATCAGTGACAAGGTTTGGCAATTGTTATCCTATTTTTACCGCTTTTCGACCTGTTTGGTTAACGAAATCTGCTTTTACCTTTATCCTCTCGACCATCAGAAACACACTCTTATCGCGAGGCACCTCCGTGACCAACCCCATTACAGAAATCATTGCGCAACGTGGATGGTGCGTCGCTGATGGGGCGACCGGTTCCAATTTTTTTGGCCGTGGCCTGGAGGCGGGGTATCCACCGGATCTTTGGTGCGTGGAACGCCCCGAAGACGTGCTGTGGCTTCACGATGCGTTTCTGGACGCTGGCGCTGACATCATTTTGACCAATAGCTTTGGCGCCAACGCACCTCGGCTTAAGCTACACAAGGCAGAGAATCGCGTGGTAGAGCTGAATACCGCCGCGGCCCAATTGGCACGCACCGCCACCCACAAGCACTTTGAGGCTACGGGCAGGCGAACCATTGTTGCCGGTTGTATAGGACCTACCGGAGAACTGTTTGAGCCGATGGGTCCGCTCACCCACGAACAGACTGTGGCGATCTTTGCCAACCAGGCCCACGCGCTGGCGGAGGGGGGGGCAGAGGTCATCTGGATTGAAACTATGTCCTCACTGGAAGAGGTGGCGGCGGCCGCTGAGGCAGCGCGAGCGACGGGTCTTCCGGTTTGTGCAACCCTGACCTTTGATACAGCGCAGCGTTCAATGATGGGCATCACGCCCTCGGACTTCGCGCAATTTGCCATAGAGATCGGTCTCGATATGGCGGGCGCCAATTGTGGCGTGGGGCCCGCAGAACTGATGGACTCAACCCAGAGGTTAGTATCGACCGGAATAACAATCCCAGTGATTGCCAAAGGCAACTGCGGCATCCCGCAGTATGTCGACGGGGCGATTCACTTTCAGGGCAGTCCGGCGCTGATGGCGCAGTATGCTGTGTTCGCAAGGGACGCGGGCGCCACCATTATTGGTGGGTGTTGCGGCACAACCCCCGAGCACATAGTTGCCATGGTTGAAGCGCTCAACAGTCAACCAAAACGGACGCTGGACGAAGAGGCGATGCAAACCTCACTCGGAGTGCCTTGGCAAGCGCTGGCGTCCCGCGGAGAGTCCTCACCAACACGCTCACGGGGTCGATCGCGCCGCCGACAAGCGTAAAAAATTAAGCTTTTTAAATACCTGATATTGCTTATTGGATCCGGCGAGCGCACATTCGCGTTTTTTAGCGAGGCCAAACGAGCTCGCAGGGCAGCGGCTCCAAGGAGGTAAATGAGTCGGGCGATTTCTGTCGATCGAGCACAAGCTATTTCTGGCCGATGGCTCTCGTTACATTATCGGTTTAATTGGCCACCACCCGACGCTACTGCGCGCCGGGGTCCCTGGCTTCGACGGCTTTTAACCTCAAAACTCGGCAAGCAACGCCCGCTGGTTTGAGCGTGCTGAAAACGTTGGCAACTCTGATTGTATCCCGTTTGCGGAGGTCCCTTCGGCGGTTATCCAGACCGCCAAGAGGGCGGCCGCCTGCATAGGAAACGGCCTCTATGGCGTTGATCTCAAAGAGAGCGGTGGCAAGGTGTATGTCATTGAGGTCAACGACAACCCCAACATCGATGCTGATGTCGAAGACATCATTGACGGCGAGCGACTCTATGACCGACTCGCCGAAGACCTCGCGCGACGCATCGAGGCCGAACGCAGTCATTTGGCGATGGTTGCCGGGAAGTAAACATGCCTTCGTCTCTATCGGAACAACATCCGGCTGGGCTGACAGAGGCTAAAGCTGTTCATCATGCAACCACTCCCCTAGTAGGCAGAACAAAAAAGGCCACCCTTGGGTGGCCTTTTTTTATTGCCCTATAACTGGCGTCAAATGATCAGAACTCCTGAGACCAGCGAATACCGATTGTTCTTGGCCGCGCCCGAACTCCGTATTGCTGAGACCCGCAAGTGCCGGTAGCACACTGAGAGGTGTAGTAAAGCGGTGCGTCCTCGTCAGTGAGGTTACTCACATACAGCTCTAACGCATATCTGTCGTTGCGAATGCCAGCCGAGACATCCATGAACGTGTTAGAAGGCATCTCCCCCTTTATTTCATTATGGCGCACACGAATATCCGAGTTACGAGATCCCTCGTGAGAGACAGCACCCTGAAAATGGGCGTCAAATCCACCCATATTGAAGCTATATCGCGCGACCAGATTACCCTTGAAATCAGCGGCGATCGGCAATTTGGTCCCTTTCGGCGCCCAGGAGGAGCCGTCAGATTCACACGCAACGCAATAGTCAGATTGCAGCTCGCTGTCGAGAAACATAAAGGACGCTGAGATGTTCAAAGAGTCAACTGGCAACCACTGGAGTTGCCCTTCGATACCGTTAACATCCGCTGTCGGCCCGTTATCCACCTGAGTGATGGCATTGGCGCCAACAAATGAGACCTGAAAATCCTCCCATTCCTGCATAAATGCGGCACCATTAAACTGCAAGCGGCCGTCGGCCCAGGTCGTTTTCCAACCAATCTCATAATTAGTCAGGAAGTCTGAGATGTAATTTCCGGCAGCGGGTATCCGATTGATACCACCAGGGCGATACCCCTCAGACCACGTGCCATAGACCATGTGATCATCTGTAATCTTCCAGGTGAGATTGGCACGGTAAACCTGCTCACTTTCCGAGATACCCTTTTCCACGTTCTTACAAGGCTTGCCATTCCAGTCGTCTTGGGTGGCGCACTGTCTTTCCCCGGTACCCGACCAAACGTTATATCCAAAAGTATCTGCACTAGAAAAACCGAGACCAAAACCGTAGAACCCCTCAACCGTCACTTCGGGCTTGAAGTAGCGCGCGCCAAATGTCGCCTCAAGGCGATCGGTCACGTCAAAGCTCACGCTACCGAAAAACGCCTCGTCTTCATCCGTTCGGAACAGGCTGTTGAGGTACACAATGTCTTTAAAGCGCTGATCAGTTCCCTGATTGGGCCACATAGAAGGAGCGAGTCCCTCAATCAACCAACGTTGTTGAAAGTCGTGTTCCTGCTTCTGGTAGAACGCGCCCAATTGAAAGCGCACGCGCGCGTCCTGAGACGAGCTGATGCGGATTTCATGGCTGGTCTTCTCGTATCCATCATCATTAACGAACCGTGCACCCGGCATGATGCGAGTACCAGCATCGTCGAAGACGCTTCCGCCCCCGGTTGCAAATTGGTTCGCTACGCTGCGATCCCCGCTGCTGAGGAAGTGGAGATCTGCGTAATAACCGGTGGTGTAGATAGTGTCATACCAGTAAGAGTAGTCAGAATAGTCAAACGAGCCGTCCACCTCACGGTCAAGATAGGCACCGGCGTAGACCACATCGAAGTTGCCGATCGTGCCCTCAATGGTCATCGCGATCTGATACCACTCGTCGTCAGTAAACTCCTCCTTGAAGTGTGTCACGGCGTCGTCATCACTGACGAAATCACTCATGTCGGCACCCCAAGAACCCTTACCCTCTTGCTTTTGATATTGCGCCTGTGGCGTGATTGTCCAGTTGTCGTTGAGGTTAATCAGCATGGACAAACGCGCACCCTGAGTCTCGACGGTGTTGTAGTCGTCTTTGGCCAGCGCTGCATTGTCAACGGTGATGTCATCGGCGGTCGTGCTGGCCACGCCAGGAAAGGTTCGCGTGCCGCGCTTGTTATCGATCCAACCCGCGTCTTCTCGCATCCAGCCCACCAACCGAATGGCCGCGTTCTCCCCGATCGGCACATTGATGTAACCCTCAGCGGTGTAGCCCGAGTCTTCCCCGTCTACGATATTGCCCTCCAAACCATAGGCAGCAGAAAATCCGCTCGGATCAGGTTTATTGGTGATGATTCGGATTGTGCCCGCCTGCGAGCTGGCACCGTAAAGCGTGCCTTGCGGGCCCGAGAGCGCCTCGATACGCGCAATGTCGTACATGTGAATATCCAGATTACCCTGAATGGTAGTAATCGGCTGCTCGTCGAGATACATACCCACGCTAGGTTGAGACGTCGTGGCCTGACCATCTTCCCCCGTAACAATGCCTCTCATATACACGGGGAAGAAACCCACACCACCTGCGGCAGGCGGTTGCACCGAGATGCTGGGTAACATTCTCGCGTAATCACTGAAATCTTGGATACCCAATTCGGCAATCTTCTGAGTGCTCAGGGTTTCGATACTGATCGGCACGTCCTGCAGGTTCTGCGCCCGCTTTTGGGCTGTCACAACGACTTCTTCCAGACCGCCCTGCTGTGCGTAAAGTGCGGGACTGGCAGCAATTAATGCAGCCACCAACGGTGCTTTAACGAAACGGTCTTTACCGCCTCGAGAGCTAGCGATTAATTTTGACATGATGAATCGGCTCCATTTAATAACTTTTTTGGTTTCAGGGAAAAACCCTTCAGGTTTATACGATTATTGGGCCTCCGTGTAAATGCGCAATGAGCCGGAAGGTCTTCTGGCTATGTCAAAATACAGGTATCAGAGCCGTCATCGGGCTGTCGGGGCATGGGGGTACGCGGTTAAAACGTCGCCCAATGCCGCCTTCAGAGGCGCCAGATGAGCGTCGTAGGCCCGCCATTGCTCGACTCCCTCCCGGTAAATAGGCTGCCTGACCTGTTCTGAACTCGCGGTACGAACAGGTCTTTTGTTCTCAAAAAACCGTAAACAGGCTTCTTCAAACGGGAGTCCGCAGTAGTCGAGCACCGAACGAACTTCCGTTTCGATATCGTTAACCAAAGACTCGTAGATAACTCGGTGAATTCTGCCGGGGAGAACGGCGTCATAGTGGGCCATCAGGGTTACGTAATCGCGGTAAAAATGGCCGACGTCCTCAAGGGAGTAGCTGAAATTTTGCCCCCGTGCAAAATACTGTTTGAAGTTGGAGAAACAACAGGCCAGTGGATGTCGTCTCGCATCGATGATCCTGGCGTTGGGCAGACAAACCTGTATCAAACCGATGTGAAGAAAATTATTGGGCATCTTGTCAATGAAAAAGGGGCGATCGGTTTTACGATGAATTAGTGTGCGCTCCAAATACTGGCGCCCTAGGGCGACCAATTCGTCGGGGGTCATCCTCGCCAGCACACCATCGTAAGCACCCATCTCATCCTCAGTGGCCTGTGATCGGAGCTCTTTGGCCAAAGTGATAATGTCGGGTAACTCCGTGGTGCCCTCTACCTGAGAATGGCTCGCCAGAATTTGCTCGAGTAGCGTTGAACCCGCTCTTGGCATGCCCACGATAAAGATCGGTCCGCCATCACGACATCCCATACCCGCGCGCTCCTTGAAAAAATCCTCCGTGAACCGAGACTTCATCCTTTCAACGCGAGCAGTATTCTGCGACCGTTGATAGTTGACAGTGGATTTTTGGAGCGCGTTGCCCTTTGCATAATGCGAAAAAGACAAGTCGTGCTCTCCGCTGTCCTCAGCGGCCTTCCCCAGTGCAAAGTGAAACTGTACCTGGCTACTCAGATCGATTTCCGGTCGCTGGATCTGCTCGTTCATTTGCGCGATATCGTGCTCGGTAAAACGAAAAGTCTTGAGGTTTGCCAAGCTCCAGTAGGCCTCGCCAAAGCTCGCGTCGCGCTCTATCGCCCCACGGTAAGCCGCTTCACACGGCTCCCGTTTGCCTTCGGTCTTGAGAACATGGGCATAGCTCAACCACACCTTGGCGTTCTCTGGATACTCCTCTAGTAATGCGCGATACAGCTGACTGGATCGCTCATATTCGCCAATTCTGCTGCAAATCACCGCCGCCAGATTTCGGTATCCCGGCCGCCTGGGATCCTCTCCCAGCAGCCGTTCCACCTCAACAAGTGCTTCGTTTGATTTGTTAGTGCGATGAAGCAGAACAGCCAGGTTATAACGTGCTCCCGAGAATCCGGGAACAAGTTCCAGGCAATACGCCAGTAGCGACAGCGCCTCCTCGTTGCGCCCAACCCGCACGGCAACCTCTGCCAGCATACGTGCTGCGGTCACATCGGTAGGGCTATGTTTGAGGTGGGATTTAAGCACCCTCTCCGCGACTGATAAGTCATTGTCGATCATTGCCTTGGCAGCGAGCTGCAGGTCTTTATTTTGAGTGGAGCAGCGTAAGTGCCTTAGATAAGCAGATTCACTCCTCTCCTGCTCCCCCACCGCCGCAAGATGATCGGCAAGCACGCGCCAAGCCTCCGGATGTTCGGGCTCCAGCGCAACGACTTTCTCAAGCGCAGTGATGGCGTCGGCGCCGCGCTGGAGCCCGCCGAGTGTTTTGGCGTATTCAAATTGAACCGCCGACCATTCAGGGTGCCTAGCAGACAAAGAAGCCAGCAACTCCAAGGCTGCCTCAGGCCCATCAATAAGATTGCTGGCAACGGCTTTCATTAACAGGGCGGGAGGGTAATCCGGCACTACCGCCAACACTTCTTGCAACTGGATGATGGCCTGCTGAGGATCCTCAGCCAGCAAGTTTTTGGCGTGACCCATTGCCTCGGCAAGGTTGCCCGTATTTTCGTTTACGTCATTCACCCTAAAACGCCTTTGATGGCCATGGTATTTCGCGGAGGCTACTGTCGGCTGGAAATTACTCACCGGCAAGCGCCATACGATCCGCATTTTGTCACAACCGCAGATCATTAATGAAACCGGTCAAATTAAGCGTAAAGCGCAGGGTAACCTGCTCGAATACCCTCACGTGACCTGCCGCGCTTCTCGGCAGTAAGATGACCGAGCCCCGTTTAACGCAATACAGAGCACATGGCGATGAAAATCAATGAGCCCCCAAGAGAGACGCCTGTCATCCACGAGACCGAAGTACTTGTAGTGGGCTCAGGGCCGGGAGGGCTTGCGGCGGCACTCGGCGCGGCGCGCGCCGGCGCCTCGGTAACCCTACTAGAGCGCTTTGGTTGCTTTGGCGGCAATATCACTGCGGTCGGTGTGGAGGGATTTGCGTGGTATCGGCACGAGAAAACCGTCGACTCCGAGGGGGTCGGTATCGAATTCGAAGAGCGCGCCAAATCCATGGGCGCGTCGGTCAAGGAACCGCAATCCGACAGCCATGCCATCGATGGTGAAGCATTCAAGTGGGTCGCCGATACGCTGGTTAAAGACGCGGGCATTACCCCCATGCTACACCGGATGTTTGTAGCCCCGATCATGGAAGGTGATACGATCAAAGGCGTCATTGTCGAGAGCAAAGCGGGGAGAGAGGCCATTCTGGCCAAGCGCGTGATAGATGCGACCGGCGATGCCGATGTTGCCCACCGCGCGGGCGCCCTCACCATCAAGCAAGCCAAGGAAGACATGATCGGCGCGTCGGTGATGTTCTCGATGTCTGGCGTTAACAAATCCCGATTTATTGAGCACGTAAAAGCCGACCCACAAACCTACCGAGATTGGGCCTATGGACAGTGGACGGTTGAAACCACGGGCAAAGAGGACGAAATGTTCTCTCCGTTTCTGCGCAAACCTTTTGAGCAAGCCCGCGAAGCGGGTTTGATCCCGAAGCATCTCGACACCATCGCCGGCACCTGGGGCGCGCTTTATGACAGCGGTGATCTCACCTACCTTAACCTCGTACACTTACTGGGTTACGACGGCACCGACCCCGATGACCTCACCCGGGGCGAGATGGAGGGCCGCAAGCAGGCCATGCTGGCGATAGAGGCGCTCAAGCGCTACACCCCGGGCTGCGAGGGGGCCAAGCTACGCAACTTCGGCATGACGCTGGGCATCCGTGATACGCGAAAAATCGACGCGCGCTACAACATGAGCGAACAGGATGTTCGCGATCAGGGGCGGTTTGAAGACAGCATCGGCATCTTTCCGGAATTCATCGATGGCTACGGCATTCTGATTTTGCCAACCACCGGCAGATACTTTCAGGTGCCTTATCGCACACTGCTGCCCAAAGGTGTCAAGAATATGATTTGCGCGGGGAGAATCACCGGCGGCGATCGGGTGAGCCACGCCGCCACCCGCAATATGATGTGTTGCACTGTCACCGGTCAGGGTGCGGGCGTGGCCGCGGCGATAGCGGCGCAGCAGGACCTCGAGTTCGAGGCGCTGGATATTGAGCAGCTTCAGGCGGCGTTACGTAAACAGGACGTGCGACTCCACTGAGGCGGCACAGCGGAATAACGCAGAGAGTGGCAAGGGCGATGCGAAGTGGGCGCTGGATAAAAGAGGGTTACGGCGACACCGTAATGCCATCAGTGTCGCGTAGCATACTTCCCATGGGGCACACATGAAGGGCACTCATGAACACTAACAACACACGATCAACGGTCACGTCGATCGACGACATCCGCCGGCGATTAAGGATCGATGGGTTTGCCGTGGCAGCCGACTTGTGCGACGCGAGTATGGTGACGCACCTCCTCAATGTATCGCACCGCCGCAGCCGGGAAATCACAGAGGCACTCGGTACCCAGGCGATCGGTATTGGCAGCGCGGCCGGATTTTTCGAAATCGTGCAGCGATCGCCAGGCCGCTGGGACATTCCCATATCACCGTCCGAGTTCGGTGTCGAAGACCGGTCACTGCCCTGGCGGCCTCTGGTTGCCGACATCCTGGGCGATGATGCGGAACATTCTTTTAGTGGGGTGGTGTATTCAGATCCGGGCAGCTCCGCCCAGTGCTGGCATATTGATTCGCCGCACGTGGCTGCCGAGCATCGCCCGCCCCACGCGCTCAATATCATGGTCGCGCTCCACGATATCCCGCTGGCAATGGGGCCTACCGAATTTGCGAGCGGCTCGCACCGGCTCACCAATCACCTGCGCAACCCGCGGCTTGTCAGCGATGAGTTAGTTTACCAGCACGAGACAACCTGCCCCGAACAGCTAGTCGCAGGAACACAGGAAAACGTGCCCGAACAGACTTCCTATCCGCTGAGCGCGGGCGCGTGCCTCATATTTGATGATCGTATTTTGCACCGCGGGCTGGGTAACGAATCCGACAGTCGTCGCAGCATCGCTTACTTCAGCTATCGCCGATCAGGTTACGGCGAGAACACCCACTTCGAATCGCAACGCTCGATTTACACAACCGCAACCTGATCACCTGCCCCACCTGGCGCCGCAGCGGATTGACTTCATCTTCTCGGTCGACACAGACTGCCGCCATACCCGTCCTGCGTTTTGAGTTAGCCATGATGAAGAATCGCTTATTACTTTGCCTATGGTTTGTCGTTGCTCCGCTACAGGGTGGTGCGTCGGCAGACGTCGACCTCGGTGCTGCCGGCTTTTCTGGTGACCGGCTCGCCAGACTCTCCCAATTTGTCGACCGCGAGATTGCCGAGGGCAGGCTGATCGGCACTGTCACCCTGGTCGCCCGACACGGGCAGATCGTGCACTTCGAATCCGCGGGTCGCTATGGGCTCGACGATGATCGTCCTATGGATAACGATGCGCTATTCCGGATCTATTCCATGACCAAGCCAATCACCACGGTAGCGGCGATGATGCTTTACGAAGAAGGCGCGTTCCATCTGGGTGAGCCGGTCGCCAAATACCTACCGGAGCTTGCCGGAATGGCGTTGATGATCGGCGGCGAGTCGGTGGCACACAAGGCACCCATGACCATCGAGCAACTGATGACACACTCCGCGGGGCTCACCAACGGCTGGCACGTTGAACACCCGGTGGAACGCGCCTACCGAGACGCTGCGCTGTACCAGAGCCCCGACCTCGATGCGTTTATCGACAAGCTATCCACCCTCCCGCTCCGTTTTGAGCCGGGCACGCGCTATCACTACAGTGTGGCAACCGATGTTTTGGGCGCACTGATCGAACGACTGAGTGGCCAGACCCTGGCGCAGTTTTTTCAGGAGCGCATTTTCGAACCGCTTGCAATGCACGACACGTTTTTCAATGTGCCCTCAGAGAAAGCACACCGACTGGCACAAAACCATCTCTGGAGTGCCGAGAAGCAGCAAATCGTCCCGGTACCAGACGGAATGATACCCCCGCCCTTTAGCGTGACCTTATTTTCAGGGGGCGGCGGCCTGGTCTCGACAGCCCGGGACTATTGGCGATTCTGCGAGATGCTGCGCGGGGGCGGCAGTCTTGATGGGGCGCGGATACTGGGACCCAAAACCGTGCAAACCATGACCATGGCTCGCCTCACACCTGAGGTGAGAAACAATGGTGCGACAGAATACCCGGCGTCACATCTTTACCCCGGGCAGTCCTTTGGTCTGGGCTTCGGCGTGATTACTGACCCGGCGCAATCACAGGTCATCTCGTCGAAGGGCGAGTATTCCTGGGGTGGCATCGCCAATACCAAATTCTGGATTGATCCCGAGGAAGATCTGATCGTTATCTTTATGACCCAGATTATGGGCTCACCGCACAGTGATCAGCACCGCTTCAACCTTAAAGTGGCGACCTATCAAGCCCTCACTACATTGGGGCCGTCACAGGGGCAGTGACCGAAGACTGGCGCGGCGCACAAAGACCAATCCGTAGACTGCCGCATAAATCCCAATCACCGTCAGGCCAACCCACTCGATCTTAAAAGGCGTGAACTGAAAGGCGAGCAACAAGACATACAGGATCAACCAGTTCGACGCGATATAACGGCCCGTGCCCAAGCGCTCTACTGTAAGACCCAAATTCTGGGTGTAGAGCCGGGTAAGAGAATCGAGGGAGTTCACTACAAACAAAATGCCGATACCCATCATCGCCCAGCTCATTGGGCCCGCTATGGAGACTGCGTTGGCGAAATACCAGTACAACACCGAGAACCAGAGCGCGATGGGAATGGAAGGCACAACCAACAACAAGACGAGTAATTGCCCCGTGCTGATGCCCCCCACAAAACGCGACACAAACTGGCCGATCATAATGCTCCAAGCAAACCACCAGAACAGGTAAAAGGCGTGATAATCGTTGACCGGCAATACAAACTGATTGAGCTGGCCAAAGTAATCACCCAATAACCTCGCCGATACCAGCAACCCTGCCCCGCCCATGTCCGAGGCCAAAAAGGCTCCGGCAATCAATGCAAAAAACAGAGCGCTTGAAATCAAACTGAGCACTTTTACAAAGCGAATTTGCGTACTGGAAATGACTGCCACCAATACGGTTGCAGCAACCAGTGCAAATCGCACCAGGTCGGGAATACCTGCCACGTAATCGGGAAGATAGTGCAAAAACAGATACCCGGTAAACGCACAGGTTCCCACAATCGTGAGGTTATTGATCAGCTTGATCAGGGGGAGTTCAAACAGTTGAAGTTTCGGCTCGATGACGCAAAAGTAGAACGTCGTTAGAAAGTAAAACCCCCATACGAGGAACCCCCAAAAACCGAACTCGAGAGCAAGGGGGTTGGCGAAGGTGTAGTCCGGCTCGGTCGCGAACATTTCAAAGTCCACCATCGGGAACATGATCAATCCCACGTCGAGCCCCGAGGTAAACAAAATTGCCATGAACGTCACCAGAGGAATCGGTGTCGCGCCGCTGATTCTCAACTTCCGGTAACGTATAACGATAAACAGTGAAGTCAACAATGTGATGACAATCGCAGCGGACAAAATGGCGTTCATCGCAAGTCTCGCTTCAGATTAAACGCGCAGGGCCTGGGGGTATCGATCTGACGGGATCACCCTCTCTCTGCCGAGTGCGCCACTCGGGTGCGCTCCACACCGAGACGTCTTCTTTCAAGGGCTCTCTGCCCAAAATTAAATCAGCCGCACGTTCGGCGACCATGATCGTGGGCGCATTAAGATTGCCGTTGGGAATAGTGGGAAAGATAGAGGAATCCACTACCCGGACTCCGCGCAATCCACGCACTCGGCACTCTGGATCGACCACGGCCTGCTCATCCTCCTCGGCACCCATGCGACAGGTACAGGAGGGATGATAGGCCGTCTCAACATTCCGGCGAACCCACGCATCAACCGCCGTATCATCCGATAGATCAATGCCCGGCTGAATCTCCTCGGCTCGGTATGTATCCATCGCTGGCTGCTGAAGAATTTCTCGCGTCAGCCGCAGGCAACTCCGCCAGTCTGCCAAATCCTTTTCGGTTGACAGATAGTTGAACTGTATCAGAGGCGGACGCTCTGGCTCTGGTCCGGAGATTCGCACATGGCCCCGACTGTCGGGTTTGTTGGGGCCAACATGAACCTGAAAACCGTGCCCCTCGAAGGCGGCCCGACCGTCATAGCGGATAGCAGCAGGCAGAAAATGATACTGAATGTCTGGCCATTCAATGCCGGCCCGGGACCGAATAAAACCGCAGGATTCAAAATGATTGGTTGCACCAAGACCGGTCTTGGTTAACACCCACTGCGCGCCAATCCGAAACTTGGCAAGCAATCCGAGGTGTCCGTTCACGGTGATGGGCTTTCGACACCGGTACTGAAAATAAACTTCCAAATGGTCCTGCAAGTTCTCCCCCACACCCGGCAAGTCGTAACGAACAGGTACCCCGGCAGAGAACAACGCGGACATGGGCCCCACACCGGAGCGCTGTAGTATGGCAGGAGAGCCGATTGACCCCGCGCAGAGAATGACCTCCCGTTGCGCGTTGACCCTGAAATCCTGCCCGTCCCTGCGATACTGCACGCCTGTGACCCGCAGCCCCGAAAAGGCGAGCTTGTTAACCTCGACCTTGGTCAGGATGGTGAGATTGGGTCGCAGCCTGGCGGGCTCGAGATATGCCAAGTCTGTGGAGCAGCGCTCGCCGTTACGCACTGTCATGTGCATCGGCCCAAACCCTTCCTGACGATAGCCGTTGTAGTCGTCGGTGACACCATATCCGGCCTCTCGGCCGGCATCGATAAACGCTCGATACAGCGGGTTGCGCATGTTATTCCCGTTGCAGGTATCGACCGGGCCCGACCCACCGCGGTAGGTGTCTCCTCCACCCATCCAGCGCTCTGCACGCTTAAAATAGGGCAAACAATCGGCGTAACTCCATCCGGTAGCGCCGGCGGTCACCCACTCTTCGAAATCCTGAGGGTGGCCCCGGACATACACCATGCCATTGATTGCTGACGAACCACCCAGGACTCTGCCACGGGCGCAATCCATTCTGCGACCGTCAAGATACGGTTCAGGTTGCCCCCAGTAACCCCAGTTATATCGCGGCGTATTCATCGGAATAGAGAGCGCAGTCGGCATTCGGATGAATAAACTGCGATCGTCAGCACCTGCTTCGATCAACAGCACCCGGTTGGCCGGGTCGTGACTGAGCCGGTTGGCCAACACGCATCCCGCGGACCCGGCACCGACAATAATGTAGTCATACTCGTTCATGGCGCTACCCCTAATCGATAAAAGACCGGCCGTCCAGTTGACTTGCAATGGCTTCCGGGATCGTAATCCCCATGTGTTGGGCGATGGAAGGATAGATGTCCACCATTTCGGGCATATCTTTGAACTTCGGCGAAAGTCGCTGACTATTGCAGGCAATCCAGATCGTTCTCTCTCGCTCGGTGTGCCCCTCGTGTTCGCGACCCGTTTCTCCGTCGCGACCATGATCGGTGGTTACTATCACCAACCAATCCTCGTCATAGGCCTGCTGACGCGCTGACACCGCCGCCCAAACCTTCCCGAGGTGGGCATCCATATCCATCACGGCCTGATCAAACTCTGGGCCGTCGCCGTATTCATGGCCGATGTCATCAGTGTACTGAAGATAGAACCATGACAAATCGGGAGCCTCATGAGCAATTACTGTCGCGCCCTCATCAGCAATAGCCCCATCCACCAAGGCTATTTGTCGATCCATTGGTTGCGTGGGGAAGCGCGCCGTATCTAACTCAAGACCGTCAATCACGTGATCGAACAAAAACCCGCCTGCCTCAGGCTTGCCCTCACCCAACAGTACCGTACGGTTATCAATCCATGTAGAAAAGATTCCAATCCGCAACGCTGGGCGTTCGTGCTTTACGAGCCGAAACAGGTTCCAATAATCGTAATTGGGTGACAAATCATAATTGTCATACACATTGTGCTTATTGGCCCAGGTGCCGGTAACAAGGCTCATGTAGCCGGGTGCCGAGACTGTCGGTGTCTCTCCGGGCTGGCCTACAGGACCGCCCGTCACTGCCCGGGTGTATCCGCCTTGTGATGCAATCGCGTCGATCGTGGGGGTGGAGACGCGCTCGATGACATCAGCCGGAATACCGTCGAGAATCACAAAAATCGCCTTGGGCGTGGCGCTCGCAGTAGTTGCAGAGCATAAACCAGCGAAACTCATCCACAGGATCGCGGCAGATGCCACAGCGCGCGCAATGCGCATTGCCTCTATCCCCCGCAAGCTGATAAGCCGGGATTCCCACGAGAGGCAATCGCGACAATGATCTATTATGCTCTTGACGGTGTTAAGCGGCAGTTTCATTCGCGGCTTCTCGTCATAACCCGGTCTGCATTATGCCGAGTGCAGAACACGGCGCGATAGTGCCGTTATCGAAAAGCTTTACTCCCGGGCGAAAAATCAATGATGATCTGCAGACGCCAAATTATTGTGGCTGCACGGCCCATGTTGGCCTACTGGCCTGAACGAATCCCAATGACACCTGCCGCCTCAATCCCACTCATCGATCTGCGCAATCAAGATGAGCACATCATCCCAGAGCTCGCACAGGCCTTGTGCGAGATCGGTTTTGTGCTGGTTGCCGGACACGGCGTACCTGAAGCGCTGGTCGGTGAATTACGAGATCAGACGGTGAAGTACTTTGATCGTCCGCTGCCCGACAAGCTGGCAGATAGTATTGAGCCCGAGAATTATCGCGGCTACATTCCCCTCGGTTTTTTCTCCCCCAATGCCGCGCGCGATCACCCGGGCACTGCCGCGGATCAGTACGAGGGCTATAAGTTACATCTGGAGATCGAGGCCAACGATGCCATTCGTGCTCAGTGCGATCTTTACGGGCCCAACCAATGGCCACCGGATGGCGATGCGCTTAAAGCGGCGGTACTGGCGTTCTGGCGTGCCTGCAACGCGGCCGGTGAGCGGCTGCTGCGGCTCATTGCCCGCATCATGGACGTTGACGAATCAGCTTTTTTGTCACTGTTTGAATACCCGCTGACCAACATGACGCTGCTCCACTACCCGCCGGCCACCGCCGGTAGCGATGGCTTCGGGATTCATCCGCATAAGGATACTGACGCGCTGACACTGCTCTTTCCCGATCCAGTGGGCGGGCTATGGCTGCGCCCGCGAGATTCAAAGGAGTGGTTGGAGGTCTCCGCGCCACCGGGCACCATGGTCGTCAACATTGGCGACTTGCTCGAGCTCTGGTCGGGAGGGCTGTTTGTTTCAACGCCCCACAAAGTTGTTAACACCTCAGGACAGGAGCGTTATAGCTTTCCGTTTTTCATGGTGCCTCGGCACGACGTCGTAGTCGCGCCGCTCATTACCTGTCAGAACGGCTATCAACGAGAACCAGTCCCCGTAGGAACCGTCTCACGAGAAGTGTGGCGCACCAACTGGTTGAACAATAAATCCAGTCACAGTGGCTTTGATTTGGGCACCCTGACTGATTGATCTCCATCGCGCAGGAGCGCTGCGCATCTCGCCTCTGCCGCATGCAAGCAAGTGTTTCTTCCGGACCTGCCGGCAACGCGATTACGGCTCGTGGGCCGTAAGAAAACGCTCGGGGAAGTCGGTCATGATCACCTCGACCCCCATCTCCAACAAGCGCATCGCTTCTGTCTCTGAATTGATGGTGTAACAGCGCAATGCCAGACCCGCTGACAAGATGCGCTGCGCCGAGCTGGCATCCAGCTGATGGCCATCCAGGTGCAGGCCCTCAAGGCCCTGTTCCCGGCAAAAACTGATGGCATCGGTTGGCAGCGCCTCAACAATTAACGCCATGGGTGTCGTCGGAAGCAACGGACGAATCGCAATCAGTGACTCGCGGTTAAAACTGGAGACCACACAGCGATGCTCAGGATGCGCCTCGATCTCTGCGGCCAATGCGCCGGCGACCCGCTGGGCGGCGCTGGGGCAGCCGTCCTCGCATTTAATCTCCCAGATAATGGTCGGGCGATCCGGGGCGGCTAACTGCCAGATCATCAGCTCGTTGGGGCGAATGGGCCGCTCACCGGCAAACGCGAATCCCTTCCAGCTTCCCACATCGAGCACGGCGACCTCGGGCCAAGTCATCTCGCGGATGTCGCCCTCGCCACGGGCGGTACGGCCGAGCGTTTCGTCGTGGAAAATTACCAGCTGGCCGTCAGCAAGCTGCTGCACATCAGTCTCGATCCATCCCGCGCCCAGCGCTGCAGCCGCATCAAAGGCAGCCTGCGTGTTTTCGGGGTAATGACCGCTAACCCCCCGGTGAGCACAGACCTGTGAGGACTGCAGACGGCCCAGCCCCGTAGCAAGCGATGCCTCAGCCACGGGCAGCCTCTGTCCCCGACGCGGCGCCCTGTCCGCTTGCCTGAATGAATTTTGTCGCCACAGATTCACTGAGACCCGGCGCTCCTCTTGCGGGGCGCAAGCAAACCTGACCTTCGGGCCGGATCCTTAGCGCCCTGTTACTAACGCGCCTCAACGGACGCAAGCTGATTTAAAAAGGCGCCGGCCGCACTGTCCTCATGTCGCAGCGCTTTGAGAATCGCCACCAGATTCGCATCCCGCTCATCCTCGAGCTCACTCACTGACCGGCCGGTCGCTTGCGCATCTGACTGTGACACAATGAGATTAATCAAATTATCATCCAGATCCGGCACATCGGTCAGTTTCGTCCAGGGCCATTGCAAGCACGGCCCAAACTGCTCGAGAAAATGCTTCATGCCGGCCTCGCCGCCTGCCGTCCGGTAGGTTTCAAAGAGTCCTTTCTGCGCCCACCGCAAGCCAAAGCCATGGGTCATGATGTCGTCGATCTGCTCAGTCGTCGCCACACCGTCTTTGATCAGCCAGAGTGCTTCGCGCCAGACCGCTTCGAGTAACCGATCACCCACGTGGGCCGGAATCTCTGCGCGAAGCGTAATCGGTTTCATACCAATATCGCGCAGGTTCGCTTCAGCTCGCTGCACCCGTTCTTCAGGCACCACCGTCGACGGCACCACTTCGACAATGGGCAATAGATAAACGGGGTTGTAGGGGTGTGCCACCAAAATTTGCTCTGGTCGGTCAGACCCTTCCTGTAATTCCGAAGGCATGAATCCCGAGGTCGAAGAACCGATGATCGCTGTGGGAGCACAGGCGGCCTGAATCTGGTCCAGCACCGCGTGTTTAATCTCAAGGCGCTCCGGGGTGGATTCCTGTATCCAGTCGGCGCCCGCTACTGCATCAGCTAAGTCGCGACATACCGTGAACGAGCCCTCGCTAGGGAGGGTATCGATGATCTGCGGCACCCAACGCCGCGCTTTATGCAAGACCTGGTTAAGCACCGCCTCGGCATTGGGCGCAGGGTCAAAGAAGCGAACATCCCACCCATATAACAAAAACCGGGAGGCCCAGGCCGAACCGATAACACCCCCTCCTACTATCGCGGCTGTCGGCATCAGGGTAATGCCCGTTTGGTCAGCTGGAGCTCAGCACGCACCTCCTCGGGGGTCATGATCCCCACACCCATGGCTTCGATAATCGTGACCGCCCGCGCCACCAACTCAACGTTGGTGGCGAGCCGGCCGCGTTCCAGCCAAAGGTTATCTTCAAGGCCCACACGCACATTGGCCCCAGACAACACGGCCGCGGCAACATAGGCCATTTGGTGACGACCAATGGAGAACGCCGAGTAGATCCAGTCTTGCGGCACGTTATTCACCATCGCCACAAAGGTGTTGAGGTCATCGGGCGCACCCCAGGGAATCCCCATACAGAGCTGCACCATTACCGGTGCCGGAATAAGACCTTCGCTGACCAACTGCGTCGCCAGCCACAGATGCCCCGTATCGAATGCTTCAATCTCGATGCGAATATCCAGCGCCGCCATACGGCTTGCCATATCCCGCAGCATGCCGGGCGTGTTGGTCATCACATAATCGGCCTCGGCAAAATTCATGGTGCCGCAATCGAGCGTCGCGATTTCAGGCAGGCAGGCCTCCAGGTGCGCGACGCGCTCCGCTGCCGAGACCATATCGGTCCCCTGCTCGCTCAGTGGCAGCGGTGCGCTAGTGGGGCCAAAAACAATATCGCCTCCCATCCCGGCGGTGAGATTGATCACAACATCGGTATCAGACTCCCGAATACGCTCCACCACCTCGCGGTAAAGGTGTACGGCCCGATCCGGGGTGCCCGTTTCCGGGTCACGCACATGGCAATGCACCACTGCCGCGCCCGCTTTGGCCGCATCGATCGCAGCGCTCGCGATTTGCTCAGGGCTGCGCGGCACCTTGTCGCTGCGGTCCTGCGTACTGCCGGAGCCCGTCAACGCCGCGGTAATGAAAACTTTCTCTCGCATGGCCAATGGCATGATGTGTCCCCTGATGATTCGTTATGGGTATAGGCTCTGCATAACTAATGATGCGTTAAGGTGCATGGCGTGCAGCCCGGGCCCTATTAACCGCCCGTGCCGTAGACAAGATCTCGTCGCGATCAATATACACCCCCTGCAGGTGGCGCTGACCCGAGCCTGAAAACGCCTTGCGACCGTGCATTATCCGACGATTGTCAAAGCACATGATGTCACCGGAGCCGAGCCGGAAGGTCAGTTCAAACTGGGGGTGATCGGCCAACGCATGAAAGCGCCGCAGCGCAGCATAGGCCTCGCCCACATCGGCGTCAGGCATATCGGGGAAGGCACGCACCGGATAGAACGCGCGAATCGTCGGCACACCGTCACCAACCAGCGGGTCGATGATAGGCGCCGAGAACCGGTGATCAATACCGGGGCCGCGGTTAAAAAACACCCAGCGCCGGGTGCTCAGGATCTCGTAGTCATCCGGCCGGGTCGCCTTGAGTTCTTCAATCAATGCGGCACCATCGGTCAGCGTCGATTCGCCGCCGTCGGCTTCGTTGATCAGGCAATGCAAAAACTGAAAGCCCGGCGGGATTTCCCGGGTGGGCAGGTCGGTGTGGGGGCCCAGCCGAAAACCCGTGTTGGCCGTGGTGTTGGTTTTGGCATCCCCCGCCAGATTCACGTCGGCTTTAACATCCCACAACGAGCCAAAGTTGCTGTCACGCACAGGCCCAATGCGCGCGGCGAGCTCGTTAAGAAAACCAGGTGCGCTAGGCGCCTGCTCCACCACACAGACACCCCAGCGCAACAAATCGTTAAGCATGTCGCAGAGCGCATCGTCATCTTTGAGCACCGTGTCAGCGTGACGGCGCGGCGGCGCCGACAGGGTTGAAGCGTTCCAGGCCTCGGGTGCCGGCACCCAACTCTCGGGTAAGTGCTGCCCCTCTGCAATGTGCTTTAGCCAGCCTGAGTGATAGGTGCTCACCACAGGCTCATCAACACCCTCGGGGGCCCACGTCACGCGCAGGTCACCCGATTCGGTGAGCTCAAATGCCGCGATTTGCATCGCGTCTGATAACTCGGCAGGGTCCATCAGGCCCTCGCGAGTGGCGAGGTCGATGCCACCATGACCTAACGTATTTTCCCGAAGCCAGAACCGATGGCAGCTCAACTGACGGCCATCAGGCCAACTGACAACCAGTGCGTCATCGCCTTCGGTGATAGCGGCGATCGGCGCGGCTGCGTAGTGATAAAAATCGGGGGCCAATAGCGCCGCGGAAAGATCGTGTTGCGACATCACGATGCAAATCTCCCTCGCCAAACCACCGTGGTGGCCGCGTGATCCGCGGTGCCGGGCATCGCGCATTCTTGTGCTGGAGGCGCGCTGGATCTTACGACCCCGCAACCGCCTGAATGGTCGAAAATGTAACCGAAGCCGCTGATGGTGGGAAGAAAAATTGACGCCTGAAAGGACCGCGCTCAAAACACTCTAGGTCAACACATCAGTGCGGCGTCAAAAGGGACGGTAATAGAAGCAATCGATGCTATATTGCTTTGCTCTTATGAGATATCAAAAAGGTCCGCCAAAGCCTTCAGCACGTCTCCCCTCCGACTCTGCAGGTTGTGACCACACAGCGCAAAGGACAGCCTCATGAACAATCTCTGCCGCAGTTTCATCTTCTTCTGCGCCACCACTGTGCTGACAGTGCCGCATAGCATTGCTGGCAAGGACGATGCCGTTGCGTTTTATAGCGAACGAGCCGTTGCACTACTCCGCGATGGGATCCGTCGCGAGACTGCACACGGGCAGGGACTGGTGCCCGCCTATGCGGAGTCTTTGCGGCAGGTATTCCTTGAAGCCGGGTTCTCTCCTGAAGCCCTGACCATCGTGCCATACGGCGAAACCGCTTCACTGGTGGTGCGCTATGAAGGCGACGGCAGCAGCGGCCGCAAGCCCATCCTGTTTTCCTCGCACATGGATGTGGTGCCTGCCGACCCTGAGAGCTGGCTACGACACCCGTTTGAGCTGCAGGAAGACGACACCTTTTTCTATGGCCGCGGGGTGTTGGACAACAAGTTTGACGTGACCATCCTTACGACATTGTTCGTCTGGCTGAAGGAATCCGGGTTCGTACCGAACCGAGACCTGGTCATTGCCTTTACGGGTGATGAGGAGTCTTTTCAGGAAACCGTCCAGCAGCTGGCTCGCGACTATAGCGATCTGATCGACGCCGAATATGCGTTGGTTGTTGATGGCGGGGGCGGTGTGCTCAATGACGCGGGAGAGGCCATTCAGTTTCAGGTGGGTTTTGCGGAAAAAACCTACGCGACGTTTTCCATGACCGCCAAAAACCCCGGCGGGCACAGTTCGATGCCGCGGGCAGACAACGCTATCTATGATTTGGCTCGCGCCATTCAGCGCCTCGAGGCCTACACCTTCCCGGTCGAGACCAATGAGATCACGCTGACCTATTTCGCGCGCACCGCGCCGCTATTGAATAATGAGGTAGGTGATGCGATGACGGCGTTCATCGCCGATACGGGGGATGAAGACGCCATCGCGCTGTTACGCGCGCAACCCGAGTATGTCGGCACGCTCGGCACTACCTGTATTCCCACCATGCTCTCCGGGGGGCATGCAGAAAATGCCCTGCCTCGCGCGGTGACCGCTACCGTGAACTGTCGCATTTTCCCCGGCCATACGCCTGCCGAGATCATGCGAGAGCTACAGCTAGTTGCTGATGATCCCGCGATGGAGTGGGCAGTGATTGGCGTGCCGGTAGCGAGCCCCACATCATCCTTTAACCCGGAAATTATGACCGCCATCGAGCGATCGTTGGCACCCATCTACCCCAACCTCCCTATTGTTCCTGAGATGGGTTCAGGCACCACCGACGGCGCCTACTGGCGCGCGGCGGGCATTCCCAGCTACAGCTTGACAGGGATTTTCATCAATCCAAAAGACAGCTTCGCCCATGGCTTGAATGAGCGCGTGCCGAGGGCAGCAGTGGGTGATTCGCTCCGTTTCTGGCGAGCGATGATCGATGAACTGGCGTCGTCTGACAACTGATTAGGGGGCACTGGCGAGCTCAGGTGACCGTGAGTACTGACTGAAAAACTGCCACACGAGCTCCATTCCCCATCGCTGTTCGACGGATGAGATTGCCTCACAGATTGGCTGCCTCGGTAAATCCTGTTGCTGGGCGGGCGCAACACAATCAGCCAGGATGGTGTCAATGCGTTGAGCCGCCCACTCATGACCTGCAGCCGGGTCTCCACAACTCACCACCGCCGCACCCTCACCCGGGCAATCGATGTAAGCCTCGCAGTTCAGACCATGCTTCTGCGTAAGCGCGGTTTGCCAAGCTGTGGCGGGGCCGCTGCAGCCCATAGTCTCTGCCCAGATACGGGTATTGTCTGCAGCCGAGGTATACACCCAGCCATCTGACGAGGGCTCTCCATCGGGCGGTACGCCATCGTCCAACTCGCCGTAGTAATGAAGCATGGGTAATGTCTCGCTGGGCCCACACGCGTGGCCGGGGGGCATCTGGTAAATCATGATGCCCACCGCAGCAAAGTGCTCCGGATAATCACAGCCGAGGCGCTGCACCATGCTGCCGCCATTACTGTTACCCAACAGATAAAAACGATCCGGATCGACAAGCAAACTCTCTTTCACTGATTGAGTGATCGAAAGCAGAAACCCCACGTCGTCTTCACAGGACGTCCAGTCGCAGGCCTTGCAGTTACCGCACTCGGGATAGCAGGGGTAATCAAGGCGATCGGGCAAACAGTGAGGGCCAGCCTCGGTAGGGATATTGCTCGCCAGGTCGTTCCATGAGCTCACCAGAGTGTCTTCACTCTGCCAGGCGACTTTGGAGTAAAACCCGGCCCCCTGGGGATACACCACAATGTAGTCATTGGCGTTGGCGTGGGGGTTCATCTCATGGGCAGAAGCGAGCCCCGTAGCGGTGGTCCCATAACCGTGAAGCGCCATCATTACCGGTAATGGCCGACTACCATAGGCCTCGGGCAGATACACATAGTACTGCCGGGATTTGTCTCCGATTGTCATGGTGCGTCTTTGAAACTGTGCCTCACCGGGCCCTCTTAAAAAATCCGAGACGCGCTCGATCACCTGTTGCTGGTAACACTCGGGGTTGGGGCCAAAGTGGCCGCAATCACCAGCGATCTCCACCACCTCAAAACCCAACTGCTTGGCGAATACCTTATTGGGCTCCGGGTTGACGGTCATATCTCGCTCAAATACCACGGCCAGCACGCTGGGTCTGCCCATTGCCTGTAATCGCGCTTCAAAATCCGGACGGCCCCGCCGAATGTCGTGCTGTGCGGTCGACGCATTCTGGCTGGCGCGATTGCGAAGAGCTGCGACATTGTCAAACCGGGCCATACCCGCCAACCACTCATCGAACTGTTCAAGCGATCGCTCGCGATTCAGGTACTCGGGTGTCCAGAACACCATGCCGTCGATCAACGCCAACAAGTGGGCCTTGCGCTGTATTGCTTCGGGGGAATCCTCGGGCAGTGCCAACACTTCTTGCCAGGCGCGGCCCTTCACACGGTCATAAAAGGTATACCAAGGCGTGCCCTCAATCGGCACAAAGTGATTAGCAAAGTCCGGATACATCATCAGCCACTCATAGGTCTGGTAAGCGCCCATGGAGGCGCCGACCACGGCGTGGAGATGCTCGATACCCAGATGCCCTGTCAGCAGCTGGTATTGCAGATTTACCTGATCCCGAATCGTGAACGCTGGGAACGGCTGCTGCATGCTGTTAGAAGGAGACGAAGAGACGCCATTACCCAGTGCATTCGCGGCGATCACGAAGTAGTCATCGGTATCGACGATGCCCTGAGGGCCCAGATAATTGGAAGAGGCAAGACCCTGAGCATTGCCGTTGAGCCAGGTAGGCATCAGAACAATGTTGCCGAGATCTGGCGCCAGCCGGCCGTAGGTGCGGAAGGTCAGCCGACACGCCTCAATGACCTCGCCATTCTCTAGTCGACACTCATCCATATCGACCGCCTGAAGCGCGCCGTCATGCGTTTCTGACAGCCAGTCATTGACCGACACTGCGCCCGCGAGTGGGCTGATCATCATCCACAGCGTGGCGATCACACTGCACAGTATGTGACCTAAGAAATCGTCACGACGACGCATCCGCGCACACTCCCTTCTTCAATCATCTCGTGAGCCGTTGCCATCTGATCGAAAGGCAGGGTCTCGGCAATGCGATGCTGAAGACTGCCCTCAGTCAGCGCGGTTTGTGTCTCTGCCACCGCCTGAGTCTTGGCCTCCTCCGGCATGGCGTAAACAATGACCATGCGGACCGTGAGATCCAAAAACATCATGGTTCTGAAGGGCAGCGCGGGTTCGGGCACCACGGTACTGGAGTACGTCGCAATCGTGGCGCCGATCCTGACGCAGTGCAGCAGCTCGGGCAGGTTGGCGCCGAATTCTACATCAATCACCCGATCCACCTTTTGGCCCCCGGTAAGATCCAGCACCGCCTTGCCCCAATCGGGCTCACGGTGGTTCACCACCACCTCGGCGCCAACCGCGCGACAAGCTGCCGCATCACTTTTATTACTCGCCGTCGCGATCACGCGCGCGCCGGCGCGATGCGCCCACTGGATGGCGTAATGGCCCACACGACCGGCGCCACCCGTGACCAGTATCAGTTGATCGGCAATTGGGCCATCCGCGAATACGCAGCGATGGGCGGTCATGATGGGAATGCCGATACACGCCCCTACCTCAAACGAAGCGTTATCGGGTAGCATAGGCGCCCGCGCACTGTCGAGCGCAACATATTGCGCGGCCGTACCCAGCTGGCGGCCGTATTGGGCCTGATACACGAACACCCGCTCACCGACTCGTGAAGGCGACACACCCTCACCCACCGCCGTGATCACACCCGCACCATCACTATGGGGAATCACCGGCCCCGCTTCCAACAAATCAGGAAACGCCCCGGCGCGTTTTTTGACATCTGAGGGGTTCACCCCGGTGGTCTGGAGCTGCACCAGCACCTCGCCCGGGCCGGGCTCTGGTGTGGGCCAGTCACCTTGCTGCAGCACTTCCTGCGCCAAACCGAATGTATCAAACCAGCACGCCTTCATTGATTGATCCTTATGGGTCCAGCCAATTGGCGAGACTTTCGGTGTGACCATCAATACCCAAGGTCTGGCCAGAGATCATCCGGCCGCCGGGCCCCGCAAGAAAACACACCATCGCGGCGATGTCATCGGGGCTCACAAAGTCTCTGAGCGAGCTTTGGCGTTGATAAACGGTACGGATCTCATCGGGTGTCACGCCACGCTCAGCGGCATCGCGATCAATGACGCGATCGATCCGCTCAC
>Ga0181597_10000602_pt1 | contig 39471 bp, 46 predicted proteins | sample 041ome_5_FD_148647 | JGI IMG/M metagenome (GOLD analysis project Ga0181597, IMG submission 148647) | Coastal salt marsh microbial communities from the Groves Creek Marsh, Skidaway Island, Georgia - 041403US metaG (spades assembly) | ecosystem: Environmental > Aquatic > Marine > Intertidal zone...
GGTTAGGACCAAACAAAAAAGGGAACCGAAGTTCCCTCTTTTAATACTTTATACGTTAAACAATTACTTGTTCATTACGTAAAGTGTAACTTCAAATCCAAATCTCATCTCTGTTGCGTGAGGTTTCGTCCACATAATAGTTCTCCTTGTTTATAAAATTTATATAAACTCATATCGAAAGAGATGTTATTACTAACAAAGGTCTTTCTTGAGGCCTATTTACATCATATAAGAATTAACTTATACACAACTATATATAACATACTTTTAATATTTGGCTAGTTAAAAGCATTAAAAACTAGTAATCCAGGAATTATCCCTCTGCAGTTGCAGTAACAGATTCACCCCCTTCTTTTTGGTCTCCAGTAGCAGCTTCTTGCTCTGCCAACTGGGATTCGCCTTGTTGTTTAATTTTGGCGATTAGTACAGCAATTTCATCGAAAGGATGTTTGCCAAGCGAACGTAAGATAAGGTTCACTTCAGTTACTTCTAAGTCTAACTTAATACTCATTACAATTTACTCCGTTTTGTTTCGTTTAACTCCGCCGATATTATACTTAGGAACAAGTTCCCATTCACTTTTCTCTTTATAAGATACTACCTTAATTTGAGATAGTGACGCTTTGGGTTCTGCCTTAGATTTATCTAGAATCTTGAGCAAACCCCAATCTTGTAATAACTCAGCAATACAATTCCTACGTTCTATGTCGGACATAGAAATATCACTTTGTTTTCCATCTAAAGCAAATAGCTCTTTGAAATGGACAATAAAGTATCTGCCTTGTTTATGTAGTATGTGACATGATTGGAAAAGTTTATTATCTTTTCTAGAAGCTATACCGATGCGGGTTAGAGTTTCTCTGACCTTAAGAAAATTGTCTGGTTCTATCAAGTCAATTTCCAACATCGCGTCGGGCGTCCAATCATAATATATAATAGTTGTCATTTTATTTCACTTTTGTATTTTAGTACATATATTTATATATGTTTTAATCTCTACCGCCAGTTTCATATGATAATCTTAACTCTTCTATTGCTTCATTTGAGAGTAAATCATGTACTTCATATGCTTTGCGTTCTGATATATTATAATGTTTTATTAATAATTTAATTACTTCGCCTATATTATCTTTTTTGTGCCACTTACTAAACCGTTTCTTTTTATATATAGAATTCTTAAGAAATTCAAATTGCCATTTCTTTTCAGCATGTGCTCTTTGATTCATCTCATTTGCATAGAGTATAGTATCAGGAAAGAATGATAACCCTTTATTTATGATAAAAGCATTATAGTCTTTATGCGCTTGAGGATCTTCAAACATATCTTTTTTTGTATCATTTATGGCTTTTAAGAAGTCAAATGGGTTCATTTTTTTGTTATTTCCGCAATTTGTGATGCATTACACACGAATACTGTATTTGGATAATTCTTTTCTAATGTAACTTGGATATCTTCATAAGAATCACCTTGTGCAAGATATGTCCCGTTATTTTTATCGTAGCAATAGATAATATCATTTTCTTTTATAAAATCTATTCGTATTTTTTGAATAACAAGTGTTGGTGATGATTCTTGTGCTTCAGCTTCTTCCACCATGAGTTTCACTTTTTGCATTAATGCAGATCGTAATGCACACCAGCCACATATAAAACCTATAATAAATCCAATTATTAAATTTTCCATACCTATCCCTATTTAAACTTACACTGCGCCATAGTTTCTGTAAGTGCTGCCATTAAATTAAGTTCTTGATCAGAAACAAATGCTGATTTATATTGATAGTCTGCTAAGATCAATACCAATTGTGGAATACTATTTGCTTCAATGTTACTTGATGCTGAATCATAAAGTTGTCTAAATATATTTATACTATCACTATCACCGTTTTTAGCAACCCACTTTCTTACTTCAGTAAAGTTTTTATCTTTAAGATTTTTAATTAGTCCTTTAAAAGATTCTTCAGTAACATTCAATAAAATACCTGAATCAATCTTACCTGTAACAGAATATCTCTGTAACTCATTAATGATTCTTCTATAGTCTGGGAAATGCTTTGTAATCATTTCAACTATAGGTTTAGGATTGTGTTCAATGTTTTCTTCTTTTAAGATATATTGTACACGTTTAAAGAAAGATGCTGCAATCTCTTGCTTATCTTTATTTTCTATTTTAAAATCTACAACTGCACATCTTGAGTGTAAAGGATCTATAATTCGATTCTTAAAGTTGCATGTAAAGATAAACCGACAATTATTAGAAAATTCTTCTATGAAAGCTCTTAGTGCTGGTTGAGTTGAGTTTGGATTTAGGTAGTCTGCTTCATCTAGAATAACAACCTTTTTAGCATCAGTTAATGATACTGTTGAAGCAAAACTTTTGATTTTGGTTCTGAGTGTATCAATACCGGATTCTTCTGAGCCGTTAATAAGGATGAACTCAGCACCAATCTCATTGCATAATGCCTTGGCTACAGTTGTTTTACCGATACCAGGGCCTCCACTAAATAAGAAATTGGGGAGTTCACCACTTGATATAAATTGCTGAAATGTATCTTTTAATTCACGAGGTAATATACAATCCTCTACACGTTGGGGTCTATATTTCTCCACCCATAAGTATTCTTGTACCATTCACTTTCTCCATAATATAATTCATTATAACTTATTACTTAATTAAAGTACATTTATACTTGAAACGCTGAATCAGCTTCAACTGCAACATAATATACTAAATCACTATTCTTTGCAGTAAAGCGAGATATTTTCTTAGAAGAGATTGATACATCATAATCACCAGGTAACATTCTTAAATTATCTATTTTAAGATTAACTTTAAAGTCCAAGTTAGTTGAACCAATCTCATGACTAAAATTATTGGCAGATAGATTCTTTTTATCTGCCACATTAACTGTGATGGTACTTCCATTTCCAACAAAGGAAACATCCTCAGATTTTAGGATTGGAGCAGTTTTCATTATCATAGTAAGAGTAGAAGCTTCGAGAGAGAGAGAGATTTCAGCTTCTGGAAAGACGATGTCTTTCGTAGGGACTACCATGTTATTCACCGCTGCTCCAAAGTATTTGATAGCATTTTTGCCTTCTTTTATAGTGACATACTTGCTATCGAACTCTAGTTCGGGATCATCAAATAATGATAATGCACCGAGAAATTCATTGACATCATAGATACCAAATTCATTAGGAAAGACTTCAGGAACCGATACTGTCGACATAATTGTTTTAGCTACTGATATAGTAGATAAATTACTACCTTCTTTTATTAATAAGTTACTATTAATTCCTGCATAATTTTTAATTACATTCAATGTTTCTTTTGATAATTTCATTTTGTTTCCTCATAATCTAGTTCAGTCATAAACATTATACAACACAAAGCGTGTGCTAAGTGTGTAATTCCAGTTTCAGTGTCATATTGCTCACCTTCTTTATACGCCCACATGTGTCTCATTGCTGCGTCAAAATATCTTCTATTTGCATCTGGTACCCTTTTCCAATTATCTGGTTCATATTTTTCTGCACCAATTGTAAGTACCTTTACCATTTCTCTTAATGCTATTGGTGGAATTAATCCATACTGTAGTTTGCCACCATCAAACTTTCTACCTCCAGTGTGATCTTTAGATTGTGATTGTTTTAAAATATCTTTATTCATAGTCACCTCTCCTTAGGATTACTGATAACCCTAAAGGGAGGTGGCTTTGCGCCACCTCAATATCTAAAAGAGTCTTAGAATTTTTAATCACTTTGCACGAAATGCTGCAGCAATCATTGCTCTTGAAGGCTTACCAATACGGTATTTTGATGAAGGGGTTCCGTCCCATAGTTTTACAGGATTATTATATACCGCATAACCTTTTAAACGAATTGCCCGAATTGCAGCAGACGGATTAGCTAGACCAAATTTGCCTGTGATTTCTTTTGCAGTTACAGCATTACCTTTAACCAGGTGATTGATTAATTTCTGTGTTGAACTCATATATTGCTCCTCAAATTGTCGCTATTTAAAATGATCTTTGTAAAAGCGCGACTTATTTTACTGATCATAGTATCATTATATACTATTAATGAATTAAAGTACAATCTTTTTTTCATTATATTAAATTATATTCCGCTACAACAGTTTTAAACATAGGTGAATAGTCTTCAATATTAATTTGCTGAACACTGTTCCCACTATTTAGATCTGCTACTTCTGATTCTGTAGGGATTGGAAACCCATAAATTCCCATAGATATCTTATTTTTAGGTTTAATCAACCAGTTAGGATATCCAATCTTAATGCCTTCTGTTCTTACTTGTATTAACGCATCATGATATTCTTTCATTTGACTTAAAGTAATCTCTGATGCTGTATGGTTATACCGCTTGATAACTTCACATATATAGCGCTTTTGTACTTCTTTCAATTCTATAAATTTAAACATTAACTAATCCTTTACCACGTATTTAATTGCTGAAGGCGGAATCCAATATTTTTCATCTTCAATATTTGTAGTATATTGTTTATACTCATTTATCCAGAATCCATATCTAAACTCAACAATATTATAAGCTTCAGTCCAGTATTCCTCACCATTAAAATTAAATTTACACATATGACTAGCCATAATGTTCTTCCAATGTATTTTCAATAAGTTTTATAGTTGAATCATTTAACATATCAGTCATATTCACTCCATGGTGAAATATAGTAATAATACCTATGAGCGTGGAGGAGTTTATCCCCTCCATCTCACATTCTACTTCAAACGTGGTTCCTAAAACATTGACATCAACTAACATGATTAGGCAGCTTCCAGTAACTTAGTCACTGCCTTTTGTTTAACTTCAGCTCCTCGACCAAACCATGCATTTTTTAATCTTGCATTACTTGATCTAGCAGTTTCCCAATCAACCAGCTGAGTTACTGCATTTAAAGCACCCCAAGCAGTTCCTTTTGAAGACTCTAAATCAGCTCCGATACCTTCACCATTATATAAGGCTAAAGCGCGTTGTACTGTTGGAGCATTTTGATTTTCTTCAACACCACCAAAGATTTGTCCAAACACATTCAGTGCTTGTTTAGATGACATTTTGACATTTGCTAGAATTTTTGAAGTTTCTTCAAATGTTTTAAATGCTTGATTATAATTTGATAATTGTTCAAGCAATATTGTTGGATTATACACAGAGTTGTGTCTAATTGTTGCTTCAGCTTTTTTTCCACCAGTAGCAACTTGCAATGTATTATTACATACAACACGTACTGATGTTAATCTTGCTTGAGTTGCTAATGTACCGTCAGCAGAAGATGCTAGTAATAAGTATTGGTTAACTTGATCACCTGCAATATTGAATTCGCCATCCATTTTAGCTAGTGCCCAGTAGTTTGCACCATCGCGTAGTACACCTGCAGTTTCTAGATTAGCTACATTTCCAACCATATCTCTAAAGAATTCTAATACTTCTAATGGTTGAACGATTTTGTACTTGTCTGAAACAATACCTAGTGGTTGTTTTGTGTCTTTACGATACATAACATTTTTACCAGTGTAGGTTAGAGTGTCTTCACCATATTGTATAGGTGCAGTTTCTAGTTCAAAATCTAATCCAGATTCCTTTGCCCATACTTCAAGTGGTGCATCATAGGTTAATTGTTGTCCAAGGCCGTGCCATGGTGTTTCACCTACATATGCCATTGCACTTCTACCGTCGATCATTGTTGCTATTTCATGTGCCATAATATAATTTCTCCTCAATTGTTAAACAGTTAATATAACCATTTAATATAATAATTATACACCGAATACTAATTAAAGTACATAATTAATTTAACTATTTTCAACTATTCTAGAGAAATCATTAACTTTTTCAAATCTTATATTGTTTTGGAATTTATCTAGAAGGACATCGCCTTTATGAGAGATCACAAAGATGTTTGAGTTTTCACCCAATTTATCCATGACAGATAGGAAGTAATCTGTTCCAGCAACATCTAGACTTGAATCAAAAATCTCGTCTAGCAGTAACAGATTCGTATTGACAGAGTTTTTCATTTTAGCGATTTGTCTCCAAGTGAATAATATGGCTAAGTCAATTCTCATTTTCTCACCTTCAGAGAAGGAAGCATATGTAAATTCATCTCTGTATCTGGACTTAATCACTTCATTAAAGTTTTCATCTAAATCAAACTTAACAAAGAAATCCATGGCTGATAGGTACATATTAATTAACTTATTCATAGCGGGTAGGTATTCTTTAATAATAGAAGTTTTAATACCAGTATCTCTTAGTAAAGATGATGCTATATCTTGAAGATTTCTTTTCTTTTTAATCTCCATACGGTCATTATTTAATTCTAATGCTTCTGATGCATATGATTTTAATGTAGACTTTTCTTGCTCAATATTACCTTGATTTGAATTAAGACTAGCAATTTCATTTTGCATATCTGCATTTAGTTTATTTAGTATTTGTACTGAAGTATTTTCAGTTGATACTTCAATATTCATATCAGTAATCTTATTAGATATATCTTGCATGACTTGTAATTGATCTGTAAGTTTGTCTAATGCACTATCTAACATAGTTAATTTTATATCATATTCTTGTTTATTAATAGTTAATTTTTCAATAATAGAATCTTTATGTTCATGTTGGATTCCTTGCTCACATGATGGGCATACTTCATTATTCTCAAAGAAGTTTATACTTTCATCAATCGTTGAATTTTTCTGTTTAAGTTTACTAGAATTATTCTTACAAGAGTCTATATCTTTTATTATAGTTTCTTTAGTTTTAATACTATTCTTTAATTCAGTTATTTGTGAAAGTAACTCTGTAATATGATTTGATTTTTGTTTAATGATATTATTGTTTGCTTCTATTTTTTCTGTAATACTTTTTACGTTTTGATCTTTAGTATTAACTAACGACTCAATAATTCTTTGTTGTGCTGTAGCTTTAGCTTTAATGCTATTTAGTTTTATTTCTTTATCTTTTAATTCTTCTTTTGTTTCAATGATTTTATCTTTTAGAATAGTATTCATTGTAGAGAATACTCTGATATCCAAAATATCTTCAATAACTTCTCTGCGTTGGCCACCTGGTAGTTGCATAAATGGGACAAAAGAAGCTGATCCAAGAATAACTACTTGAGTAAATGTTTTATAATTGAGTTTAAGTATTTGTTGTTCTAATACTTTTTGATAATCTTTAAGTGCGGCATCTTGATTAACTAATTCATCATTACAATATATTTCAAACGTATTAGGTTTTATTGCCCGTTTAACTTTATATGCATTAGGCCCAATAGAAAATTCAACTTCAGCTTCACATTGTTTCCCATTAATAGAATTGATTAATTGATTCTTATTAACATTTCTAAATGGTTTATTAAACAAAGCAAAACATAATGCATCAAGAATAGTAGATTTCCCTTCACCATTCTTACCTACAATTAATGTTGTACCGTGGTTATTTAAATTAACTTTACTACCTTGACTACCAGTAGAAAGAAAATTCTTCCAAAATACTGATTTAAATACTATCACTAACCGCTTTAGCTAATTGAGCAGCAACATTTCTAGGCAAATTTAGCACAATATTGCCATGACCTTGTGCATTGTGTACTACAATTTGTAATACCTGTCCTGTTCCTTCAACCGTTGCTAAAAACTTATCTTCTTTTATTTCATGTAACATAACTTTCTCCTATATTGACTCATGATGTATTGCTTCAAGATATAATTCTTTCAGCACTGTTTTAATTTCTTCTTTATTTTCTGTGGTGTTTACCGAATCCACATAATTTGATAATATACTGAGGGTATCTTCAAGATTAATTTCAGTAGATATTTCTCCATTCTCAAACTCTGAGAAGTCTTCAATAATTTTAATGTCATGTGCGCCTCTTTGATATACATTATTCATAAACAAATCAAACTTATATAGATCTGTTTTATTCACTACTACAATCTTAACATACTTATCAGTTAAATCTATTTCAGATATATCAATGACTTCTTTATCTAAATCATCATAGACTAATTTTTCATGTATGGTATATGGATTTTGAATAAAAGATAATTCACGAGTTTCTGTATCAAACACAGAAAACCCACGAGGATCATTATAATCTTGCCATGTCATTTCTGCTGGTGTTCCAACGTAAGTAATATTTTCTTGTTTAGATCTTGTATGATAATGACCCGAACAAACTAATTCATACTTAGCAAACATATCATGAGACAGTCCATCTGATGCTGTATGCCCACGATACATTGGAAATCCTGCTATTTCAAAATGACCAAAACACAAATCTGATTTAGATTCATCAATGAACTTAAATACATCTTCTTCATTCTCTTTACAAATCCATGGAATCAAATCTATTTTTGTACCATCAATATCTATTATAACAGGTTTATCAATTAAAGTAAAATTATATTCTCCTAAGATTAAACCGCTTGAGCTCACTGAAAGTGATTCTTTCCAAAATATATCATGGTTACCTAAAAGCGTTGTAAAACGTATGTTTTTTCGTTGTATTTCATCAAAAAAGTAGCGTTTTACCTCAGAAAGTGTGTTAAAATTGATGAATTTTCGTCTATCAAACAAATCACCTAATTGTATTATTTCAGTAATGCCATGTTCTTCTAAGTATGGAAAGAAAGTATTTTTATAGAATTTCTCAAAGTAATCATGGAATTTGCGTGAATCATTCCGCGCGCCAAAATGAGTATCACCTAAAATAACAAACTTAGTCATTAGGGTTTGTATCCTCTTCTATAAAGTTATCTAATAATACTGATGTTATAGGTTTTTCTTTTTTCTTTCTTTGCCTTTCTTCAAACTTAGAATCAAATGTACCATTATCTTGCATAAATTCTACAAAGCTATTAGAGTAGTCTTCGTTTCTATCGTGGTCTTGAACTATAAATTGTTCTTGTGTATTATCCCTAACTAACTTACCTTTAATATATGCTTGTTTCTTTTCTTTTTCAATACGACGTAAATAAGCAAAGTAAATTATTTGGGTAAAATATGAAAATGGATTTGAAGATTTTTCAGGATTAAAGTTATCAAAGTACGCAATACAATTCTCAATACCATCAAGAATCATATCATCTTTATATGAATAATTAATAAAGTTAGGCCTATTAGAAAGCTTACGTGCAATCTTTAATATACATTCACCTAGATAATCTGGAATTTGTGGTTTTTCATCACCGCTATTTTCCGCATCCAAACAATCTTTTTTATATACTATAATAGCTTCTAAAAATTCTTTATTGTTTACGTAATGTACTGGTTTTTTCTTTTCTTTTTTTTCTATTGCCATAATGTATTCTTTCACTGATTTAATATATTCATTATATAATATCTTCTATTTAAATGACAATTAATTTATTATTTAATTTATAAAAAAATAATTGTACAAAAAATCTAATTTGTTATATTATAACTGTATTGGGTCTTTCAACTTAATCACTAAAGTATATCTAATGTATAGTCTTTTTAGTTGGGTCCACTAGATTATCCATTACATCAACAAATTCATCTACTGAATATTCTTCTGTGTTGGAGTCTGAGGAATTTTGATTAGGTACTATGGTTTCAATTGCTGTATTAATTCTATCAACAACACCCTGTATATCTTCCATTGTATCATTATTAGTAGCTTGTTTATCTGCATTTTGAATAAAATCATCTACTGCATCATGATATACTCCAACATAATTAGAATCCATATCTTTAAATGATATGACATGATTCTTCTGGAAAGTAAATTCATCATCCGCAGAGAAGTAACTATATGGAGCAAGTGTAACCGATTCAATTGGTTTATTACCAACAAAACGTTGCACTAATTTAACTACCATGGGAAACATAGTAATGAGTTGATATTCATCTTCATCTAAGACGGAGCATAATACCTCTTCGCCGGTTACTAACTTCAATACTGCATAGGTATCTCTTATCATAAATTAATCTCGTGTAAAGTATAATCAAATTGTTCTTCAGAATATATTTTAAGACGTTCTATAAAATGATTGAGTGTATGATTACGTTTAGATTTATATTGCAAATTATCTGATATATCGTACAACGTCAATTTATCTTTACCATCCTTTAATCGTAATCCTCTACCGATTGATTGTAGATTGCGGATCTTAGATTTAGTAGGTGAAGCAAATATAATATTCTGTATACTTGGTATATTTATGCCTGTAGAAAAGGTAGCATATGAAGCAACAATAATAGTATTTGAATCAGTCTCAGTTTGATGACGTATATCTTCTCTGTCTAGGGTATTCACCCCACCATGAACATAATGTACCGTTTTATCTGGTGCTTTTTCTTTAATCATATCATACAAAATCTTACCGTGTTTTTCTACAAATTGAAATAAGACTAAAGTATTGCCTTCTGATTTAATAGCAAGATTACGTATAAATTTATTTCTTGGTTCATGAGATATTAAAAATTGCATTTCTTTTTGATAGTCAAGCTCTTTAACTATTTTACATAAAGGCTCAGAATATTTTATAGTTAAACATTTAATATCAATATTCACTACCTTCCCAGTTTCCATCAATTCTTTTGTGGTGATCACTCTGTGAATAGGACCAAATAAACCTTCTAAGGTAAGTTGACTGATTTTTTTACTATCAATAGTTCCTGTGGTACCAATTCTATACTTAACATCTTTCATCTTTTCCATAATAGAAATGAGAGATATGGCTTTAAATTGATGAGCTTCATCCCCAATGACTACATTAAAATTATCAAACCATTGTTTAGGTTGTTTATAGATAGACTGCCAAGTAGTAATCAGTACATTATGAGACACTTCTCGAGTAAATCCAGAATAAAGTTTTTGGCAGTGATTTTTTACGGTGAATTCATTATTAGTAGAATAGTCTTCAAAATCAGAATAGAGTTGTTCAACAAGAGATGTAGTAGGCACAACAATCATACACTTTCTACCTTCTTCAATATGCCATCGAATTAAACAATAAATCATAAACGATTTACCTGAAGCAGTAGGAGATAGCAAAACAGTTCTATTTAAGTTTAATGCAGTAGTAACAGCTTCTACTTGATAGTCTCTTGCTGGAATAGGTTCACCTCGAGCATGCATATCTAAAGATTTAATCCAACTATCAATATCAGGAACTTTATAATCGTTGTGTTCTATCGGAGTTGGAAAGTCATCATTTGGAATAAATTCTACAGTATAATTAGCCCGTTTTGCAAACTCTAAAACATAATTATATAACCCTACATAAAGTGTTTTTCTAAGTAGACTATAGAGCCTGACGCGTCCATCCCAGATTCTTGCTTTAAACTTAGGAGTGAATTTAGCACCAGGTACTTCATACGTAAAGAATGATTCTAGTTCTTGTTCACAATTAGGATCAGAATAAATTCTTAGATGTACTTCAGATATTTTTTCGATTGATAGTTTCAATTACATTCCTGCTAAAAAGGACTTCCATGCTATACCGTTTTTAATTTGCCAATCTCTGGCTTTAATTTGATTGAGAATAGAATCCAATAGATATCCCATAGTTTCAAGATATTCTAATCTAAGATTGAGATCACTTAAATCTTTATCACCTTGTAAGAATTCATCCATTTCATTTTTAAGTGGCTTGTTGTACTGCCAAGGTTCCCATCCAAGAGATACTAATTCATCTCTAGACATTTCGCCTCGGTAATATCTAAACTTATTTTTACGTAATATATTATAATCACCACGTATTTTTGTTAGTTTGAGTTTGACGTTGATAATAAGCTTAACGTATTTTGAGTGTAGGTTTGGGGTATGAGTTGATGCTTCACCTAAATGATTATCATCTATCTGACAATCCCGTTCCCATTCTTGCTGTATTTCTTCAATATTCATAATGTTCTCGTTACTTCATTCAAATTTATATTATATCACATATTTGTATTAAAGTACATAGTTTTTAACCAAATTCGTAATATGAATACCTGAAAATTGCATTACCAACTAAGTACTGTACATCTGCTAAATTAGAACCAAACTGTAATGAAGCTAAAGATACTGGATATAAATCCCTAAATTGTAGAGTTTGTACTACAGTATTATTAGCAGACAATATTGCTAATGAACCATCTGAAAAGTTTTTAGCAGATTCACTTTTACCTAACTGAGTATCTGTAGCAATAAAATTTGAATATTCTTCGTAGTTTTCTGGGAAACCTAACCCTTTCATCCAATCGTATAACGCTTTATAATTAGACATAGTATCATCTACTAAAAAATTAACAATCAAATCACCGTATGTTATAACAGTATCAGGAATTTGCATAACTGATAGTGGAGTAGGAACTGCTATAGAACCTAATGTTACATCAGGTAATGTTGCTTCTTGGCAAAAGTAACTAACTGAAGGTAATTTAGAAATATCTAATTTAAATCCAACAGGACTTAATGGGTTTATTGAATCGGGTACTGGACATGCTGCCATTTTTAATGCCTCATTATTGTATACTTATTATTTATAATAATTTTAAGTATCAGTATTAGTATTTTCAGTGACTGGGATTTTAGCAAGTTTAAGATCTTCAATCAATTCGTCTATTGGCTTATCGCTATACCGATTATCTCTCAACCAGGCTGCTCTTACATATAAATCGTCATATTCATTCATCATATACTTATTTATAACAATAAAAAAAGGGAGCCGAAGCTCCCTTTTAAATACAACCGTAATAAGATTAACTTATCAACGTAATAAGATTTCCTTATTACATCAAATTTGCAACCTTGACTGTACGATAGTAGTAGTTCTTACCTGCAGCTAAGTTATCTTCGCCTGTAGTAGCATCATCAAGATTAACGAATGGGTTAGCAACTAAACCATAACGTGTTTTAAATCCGATTTTTGGTTGGAAGCTGTTAGGATCTACAGCACGAACCATTTGTAATGGAACATACGGACAGTAGAATAAACCAGCGTCAAATGCTGAAGTACCTTTGTAACCAACAGTAAAGAACTGTGTAGCACCTTGGTTAGCTGAGTATGGATCAACATAAACTTTATATTTACCGTTTAATACACCAGCAAATGTTGTTGAAGCTTCGTCAACATTCAATGAAGTAGAAAGAGCAGGAGCGTAATCAAGAACGCCAGCCATTGCTAATGCAGATGCAACATCTGATGAACAAAGGATGAAGTTACCACGGCCTCTACGAGTTTGTTGTGCAATCGCATTTGCTTCACGTTCGATTTGGAATAGTAAGCCTTTGAATTTTTCAACAGACCATCTACCATTTGAATCAACGTCTAAGTCAAAAGTACCTTGAACAGCAGTACCAACAGCAGCACCAGCTTTAGAAGTTTTGTACACTGTACGAACAACTTCACGGTTAATTTCAGCAAGAATTTCTGTAGAAAGAATATTGCTTAATTCACCTTCAGCATCTAAACCATGAACTGATTTAAGATCTTGAGCTAGTTCGATTGAGTACTCAGCTTTAAGAGCACGTGTTTTAGCTGTTACAGAAGTTTTTTCGATTGAGAATGCCATAGCACCGAAAGAACCATCGCCTGTACCACCTTGACCAAGTCTTTCACCAGCTGCTGTAGTTAGACCAGTACCTGTTGTATCAGTACCTGATGCTGGGTTAGAACCTGCATGTACACCAGTACCAGAGAAGTCTGTATCAGCTTCGTTGAATAGAGCTTCGTCACCGTTTTGTGTAGCATAACGTGATTTCATTGCAAAGATAAGGCCTGTAGGTTGTGTCATTGGTTGAACACCAGCGATATCATAAGCAATCATTTGTGGCATAGCACGACGTACTAAAGAGATAAGAACTGGATCAAAACCAGATACTGTACCTGTATTAGCACCAGCTTCACCACCTAGTGCGATACCTGTACCACCAGAGTTACCTGGAGCAGCTTCGAATAGAGCATGTGATTGCTTTTGCATTTCACGTTCTTGGTTTTCTAAAAGTACTGCAGTTACTTCTTTACGATATTGGTCCTTAATCGCTGGAGCACCTTCGTGTTCTAGGATTGGAGCCCATTTTTTTAATAAATCTTGTCTTGATGACATTTTATTTTCCTTTATTTAAGATAGTTAAGTGTATTAACATATTGACTCATTGATCCATTAAGTTTAACTTCTTCCTTAATAGTTTCAATGGGATCATCTGTTACTACAGAATTAACATTTGTAGTTGATGTTTTACCTGTGAAGTAATTTTCACGGATAGTCTGAACCTTTTTCTCAAAAGTTTCTGCATCTTCAAAAGATAGTTCTTCAGCTAGGCCAAAGAATTTTTCTTTTTCTGTTTCTGTCATATTAGAAGCAGTTACTGAAAGAATTTCCTTACGAGTAGATTCGTTGATAACTTTGTTAAGTTCAACGTTTGCAGCTAACTGTTCGTTTAGTTTTTCTTCTAGATCTGCTTTATCCTGTTCTAAAGAACCTAATACATCAAATTTTTCCTCAGGAATATCGATATAGTGTTCTTCAAATAGTCCTTTTAGACCAGAAACGAAGCCTTCAAGAATCTCAGACTTCATACCATTTTCAAGGGCGATTTCATTATTATTAATCCACTGCTCAACTACGTAGTTGAGGTATCCATCAACTTTTTCAACAAGTCCCTCTTTATTATCAGCTATAGCTTCTTCAAGCTCAGCTGCAAATTCTTCTTCAAGACGTGCAACTTCAGACTTAACACGTGTTACAATAGCTGCTTCAAAAATTGTAGCTGCTTTTGTCTTGAATTCTTCAGAAAGATCTTCACCATTAACTAATGCAGAAACATCTTCTGCAATATCAAATGTAGAGTATTCTTCATACTGTTCTTTCATACCTTTCTTTTTATATTTCTCAGCCTGGGTTTCATGATAATCTCGCGCCTCAGAATGTGCTATATCAGTACCATGATCTTCTTCATTTGCTGGATGAATATGGCGTTGCGGATGTTCTTCTGAATCATAATGAAAATTTACGGCTTGATCATGATGATTCGCCATGTGTGAATGATACCCATGCTTGTCACCTTTTTTCAAAGCTTCCTGTGCTTTTTTCTTATAACCAACTATTTCCTCAGAATGTCTGTTAAATTCTTTTGCTGCTTTAACTTCTTTTCCAATTGGACTTTTGTAACCCTCATAATCATCCTTATTTGTAGATATAGGGTCATGCTTAAAGTGTGCATTCTTACCACCTCCATCTACTGCTTCATCTAGTTTTTCTTCATCTTCTTCATCATCTTCTTCGTCTTCGTCATCACCATTTTTCTTAGCAATAGCTTTTTTTAGTGCTGGTGGCATTTCACCTTCAGCAACAATTTCAACGTCGTCTTCTGCATTTTCAGCAAAAGCTTCTGCTTCAATTTGAGTTTCGTCTTTATTAGACTCCGCTAAAATCTCTGCAATCTTTTGTTCGATAGACATGCTTATCTCCTATTTTAAGTATCTTTAATAAGATATTAATATTATTTATAATTATTTAATTTTCTTAAGAAAGTATTGAAACATTCTTAACTTTTGTTCTTCTAGATTTTTTAAAGAAGTCTTACGAATAATACTTTGAACTTCTTGTAAATCTTTTTCCACAAATTTTCCATCGACCATAACCCACTCTTTTGACTCCATAACACCTTCTACAAACGCATTAGGTGCAGACGGATCTGCAACAATATCTGCTGCAGTTGCTAGAGTAAAATCGTTTTGAACCATTGAAACACCACCTTTAGATGTAAGTGAACCCATACCACGAGATGAAACTCCAAGAGTTGCACCTTCATCAATAAGAGACTTAACAATTTTTCCATAAGGAGTGTCCATAATCTTAGCTTTACCGATAAAGTTATCACCTTCTCTGCGTAAAGATTTAATCATATGAGATACGCGATCTAGATTAATTGTAGGAGAGTCTGGATGTCCAAGCTCACCAAAAGCACGGTTCTTTGCTACATATTCTTCATTATATCGTTTAACTTCTTTATCCAATATTTCTGTAGGATAAACACGTCCATTACGATTCTTTAAATTTGATTGAAGGAATACGCCCTCAATAAAATATTCTTTTCCTTTACCTAGTTTTTCTTCAACTAGATATTTTACCTCTTCAGTATGTTCTTTTATTAGCTTCATCGATTAACTCCCTACTGCTGTTTCGTCATCATAGATACTAAATTGAGCAGTTTCAATCTTATTAGCGTATCCAGATATTTTACGTAATGTAAAATACGCTGCTACATTTCCAGTAACAGTTATTACAATATCTGATGTATTATTAGAAGATTCTGAGTATCCAGCAGCAAATAACATTTCATCACTACCAGTACAATCAACAACCATAACATTAACAGAATTTCTAACAATTGTCATAGTTGAAGCAGTATCTCCAGCCCATTGTATTGCACTAATATTAACGGTTTGTGTAACACCATCTAATGCTTGAGTTGCAGGTAATAACGTTGATATATCAATTGTACCAGAATCGTCTGCTCCAGATACTTTAACGACTGCTTCGGTATCGTTTAATTTAAGTGTTGTTACGGTAAGTGCCATTTATTTTTCTCCAATTTTATTCAGTACATGTACAAAGTTTTCTTTAGTTTGCCTCATATACTCTATTACTTCTGAATGTGTTTTAAATAAATCACTCAATTCAACTTGAGTCGATTTATTAATAGCTATAGTGTTATCATCTTCAAGTATGTAATCAATCTTACCTTCAATTATGGTATCTAATTTATTTAAACTACGAATCTCTTGAACTACAGGATCAAGTGTAAATATTTTAGAAGACGCTAATTCTAAGTATGATTCTATTAAGGTATCTGTTACTTTAACATTGTGATACTTGTTAATGATAGTCACTATTTTATTTTCTGATAACTCTTCATATATTTCAGTTCTTATTTCAGATTCTAAAGATTCTGTTTCATATTGTAATTTAAGACTATTTCTAGCTTCAGATATCTCAGTACAGTCAGAAAGAACTCCATCAATAAGAATTTGGTCATCCTCTGTTTTTTCAATCAGATGGCCATTAGATCTTAATTGTTCAACTATCTTATTACCAGATATGCCTTCAGATAGCTTTCTATTAAATTGGTTAAAATACATTATTATTTATTAGCTAATGTTGATTTAATTTTATCAACATGTTCTTTTTTGCCATCAATATAAATCTTAAATTTCCCACCCGCACGTGCATTACGAGAAGTTCTAAGCCCATGTTCAGCCCTTTGCCCATGAGGAATTGAATCATTATGAGCTTTAACATGTGCCATAATTTTATCATGATGTTCTTTACTATCAGCACTAGCAATATGTCTAGTGCCTGCCTTAATTGCTGATTGGGTCTCTGCAGATGCACCGCCGGTGGCTCTAAAGTTATCTAGGTCTTTTTTGCGTCGAGCAGCAGAAACATTTAGATGATGTTGGCCCCTGTCAATTTCTGCCTGATGTTTAGCTTGATGTTTTTTAAGGCTGTCTGAGGAGTTTGCCGCAAACATACCATGATCACGCTGTGAGGTGTGATGTTTAATGTGATTTTTTATGTCCCTTTCAATTTCTTTTCTAGTTTTTGGATCATGATCCGCATCCATAAATTTTTTATCATTTAATGCTGGGTGTAGCTCTTCAGTTGTATATTCAAGATCTTCAATGAACATATCTTCATCTTCAAATGTAGAGTATTCTTCATATTCTTCATACTGTTCTTTCATACCATTCTTTTTAGTAGCTGTATTAATACCTTTAGTTCTTCGTTTAATTACAGCGTTAGCAGCCCTACTACTTTTTCCTAACTCTCTTTTATAATCATCATCAGTACCGTCCCAATATGCGCTTGCTCGTTCTTTATCTATTGTATCTTTGTAAGCATGGGTATCTTTCTTATCTTTTTTTGCTTTGTCAAGATAAGAAGATAGTGTACCTTTAGATAATTCATCTAATTGATTAAAGTCTTCAGATTGCATGAAGTCTTGGATATCTTCAATTGAATAATCTTCAATTGAATAATCTTCTGTTCTAAGCTTATTTATTTCATAATCAGAACCACCACCAATTTCATCTGAATGTTTATTTTTTTTAATCCAATTATGGACCTTTTTATGATCATTATGTTTTAGTTGAATTGTTGCATTCCCTTCTGAATCTTTATAGTCTTTAACCTTAGCACTCAGTCCTGACTTAACTGCCCTCTTAACCATCATATCAACATGCTTTTTATGATCTACTTCCCCAGCATCGTAATGTGGTGCCTGATGTTTAATTTCATACGAAGCTTCATCTAGTTCTTCATACTGTTCTTTAAACATACTTTGTGCTAAATCTTGTCTCATACCATCTAATTTATCAGAAATACGCGTTGATAATTCTGTATTAAATGCTGTGTCGATAGCCATTGAATTTCCAGATTCTATAGCATCTATTAAATTCTTTACTCCGTTTGACATAACTATTCTCCGTTTGGTTGTGTACTATCAGGTTGGTCTGCTTGTTGTTCTCTATCTTGTTGCTGTTGATCTAGAGCTTCTAAGTCAGCCATTGCTTTTCTTTCAGTTTCAATCTGTTTATCAATATCTTTAATATCATCTTCAGATTGTTTTAATATATAACGCCTTACATAATCCATTGAATAGAACTTACCTAAATATGGTTCAACTCTTTGTAAGGTTTCCATTCTACCATTTAATACTTCTGCTTCTTTTAATTCAGAGAAGTGATTATCTTCTTGGAAATCAAATCGTATATCTTGTACAATTTCATCCCATTCATCCGCTCTCATAATACCTTTAACAACTAATTGTATTTTAAGAGTGTCTAAAAATACTAAAGAAAATCTACGTCTAATACGTTCAATAAACTTATTAAATTTAACTTCATCTCTTGTTATTTCATTTGATCTACCAAGACTGAACCCTTGTTGTGGTTGTAATCTTGAAATAGGTACATTTAATGCTTGGTATAATTTAGTTTGGAAGTATTGAATATCAGAAATTTCTCCAAGGCTTTGTCCACCTGGTAATGTAGTAATTTCTGTACCTTTGCCACCTTCTCTACGAGGCATCCAAAAATCTTCCATCATACTTAAATGTTTACGATCATCTCTTACTTCGCCAGTAGTAGCATCGTAAACTACTTTATTTCTAAATTTATTCATAATATCGTTGACATACTGTTCTGCTTTCATCTTAGGAAGGTTACCAACGTCAACATAGAACACTCTTCTTTCTGGTGCCCTTGAAACTCGATAGATGACTAGAGCATCTTCGATCATTTTTAATTGATTTACTGGTTTAATTGCTTTATGTAAATGACCTAACATCATGTTTGTGTTAGAATCAGATAAACCAGAAGGAGCATAAACTACAGAATCTAAACTGAGCTTAACACCTTGTGTTGTATTTTCATTAATGCCTTTATCATGATAGACATAGTATTCTTCAACAGAAGCTACTACTTCTACACCTTTAGCATTCTTTTCTTTTTTAACATTTTTAATCTTACGGATTTTTCTAGGATCTACGTATCGTAAATCAGCAATCCCTTTTTTAAGATTATTTTCATCTAATAATATGTGATAATATAGTCTACCATCAACATACCATGACCTAAACATGTCATGACCTTTTTGGTTAAACTTATATAATTTTAATACATTTTTAAATTCTTCACGAATTTTATTTTTAATAGATTCAGATAAGTCAACATCATCTAATACAACTTCAACAGGAGATTCGTCTGAATTAGCTACAATAGATTCATTAACAATATCTTCAATTGCATTATCGCAATCAGAGTATTGTGCAATTTCACGGTATCTTCTTATTAAGTCATTTTCGTTCTTAATAATACCTTCAATGTCAACGGTCATGCCATAATATCCGGCAGTACCTGATGTCATCATAGTTGAACCGTCATCAACTGAGGGAGCTACAATCGCTCCCTTAGATTGAATCTCTTTTTTCTTCTTTATCTCGAAGCCAAATATTTCCATAATAAACCTTTTATAATAAATCCACTACTATAGAGGTAGTGGGAATGTACCAAGTGGAGTATCTACTGATACATTAACACCAAAGTCAGAACCTTGAGTTGATGTATTTGAAGTCCAGTAGTTGTATGTCCATTCGATATCAAATGTTTCAATAACGTTATTTGCGTCATAGTCAAGTTGTACTGGAGAGATAGCTGTTGGATAAGCATCTCTAAATGTGTACGACTTAATAGCAGCACCATTTCTATCTAACTGAGTTACCAATAAATCTACTTGATAATCAGTTGGATTAGTACGACCATCTGTTTGACTGTGATTCATAATACCGTCTGACCATTGCTCTAATGCATTTCTTACTGCAAATGATACATCGTTATATACAGTAATTGCCCAAGGTATAAATGTTCTTTCGCCTGCAAAGTTTACTTGCCGTCCACGATAGAAGACCTGAGTATTATCTATTGTAGAGGCTGGCAATTGAGCAGCCTTACAAAGAAACTGAGATCTAATACCAGTTAATGAACCAGCAGAAACATATGAAGGAAAAGATAAATCTACACGGAACTGATTGGGACGTGCTCCGCCCCCTGTCATCTGTGCTTTAAAATCGCTAATATTTGCCATTTTCTTTCCTTTTAGTTACTCTTTATTATTTATATGTTATGCACCAATCTCTTCAAAAGAAACTGAACTTCTTGCAGCAACGAAGTTAAGACTAATGAAGTTAATTGAGCGGGTAGGTTTAATAAAAATATCAGCAACGAATTCGTTACGATCGATAACTTCACCAGTATTATTTGAATCATCACATTTAACTCTGAAATCAGTTACACCACGTCTACCTTGTACATCTCTAAGGAATGGTTCAACTAAATTCTTAAACTGAGCTCTTGTGAAACTGTCGTTAAATTCAAATAACTGGAATTTAGCAGCAGTAGCAATTGCTTTTTCTAAAACAATAAACAGTCTACGTACGTTAATACGATCGAATGCAGATGGTTTAGCTAATAGTGTTTTATCACCAAATAACACTGTACCTTGACCTGGGAAAGCAACAACTGGGTTAACACCTGCTTTATACAGAGTATCTCTTTCAGTTTTACCTGGATTAACAGCTAGTTTAACCACGTTCTTAATTTGACCACGGTTAAGACCACCTGGTGACCACCAAGCATCATTAGTAAAATCAGTTCTAGCACAAAGACCAGCTATGTCACCATTTAATGGAACATATCTATATGTGTCATTGTATCTATCATACTGGTATTTATAACCAGAATCTAAAACAGCATATGAAGATGAAGGTAGAGCATTTCTATATGTAACTAAAGCATTAGCTGCAACAGATCCGCTACCAGTAATTACATCACCAGATAATGTATTTTGTGGTGAAACAAACACTACACAATCTTTTCTAACTTCTGCAACGTTATTAATTACATAAGTTGCAACAGTTGCTGAAGCTTTACCAATTGGAAGCAATGAAATATCATATAATTCATCGTTAGCAAATATAGCATAAGCAGTTTGTAATTGGCCATCAGTAGAAGTTAAATCATCTACACCACCAGTTAATGAAATTGATGAAACTGCTGACATATCTTTAAAGTCATTATTAGCTGCAGTTAATCCCCAATTTACACCAGTACCAGAACCACCTGTTGTTGTAGCAACACCTGTAGTGTGATCCATCCACCAAATATATTTTGAATTTGCATTAATTACATTTTTGTAATAGTTGTTTGAACCATCTGATTTTTTAGCATCAGACGCTTTAGAAACATATGAAAATCTTTCTAAGATAGTACCAGCAGTACCTGTCCATAATCCATCTTCATCAATAACAATGATATGTAATTCATCATTACTACCACCAACTGAAGATACATATTCTGAAGTAGAAGGAGCTGAATCAAATTCTGCTTCATAATTCCAACCAGTATAATCTTGTGAATCTACCATTTCTACTTTAATAGAATTTCCTAGAGCACCTGCAAATTTAGCAGCCCACTCACCAACAACACCAGCACCATTGACATATGTGTCATTGTATTCATCAAAGTTTTTAATTTTAACACCAGCAGTAGCTACAGTAGCAGTACCTTCTGCATCAGTACCAGCAGAAGCATCAAATGTTATTGTTGGAGGTGAAGTGTATCCAGAACCAGCAGTAACTATAGTAATATCACCTACAGCATCACCGTCTAATACACAGGTTGCTACAGCTTGTACACCACCTGAAATATCAGGAGCACTAATTGTAATAGCAGGAGCTGAAATATAAGAATCACCAGGTTGTGATACAGTAATTCCAGTTAAAGCTCCTGTTTGTGTTGCTACTGCATTTTTCGTATTAGTTGAATCTGATCTAACAACTAACAGATTATTTGTATATGATAGGAAGTTAGCTGCGGTAAAGAACGATTGAGCATTAGCTGAAACAGGTTTACCGAATCTCTCTACTAAAACATTCTCTGATGAAATAGTAACTGGATCTTCGATAGGACCCCATTGAAATGCACCAGCAAACGCACCGATCGACGTAGACACTGCAGGGACAATTGAAGTCAAGTCCTGTTCTGTTACGGCTACTCCTGGAGATAATTGAAACGCCATTGTGTTTCTCCTTAATTAATTGAACTAGAGTTACCTCTATATATGTTATTTATATATATTAAAAATTCATTAAAACTTCTTCAGCGGGATCATCTTGACCATCATTTACAAATCCAAATGGGGTCATTTCATCTTCTATTTGTTTAATCTGAGACTCATACATTTCTTGTCTCATATTAACATTATTTAGATCTTTAAAATATGGGTTAGATGTTAACCAACTAAATAAAACTAATGTCATAACTAAATCATCATTATAACCTTCATCGGCAGAATAAGACCCTCTTCTTTCAATAAACGTTGATATTTCAGCAATGGTGTCTGCATCTTGTATAAGTAACTTATTCTCTTCAACCATTGATTTAAAATTGGAACATCCAATTCTTTTTACTTTTTTATCAGTTTGAACTCCTAATTGAGTTTGACCTCCGCCAAAACCACCAGAAATCACTTGACCATTAGAACCTCTATTAACAAAAAGTATATTTTCATACTCTAGTTCACTGTATAATATAGAAGGTACTTGTTCACTAGAGTTAATTTCTATTAAAACGTATGCTGTATTATATTCTTTTGCTATTTTGTGTATAATAGTTGGATATAGCAACGGACTAATTTTATTGTCTCTATATTTTGCTACTTGTACATATGGTACTTGAGATACATCGATAATATTAAATGCAGAATAATCAGCACCAACACCTTTAGCTGTATCAACCACCATAACATAGGTGTGATCTTTTACAGGTTCATCGAATACATCTAATCCATCTTTACTATATTTATAATCTTTAGGTTTTAGCTTTGATATAATATCAGCACTAATTAAAGTTAAACTTGAACCGAGAAAAGTACATAACACTTCTTGGTTATATTTAAGTTCTCCGAGCATATTCTTTTGTTCTTGTGCCCATTTTTCATCTCTACCAGGTATTTTCCAATAGGGTATAAACAATGGAACAAAATCATTCTTACCATTTTCAGCATCATTCCAGTATCTCCAGAAATGATTATATCCTAATGGAGTAGATGATAATAATATCTTTGTTGTTTCACCTGCAGAAATTGTAGGATATACCGAAGTAAAAAACTGTTCCGCTACATTATTTGGTATGATAGCTGTTTCATCAACATATAACATGTTAACTGATTTACCTCGAATACCTGAAGCAGATGTTGCGGCAGTAAATACTTTACTATTATTTTCTAATTCAATATCACCTTTATTCCATACTGTAACGCCTTGTTGCATCCATTTAGGCAAATTTTCATACATTAATTGGTATCTACTTAATACCTCGCGTGCTGCTGTGGCTTTGTTTGCCAATATGGCGACCGTTTTCGAATTTTGAAATATAGTATACCATAATATGTACGCAGCACTTGTGGTAGTTTTACCTTGTTGCCGACCTTCCATAAGAATAACTTTACGATTTTCATGTATTACTTTCACCTTTTCGACTTGACACTCATATAATTTAAAGGGAATTAGACCCATATCCAAAGATATAATCTTACAATAATTTTCTATAAAGTAGACTGGATCTTTAGCACATAGAGCATATTCCTCTACATTTTCTTTTGTAAATGGTATTGATACTCCAGCTGATTTTAGCTGAGAGTTACCAAGATATATTTGAGCCATTAAAAGTCATCTTCCCAATTTTCAACAATTGGATCGTCTGGTGTAGTACCAGTAGCAGTATAATTTCTATCTGGGTCAGAAAGATTAGCTAATGATGTAGTAATAATACCTTGCTCATTAACATTACCATAAACATTAGTTTTCATTTGGAAATTTAATGTATGAGTAACGAATCGTCTTGTCTGAAAGTCACCATCATATTCATCGTTTACCATAACTGAATTTAATATAATAGGAACGGATTGTTTTATATTTAAATCAGGTAAAGCATTTACTGACAATGTGTATTCAGGAGTAAATATTGGAAGTATTTGCTCTAGTATTTGCATACCATCTTCTTGTGTTTTTGATATAATATACATACTAATATCAATATTATATGGTGCAGGACTAAATACACTCTTTTTATTACTACCATTTAAATTTTCACAGGTAATTCTATTTAATTTATTTGTTTTTCTTGAAGGATCATAGGCATAACTTACAATTTCAAATGATATTCTTGGTAATGAAACGTAAGTATAGTTATTTAAACCTGGATCACTGTCTAACCGTACTAGCCATTTTTCTTTTGGAGCATAAGCTAAAGGTACTTTAATAGTTTGTTCAACACTATTGTCATCATTTTTTCTTATAATTCGAATATCTGAAAACAATCTGCCAAAAGCAACAATAGATTTTCTAATAGCTTCGTGGTAATAGGTATTATTATTAAGCATTAACTAATTTCTCCAAACGGATTATCTTCCGTAAATAGAACATCTGCTGCTTCTTCTTTGAATGAATTATTATCACCAAATGAATCTTGTGTATCAATATTTAGTATCTTAGCAGTAGCGGTTGCTTGATCGACTGTACCACCACCTGATAAAGTAATGGTTGGAATAGATGTATAACCTAATCCTGGAGTATCTAATGTAATTGAGAATACTTTATCACTATAAACACCAGTACCTAATACAGCAGTTCCTGTTGCGGTTTGATATATTGATGGTGCATCAATAGTAATGGTTGGTGCAGTAACATAACCAGATCCAGTATTTGTTACAGTGATACTGGTAACCTCTCCATTTGCATAAGAGGCAGTACCTGTAGCAGTAACTCCTGCAGGAGGTGCACTAAATGTTACTAATGGAGCTGAAGTATATTCAGTACCTCTATAAGATAGAGTAACGCCGCTAATACTTCCACCTGTAATAGTTGCAATAGCGGTGGCAGTAGCAGTAGCAGTATTTTCTGGTTCTTCAATCGTAACTGTTGGAAGTGAAGTGTATCCAGAACCTAATGTTACCATAGAAATTTCAGATAAAGTGCCATCAGAAACAATATCGGTTGAGAATGATTTGAGCGATTCAAAGTCATCAATTTGTTCAATACCTGTTGATAATCTTTCTGATGAATACTGGAACAATTCAACTTCAAGTTTATAAACGAATAGTTTACCTATTTGATAGAAAGGATCTTGATGTTGTACAAACTTAATTTCAAATAGACCATCGGTAAGAGGAAAGTATAATAAATCTCCTTCATTCGGTCTACCAGGGATAATTGTTTTGCCATGAATATCTACTAAATTGCTCCATGTTTTACGAGCAACAGTTAGTGTAGCACTTTGTTCAACCATCATACCACCAAATCGTTGGATGAACATGCCTTGACCTTCAAATCCAGAATCAGATTCAAGATACATTTCAATTGGATACGCATTTTTAAACTCAGATAATCGATCTTCTCCGAGTATTTCGTCTTTAGCTACAAGAGTTCTTGGTATATAATAAAAATCTTGGCCATACATTTGTATGGATTCTATTATAATATCTTCATGCAAATTTTGTTCTGCAGAAGTACCATGCGTAAAATACGGATTTCTGGCCATCAGTTATCCTAAAAAGAATTCAAGCGGAGCAGATTTAACAACCAGTTCTTCTTCTAATTGATTAATTTCATTCATTGCTTCGTCATAAAGTTGATTACCATCTAAAGTTACTCCACCTGGTAATGAAATACCAGAGAACTTTTTAATATTAACTGCCCACTGGCGTTTAATAAGTGCTGTTGTATAGTGTTTTAACCATGGTTCATTCCATATCTTAATCCAAGAAGTAGGATCTAATGCTCTATAACATTCAATCACGATATATTCACCTAAAATTAAATCAGTATCCCAGTTAATATCTAAGTATAATCTGCCTTGCATTCTATTAAATCTATATAATACATGACCATTTAATTCTAAATCTAATAAAGCTAAATGACCCATAACTTGTTTGTAGTATATAATGGAAGTAGATGTTAGATCATACAAGTCGTTTAATCGTAATTGATACTGAAGATCAAATAAGTTTTTTGATGAAGTAACACCAGATAATGGCATAACTCTATTAATACCGTAAATGGTATCTGGAAGATCCATATATTTAAGATCATATGTACCAAGAGTTACTGCGTTTGTTGGAGCTAAAGTTGCTATGGTTCCAGAATCATCACCAGTAATTGTTTCGCCATCAGTAAATGTTCCAGTAACTTTTCGTACAATCAAATCTGTACCTTCAGATTGTGAATAACCAATACCGTCTACACCAACATCTGCTTCTCGTGTAATTTCTGCGGTAGCACCAGATACTGAACCAACAACCTTTTCAGCTAAATTAAAATTTTCACCAATTGCGGTAGTTATAGTAATATGAGAAGCAGTAATTCTTTGTTTAAGATATATTCTTTCAATACCATCATAGTGATATTGTCTCCAATATTCTATTGCTTCATCAACCCTATCTTCAACTTGTTCGTCATCTATGTTAATTTCGACAACGGGATCTCCTAAAGATCTTAAGCAATATTCTATTAAATCTTGTCTTGATGTTGCTGCCATTTTGCTTTCCTAAATTTAGTATTATTATTTATAAAATAATAGGTATTAACTATTTATACATCGTAGGTTACTACTATTTCATCAGCATATATATTCGTATCTTCTATATCAAATGTTGAGATACCTGATGAAAATCCTGAAGAGATTAATTCATAATCCATAACCTGTTGCATCCATTCAGCTAAGAAATCAACAGCATTTAATTGTTCTAAAATATAACCATATGCATCTTGGTATCTTGTTGCTGCATCACTTGCAGTAATTGTTTCTAATACTGATCTTGCTGCAGTTACACCTCTATCAGGAGAATCAGTTGCAGTCACTGACTCAAGTCTAATTGAATTAAAGAGTGCTGTTGCTACAGGAATATCAATAAGTGAAATTGATTCATTAATTACTGGATTAAAATCAGCCTGAGCAGAAACTGAATCATTTGTATTTACAACTTCAAGCACAGCTTTATTTGTTATGTATACAGCATCAGGTGAATCTATTGCTAAACTTACTTCAGTAACATCTCTATTTGCTATAATTACACGAGTTGATGAATCAAGTGCACTTACTATTTCTTCTATAACTGGTCTAAATATTGCATTACCTATAGGTGTATCAAGAGCATTTGCTGTTTCTTGCATTGATGGTCTAAAATCTGCCGTTGCGGTAGGTTGATCAACTACAAATACACCATCTTTTCTATACATATCAAATAGTAAAAATCTTGTTGCATCATCAATTGCATTTAATGCTTCAGTTCTAAATTGATTTGTTACAAGTGTACCAAATGAAGATTCTGTTACTGTACCTGTTTCTTCTATAACTGGTCTAAATATTGCATTACCTATAGGTGCATCACTTGCTGTACCTGTTTCTTCTATAACTGGATTAAAATCGGCCTGAGCAGATTGTAAATCTGATGTTGCAACTAATTCAGTAAGATCTACAGGCTTAATTACATATCTATCTGATGAATCAATCACAGTAATTGATTCTAATATTGATTGATTTGTTATAATATTACTAACAGCTATTTCTAATGCAGTAACAATTTCTTCTATAACTGGTCTAAAGTCAGCCTGAGATGTAATAGTTTCAACTGCAGTCACAATTTCTTCTATAACAGGCGCAAAGTCAGCTTGAGCAGATTGTAAATCCGTTGTTGTAATATTTTCAGTTACATCTCTTGGTACTGTAATTGTTCTATCAGATGATTCTAAAGCAGATGTAAGTTCTGTAATAAATTGATTTGTTACAATTGTGTTGAATGAGGATTCAACTGCAGTGCCAGATTCAGTTATATCAGGATTAAAATCAGCCTGAGCAGATTGAGTTTCTGTAGACGTTATTGTTTCTTCTATAGAAGAGATTGCATTACCTATGAGTGATTCTATTGCTGTAATAAGTTCATTGCGAGAAGCAATAAACACAACAGTATTAGTAGATGATTCTAATGCTGTAACAAGTTCATTAGCTAAACCTACAGCAATAAGTGTACTTGCATTTGTTTCTATTGCAGTTATACTTTCAATTATATCACTAATTTTTAGAGCTTGGGCAGATTGTAATTCTAATACAGTACCAGATTCAGTTATATCACTAGCAAAAATACCTTCACCTAGTATAGATTCTGTAGATGCACCAGTTTCAGTTAATGCAACATTAAATAAACCTGTTACTGACGCAGATTCAGATGATGTACCAGATTCAGTTATATCAGGATTGAAATCAGCTTGGGCAGATTGTAATTCTATAGATGTGCCAGTTTCAGTTATATCACTAATTTTTAGAGCTTGGGCAGATTGTAATTCTGTAGATGCCCCAGATTCAGTTATATCACTAGCAAAAATACCTTCACCCAATGCAGATTCGGATGATTTAGCATCAAATAGTAAATCAAATTCATACAAGACCCCTTCATTAGTAGTATTATATGGTCCTTGTGCATTAGAATCACCTACATATAATCTATTATTTGGTATAAGTGAAACTGCGTTGAAGGAATTTGAACTACCAGGTTTAGAAATTGATAAATCAGGCAATAAAATTGTATTATTTCCTGTTGGTGCTGGCCATTTAGAAGTATCACATATATGTACATTAGATGCACCTGTTAGTTCACCTATTGCCAATAAACCATCTAAATATGAGAATCTTCCACCGAACCACCCACCACTATTACCAGGATTTGGTGGCACAACTACATAATCTGCAGTTGTTAATGTTGCTGGTGCCGTAGGTAATGTTGTTAGATCATATACATAAACTACACCCTCAGCATTACCACCATAATCTTCAAAGTGAGCACTAACAAATAATTTATTATCAGCGGTATCCATCCGGAGCCTACCTATGTCGTCATCACTACTACTTGTTTCAATATTAGGATTTTGTAATATATAACTATAATCAGTAGTATAGGATAATGATAAATTTGGCGCAGTTGGAAATGTGGTAAGATCATATACATAAATAGCTTCTGGAGTTGAATTCGCGTGGGCAGTAAATATTAAGTTATTGTATATTCCTACACTATGCTGACCTGAGCTACCAGTTCCAGTAATCCTATAACTAGCATCAGCTTGTGTCAGTGTAAAATCAGGCGCGGTTGGGAAAGTAGTAAGATCAAATATATATGTATAGTTGGAGTCTTGATTAATTACTAAAATTTCATTTTCAATTGCACAAGCTTTCCCAAATCCATTAGGTCCATCTATTGTATATAAATGAGTGCCATTAGTAATATCATAAATTTTTACTATTCCAGGTTTATCTGGAGAGTACGTCGCGTTACCTAGGCAAATAATTAAATATTTGTCTGAAAGAGCAAGTTCATTTTCACTCGCATTGAGTTCTTCACTTTGGGAAGCCAACTGCCAATCATCATCTTCAAGTATATACAATAATGTAGTAGTTGTATTATCATATACATGCAATCTACCATTATCGCCATTATCATAATGACTTGCACTAGCAACTACTGTATATTGATTATAAGATCTAATATTTTCACCAAATCTTTCAGGCTCCACATCGCCTTCATAAGCATTAGGATTATCTAGTACATAGTCAGAGCTAGTTAAGGTAGCAGGAGCTGTAGGTAATGTTGTTATATCATAAATGTATGCTTTACCAGAACTATCACCACTAGCACCATCTTCTTGATAAGCACCAACAATAGCATAGTTACTTGATATAGCAACTGACCATCCAAAGTAATCATATTTAGGAGTTTCATAAGCATTTGGATTATCTAGTACATAATCTGCTGATGATATAGTGGCAGGTGCTGTGGGTAGTGTTGTTAGATCATAAATGTATGCCTTACCTGAATTATAATTGGCACCTGCCTCATCTTCTTGATAAGCACTAACAATAGCATAATTACCTGATATAGCAATTGATTCTCCAAAGAAATCAGAAGAACCTGTACCATAGGCAGTAGGATTATCTAATACATAGTCTGCCGATGATATAGTTGCTGGTGCTGTAGGCAATGTTGTTAAATCATAAATGTATGCTTTACCTGATTGGGTAACACCAACATCATCTTCCGCCCTAGCAGCAACAATAGCATAGTTACTTGATATAGCAACTGAGCGTCCAAAGGTATCATTAGCACTTGTACCATAGACATTAGGATTATCTAGTACATAGTCAGCACTAGATATGGTAGCAGGAGCTGTGGGTAATGTTGTTAGATTATAAATGTAGGCCTTGCCTGAACCAGTACCACTGGCATCATCTTCTTGATAAGCACCAACTATAGCATAATTACCTGATATAGCAACTGAGAATCCAAAATTATCACTAGCACTTGTATTATAGGCATTTGGATTATCTAGTACATAGTCAGAGCTAGTTAAGGTAGCAGGAGCTGTAGGTAATGTTGTTAGATTATAAATGTATGCCTTACCTGATGAGTTGCCACCTGCATCCTCTTTATTATAGGAACCAACAATAGCATAATCACCTGATATAGCAACTGAGTTACCGAAGTAATCACTACCACTTGACCCATAAGGATTAGGATTATCTAGTACATAGTCAGCACTAGATATGGTAGCAGGAGCTGTGGGTAGTGTTGTTAGATTATAAATGTAGGCTCTACCAGCATTCTGACCACCAGCATCACGTTCGTAACTAGCACCAACAATAGCATAATTACCTGATATAGCAACTGAGCGTCCAAAGTAATCAGAAGAACCTGAATTATTGATATTAGGATTATCTAAAGTATATAATAATGTACCTGTAGTATTATCATAAATGTAGGCTTTACCAGAACTTAAACTATCAGCATCATCTTCTTGATGAGCACCAACAATAGTATAATTACCAGATGTAGCAACTGAGTATCCAAATTGATCATTATAACCAGTTGCAGTAGAACGATCAGGATTATAATAAGTTGCAAGTAAAGATGAATCTATTAGGGTTCCACCCTCAGTTATTGAAACATTAAAGGTAAAGGGTTCTGATCCTAATGTACTATAAGGAGATTGTGAAAAGGTGGCTAAACCGAACATTAGTCTGCCGCTTCTGGTTCGTTACCTTCTGCTATCCATGCTAGGTATTCTTGGTAGTCTGTGTTGTCTGGGTCAAATGGAATGCAAGCACCATCTGACAATCTACTGACACACTTAGCATAGTTGTTGGTAATGCTATCTCTAATTAGTTTATATTTCATTTATAACTCCGCAGATAATAACATTATTGAACCGTTTGTATTACCAAAAGCCGTATAACTTCTACCTACTGTTAATCCAGTAAAACCGCTTACCGAAATTCTACCACCAAACGATGTCATATCCACTTGGTCAGCAGTTGAACCGCTAGATGTAAAATTTGCTGCATAGTTATCGCTAATGCCTACTGATGTATCTGTTATGGTTACAGTAGGGGTTGCTCTCATTTGTTGGTAAAGCGAGGGACATAAAAATGTGCTTGAAGTAGTCCTTGCTTGACCTGATAAACCATCGCCAAGTAATAGTGCATACCTCTGACACATAGCTAACTCTTGGCTATACATTCTGTGTTCAAAGGGGGTAGCGTTTTCACCTACTTCTAGTTGTACACCTGTGATATAAAATGTAGCACCTAATGTACCAATAATATTATCTTCTCCGTATACACCAGTTGCTTGTCTAGACGCAATAGTATCCCATTGGTTTGCTGTTGTTTGTCTACCAGCATTTGCGCCTAATGACCATGTTACCCATATGCCTATACCATTGTTTGTTGCCCAAGTTCCTGTAGTTTCACCAGAAATAGTAATAGTTTTATATTCCCATGTATTTGCTGAATTAATTGTATAAATAAAGCCGTATGCTCTAGAGGTGGAAGGCAGATTAGATAAAGCGCCTCCAAATGTGCCTGTTAATGATGATTTAACCCAAAATGATAACGTAACAGTTTCAGCATCTGAAGTTCCCCATTTTAAATGAGCAATATTATTTCCCTCTATTCTCTGACCTAAACAATGATTATCCGATGTAGCATCTAATGTATCAGTAGTTGTCACTGTAAGTAACATAGAATACTGAAAACCTGCAGGAGCATCTGTTGATTGAGATACATTGTATCCGCTACCATCATCTTCTGCCTGGACTCCAAATCTATCTATTAAAAAATAACCAAATCCACTGCCTGTTATAGTAGCACTCGTCCCCCTCTGTGCTATCCTCATATCACCATTGATGATAAGGTTCTTCGTACCTAACCCAACAGTTGTATCTGTAGCTATGTTACCTGTAGCTTTAGGTAGTGTTAAGGTATGAGTACCCGCAACGCTAGGTGCTTCTACTGTTATGCTTCCAGAGGTATCTCCCTGTATAACTATTGAACTCATATATTACTCCGTAGGTTTAGGATACTTGTCTTTAACAGGTTGTATCATATTTGTTTTCCATGCTTCTACACCATTGTGATAGATGTAGTCTAGTTGTTCTGACAATGCTGGGTATTCAGCAGCTCTTTTATATTTATATGTAATATAATACTGTAATTAATTGGATTAGCTATTAATCTTTATTTAAAATAGGGTCCTACCATCCAAGTTACAACGGAATACCTAATACCTTTTGTGACTGGTTCAACACCATGAGGCATATAAGAAGGGAATACTAATAGCGTTCCTTTCTCTTGTAGTGGGTATGACCTTTCACTTCCATTCTGTATGTAAAACCTACCGCCTTCAAAGTCATCATTTAAGAATGCCAACACTGTTAGCTTTCTAGTTTCAGAACTGTGTTGATGAAATGTATCTACATGAGTTTCATACTTTCCACTAGGTTCGTACATTAAAAATTCTGTTTGATTAGAATGAGTAATGTCATACTTCCATATATGATGGTTTGAATTTAAACCAAATGCTGTTAGCGTAGAACCTATTCCAACATGTTGTGGCAGTATTACTCTCTGCACATTTCTAATATCTAAATCTATTGTTCCAGTATCTCCACCAATCACTGGCGGTTCTTTATGAGTTTCAGGTTTGCTATATTCTTTAATTAAGTTATCACAAAACCCATTTGTTATTCCGTTAGGTAACGCCCAATGGTCAGACAAGTTTTGTACCATATCTTTTGGCAATCCTAAACTTTCTCTACCATCAAACTTTTGGTCTGCGTGTTCACCATCAGCATCTACATAATGTAAGAACACTTGTGCTTGCCATTCACCTTCAAACTTCTCACGCCAATGGTATTTATCCATACCACGATAAAGAACTGCATCACCAACATTCATTAGTATCTCATTGCCATCAGACTTGTCTTCATGGTCTCCCATGTAAATAGCCCATTGCTTACCACTAAATCCTAATGTAATTGTTGCACTTATTTCACAAGCAGGTCTATCACGATGGACTTTAAGTTCTTCACCTGGTTTATAAAGCCTAGCATAGCTATAAGTAGGGTATAACTTCTTACCGCAATGTTCTTCAAAGTGTGGCAGTAAATCTTCTAACAACTTATCAAATGTTACTGTGCCATGTATCGCTTCTGATAAAGGACACTGCTCATCCTTCGTTGTTTTCTTTTCAGCTACTAACTGCTTTAATACTGTGGTTAGTTCTTGACAATTCGTATCGTCAAGGAATCCTTTTAGGTGGACATACCCATCTTCTTTAAACATAGATTACTCTGGTTGTGGAGCATCCTCTGGTTTAATGTAGACAGCACCATCTTTGTAATACCATACATCTGCTACGCAATCATCAGGGCAATCTACCCAAAGCAATGTTTCATATACTTCAAAAGTTGCATCGTCTGCTACCACTTCAGCTACTCGCATCGTATCTTCAATGGTAGATTCTGTTTTAGGTTGATAAGTTACAGGGTCAGTTGGTGGAGTGACCTCTTCCCACGATGTTACCCATGTTACATTTGATATTTCTGTTGTACTAATTAATGCTTTCATAATTTATCCTTAATATTCTACTACTATTATACCTGCACCACCTGCACCTGAAGAGTCAGGACCACTACCGCCACCGCCTCCACCGCCAAGTGTGCCATTTTCTCTAGTTCCTCCTTTACCGCCTCCTCCAAACAGAGAGTTACCGCCTGAACCTGGTGTATTAGCTCCGCCTTTAGCATTAATCAGACCTCCTGAGCCTGAGCCTCCTGAATTAAATGTATTCGAGCTTCCTGTACCTCCAGTAGCAGAACAGTAAGCTCCAAATGATGATGTGTTTCCTGACGCACCATTACCAAAAGTAGGAATTCTTGCTGCTCCTACTGTCACAGGAACATTTGTACCTGAAGGAAACGGAATAATTTCAATAGCAGCTCCGCCACCGCCTCCACCAGGACCATTTTGGTCACCACTACCGCCACCACCAACGACTGTGACTTTAACTTTAGTAACACTACCAGGATTAGTCCATGTACCTGGTGAGGTAAAGACTTGCATGTTAGAAAAACCTCCACCGCCTAAACCTGTTAATAGAGAGCCATCACCAGTAGGTGTTAAGTAAGTTGTGTCTAGTTTATCTGCAGTGACTGTAGCAGATGCTAACTTTGCACCAGTGATTGTACTATCAGGTATTGCAGTTGCAATATTAGTTAAATTAGCTCCACTAATTGCAGGTAAGTCACCAGTTAAATTAGCAGCTGGTATCCCTGTCAAACCAGAACCATCTCCTGTAATACTACCATTAGCAGTTAAGTTGTTAGGTGCTGTTAAGTTACCACTACTATCAATGGTCAGTACATCACTTCCATTTAACTGGATTGAACCTGTGGTATCGTTCAGATTAATCTGACCACTACCGCTTCCTTTTATGACTGTACTCATTCTGTTACCTCATCTAATTCTTCTTGTGTTGGTTTAGCAAGTGTAGGGTGTTCCCATGATTTAATATAGTCACCTTTGCCATCGCTGTCATTCTGAAGCATGATTGTTCCATGTAATGGCATAAAATCTTCCATTGTTAATTCTGGATATAATGCTAGTATTTTTTCTGGTAATGTCATTATACTGCCCTCGCTAAATAACCATTCATATAACAATAACTTCTACCATAACTTGTACTAGAAGTAGCTCCTGTTCCATTGTAAATATATAATTCAATATAATCAGTTGAACCATTTAGATAAATAAGTGAGCTTAAAAAAGCTGTTGGGTACATATTTGATGTGCCTGAAGCAGTCCCCCAACATAATCCAGAACCATTTTTATAAATAACTGCTCCCGCACCAGCAGTTGAAGCAGCAACAGTATAAGTAACGGCAGCATTTATTTGGTAATAACCAGCAACTGTTGGAGTAAAACGATAATTTGTTGATGAATCAAAACAGCTAGCAGTATCAAATTCTTCTGTATCTAATATAATTTTAGTAAATGTTGCTGCTCCTGTGCTAATACCAGCACTTCCATTTGTCATGTAAGCACTAAACGCTGGGGCTGTTGTAATTAAATTTTTACCACTAGCCATAGTAATGCCAGTAGAGCTTACTGTTGCAATATCTGCACCAGCACTCTGTAGTTTTATTTCACCACTGGTATCTGGTGTGATAATTACACCATTACTTGTATCTGCATTAATTGTTGTTGCCATTATACGACGACCCATTTAGAAGTTGACGGAATAGTTACAGATACACCACTAGAAATAGTAACTGGACCAGCAGATAACGCATTGTAGCCTGTAGGAATAGTGTAGTTAGAACCTACGGTTGCGTTGTTGACAAATAAACCATTAGTGGCACTTATCTGTGGTGCAAAGCCTGTGTTATTAGCATCTTGTACTACCGCCTTTTCAGCAGGGTAAGTACAGAACACATCACTTGTTCCAGATAAAGTAATTGCTGCGCCAGCATTGCTAGATTCTAAGATGGTATCTCGAGATAAAGTTGTACCTGTTGCGGTGTAAGTTCCTAGACCTACTTCCCAATCATTACCAGAAGTAATGGCATAGTATGTAATATTACCATCGCCAATAACAGAAAACGCTTGAAATTTATCACTAGCTCCAGCTAAGGTAACTGTACCAGTGCCAGTTGTAGTTGTAGTCTCTTTGATTCTGTCTTTTACAATAAGTGCCATACAAAGTTCCTATTTATTTTGCGTTATTTGATGATATAATCTTTTTTATATTAGAGATATAATTTCTGTCAAATTCAATGTTTAATTCTTCTGCTAATTTAATAAGACCTTGAAGCATAGTGTACTTAGTTTTAGATATTGCTTTATCAGTACTTTTTAATGATTCAGTAATAATATCACCAGGAGTTTGTGTAACTTCTGCTTTATATTTAAGTTCTTCGGCAATTTTAGCAGCGATTTTATATTGATCAATGAGTTGTTCTTGATTAGGTTGATTTTCAACAACAAGAACTTTGTCGATTTTAACAGATTCTTTAACATTAGATACCTGTTTAGGTTTAGTAACTATCTCAACATCACGTTCAATGTCAATAGTATCTTCAAAAGGTACATAGATCTTATTATCAATAAGAACTTCTAACTTAATAGGATAAGTACCTTCAGTAAAGATGTTTTTTAGTTTACCAATTTCAGCTTCTATAGTTCCATTAATGTTTTCACATGGATAACTTACAGAGAAATCGTTTCCTTCGATAACTAATCTAGTTACTGGTATACCAGAAGCTCCAATAATAGAAATACCAAATTCCATTTTTGTAGATTCATCTAATTTAATTTTAGCAACACTCATTTTATTAATCCTTATATCCGATAACTATATTTATAATTATTTATCATCCTTTTTTACTGTAACATTATGTACAATAATCTTAGGATCATCGGGTAATTTAACTTTTAATAGTTTAGCCAGTACTTTTGCTGACCAGTTATTGACAACACGTTCGTAGTCCCACACTTTACCTTTTCTAGTAACGCGAATATTGATTCTATAATCACGTTTATTCTGTGGAACATCTTCCCAGTATCCACCACCTCCACCAGCAGGACCTGCAGGAGTAATAGTTACTTCAATTTCAAATGAACCTAAATTAGCAATAGATCGTGTTGTTACTAATCCAGGAAACAACCCTTCGGTTGCAAAATTTCTATGATCAAAAGACATTTAATTAATTACGAGAAACAGTAGTTGAAGTAGGTGTAGTAGCAATAGTTTGAGATATATCACCTGCAGTTCTTGAATTTTCAGTAACAACTAAGGGTTTCGTAGGGTCTAATCCTAATAATTCATACATTTCAAGCATCATTGTTGCTTGAGCTTCAGTTAAACCATTTTCTAATGTTAATATATGAGCAAGTTCTGGAGATAATTCAGTTCTGACTTGAGTTGCTATAGTTACTGCATCAGGTAAAGTATTAATTGTAGTATTAATAGCTTCAAGTTTAACTGAATTAGCATCCATTTCTTCTCTAATTTCAATAACACTTGGTGAACTACCACCAGCTCCACCTCCAGTGGATACTGTTTGTACAAGTGCAGCAACTTTATTTAATACAAGTTTAGTATTTTCTGCTTCTATATAGGGAGAATCAAAGTCATCAGAATAGAGAACACCATTAATCTGGCACCCATGATCAATAACTAATCTCCAGCCATTGATAAGGAAGTATGTATCACCAGTAAATTCACTTGTTCCAGTAATTGGGTCACCACCAACGACTCTGAATGCTGGCAAAAATCTAGAATTATCTCTAACCAATAGCCATTCTTTCCAATTTGAATAGATATCAGTTTTTACACTAAGTTCAGTAACTTCTGGATTAATATATATTAATTTATTAAGTCCATCAATTGTAACAGCTTGAGCACCAAAAACACCACTAGCAGGATCATATGGTGCCCAAAATTCCCAATAATTATAATTGAGAGATAGGGTTGACATTACTGTATTCTTTCTTTAAATAGAAGGTTAAACCTAGTTGATATCGGATTTGCTTTAGATGATAATGTTCTTATCATAATTGTCCAAGGAATAGTCGTTGGAGGAAGACCTGTTATTAACCCTATATTAGTAGCTGAAGTTCCCTCAGTTAAAGTTGCCCAACCAGTACCATCTACTGCTTGTAGTATTGTTTTATAATCTTTTGGATATGCCGCAGTTTGTTCAGCAACACTTGTTACTGTACCACTTCCTCCACCTGGGGAGGTTGTAAATGCTGCACCAGTCAAACCAACATCAAGAGCTGCGTTAGTTCTGCCTTCAACTGATATAACAAGACCATTTATATCAGTAACAACAGCCTCTCCTGCTCCAACTACTGTTATAGTATCTCCTACAACAATACTTGTTGCATCACTTACCGTAATTTCTCTTACCACTCGATCGTCATCTAAATCAGCTAAATTTTCATATAATAATGCATCATCACCAGAAATAAGCGCTAGATAATAAGAGTTACCATTTAAACTATTTGGACCAGTTTCACTTAATCCACTTATTGTAATTACTTGTCTATCAGCAAAATAATGACGAATACCAGAGGTATATGGATTCGTCCCTACCGTTATACGAGCTCGTAATGTGCCTATACCTGAGGCATCATAATTACCAATAACTTGAGTGATTGCCTGTGATCGTACTGAAGTTGTAGTTTCAGCATTCACGGAGATAGATCCAGTTTGTAAAGTAGTGAATAGTTCATTAAAATCAATTTTGCCAGTACCTTTTATAATTTTACTTAGAATTTCTGGACCATGTGCTAAATGATCACCCTGATTATCGATTTCTAAGTTTGAATATTGTTCTTTTACATAATTCACACCTCTTATTATACAAGGAGCAAACACTCGCAATTCTGTACGTACATCAACCGTATCGTCAGTACTATCCCAACTTGAAACCTCTAGTGTTTTAGGAACATATAAGGAATGATT
>Ga0181597_10000611_pt1 | contig 39334 bp, 39 predicted proteins | sample 041ome_5_FD_148647 | JGI IMG/M metagenome (GOLD analysis project Ga0181597, IMG submission 148647) | Coastal salt marsh microbial communities from the Groves Creek Marsh, Skidaway Island, Georgia - 041403US metaG (spades assembly) | ecosystem: Environmental > Aquatic > Marine > Intertidal zone...
AACTTTTGAATTGGCTGGCAGGTCACATTACTGGCTTTTTCAGGATTTAAACAAAACTCTATGAAATTTTTCTCTGTGCTTCTTACGTTTCTGTAATCTTGCATATACCTACCAGCCTGTCTCATTATCCAGATAGGAGGTGTTTTTGTTATTTCGCCATTTAGTGTTCTTATAAAATTCATTATATCATCTAATATATTATTTTTTAAAATAAAGATGTAGTAGTTGTTGGTTGTTTCGTAAATCATAAAAGCAGCACAACCATATTTTTCCACAATTATATACACATATATAATATGAAATTTTCTATTTTTTATGTTATAAAGTTGTTTTAAATCAATTGGTTATATAATTTTCAAAAAGTATTCTAGTATCTTTATATTATGAATGTAGTTTTTTATACACATCAGATTTTAAGTTGGGAAAAGCTGTGCTTAAATAGAATGGATCTTTGTTTCATCGCACTATATAAAACTTATCCACAAGAGACAGTTGAGTTATCTATAAACATGGTTAAAGATATTTGAGCGATGAGCAACTTTAATACACGTCTCCGTAACAGTTGAAACCAGATAGTGATGACTAAAAAAAACGTGTTACATCTTCATTTAATTTCAGATTCTACGGGCGAGACAGTTCATCAATATGCACGCGCTGGTCTTGCTCAATTTCCAGATACCAATATAACAGAGCATATTTGGACATTGGTTCGTAACAAAGCCCATATTGATGCAATCGATCGTAATTTAGAAAAAAATCCAGGTATTGTTTTATTTTCTATCGTGAATAATGAAGTAAGAGAAATGTTGGAGGCTCTATGTACAGAAAAAGGAGTTCCAAACTTATCTATTCTAGACCCTGTTGTAGATTTGTTCTCGAACATATTGGGAACACAACACACCCAGCGAGTGGGTGGCCAGCATAAATTAGATACTGCCTATTTCCGAAGAATGGCTGCCGTTGAATATGCGGTAGTTCATGATGACGGCTTGAATATTGACAATCTTCAAGATGCGGATATGTTACTTGTTGGAGTGTCTAGAACATCTAAAACCCCTACCTCCATGTATTTGGGACATAGAGGTTTTAAGGTTGGAAACTACGCTCTGGTCCCAAATGTGCCATTTCCAATAGAAAAATTACCTGATAAGAAGCTTTTTATTGTTGGATTAACAACAGATCCAAAACGATTGATGCAGGTGCGAAAAACACGCCTGAAACATTTATCAAATTCAACAAACCCAAATTATGCAGATATTGACATTATAACTAATGAGGTAAGAGAAGCCCGAAAATTATTTAACAAACATAATTGGCCCGTTATTGATGTCTCACGGCGTTCTGTAGAAGAAATCGCAGCCTCTATAATTCATCTTCATCGAAAATGGTTAGATCAACAAGAAAATGTATGAAATAAAAAATAAAGAAATTATTTTAGCGTCTGCATCTAGCTCACGCCAAGATATGTTACAGAACGCAAATATAAGCTTTAAATCCCAGCCAGCCCATATTGATGAAGAAGCTATAAGACAAAGTGCACTCTCTGAGGGCGTTTCTCTTGCAGATTGTGCAACATTATTAGCTGAAATTAAGGGGCGCCGTATTGCAGTTGCAAATCCAAATGCTTTTATCATCGCAAGTGACCAGCTTTTGGATTTCGATGGTCGGTGTTTCTCAAAACCTGAATCATTAGATAAAGCAAAAATACAAATATCAGAATTACAGGGTAAAACACATAAATTGCACACGAGCGTTGTAGTGTTTCTAGATGGTGAGCGGATATGGCATCATTTATCGTCACCGGTTATAACGCTTCGCTCTCTATCTGAAGTTGAGATTGATAATTATCTGGATGAAATTGGAAATTCTGCTCTGCAAACCCCGGCCTCTTACCAGATTGAGAAGCAAGGGTGTCATATTATTGCCCAATTTACGGGCGAATTTTATGATATTCTGGGATTACCTTTAATTCCACTATTAGGATTTATGAGGCTACATGGTCTGTCATCCACCAATAAGATAATTGCACAATGAGAATCATCGGTTTAACAGGATCCATTGCAACGGGTAAATCAAGTGTTAGCGATATGTTTAGGTATTTGAGGATACCTGTGCATGATGCGGATAGGTCGGTTCATAATTTTCTAGGCCCTTACGGTCTTGCGGTATTAGATATTATCGCTGCGTTTGGAAATATTGGTAGTCTTGATAATGGGATAGACAGGCAGAAATTAGGAGATTTTATATTTAGTGATCCAGAAGCTAAAAAACGATTGGAGCTGATAATTCATCCACTTATATGGCAGGATAGATATAACTTTTTTAAACATATGAGACTTCAAAACAAAAAAATAGTGGTTGTTGATATTCCACTATTATTTGAAACTGGAAGCGATATGATTTGTGATAACATTATTTGTGTTTGGGCCCCGTATTTTTTACAAAGGCAACGAGCCTTGCACCGCGCTGGTATGACACAACACAAACTTGATGCTATTTTAAAAAATCAATTACCTCAACAAACAAAAATGCAATTATCAGATTTTTGTCTGCCTACAGGACTTGGAAAAGCATATACATATAAATTGCTGAAACGTTGGTTGCTATCTAATTCAAGTTTTTGATCTTAGGATGTTATTATGCGTGAAATAGTTCTAGACACAGAAACAACAGGTCTTGACGTGTCTCAAGGTCATAAAATTATTGAAATTGGCGCATTGGAAATAATGAACCTTGTTCCATCTGGAAAAACCCTTCATTTATATATTAACCCAGAACGAGACATTGACCCAGACGCCACAAAAATACATGGCATTACGGATGAATTTGTATCCGATAAGCCGTTATTCAAGTATGTAGCACAAGAGTTTCTAGATTTTATTAAGGATGACAAGCTTGTTATCCATAATGCCTCTTTTGATATAGGCTTTTTAAATTTTGAGCTCAACCAAGCTGGTTTTCCGTCGATATCAAATGAAAATGTAATAGATACTTTAACAATAGCACGTCAAAAATTCCCTGGGGCACAGGCCTCTCTAGATGCGCTTTGTAGACGATTTCAAATCGATAACACTCACAGAGACCTTCATGGCGCATTAATCGATGCTGATTTACTCGCATCTGTTTATGTAGAGTTAAAGGGCGGACTCCAACCCACCTTATTATCGGATATAGCCGCTACCAGGTCAGAGAATATTATTAACAATAACTCTAATATTGATAGCAACTTTTCATTTATTAGCAAAAGACAAAGGCCAATCCGTCCCCATCATGTAGCTCAAGATGAGCTAGACAAACACACTGAATTTTTGAAACTAATAACAGATCCTATTTGGTTACAAATCGATTAAAACCAACGACAAAAAATGTTAGTTATCGCGAATTTCACTTGGTTTAGCTTCACTTTGATTGGCCTGACTTTGTTTGGCTTCTATGTTTGTTTTGAATACGGCCACAAAATCAATAGGCTGAATATTTAGGGGCAAAAACCCACCCTCCCTTGTAACATTAGCAATTGTCGCTCTTGCAAATGGGAATAATAACCTTGGGCCCTCTATCATTATAAAAGCATTTTTTTCCTTACCAGAAATATTGCTAATACTCACAACACCGCCATAACTTAATTCTACAAGAAAAAGAGCTTCTGACTCTATTGTGGCCTTTGCATTGAGACGCAAGATAACTTCGTATTTTTCATTATCAAGCGCATTAGCACTGACATTTACACTAACCTCCACATCAGGTTGACCTGTTTGCTTGGTGAAAATCTCAGAAGCTCTTGGATTCTCAAAAGATAAATCCTTTATAAATTGCGCATGCATTGTAAGAGAAGGCGGCGCCTTAATTTTATTTTCGTCATCAGCCATCAAATGCTCCTGTAAAATAAAATGCAGATTCTGCAATTTAGCGTGGTTAAAATATGCTGTTACAAAAAAAACCAACTATACACAATTTTTTATTTCTTTGTGTAATTCCCATCGATTGTAATTATAGGTGACGTGGTTTCTGAATTTTCTTTGTTAGGGTCATTATATTCATGTTTTTTTCTCAGATCAGCAAATAGCCTTATATCTGCAAAATTAGCAATAATAATGCTACCAATAAGAGTTCTTAATATCGGAATCATACAAATAAGACCAATTAGATCTGTTAAGTAACCAGGTATAACTAAAAGTAAACCACCTGATAGGATAGATAATCCCTCAGCAAGCTTGGATAAACCGGGCTTATTATTCTGTAGCTCTGACTGCCACGCCATAAAAACACGACTGTTTAATCGCCTTATGAGGTATATTCCTATGAATCCTGTAAGGAAAATACCAATAAAACTCAGAAACCCACCGACAATATTTCCAACAAAAATTAAAGCTTCAAATTCAAGCCAACCATAAAGTATAAATCCCAAAAGAAAAATAAATCCCGATTGTTTGCGCATTTTTAGTTCTCTTTGGTTGTTCTTGTCTTATTTATCCCTTATTTGTAGAGTTATATTACAAACGAGGCAGAATTAAAACTCTGTGTAAACTTCATCAAAATAAAATGGGAAATACCATGCCCTTCATTGATATTCTAATATTTGCTGTTATTGCAGTTTTTTTGATTTTTAGACTTCGCTCGATTCTCGGAAATCGAGATGGTTTTGAAAAACCTCTAAAAACAGTACAAACAGAATCATCTGCAGATAATATTATTAATTTCAAGGGCAAAAAACCTATTGTAGAATCAGCGCCCTTAAATGGGTCTGGATTAAAAGAGTTGAGAAAGCTTGACAATTCTTTTAAGGATGAAGAATTTTTAAGCGGTGCAAAGACAGCATTTCCCCTGATTTTAAATGCTTATTCAGAGAGCGATCTGGGAAGTTTACGGCGTTATGTTGGCTTTGACCTATATGAAGAGTTTTCAAATGCGATTCACCAAAGAGATGCCGCAGGTGAACATTTAAAAATCGATGTTGAAACTGTAAATGACGTTCAGCTGCTTGACGCCGAGATTTCTGATGGAATTGCAACGGTCACTGTTAAATATGACACAATACAATCTCGCATCCTCACTGATGCTAGTGATAAGGTAATCGAAGAAGATAGTATATATAGCGAACAGATTGAAGATATCTGGATATTTGAGCGAGATATTCGAAGTACGGATCCAAATTGGAGATTGGTTGAAACTGGAACAGCTGAAACAGAGTAAATAATCATTAACGGCACTAAAAACTAAATTTTGTGCAACTAGGCTATTAAATGGTCATGAAAAAGCAAAATTCTGACAACACAGATTTATGGGTGAAAATAGCAAAAACAGTTGCTCCCATAAAATCTGATAAAATTTCCCCCATTAATATTTTGGATAATCAGTCCAAAAAAGCTAGCTTAAAACCTGTGGCCAAATCAGTCAAAAGTAATATTCTACCCCAAAAACAGATAAGCCCAAATTACCTAAACTCGACATCTAATAAACACACACCCTCTGATTTGAGATATGAGGAGGCTCCTGGCATGGATGGCGCCAGCTCTAAAAAATTAAGAGCAGGAAAATTTGATGTTGAAGCAACATTAGATCTTCATGGAATGACGCAGCAAAGGGCTTACCTATCATTACAGCGTTTTATTCAAAAGTCAGTACTAAATCAATTTCGCACTATTTTAGTTATTACAGGCAAAGGCTCTGAAGGCAGAGGTGTTTTAAGAAATCAATTTCCTGAGTGGCTAAAGACAGATGCCTGCGCCCAACACATCTTAGCGTTCGGACAAGCGCAAGCAAAAGATGGTGGAAGTGGCGCTTTTTATATAAGATTGCGACGAAATAGAGGCGCGCGTAAATGACCCCTTTTGGTGAACATATGCGATTTTTGAGGATTAAACATAATAAGACGCTACAGCAGCAAGCAAATAGATTATGTGTGTCTGTTGCTTATCTATCAGCGCTGGAGCATGGAAGAAAAGGGCGGCCATCCCCAGCTTTGATCGACCAAATTTGTGTGTGGCTCGGGCTGATATGGGATGAGGCAGAACAAATAAAGAGGCTTGCCCTTATTTCTCACCCAAAACCAGTGATAAACGCAACTCACCTAGGACCCAAAGCAATTGCGCTTGGTAATATATTAGCAAATAACATAGATAGATTGTCAGAAACTCAGTGTAGCGAGTTAAGGTTTTGCCTAGATGAGATGCTCTCATCAACGCCCGCAGGATATGAGCAGCCAAAACCCTAGAATACATTATGCCACAATATAAAATTAGAGTAACTTGCTAACGCAGTTGTGGTCAAATAAAAAAAAAACTGATAAGTCTGATTGAGAATCCAATAAAGTATTAAATTCATATGAAATATGGAAGAGCAGCGTTATGCGTAAAGCAGAATTAAGCAGAAAAACCAATGAGACTGATATTTCAGTATCTCTTTTTATCGATGGAACAGGAACGCGCGAGATAAGCACTGGGGTCGGTTTTCTGGACCATATGCTAGAGCAATTAGCAAGACATAGTTTAATGGATATCAAGATTACGGTTTCTGGCGATGTTCATATTGATGACCATCATACTACAGAAGATTCAGGCTGGGCGCTGGGTCAGGCATTCAAAGAAGCCTTAGGAGATAGGCGTGGCATTACTCGATATGGCTCGAGCCTATTACCTATGGATGAGACTATGTCACAGGTTGCAGTAGATCTATCTGGCAGGCCGTTTTTGGTATGGCGTGTCGTGTTGCCATCTCAAACGTTAGGAACCATGCAAACAGAATTATTTCGGGAGTGGTTTCAAGCGTTTTCAATGGCAGCCGGTATAACGCTGCATGTGGAAAATTTTTATGGCGTAAACACCCATCATATAATTGAGAGCTGTTTTAAGGCATTAGCCAGAGCATTACGGAAAGCAACAGAAATCGATCCCCGCTCTTCTGAAGAAATACCATCTACTAAAGGGACCCTTGGCGGGAGTTTGTGATATGAAATCACTTGTCATAATTGATTATGGCTCTGGAAACTTACATTCTGTTCGACAATCAGCCCGGCGTGTAGCTGATGAGCATTCTAAGGAATGGCAGGTTAAAACCTCTTGTGAGGCAAAAGACGTGGCAGACGCTGACCATATCATTCTGCCAGGCGTAGGACATTTTTCAGATTGCAAACATAATCTGTCGAAAATACAAGATATGGAGCAGGTTTTAGAAAAACGCGTTCAAAGAGATGCTATTGCGTTTCTAGGTATTTGTGTTGGTATGCAACTAATGGCATCAAAGGGATTTGAAGGAAACGCCGTTTCAGGTTTGGATTGGATTAGCGGTAATGTGGTGCCTCTAAAACCAGAGCCTTTAGCAAATTTTAAAATTCCTCATATGGGATGGAATAAAATAATGTTGCAAAATCATCATCACCCGTTCTCATCCCAAATAGCAGATACATTATTTTATTATTTTATTCATTCCTACCATTTCGTGCCAGATAACCCCGAAGATTGCCTTGCCGTAACAGATTATGGTGAGACAGTGACAGCGATAATTGCAAAAGAAAATAAAATTGGCACACAGTTTCATCCAGAAAAAAGCCAAAAGGCTGGCTTGAACCTACTATCTGCATTTCTGGACTGGTACATTTAAATGAATGATGAATTTATTACATCTGATAAAATCTTAACATCTCTATCTCGTGAACCCATCTTAACAGTTGAGACGTTAGATGACTTAGATGCGAGTGATTTGAGCGAGATTTGCGATGCAACAGAAGAAGCCATTCAGGCGGGCGGCGGCTTTGGTTGGGTCTCACCCCCGTCACGCTCGGTTTTAGAGAATTATTGGCGCGGTGTTTTGCTGATTCCAGATAGGATATTAATTATTGGAAAATTAGATCACGTAATTGCCGGTTCTTGTCAAATCCTGAAACCCCCTCAAAATAATGAGGCACAAGCCTTTAGTTGTCAGTTAACAACTTTTTTTCTTGCGCCATGGGCGCGTGGTTATGGAATGGCAAGTAAGCTCGTGATTGAGGCAGAAAATTATGCAAAATCAGATGGTTTTAACACTATTAATCTGGATGTAAGAGCGACACAAGATCGCGCCATTCAATCTTTTGAGACGTTAGGTTTCACAAAGATTGGAACCCACCCAAATTATGCATTAATAGATGGTGAGTACGTTCCGGGCTATTATTTTACGAAACAAATTTAGAAGAACAATATGCATATATATCCAGCAATAGATTTAAAAAATGGACAGGGCGTTCGATTACTGCATGGTGATTTTGAAAAAATGACACTATATGCACCAGATGTGGTAGTGCAGGCTGATGAGTTTGTATCTGCTGGATGTAGCTGGATTCATGTAGTTGATCTAGATGGTGCATTACAAGGAAAGCCAGTAAATATAAAAGCTGTGGAGCAGATCTTAAAAGCAGGCTCAAAAGTTCAACTAGGTGGCGGAATTCGGGATTTAAAAACGATTGAAGATTGGCTCTCAGTAGGTGTTGACCGTCTCATTCTAGGAACAGCAGCTTTAAAAAACCCAGCATTGTTAAAAGAAGCTGCTCAATTATTTGAAGGAAGAATTGCAATTGGTGCTGATGCCAAGGATGGTATGATAGCAGCAGAGGGGTGGTTGGAGGTAAGCAGCGTTCCTTTAATAGAACTTGCCAAGCGATTTGAGGATTGCGGTGTTGCTGCAATTATTTTCACAGACATTAGCCGTGATGGAGCATTAACAGGCATAAATGCTGAAGCTACAGCAGCCTTAGCGCAGGCAATTGATATTCCTGTAATTGCGTCTGGCGGGGTTAGCGGAATAGAAGACATAAAGGCATGCGCAAGACTGGCCCATTTTGGTATTGATGGTGTCATAACCGGGCGCGCGTTATATGATGGTCGCTTATCTCTTCAAGATGCAATTGAAACAGCAGCCCGTTTAGCGCTAGAAAGTAGATAGTATGCTCGCTTCTAGAATCATTCCATGTCTTGATGTGCATGCAGGCAGAGTAGTTAAAGGCGTTAATTTTGTTAATTTAGTCGATGCGGGCGATCCAGTTGAGCAAGCAAAATTATATGATGCAGCAGGTGCGGATGAGCTTTGTTTTCTTGATATTACAGCAAGTCATGAAAATCGTGAGACGATTTATGATGTGATTTCCAAAACAGCGGAAAACTGCTTTATTCCTCTAACAGTTGGTGGCGGCGTAAGAGAAGTTTCAGATTTCAGGCGCATGTTGCTATCAGGAGCAGATAAAGTTTCTGTAAATTCTGCTGCTGTTGGCGATAAATACTTGTTATCAAAAGCAGCTGAAAAATTCGGGGCACAATGTGTTGTTCTTGCAATTGATGCGAAAACCAATGAAAATGGTATGTTTGAAGTATTTACGCATGGGGGCAGAAAGCCAACAGGGATAGATGCTATAAAATGGGCAGAAGAAGCTGTTAAATTAGGGGCAGGAGAAATCTTGCTTACCTCTATGGATGGCGATGGTACCAAAAAGGGATATGATTTGCCTATGCTAAAAGCTGTCTGTGAGGCTGTAACAATTCCAGTAATAGCATCTGGAGGAGCGGGTAGGGTTGATCATTTTGTTGATGCTGTGAGAGTTGGTCATGCTTCTGCTGTATTGGCAGCTTCTGTTTTTCATTTTGGAGAGATATCCATAAAGGAAGTTAAAGAAGCCATGAGTAATGCTGGAATAACGATCCGAAATGAGTTCTTGTAACAATAAGCCAAGTCTATATAAGCCAATCTTGCATTAGAAGGAGCTAGAGATGACCTTTTCAGCGTTGGAGAAATTATTAAAAATGATAGAGGAGCGCAAAACAGCACATGTTGATAGTAGCTATACCGCATCACTATTAGCACATGCTCCAGAAAAACCAATCCGCAAGCTTGCCGAAGAAGTAACAGAGCTATTAATAGATGTTATGAAAGGGGACATTAACGGCGCAACAAAAGAAGCTGCTGATGTGTTGTACCATTACCTGATTGTACTTTCAGCAGCAGATATTTCGTTCTCGGACGTGTTATCTGAATTAGAGAGGCGTGAAGGTGTTTCAGGTCATGCTGAAAAACAAAACCGACCTAAAACTTCAAAATAAAATCATGAATGGAGGCCAGAAATGACACACCCTTTATATGATACCAATAATATTTTTGCTAAAATTCTTCGCTCAGAAATCCCATGCAAAATGCTGGATGAATGTGATTACACGTTAACGTTCCATGATATAAATCCACAAGCCCCCATCCATGTATTAATTATTTCCAAGGGGGCATATATAGATATGGATGATTTTGCCCAAAATGCGTCATCAGAAGAACAAGCTGCTTTTTTGGTGGCGATAGGGAATGCAGCCAAGCTAACGGGGGCATCTGAAAATGGCTATCGTCTAATAACAAATATCGGCGGCTTTGGTCATCAAGAAGTACCGCATCTTCATGCGCACATACTTGGCGGAGAGCCGATTGGCCCGATGCGCGCTCGCTAATTATGCATATGTATTCATAAGCCTATACCAAGCTTAATCATTTCTTTGCACTTACAGGTTAATTTGGAAATTCATTATGACAGTTTGTAAGGCAAATAATCATAAATTCCAGAGTAAAAAAAGGTCTTTTTTAGTGGGCTTTTTGCAAATTACGTGCTTGTTAGGTGCATATATCTACCGGTCTTCCAAGCATAACTATTGTTGGATTAGCTTCAAAATCAGTTGCAGAATTTAAAGAGAGAGTAAGAGCAGCCCTGTCAAATATGGGTCTAGCCCTGCCATTAAAGAGAATATCAGTTAATTTATCTCCGGCAGGAATGATTAACGAAGGCGCTCATTTTGATTTGCCAATTGCACTTGCAATTATTATAGCAATGGGCGCTTTGCTTCAGGAATATTTGGACGAAACCATTATTCTAGGTGAGCTGCCCCTTCGCCACACGCTTTATGCAATCATCTTCGTGGAATTTTGCCGCTCAATTACCCGGTGGCTAAGCTAAGGGAACCTGAAAAACAAAATTCTGATATGGCTAGATATAAAAGGTCAGGAAACAGCAAAGCGCGCTTTGAAAATAGCCGCTGTTGGCGGTCATAATTTGCTAATGATAGGCCTACCTGGGGCTGGAAAATCAATGCTCGCAGAAAGAATGAAATCCATATTACCAGAATTATCCGCAGCCGAAGCTTTAACAATTACAATGATTCATCAGATACCCTGATTCTTTTCAGTTGAGTGCAGCGATGAACCCATTCAGATGCGGGTTTCTTTCTGTTCGAAATAGGGCATGTTCTAGAGCACCAGACTGCGCGGTGCAATATCAGAATAGAATATCTGGACCAACGTTAGATAGATTCGATATGATAATTTTTCTTGGTAGTTTATCATCAAGTGAATTCTTATCACTTGAAACAGTCGAGACCAGTGCCCTTATCTGCACAAGATCAAAAAACGCCCATGCGCAGCAAAGTTTCAAACACAGAAAATAGGCACAACTAAACGCAACATTATCAGCTGATTTTGATTTTGAATTAACAGATGAAGCGAACGAATTATTGCATAAATCTATTGATAAATTGCGCTTACGGCGCGTGGTTTTCACAAGATATTAAGAGCTGCAACTTCGATACAGAATTTGGAAAATAAGGATGTGTTATACCCACATCATTTGGCAGAGGCGCTTAGTTACCAAATTCGATCCATTAAGTCATAAAACAAGAAGTAAAACCGAGCGGAGCTTTCCTAGTTTGCACTTAGTTTTGCAGCGTTCCTTTCAATTATTTCCCACGTCAACTCGGCAATATTAACATTTGAGAATCGTTCAATTTCTCGTATTCCGGTTGGTGACGTAACATTAATTTCTGTTAAATAATCACCAATAACATCAATTCCTACAAATGATAGCCCGCGCGCTTTAAGCGTTGGTCCAATCTTCTCACAAATATAGTGATCTCTGTCTGTAAGCTCACACGGCTCTGCCCTACCCCCAACATGCATATTGGAGCGTGCTTCGTTTTCTGCAGGAATTCGATTAATAGCACCAACAGCCCTACCATCAACAATCATAATGCGCTTATCACCATTTTGCACAGCTGGCAGGTACGCTTGAATCATTAAAGGCTCTCTACTGATGCCAGAAAACATCTCCAGCAAAGAATTTAGATTTTGGTCATTAGGTTGAAGCCTGAATACACCAGCACCGCCATTTCCATAAAGTGGCTTGATAATAATATCCTTATACTTCGCTCGAAAGGAAATTATTTTGTTAAGATCGCTGCTGATTAATGTAGGAGGCATTAAATCAAGAAAATTAGTAACGAGAAGTTTTTCTGGCGCGTTTCGAACTTCTCTTGGGTTGTTAATTACTTGCGTTGTTTTTGGAAGCTGTTCTAGTAGATGAGTAGCTGTAATATAAGCCATATCAAAGGGGGGATCCTGACGCATCAATATGACGTCAAACATTTCTAATGGGGTGGTTTTTGAAGGGCCAATAGTTACGTGATTGCCAACCACATCCCTTAATGATACCGCCTGTACTTTTGCGCTAACTACACCCTCTTCCCAGCTTAAATCCTCTGGCCGATAAACGTGAACAAGATGTTCTCGCCTCTGTGCTTCCAAGGCAAGTCTGAAGCTTGTATCCCCATTAATATCAACCTCATCAATGGGATCCATTTGGATGGCAATATGAAGGTTTGTCATGTATTAATCGCGCGGATCATCTTGAAGAATAACATAATTTTCTACTCTTTTGACGTAGGATAAATTACGGGCATGCTCTATCACCGTGTCACGCTCAGCTTCATCTTTTGCAATTCCAGTAAGATAGACAATCCCACTAACAACTTCGATAGAATAGTTAAGTGAGTTTATGTTCAAATCGGAAATTAATAACCGGCGAAGATTAGCAGCTGCAGCTGCATCCTTGGCCCTATCTTTCAGAGATATTTTTTCAGCTATTTCAATCTCATTTATAACAGAACGCACCCCGCGAACTTCCCAAGCTAATTTACTTGCTTTTACTTTTAGTTCTTGATTTTCGATCCTACCCACCAGAAGAACATTACCATCATTTACCTGAATTGATATTCCCTCAACCAAATCAATATCAGTCTGAACAAATTTATCTCTGATTTTAAGAGAGATGGCGGTATCATTTATAGAAGTAGCAAACCCTTTTTCTGAACTTGAAGCTCCGATAGCAGCAGCACCCCCTGCTAAAATAGCACCAGCACATCCAGACAGCTGAACCGCAACTATGGTAAGTATGATTGCTGAGAAAATTCTGTTAAACATCTACGTATTTCCTTTTGATACGAATTATTCATAATCAGATATGCAATATCTTATATCAGAATGCAGATTCGGATTCCATGACATCTTTTTTAATATTGAAGTAAAACCAGCCATTCCATAATACAATGTCACTTTCTATCGAAATCATAGGCCCATTATAGCGGTTGCTTTCGCTATACTTGCAGAAGAAATAGATAATGGCGCGCCTTAAGCGTTGTTGTTGCGAGAATGAGGGCAAAACGGTCTCCAACCCAGTTAGCTATTCTTTATAAGATTTTCGGCGTCTATATTTCACCTCGACGAATTTTAGCCCTTTGTATTTGCGCATTTTTATATCAATTTCACCAAAGGGGGTTCGGGCTCTTTTTTGATAATTCGACAGCCTATTAATCGATATAGAAAAATAGTTAGTATTTCTGCACGCCTACCATTCTGTTCCGAGAGCTGCCGTGCTGTATTCATCTGTTTATGTTTATCAATTTTGTGTTTTCGAATTCATAATGGTTAACGCAAGTCCATAGACTTGCTTTTTTTGAATTCCAGTTAAAATTGAAACCTCGTTAACAGCATCTCGCAAGCTTAATCTTTGCAGCGCCTCTTTTAATAACACATCGATTTGAATAGAATCTCTCTGTAAAGCCTCACCAAGCTCACCAGCAATAACAAGAACAATTTCTCCTTTGGGTGGTCCTGATTTTTCATAATGAGATATAAGCTCTTCTAAAGGTGCGCTTCTAACTTCCTCATAAAGCTTTGTAAGCTCCCTTGCTACTACAGCACGCCTATTTCCATAAATAGACAGCATTGTTTTCAAGTGTGTAAGTAGCTTGGACGCTGTGCTGAACCAAATTTGCGTTAATTGAGAAGTTGATGTTTGTAGGATAGCTTTTCTGCTGGCAGTTAATGTTGCGGGCACAAATCCGTTGAATGTAAATTTGTCTGTCGGTAACCCAGATACTGTTAGTGCCATAATAGGAGCGGTAGGCCCTGGCATAGCTGTTACACGTATATTCTTCTCATGGCACGCCTCAACAAGTTTAAATCCAGGGTCTGAGATTAAAGGAGTGCCAGCATCACTTACCAATGCAACAACCTTTCCTTGTTGCAGTTCAGACAAAAGAAAAGGTCTTATCGATGCCCCATTATGGTCATGATAAGCAACAAACTTTCCAGGCACTTCTATATCCAACAGCCGCAATAACTTCTTCGTAGTTCGGGTATCTTCGCAGGCTATAATATTGGCATCTCGAAGAGCGTTGGCTGCTCTAACAGACATATCTTCGACATTACCAATAGGGGTTGCTATTATCACTAACATTAATTTTTTCCCTAAAGGATGTTTTTGAAGTATATTTTAAACAACCGAACAGTATATTACATAACCTGTTGGTTCATTTTAGCGTAGATGGCTTTTTAAACTAAATAAAATACTAGGTAATGAGTTATAATTGAAATTTCGGAACGAATTTATGATGTTCACTACATACACTAAAACAAATAGTATTTATTTCAATCTGTTTGTGGGCCTTACTAATTTTTGTAACGTTACAAATATGCGTAATATTTCGTTCTTTATAATTTTATTGTTTGTTCTAATAGGGTGTCAGGAACAAGGAACAGGCCCGGTAGTAAAAACTATTTATATTGAGGACTCTGACACGCTTCCCCCTAGCGCAACCATCGATCCAAAAACAGAAATCAACAAAAAAAATCAAAGTGAGGAGGCTTCAACTGCCCCTGTTACGCAGATCGATAATGAGATCGACAATGCGATTGATAATGTGATAGAGCGCATTGAACAGGAACCAGCTGATGAAGATGTCTTACCAGACACTAAGGCAATGCCAGAGGCTCAACTTGTGTTAGCGCTAACAGCCCCAACACTAGAAGATAAGTTCGGCGTAGTTCCGCCTGTGGATAATACTCTAAAAACACAATCTCCATACGAGAATAATGACCAACAAGCTAAGTTGAAAAAGGCTGCATTAGAAGCAGCGTTTGAGATGCTGGCTCGAAGAGCAAAGCCAATTCAAATAGACCCTCAAACCCGAATTGAGGACATGGACGAAGCAGACAAAGCTGCAAAAAAATCTAAGTTTAAAATAGGGTTGTTAGTTCCGTTAACTGGTTCTTTTTCCTATCTTGGAAATACGATTTCAGGGGGCTCAGAACTAGCCTTTTTCAAAATGCGAAATCCAAATATCGAATTGTTGTATTTTGATACAGCTGGCGGCGAACAGGCTGTTAATGCAGCTAACGAGGCTATTTCTAATAATGTTGATGTAGTAATTGGCCCGCTATTTTCTGATTCAGTGTCTGCTGTTAAACCACTATTAAAGGCGTCCAATATTCCGGTTCTGTCATTTTCCAACAATATAGATGTTGCAGAGCCAGGTGTTTGGGTGTTGGGCTACTTGCCAGAGCATCAGATCTCTCAACTAGTCGATTTTGCAGTAGCAAGAGGAAAACAGAACTTTGGTATTTTGAGCTCCAACTCTCAACTTGGAAAAAAAATAACCAAAGCTGCTATAAACCAATTGGCTGATTATGGGTTATCAGCAAGAACCGTCTTTGAGCTGGATAATATTTCTCAGATGGAACAAGAAGAATTGCTAAGTCAGATTAAAACATTCGCCAAATATGTAGATACAAGCAAAGACCCTCTTACGCTTCCGCCGCCAGCATATGATACCGTAATCATTGCAGGCGATACAGATTTCATCCTACAGGTTGCACCCATTCTTTCTTATTATGATCTTGGTCCTGATAGAGCTTTATTTATGGGAATTGATAAATGGAATCAGCCGAAAATGTTAAATGAACCTTCCTTGCAAAATGCTATTTTAACATTGCCCAAAAGGCCAGCTGAAGAAAAGTTTAATAATGTTTGGCAATCTGAATTTACGTTTGAATCAAACGATCTTGCAAAGATATCATTTGATGCAAGTGCCCTGGTGATAGCAACGGCTGTCGCTAATGCGCCTATTCCATTGGCAGATGATCTTGCAACTCAACCTGGATTTATTGGATTTAGCGGACAATTTAAATTGTCAAAATCTGGACTAACAGAACGCGTGTTTGAAATAATGGAAATATCAAATAATCTTCTTGCTCAACCCTCAATTCAATAATTTTGATATGATAGAATTGAGATGCAACCGGCCTTTGGGTGTAACTTTAATATTATTTTTATGTAGAGCAATTAAGTTATCTTCTTTGAATTGTTGTAGCCAGTTTTCGTTAATAAGACTCTCTTTTTTAAAAAGCCAATCTGGCAGATTTATACCAGATGACAGTCTGAGGCCCATTAAAATAATTTCTCTAGCAAATTCCACTTCATCATCTTCATTATGAATATCGATACCATGTTGCTTATCTTGAATAGCGCTCAGCCACCCCTCTGGGCTTCTTCTTGTTTGACTATGCCATCGCCGATTATCTGGAAGTGTAAATCTGCCATGAGCGCCAGGACCTATTCCAAGCCAGTCCTGGGAGTTCCAATATATTAAATTATGCCGACAGTAAGCATCTGGTTTTGCGTAGTTTGAAACTTCATATAATTCAAACCCGTTTCTGGAGAGCATATTTGTGGTTAATTCATATAAATCAGCCATAATCTCATCATCGCATGTTAGGATTTCTCCTTTGTTACTGCGAGTATAAAACTGAGTTCTAGGTTCAATTGTCAGCTGATAAGCAGAAATATGAGATAAGCCTAATTGTATAATTTGTTCAAGCTCATCCATCCATCCAGAAGCTGTTTGTTCAGGCATCCCGTAGATAAAGTCAGCAGAAATATGGTTAAACAATCCCATAGCTGAATGTAATGCATTGTAAATATCTTGATTACTATGCGCCCTTCCAAGGAAGTGGAGTGTTTTTGGATTCAAAGATTGGGCGCCAACAGAAATCCGGTTGATACCAGCAGATTTAAAAGAAGCTAATTTTTGAGTCTCGGTTGAAGACGGGTTTGCCTCTGCTGTTATTTCAACTTTTGAAGCAAGGGGAAATAATGTGTCAATCGTCTCTAATATTTCTTCAATAATAGATACAGGCATTAAAGTAGGGGTTCCACCGCCAAAAAAAACCGAATCTACCTGCCCAGGATTTTTTGCCTTTTCTTGATATAATTTGGCCATCCAGTGAAGCTCAGATATATAGGCCTGCTTCCATTTAGTTACATCTATATCTTTATTGACATGTGAATTAAAATCACAATAGGGGCATTTCGACACGCAAAATGGCCAATGGACATAGATCCCAAATCTATTTGAGGGTGAGGCTATTTCTGAAAGCATGTGCTTAGCAATTTCTGAAATGCAATGGAGCGATGGCTCATAGCATGCTTTTTAGCAGGATCCATTTCGCCAAAGCTTTGTGTATACCCATTAGGTACAAACATAGGATCATACCCAAATCCCCTATCCCCTTTTGCTGGCCAGATAAGCTTGCCCGCTAAAACGCCTTCAAAAGTTTCACACGCACCATCAGGCCAGCACAAACTAAGGGCACAGTGAAAATGGGCGGTTTTATCATATTGACCACTCATCAACAGAGCATCTGCAACTCGCTTCATCGCACTTTCAAAATCCTTGTTTTCGCCTGCCCATCTTGCGGAATAAATACCAGGCGCCCCGCCAAGAGCAGATACAGAAAGACCGCTATCATCAGCAAGTGCAGGCAACCCAGATACGCTTGCCGCAGCCTTTGCTTTAAGTTCAGCATTTTCAATAAAGGTTTTACCGGTTTCTTCTGGCTCTGGTAATCCTGCGTCACCTGCAGAGATTACAGACACTCCCAGCGGTTCAAGCAGGTCATCTATCTCGCTAACTTTGCCAGCATTATGGCTTGCAATCACAATTTTTGAATCAGTAAACTGCCGCGCCATTTTTTTATGGCCTCTCCTGACGTGTTGCGTTTAACTGCTTATCAAATAGAATAGCACATCCTTGCTGCGCCAGCTGCCACATGTCGTCAAAACGGGATTTATCGAAAGGGGTATCTTCAGCTGCCGCCTGAAATTCGACGACTTGATTACTTGTTGTCATGACAAAATTAGCATCTGCTTGTGCAGTGCTATCTTCTGCATAATCCAGATCTAACACAGCTTGATTATTATGAATGCCACAAGAAATAGCAGCTACCTGTTCGATAAGAGGCGATACCGTTATTTTTCCATGAAGCAAGAGAGTTTCAATAGCAATTGCTAATGCAACCCAGCCGCCGGTAATGGCAGCGGTTCTAGTACCGCCATCTGCTTGTAAAACATCGCAGTCAATGACGACTTGTCGTTCCCCTAACTTGGATAAGTCTGTTACTGCGCGAAGGGAGCGCCCAATAAGGCGCTGAATTTCCATAGTTCTGCCAGACTGTTTTCCTTTATGTGCTTCTCTATCCATTCTGCTATGGGTGGAGCGTGGAAGCATTCCATATTCTGCAGTAACCCAGCCGCGCATTTGCCCTCTAAGGAATGGGGGTACTCTATCATCTATACTAGCAGTGCATAAAACATGAGTATCACCAAATTCAACCAGACAGGAGCCTTCTGCATGTTTTGCAAAATGTGGCGTTAATTGAATAGCACGTAATTCGTTTAAGGCACGTCCAGAAGGTCTGGTAACAAGTTCTAGAGACTGGTTCATATTAACTCTTATATTTTATTTTATCGGTTTTTTAAAATAGGGGTGATATGCTAATCAGGCAAGCTAAACTAGCTAAATTAAGATAATGCCCTATTTTAACCACCTGTTTTAATCATGGGTTCGCTATATCATTAGATTTGCTATATTGGGAATGGACGATGAATAAATCAAATCACCTTGCTTTTCTGAATAATCGTTCTCATGCGATTTTTAATCAGATTGTAACGAGTTATCTTGAAACTGGAACGGCGGTTGGCTCTGCTAAGATCTCACAAACTAGGGGTGGTGATTTCTCATCTGCTACTATTCGCTCTATTATGGCTCAACTTGAAAATGCGGGCCTGTTATATCAACCCCATATATCAGCGGGTCGTATTCCAACACATGCAGGCTTGCGGCTTTTTGTAGATGGCCTTATGGAAATGAGAGGAGAGCTTACAAAAGAAGAACAGCTTTCCATTGATGATGCCTCTCAATCAAAAGGCTTAAGCGTATCTCAGGTTTTAGATAATGCAACACATGCATTATCTGGCTTGTCAAAATGCGCCTCTCTTGTTGTTTCCCCAACAGAAGAGTTAACGATAAATCACATAGAATTTATAGAAATAGGCGGTCATAAATTACTTGTTATATTAGTGTTTTCAAATGGTCATGTGGAAAATAGACTTATCTCTAAACCAGAATTAGTGCCCTCATCTGCGCTTCAAGAAGCTTCCAATTATATGAATCATTATTATCGTGGAAAATCTATCTTAGAAATAAATGCTGAAATACTTCAAGATTTAGACCATAACTCTAATGAGATTGATGCTTTGAGCTCGCAACTAGTGGCCCGTGGTATTGCTGCATGGTCTGATGGCGAAGGAGGCAATGATGCGTCTCTTATATTACATGGTCAGTCCAATTTGCTGGCAGATGTGAAAACTAAAAGTGATATAGATCAGCTTCGAAACCTCTTTGATGTGATTGAACTTAGAAAACAAATTCAGGAGCTTGTTGAAGAAGTAAGCTCGGCTGAGAGATTACAAATTTATATCGGATCTGAACATCCCTTATTTGAGCAGACAGGCTGTTCTATGGTCTTGTCCCCATATAGGGATATCAAACATAATATTATAGGCGCGATAGGGGTTATTGGGCCAAGACATATGAATTATGCTAAAATCATACCGATGGTTGATTATACATCTGAGGCGATATCTCGTTTTCTAAAATAGGAAAGATTATAATACTGAGGTGTTAAGAATTTTAATTTAATAAAAAACGCCCTTTCCCCTTGGCAAATAGCATTATAATTCCCAAATACCAACTAGTTGTTAGGATGAAAAAATTCGGGATTGATATGCCAGATAAAAAAACACCATCACCAGAAGATATTGCAGACGATCAAAACCTCTCTCCTGATAAGGAAGAACAGTCAGTTGATCCTTCCTATTCTTCTGCAGAAAACAGCTCTGAAGCAGTTGCAGAAGAGCAGTTGGCTGATGAAGATATGGAGGAAGCAGCAGAATCTTCTAGTTCTGCAGATGAGATGAAGGATCAGCTTTTACGAGCGCTTGCGGATGTTGAGAATATGAGACGCCGCAGTGAGCGAGATGTTGCACAAGCCAATAAGTATGGGCACCTATCATTTGCCCGCGACTTGCTTTCTTGTTTTGATAATTTATCACAGGCGGTTTCTCTGGCACCAGAAGATAAAAGCGATTTTGATGAGAATTTAAAAAATATACTGGTTGGGGTAGAGATGATTTCAACTGAGATCGACACTATCTTGCAGCGTCACCACATCACCAAGATTAATCCGATCGGTGAAAAATTTAATTATAATCATCATCAGGCAATGTTCGAAGTGCCTAATAGTGAGGTAGAGGCTGGAACAGTGGTTCAGGTTGCACAACCAGGATATTTACTCCACGACAGACTTATTCGCCCAGCGATGGTTGGCGTTTCGAAAAAAGTTAGCTCGACAGAGACAGATGATAATAGTTCTGTCGATAAACAGGCATAAAGTTAAATTTTAGGCTGTCTTTCAACTTGAAGGACTTGCATGCTGGCAAACAGCACTTATATGTGGTTTAGATGTGGATTGTTAATAAATAAATTATCCCTTGCCACAAGAATCGATAGTTTTAAAGGAATAAAAAAAATGGGTCGCGTAATTGGAATTGATTTAGGAACGACAAACTCCTGCGTTGCTGTTATGGATGGCAAGGCACCTAAAGTTATTGAAAACGCTGAAGGAAGCAGAACCACGCCATCGATGGTCGCTTTTCTCGAGGATGAGGAGCGGGTAGTTGGTCAAGCTGCAAAAAGACAGGCTGTAACCAATCCTGAGAAAACAATCTTTGCTGTTAAACGGCTGATAGGTCGCCGGTCTGATGATGCAACAACGAAAAGTTTTGCAGACTTGGTTCCATTTAAAATAAAGCCAGCCAAGAACGGAGATGCATGGATTGATATTGATACTAAGGAATTCTCTCCTTCTGAAATCTCTAGTTTTATTCTTCGCAAGCTTAAAGAAGATGCTGAAAGTTACCTTGGCGAGACAGTAGACCAAGCGGTTATTACCGTGCCTGCTTACTTCAATGATGCGCAAAGACAAGCAACAAAAGATGCTGGAAAAATTGCGGGACTTGAGGTTCTAAGAATTATTAACGAGCCTACAGCTGCTGCACTTGCTTATGGTCTAGATCAGCAAGAATCGGGAATTGTTGCTGTATTTGATTTAGGGGGCGGTACGTTTGATGTGTCCATTTTGGAGATAGGTGACGGCGTCTTTGAGGTTAAGTCAACAAATGGTGACACCTTTCTTGGCGGCGAAGATTTCGACCAAGCCATCATTGATTTTCTGGCTGATGAGTTCAAAAAAGAGACAGGCATTAATCTACGAGACGATAGAATGGCATTGCAGCGTTTAAAAGAAGCTGCAGAAAAAGCAAAAATAGAATTATCAAGCGCAGTTCAAACAGATGTCAATCTGCCATTTATAACAGCTGACCAGTCAGGCCCGAAGCACTTAAACGTTAAGATGACTCGTGCCAAGCTTGAAGGCCTTGTTTCTAGCTTGGTTGAGAGGAGTCTTGAGCCGTGCCGAAAAGCACTAAAGGATGCCGGTCTTGCGGCTTCAGAAATCGACGAAGTGATTTTGGTTGGTGGTATGACAAGAATGCCTAAGATTGTTGAAACTGTGGAGAAGTTCTTTGGTAAGGAGCCCCATCGCGGTGTTAACCCAGATGAAGTTGTGGCATGTGGCGCTGCTATTCAGGCGGGCGTTTTAACAGGTGACGTTAAAGATGTACTTCTATTAGACGTCACCCCTCTTTCTCTTGGAATTGAAACATTAGGCGGTGTGTTTACTAGACTAATTGATAGAAACACAACAATTCCAACCAAGAAAAGTCAAGTATTTTCTACCGCAGATGACAACCAGTCAGCTGTAACAATTTCGGTCTGTCAAGGTGAGCGCGAAATGGCGAGTGATAATAAGCCTCTTGGTCAGTTTAACCTTGAAGGTATACCAGCCGCGCCAAGAGGGGTGCCTCAAATTGAGGTTACATTCGATATTGACGCTAATGGTATCGTTAAAGTCAGTGCTAAAGATAAAGCCACTGGAAAAGAGCAAGCTATTTCGATCAAAGCATCTGGTGGATTAGAAGAAGATGAAATCGATAAAATGGTTAAAGATGCTGAAATATATGCTGAAGATGACAAAAAGCGAAGAGAGACCGTGGAAACACGCAATCAGGCAGAAGCATTAACCCATACAGCAGAAAAGACACTTTCTGACCTTGGTGATAACGCAGATGAAGGATTGCGATCTGAAGTACAAACTGCAATAGCAGATGTTACGGATGCCTTAAAGGGTGAAGATGACACGCTGATTAAGGAAAAAACAGAGGCTCTTTCAACCGTAATGATGAAACTTGGAGAAGCAGCATATAGTGCTGAGGGCGGTGCAGAGCCCGCCTCAGACCAAGCTGCAGGTGAGACATCTGACGAAGTAGTTGATGCTGAGTTTGAAGAAATTGACGATGAAGATGATAATATAAAGAAAGCTAATTAGCTTTCATTAGCTGAAGGCCATGCGCATTCTATCTTGTGTCTAGATATTATGCACATGGCTGTTTTATTTTCAGACTTTTCATAAATGAAGTAAGTCTTACTAAAGTTGGTTAACCGATATGGCAAAGCGAGATATTTACGAAGTTCTAGGCATCAGCCGTGATTCAGATGAAAAAGATATAAAATCTGCGTATCGCAAATTGGCGATGCAAAACCATCCGGACAGAAATCCAAATGATGACGTGGCAGCAGAGCGCTTTCGTGAGGCCTCCGAAGCATATGAAATTTTAAAAGATCCCCAAAAAAGAGCGGCTTATGACAGATTAGGTCATGCGGCATTCGACCAGTCTGGCGGCGGTTTTGGGGGCGGCTTCTCCTCAGGGGGCGGCTTTGGCGGGGGCGGCTTCTCTGATATTTTTGATCAGATGTTCAGCGAATTTTCGGGTGGCTCAAATGAGGGAAGGCAGGGCCGAAAAGGGGCCGACCTTAGATATGATCTATCTGTCTCGTTGGAAGATGCCTTCGCAGGTTGTAACCAGGATATACAAATTACCTTATCTGCTACTTGTGATGATTGTACCGGAACAGGGGCTGCTAAGGGAAGCAAGCCAGTAACCTGTACGCAGTGTGGCGGTCATGGAAAGGTGCGTGCGCAGCAAGGGTTTTTCACGATTGAGAGGACTTGTAGTGCGTGTCAGGGTGCAGGACAGACTATATCAAACCCATGTAAATCTTGCCGTGGACAAGGCAGAGTGCAGAAAATTGAGACATTATCTGTAACAGTGCCTGCAGGTGTGGATACAGGAACAAGGATTCGTCTGTCAGGAAAAGGAGAGGCTGGATTAAGAGGGGCGCCATCAGGAGATTTATATATTTTCATTTCGGTTGACGAGCACCCAATTTTTCAACGTGATGCTGATACCCTATACGTAAAAGTTCCTCTTCCAATGGTTACAGCGGCTCTTGGAGGCTCGATAGAGGTGCCGGCATTAAGCGGAAAACTAACCAAGCTTAAAATAGAAGCTGGCACTCAGTCAGGCCGAAAGTTCAGAATGCGTGGAAAAGGCATGCCTGGTCTTCGTGATAATAGAACGGGGGACCAGATTGTTGAAATTCATGTGGAGACTCCAACGAAACTTACCCATGAACAAAAACAAATACTAAAAAGTTTTGATGAAAAAGGCGATGTTTCTCCAGAGACAGATAGCTTTATGAAACGGGTAAAGCGCATATTTGGAAATAGCTAGCCCCCTAGCCATTACGCTGTTTACCTGATATCACTTTAAAAAAAAACAACGGATAGGAAAAAGATGTCTGCTCCAATAAAAGTTGCGCTTGCTGGTTTTGGGGGGCGCATGGGACAAATGATTGCTGGTCTTGTTCAAACTGAAAACCAGTTTACCATAACAGCGGCAACCGAAGCACCTCATTCCAATTTAATTGGTCACGATGTTTCTGAGAGTTTGGGTATCCATAAGACAGGTGTAGAAATATCCTCCTCTGCTGATATGTTAGGCAAAAATAGTGATGTTATTATTGATTTCACATGCCCCGAAGCCACGATGGAACATTTAAGAATTGCCGTTGAGACAAACACATCAATGGTAATTGGTACAACGGGCTTAAACCAAGCGCAGGAAAAACAAATAGAAGATGCAGGCAGACACATACCTATTATTTATTGTGCAAATACGTCAATAGGGGTGACACTTCTACTACAGCAGGTAAAAAAAATTGCATCCATGTTAGATGAAAGCTGGGATATCGAAATTCTTGAGACGCATCATAATCAAAAAGTTGATGCACCATCTGGAACTGCACTGGCATTGGGTGCGGCAGCAGCTGAAGGCCGATCTGTGTTACTAGGGGATGTTCGTGACAGCGGACGTGATGGATTGACGGGTGCACGAAAAAAAGGTGATATCGGGTTTTCGGTTATTCGAGGTGGCGATGTTGCTGGGGAGCATTCAGTTATATTCTTTGGCAAGGATGAACGCATTGAGCTAACCCATAAGGCAAATGACAGGGTTATTTTTGCCAGAGGGGCATTAAAAGCGGCTCAATTTATTGTCGGTAAATTAGGTCAGCAAGGGCTAAACGGCTATTTTACAATGGATGATGTGTTAGGCTAGGCCGCACCGCGCATACGCTCAAAACTTTTATTTAAGGCATCTGCAAGAGAAGATTTTTCTCTTGGGGGCAGGAACGAGCCAATTTCCAGCCGTTCTGAGTGATATTTAAGAATGAGCTTATCTGACCTTCCCTCTCCTTTTATACAGCTGGCTTTTATCCAAGGTGATGGGATATTAAAATGGCGTTTATCCCCGCGCCAGCCTACTTTTTCAACAACGGTTGCCTCTGGCGTTATGGAAATTTGCTCAAAATTTCTGCCTGCATTATAATTCATTCGAAAGACAAGCCAAATCAACCCTATTTCGATACCTAAAAACCAAATAACAGGCCAAGCACCCAGAGAATAAAATAATAATGATAGGATAAATATTAACCCAATAAAACCCATCATAAGATATAAATATCCACGACTGCCAAGGGAGCGATATGGCCATAATGCAATTGTTATAATCTCTTGTTTGCTATCTTGCTTTTCATGATGCCAGTATGTTTTTTCAGGATTATGAACCATATTTTTTGCTTTCTTATTATGGGCTCTATATATCTACCATAAAATCAGGAACTCGAAAAAATGGTATCTAAAGCTTTATCAAAAACAAGCAAAATTCCTTTGGCGGATATAGAACATCTATTTCAAATATTATCAAAGGCAAACCCAAACCCAAAAACAGAACTAGAATTTAATAGTCCTTATACGCTTCTTGTTGCCGTTGTGTTATCTGCTCAGGCAACAGATGTAAGTGTGAATAAAGCAACAAAAACGCTTTTTCAAACCGCATCTACGCCAGAAGCAATGGTGACATTAGGCATTCCAAAGATTAAACAACATATCAAAACAATTGGGTTATATAATACGAAGGCTGAAAATGTTTATAAACTGTCTCAGATACTGATTGATACACATAATAGTGGCGTTCCAGAAGATAGAAAACAACTTGAGGCATTGCCAGGTGTGGGCCGTAAAACAGCTAATGTTGTCATGAATGAGGCGTTTGGCGTTCCAACAATTGCTGTTGATACACATATCTTCAGAGTTGGAAATCGAACAGGGCTTGCCCCTGGAAAAACCCCAGATGTCGTGGAAAAAGAATTGCTTCGACGTGTTCCAGAAAAATGGAAAAAAGGCGCTCATCATTGGCTAATCTTGCATGGTCGCTATATTTGTAAGGCTAGAAAACCAGAATGTAGTGCCTGTTCAATTTCGCATTTATGCCGCTTTAAAGATAAAATTCTTAGTTAAGAAGATATAAGCCTATTTAAGAATTTAATGCCTGAGTAAGCTCTGATTCGCAAGCTTGCTTATTGGTTATATCGCCCAGCATCTTTGCTCGTATATCAATAAAGGTCACACTATAATCATATTCTTTTTGTCTTAGATAAAAATCGATTATGCATTCGCCAACATCATATTGCCATAATTTCATCTGCCCATTTTTGAGCATAAAATCTGGCACCCCCATGATAGATTTAAGTGTGCTACTGTCAGTATTTAGAAATGCCCCAATTCTTATACGCTCTAATGGCGGGGGTGCGTGAATGGAAGGGGGCATTGTGATTAAAGAGGCTATTTCGTCGCTAGTTAGCGGTTCTGGTAATGAAGGGGCTTGGCCTCGTTGTTTTAATTCAGGCTCAGCTATCTTTTCTTGTGATATCTTTTCAGGCGATAGAGCTTGTTTTATTACAGACTCTGGTTCAATAGTTTCTGATTCAAGGGTCTCTGATATTGGCTCACCTTGCTTATCTTCTGACAGACCGGTTTGTTCGGTCTGAATATCTGGTTGCACATCATTAATTGGGGCTACCTCCTCTTGCGCAACAGAGGGCATGTTAGCAGTAGTAAATACAGGCTTCTCATTGCTCACAGGCAACCCCTCGCAGGCCGCAAGTAAGATAGGGACTGCAAAAATAGGTATATATGTAAGGCGGGGTTTAAGAAAGGCTAACAACCACTTCAAATACATGGGCAGTTAAAGTGTTTCATATACGGCCATTGCAGCGGCATTCACAATATCATTTACCTGTGCGCCCATTTGAACAATCTGGAATGGGTGCTGTGCTCCCATGAGCATTGGTCCAATAACAGACCCCCCCCCAAGCTGTTGCATAAGCTTAAATGAAATATTCGCAGAATGCAGGCCAGGCATTATTAAAATATTGGCAGGCCCTGTTAATCTGCAAAAAGGATATCTTTGTTTTTGCAGGTCATAATTAAGGGCAACCTCTGTACTCATCTCACCATCATATTCAAAATCAACGTCCATTGAATCAAGTTTTTTAATAGCTTGAACAATGTGGTCAGTTGAAGGACCCGAAGGATTTCCAAAATTAGAGAACGATAATAATGCAACACGCGGCGTGTGGCCCATTAATTTAGCTTGCTTTGATACTGAAATTGCTATTTGTGCAAGCTGGTCAGCTGTAGGGCGCTCATATATTGAGGTGTCACCAAGAAAAACAGTGCGGCCTTTTGAAATAAGCATCGAACATGAAACAAAGATTTCTTCGTCTTTTGAATCTATGACACGTCTAACATGCTCAAAGCTAACTTTGAATGATCGAGTAACGCCCGTTACCAAGGCATCAGCTTCTTCGTTAACAACCATGCATGCGCCAAAAATATTCCTATCTAGATTGACCATTCGCTGACAATCTCTGTAGAGATATCCATCTCGCTGAAGCTTTGTATAAAGCGATTCTGTATAAACATCATTTTGGTCTGATATTTTTGCATTTGTGATTGGTAAATCATCAGCACCATCAAGTCCAAGTTGCTCAATGGCCTTTTTTATTCTGTGCTCTCGGCCAACAAGGATTGGTTGCCCATAGCCATTATTTCTAAAAGCAAGTGCGGCTCTTATCACCACTTCTTCTTCACCTTCTGCAAATACAACTTTGGCATTTTTGGCAGAAATTCGTTTGTAAATTTCTTGTAAAAAGGACGCTGTTGGGTCAAGGCGTGCCGATAATTCATTTTTATAGGCTTGCATATCCTTGATAGGTTTCCGGGCAACACCTGTATCCATGGCTGCTTGTGCCACTGCACTTGAAATGGCAGATATAAGACGGGGGTCAAACGGAGCAGGAATTATATAATCTCTGCCAAATTTAAGAGGTTGCCCTGAATAAGCATTATTCACTTCATCTGGTACATCTTCTCTGGCTAGCATTGCGATTGCATTCGCTGCAGCGATTTTCATCTCTTCATTAATTGCGGATGCACGAACATCCAATGCCCCTCTGAATATATAAGGAAAACCAAGCACATTATTAACCTGGTTTGGATAGTCAGAGCGACCAGTTGCAATAATGGCGTCTGATCTGGCGGCCTTTGCATCTTCAGGTAATATTTCAGGGTCTGGATTAGCCATCGCAAAAATAATGGGCTCATCCGCCATTTTTTTAACCATCTCTTTGGTTACAGCACCAGAAACAGAAAGCCCTAAAAATACATCTGCACCCTCTATTGCTTCGTCAAGGCTGCGCGTATTTGTTTTTACAGCATGCGCAGATTTCCATTGGTTCATTCCTTCTTCGCGGCCTTGATATATCACCCCAGTTCTATCAACCAAGATGATATTATTGTGAGGCACGCCGATAGCCTTAATAAGCTCAACGCACGCAATTGATGCAGAGCCTGCCCCATTACATACAACTTTGATATCTTTGAAATCACGTCCTGTTAAATGCAATGCATTCATCAAACCAGCTGCTGTAATGATGGCAGTACCATGCTGGTCATCATGGAATACAGGAATGTCCATAATTTCACGCAAGCGCTGTTCTATAATAAAACATTCAGGCGCTGCTATATCTTCAAGATTAATGCCGCCAAATGACGGGCCTAATAAGGATACAGCCTCCACAAACTTATCAGGATCTTCGGTGTCAATTTCCAAATCGACACCATCTAGATCAGCAAATTTTTTAAATAAAACTGCTTTTCCTTCCATCACAGGCTTTGAGGCAACGGCTCCAATATTGCCTAGCCCCAGAACAGCAGTACCGTTTGATATAATCGCAACAAGGTTTCCCTTTGCTGTATAATCATAGGCCGTTTCGGGGTCTTTATTTATAATGATACACGGCTCTGCTACACCTGGCGAATAAGCTAGTGATAAATCACGTTGTGTATTGAGAGGCTTAGTAGGCGTTATTTCAAGCTTTCCAGGCCTTCCAGTTGTGTGAAAGGTTATGGCATCTTCTTTTAAACTCTTGATTTTATCGATCATTATGTTCCTACTTGTGTTGATATTATATAATTGTTGGAATACACTATTTTGATGGTTTTGATCCCTGTCTTTTAACGTATTTAAAACTCAAACAATTTTTGGCTGAAATCATAACATACCATGTCACAATCACAAATAACGAGCGTGAGTTTTTCATCTAAGCCTACGCCGATGATGGCACAATTCCTTGATGTGAAAACACACTATCAGGATTTTTTGCTTTTCTATCGCATGGGTGATTTTTATGAAATGTTTTTCCACGATGCAGAAATCGCATCTGCATCACTTGGTATCGCATTAACTAAAAGAGGACAGATGGATGGCAAAGACATTCCTATGTGCGGTGTTCCTGTTCATGCGATGGATGGGTATCTGGAGAAGTTAATTCGACTTGGGCATCGTGTTGCGGTTTGCGAGCAGGCTGAAACGCCAGAAATGTTTAAGAAGCGAGGGGGAAAAGGACCCTTGCCACGTGCTGTTGTTCGAGTGGTAACAGCTGGCACTCTTAATGAAGACGGTCTGCTGGCTCCTACACAAAATAATTATCTTGCTGCGATAGGCCATGCAAATGGCGAATTTGCTATCGCGTGGGCTGATATGTCTACGGGCTGTTTTCAGGTTCAAGCTGTTAAGCTTGAATCAATTCTAACAACGATTGAGCGGCTTAATCCTGCTGAAATACTTTTTCCAGAAACCCAAGCTTCTATTGTGGATTGTCTTAAAGGTTTCTCATGTGCCTTTCCACTTCCTAATGACAGCTTTGAGAGTAGCAATTCAGAACAAAAAATTAAAAAGTTTTTTGGTGACGATGCCCATCAAACAGCGTTTTCGCGTGCTCAGTTTTCCGCAATTAGTGGCATTTTGAATTATTTAAGCCAAACGCAAATTTCTCAAAAACCATTTTTAGTGCCTCCTATTTTGATAGATAAAAACAGAATATTAGAGATAGATCCTGCAACGCGCAGATCACTAGAAATTACCAGAACTTTATCGGGTGAGAAAAAAGGGTCTCTGTTAGATACAATAGACAAGACTAAGACAGCGATTGGCGCGCGATTGCTTGCAAGTAGGATAGCATCACCATTGGCTGTGAAGCCTGAAATAGACGAGCGTCTAGAACTTGTTAGCTGGTTTCTCAGTCAGAATATTATAAAAACGGAAATAGGCGAACTTTTAAAAGGACTTCCTGATTTTGAGAGATCACTTGCCCGTCTATCGGTTGGCAGAGGCGGGCCTAGAGATTTGTTTTCGCTTGGAACCGCCATCGAAAAAGCCCAACAAATATCAAAAATTATCGAACAGGCCGTTACCGTATCAAGTCCAGAATTACTGGCAGATATTGGCAGGGTTGTAAGCAATCCATATTCTCTGTCTCTTAAAATAAAAGACGCATTGGCAGAAAATTTACCGCTGCAACCAAGAGAAGGTCAGTTTATTCGCGCTGGTTTTGATACGGCACTTGATTCCCTACGTGATTTGCGGGATGAAAGCAGACGCCATATTGCGTTGCTGCAGCAAGAATATTCTGAAGCTACAGGTATTTCGTCACTTAAAGTGAAACATAATAACGTACTTGGCTATCATATAGAGGTGCGCTCTAATCATGCTGACAAACTTATGTCAGAAGAGCAATTTATTCACAGGCAAACTACAGCCCAAGCCGTTCGTTTTACAACAACAGCGCTTGGCGAGTTGGAAAGGGAGCTGGCAACAGCCGCAGATAGAGCCCTTGCAATTGAGCTGTCATTATTCAATGGGCTGGTAGAAGAAACGCTGGAATGCCAAGCCTCTATTGCCAGTTGTGCGTCAATCGTCGCGCAAATTGATGTTGCGATAGCAACAGCGTTGCTAGCTGAACAGTATCATTATGTTCGCCCCAATATCACAAATGATACCCAGTTTATGATTGAAGCTGGCAGACACCCTGTGGTTGAAACCATGTCGGGCAAAGATACGCCCTTTATGGTGAATGATTGCACGTTAACACATGGTCAAAAAATTTGGCTTGTTACCGGGCCTAATATGGCTGGTAAATCTACCTTTCTTCGGCAAAATGCACATTTTGTGATTTTGGCGCAGGCTGGATTATTTGTTCCCGCAAAAAAAGCAGAGATAGGGATTGTTGATAAATTATTTAGCAGAGTGGGCGCATCAGACGATTTGGCAAGAGGTCAGTCCACGTTCATGGTAGAGATGGTTGAGACTGCTGTTATTTTAAATCAAGCAACCCCAAAATCACTTGTGATACTTGATGAAATAGGCCGCGGTACCTCTACCTATGACGGACTTTCTATTGCGCATGCTACATTAGAGCATTTGCATAATGTTAATAGATGTCGCGGGTTATTTGCCACTCATTATCATGAACTTACTATTCTAGAAGATACGCTTGCAGATGTTGAGAGTTATCATATGCTAATTAAAGAATGGAACCAGCAAGTTATCTTTCTTCACCAGGTTGCTAAAGGCAGGGCAGGACGATCTTACGGAATCCATGTGGCTAAGTTGGCGGGCTTGCCAGAACTTGTTATAGAGCGGGCTAAAAACATTTTATCAGAATTGGAGCGCCAAGGATGGAAAGATGGTCAATCTGGGGCTGATAACAGCGTTAATCTGCCGCTTTTTAGTCAGACGCTAATGCCAACCACAGCAACAGAAACTAATGTTCAGCACGAAGAATTACTAGCATCGCTTCAGGCTCTTCAACCAGATGATTTATCCCCAAAAGAAGCATTGAATGTGTTATATGAACTTCACAAATTATACAAAGAAGGTCACGAATAATGGCAGAAAGCCATGCAAATACTGCCAAGAAACCGCAAAAAACTATCTTGCCGGCCTCGTCTATTAGCTCATTTGAAGCGGAATATTCTGATATGAATGCTTCATGGATCTCAACGCAATTTTTAGATTCCCTAAAACAAGTCCAATCTGAAATAGAGGATGCTGAATTTAGAAAAAAATTCTTAGATCTTCTGAAGATAACGCTTAACGATGCTAAAGATAAACTGGCCGAAAATCTTTATAAAACAAAAGATGGGGCGGAATATGTTGGTGCCCATGCAGTAATCATGGACCGTATAATATCGGTTATTCATGCAACAGTTGCGGCTCGGTTTGGTACCGTTCAATCTACAAAAATTAATGGTTTGTCTATCTTGGCGGTTGGCGGGTATGGAAGAGGTGAGCTTTCACCATATAGTGATATTGATCTATTATTTTTATATCAAAAAGACCGATTATTTCAGCATCAGCAGGTAATTGAATATATTCTCTATCTTCTTTGGGATCTTGGTTTAAAAGTTGGCCATTCATCGAGAACGATTGACCAATGTTTAGAAGCTGCAGATCAAGATGTCACTATAATGACGACTCTTCTTGAAATAAGGCATATTCACGGCGATGCTGGATTATTCAAAAATTTTGAAATACGTTTAAGGATATGGATGGCAAGTAAGCCAGTATCCTATTTTGTTAATCAAAAATTGCAAGAAAGAGATACCCGTCATAAGCAGCATGGTGCCACACGCTATATGGTTGAGCCTCAAATAAAAGAGGGAAAAGGGGGATTGAGGGATCTCCATACGTTATTTTGGATCGCTAAATTCGCCTATAAAGTAAATTCTGTTGAAGAGATAATTGAACACGGTGTGCTGCGAGTTTCAGAGGCAAAAAACTTTGCTTCCTCCCAACGCTTCCTATGGACTGTTCGCTGTTTTCTGCATTTGCGCTCTAAACGCGAAGATGACCGCCTTACTTTTGACGCCCAGATTGATATTGCTCCATTGATGGGGTTTTCTGGTCGTGCAGGTATGCGGGGCGTGGAGCGTTTTATGAAACGCTATTTTTTAGCAGCACGACAAGTAGGTACGCTCACAAGAATATTTTGTGCGGCGATAGAAAGTGATTTTGAAAATAAAGGTATATTTGGACTGGGAAGAATTCTAAATTTTGCCAGTTTCTACAACCAGTCGAAATTAGCACCATTTGAGGTGGTAAAAAACCGAATAAGCTTGCCATCATCAATTCGGTTTAGGGACCAGCCTGATTTGCTTATGCATTTGTTCCATCACGCTCAGTTTTATAAGTCAGACATTCATCCTGAAACATTTAGGCGAATGACAAGGGCTATTAAATCCTGTTCAGTAGCGCAGCTCCAGACAGAAGAGAGCAAACGATTATTCTTGGAGGTATTAACAGCAAGAGAATCAGCAGGTCGTGTGTTGCGATTGATGAGTGATACTGGATATCTTGGAAAATTCCTGCCCGAATTTGGCCATATTGTAGGTATGATGCAGTTCGATATGTATCATAGCTATACCGTGGATGAACATACCATTAAAGCTGTTGAAATCCTGAATGAAATCGAAACAGGAAAGATTAAAAAAGAAGCCCCGCTAGCCTGTACTTTAATACATCAGACCGATGCTAGAAGAGTGCTATATATGGCGGTATTTTTGCATGATATAGCCAAAGGCAAAGGCGGCGATCACTCTATCTTAGGGGCTGAAATTGCTGAAAAACTTTGCCCGTGGTTTGGGTTTTCCGATGATGAAACCGAAACTGTCAAATGGCTTATCAGGTGGCACTTATTGATCAGTACAATAGCGTTTCGGTACGATCTGAATGATCCTAAGACCATTCAGGATTTTGTTGCGGACGTTCAATCTCTTGAGAGGTTAAAGCTTCTTCTTGTACTAACGGTTTCGGATATAAGGGCTGTTGGCCCAAATATTTGGAATGGATGGAAGGCAAGCCTAATGAGGGTGTTATATTATGAGTCAGAGCGTGTCCTTGGTGGGCTTGCGCCTAGTCATGCAGAAAGCGGTTTGTCAGAGCATGAAAAATCAAAGGCAAAAACGGTAATCCAGCAAGAGCTAAGCTGGACTGACGAGAAGTTCGATGCCTATCAAGAGCTTTTTTATTCTTCTTACTGGTCGACATTTGATACTCAAACACATCTACTTCATAGTAAATTACTAGAGCGCTTTTATGATGAAAAACACCCGCTTTGTCTGGAGTTAACTGTTAAAGAAGATAGCAAATCAACCATGCTCACAATTATTACTCAAGATCATCCAGGGCTTTTTAGCAGAATAGCTGGTGCTGTTGCTATGGCTGGATGTCAGATTGTGTATGCCAGAATAAACACCCGTAAAGATGGCACCATTCTGGATGAATTTATGATCCAGACACATGATAAGTCAGCTGTGAAGGAAGAAGAAACCTTATTTAGAATAAGAAAAATGATAGATGATACGCTGGCTGGTAAATTCATATTAACAGAACAGCTTGGCGAGAAGACAAAAGCAATATCCAAGCGTCAGAAGGCAATGCTAACAGCGCCTCGGGTAAGTGTTACTAACGAAATGAGCAAAACCCATACGGTATTGGAAATTAGCGGCTCTGATAGGCCTCAGCTATTATATGATGTAACTAGAAAAATTGCACAATTAGGGTTGCAAATTAATTCAGCATCTGTTTCGACCTATGGTGATAGGGCGGTTGATGTATTTTATGTAAAAGATATTTTCGGAATGAAAATAGCAACAGAAAAGATGATTGAAAAAATACGCACCTCCTTGCTGCAGGTATTAAAACAGTCAGATAAAGAGTAAATATGAGCTCGCCTAGGAATTCAGCAAATTCAGTAATGCGTGGGTTTAAGCAAGTTGGGTTTTTTACGGGGATCAGCCGCATTCTAGGCCTTATAAGAGATGTGTTGTTTGCTCTAGTTCTTGGTGCTGGTGTTGCCTCAGATGCATTTCTAGTCGCCTTAAAACTCCCAAATCTGTTTCGCCGAATTACTGCGGAGGGCGCACTAACTAGTGTGTTTCTGCCAGCTTATGAGAAGGAAGTAGTTGAAAAAAGTGAAAAAACAGCACTTCACCTAGTAACAGAGGTCCAGGTTCTACTTGTTGTAAGTCTGTCTGCTCTGGTGGTTATCTTTGAATTAGCAATGCCGCTTATCATACAGATTTTGGCACCTGGCTTTAAGTCTACGACAGATAGATTAGAAGCAGCTGTTCTTCTTGCAAGAATTACCATGCCCTATTTGGTTATGATATCTCTGGTTGCCCTTTGGTCAGCATTGCTAAACACGCATCGATTATTCTGGCCGGGTGCGGCAGCTCCTATATTACTTAATCTAGCGCTAATTTCGGGCGCTATTTTTGTCGTTCTAACTGCAGGGAGCCTTACAGAGACAACCCTACTATTTCTAACTATTCCGCTGGCGATCTCTGTTGTAGTGGCAGGAATACTACAATTATTATTGTTAAAGATAGTGATGGTTAGATATCGGATAAATCCAATTTGGCGATGGGTAGGAATCAGTAAAGCTGGCCGGAAAATGTGGCATTCTTTTGTGCCAGCGGCGTTTAGTGCTGGAAGTGTTCAGATAAATATTTTTGTTGATATGATACTTGCATCCCTTCTGCCGGTGGGCGCAATTTCATGGCTTTATTATGGTGATAGAATAACCCAATTACCGCTTGGAATTATTGGTATCGCACTTGGAACAGCATTGCTTCCGCATCTCTCTCGCTTATATGCAAATGGTGAAAAGCTGGAAATGGGTAACTCCCTTAGTAATTCCCTTTATCTTGGAAGTTTTTTTACACTTCCTGCAACTATAGCTCTGCTTTTATTATCGCCGGTTATCATTTCGGGCGTGTTTGGCTATGGGGCCTTTGATGATTCAGATGTTCATGCAACAGCGTCTGCGCTGAGTGCGTATGCCATTGGGTTGCCTGCTTTTGTGGCACAAAAATTATTTCAGTCTGTTTTTTATGCATCAAACAGGCCATTAATTGTTCTAAGGATAAGTCTTACAACCGTATTTGCAAATATAATTCTCAGCATTATCTTGATGCGGTTTTATGGTCATATTGGATTGGCATTAGGCACCTCAATTGCCATTTGGCTCGGGGTTATGTGTCAGGCATACCTGCTTTTCAGAGAGGATTATCTCGATATAAAGAGCTTTTTAAAACTGCTACCTATTATTTTTTCCTGTGTAGGAATGGGTGTTGTTCTAAAATTGTCAGAGAGCTGGCTTATGGAATTTCAGGTGTTAGATATATATATTTTAATAATTTTAGTAATTATCGGATTAGGTGTCTATTTCAGCCTTGCCTTCTGGACTGGATTTTTACCGTCAGGATTGATAAAAAAAGCATCTCAAAACTAGCAGAAATAATAATGAAACAGAGTTGTGTTATCTTTCAATAGGTGTATGAAACGTAATTAGAAAATAGATAAGAAAATAGGATAAAGTAATGTCTAAAGGTCGTGTTTTTTCAGGTGTTCAGCCAACCGGCAACCTTCATTTAGGAAACTATCTTGGCGCTATTAAAAATTGGGTTGGCTTGCAGCAAGATCATGAAACAATTTATTGTATTGTTGATTTACACGCAATAACAGTCCCGCAAGATCCTGCCGCCTTGAAAACGGCAACACATGAGGTCGCAGCATGTCTTATCGCATCAGGAATTGATGCACATAACTCTATTTTATTTAATCAGTCGCAAGTGCCACAACATGCAGAATTAGCATGGCTATTTAACTGTGTTGCGCGTCTTGGCTGGTTAAATAGGATGACACAGTTCAAAGAAAAAGCTGGAAAAAACAGGGAAAATGCAACAGTAGGATTATATGCTTATCCAACTTTAATGGCAGCCGATATACTTGCCTATAAAGCAACACATGTACCTGTGGGAGATGATCAAAAGCAGCATCTTGAACTTACAAGAGATATAGCGACTGCTTTTAATTCAATGTTTGAAGAGGATTTTTTTCCGCTACCTGAACCGATTATTCAAAAAACAGCCGCACGAATCATGAGCCTAAGAGATGGGAGCTCTAAAATGAGCAAGTCTGATCTGTCGGACTTCACACGAATTAACCTTAATGACGAAGATGATGTGATCTCTCAGAAAATCAAAAAGGCGAAGACCGATCCAGAACCTCTGCCAGACACATTAGATGCCCTTGAACACAGACCAGAAGCAAGAAATCTTGTGGGTATTTATGCAGCGTTAACAGATCAATCTGAAGCAGAGGTATTGTTAGAGTTTTCTGGAGAGGGTTTTGGGAAGTTTAAGCCATTACTTGCTGATTGCCTAATTAATACAATTTCACCTATTAGAGATGATATGAATAAACTTTTGGCTGATACATCAGAGCTAGATCGCATCTTAATTGACGGAAGTATAAAAGCAGAGGCCATTTCAGAACCCATAGTGTCTGCATGTAAAGGGATTATGGGATTCGTCCACTCTGGCAAATAGAGCGTATCAGTTATATGTTGGCACTTTTCAAGGTTGCGTTTAGTTGATACACTTTAACAAAGCTGTCAATTCTAATTTTAGGTTATGATGGCGAGGAGAAATGAATAACCATGTTTATACAAACAGAAGAAACACCAAATCCAGCAGCATTAAAGTTTATTCCTGGTGTTGATGTAATGGGAACTGGAAATGCTGAGTTTAATTCACCAGACGAATCTAAGAACGCACCGCTAGCTAGACGGTTGTTTCAGATAGATGGTGTTCAATCAGTATTTTTAGGGGTAGATTTTATTGCCGTTACAAAAATAGAATCACTTGAATGGTTTTCATTAAAACCAGCAATTCTGGCTGGCATTATGGAACATTATGCATCTGGCCTGCCAGTCATCGAGATATTAAACGAAACGGTGTCCCCCTCATCTGAAGAGGATAGTGAGACAGTACAGCAGATTAAACATCTAATCGATACTAGGGTTCGCCCAGCGGTTGCAATGGATGGCGGTGATATTATTTTCTCATCTTATGAAGATGGGGTTGTAACCTTGCAAATGCGTGGAGCCTGTCAGGGATGTCCAAGTAGTGCCGCGACTTTAAAAATGGGAATTGAAAATATGCTCCGTCATTACATTCCCGAAGTCAAAGAAGTAAGGCCAGCTGCGACCTAATTCTTAGATAATATTTAGCATGATTACGGGGAAAAATTGAAATGATACGGTTCTTTCAACCCAGTATTCTAGGAGCTCTTCTATTAGCTGTGTTTGCAGGACTATTAGTGCCCCTTTATTTTGAAAAGCCCCGTTTTTCTGTTAAACAAATACAAACACAACCTCAACCCCAACTGCAACAGCAAGAAGATTCAGCTCGTTCTGTTTATGATTACAAACTGGCTAATCCAGATTCGAATAAATTTAGCGAAGATTGGTTTGAGCTCGTTTCAAATGATACCGTTTTAGAATTTCTTCCATCAGGTTTTCAGAAATTTAGGTACGGAACATCTGGCCTTTTGGAGGTTCCAAACCTGGTTGTACCTATTGTTCCTCGGGGACTAGATACCCTGCCCGTTGGAGATAAAAAAGCAATTTTCATTAGGTTTATATTGCCCTTGATACTAAATGCTAATCAAGAAATCTGGGAGCAAAGAAAAACTCTTGAAGTAGCGAAAAATACAGCCGATTACCAAACGATAATAAATATCGCAAAGATGTATAAAATTAATACAGATGCGGTGAATAGTGATGCGTTAGTAAGGTTAGCGAATGAGCGCGTTCTTCCTGTTCCAACTTCGCTTGCTCTGGCGCAAGCTGCGATTGAGTCTGGATGGGGGACATCTCGCTTTAGTATTGAAGGTAACGCCTTGTTCGGACAATGGTCTTGGTCACCTGGATCTGGTCTAAAACCCTTAGAAGCCTCAAACAGTCAAGCCGTAGTTCGCAGCTTCCCCGAACTTCAAGGCTCGGTTACAGCATATATGAAGAATCTTAATACACATTTTGCTTATCAGGAGTTCAGAGAACTTAGAAATTCATATATTTCTAATGGAAAATGGCCAGACGGATTAGATCTAGCATCTGCTATGCACCCTTATGCGGAAATAGGGGATTATTATGTAGATTACATCAAAAATATAATAATGCAGAATAATTTAGGACGTTTTGATTATAGTGAATTGGTTAATTAACAAGAAACTGTCTGCCAAACCAGCGCCAACGTCCATTGTCTGCTGGCATAGTAC
>Ga0181597_10000615_pt1 | contig 39308 bp, 27 predicted proteins | sample 041ome_5_FD_148647 | JGI IMG/M metagenome (GOLD analysis project Ga0181597, IMG submission 148647) | Coastal salt marsh microbial communities from the Groves Creek Marsh, Skidaway Island, Georgia - 041403US metaG (spades assembly) | ecosystem: Environmental > Aquatic > Marine > Intertidal zone...
TTTTAGAGTTCCCAAGCCTGCCGCCGCAGACCAAAACAGTATCGGAACGAGAGGAGCATGGAAATGGTGAAACGGGATGAGCATATCGGTTGCCGCTGAACCTGTTTCGTCTGAAAGCTGCATCAACGACAAGACACCAAACAGGGGAAGGCCGACCAGCATTCTGGAGGGAGAAAGCATACACAATCCGCCTAGTGGCACAATCAACGCAGCAGGATAGATTAAAGTTCGCAACGAGAAAAACCGACCGAAGACGGCCCTCGGGTCATTGAACAGGCTGCGGGCGATGTCACCCGGCGAATTGCCCAACTCTCCGAAATAACGTGCGTAATGAACATCGTCTCCCGAACGGAAATAGGGAATCGCAAACTTGATCACAAACAGTAGATAGATCATCGAGAAAAAAGTCAGCCCGAGGCCCGCTTTGATTCCCGCTTTGTCTCGTTGATCGGTCCACGCTCGCCACGCAACCCACAATCCCAATGGAGCAAAGATCGCGGCGAAGTCTTCCTTGGCGAGCAAGGTCAAAGGGAGCCAGAGCAAGAAGGCGAGTCGATATTTCTTCTGTTCAAAACTGTCAATGGTGAAAAGTAATAACGGCACGCCGAAGGAGATCGGTCGGAATGTCTTCAAATCAATCGAGATTTCCAAAAAATGCAAGGGGAAATAGACCAGCACGGCAATCGCCATCAACGTGGCCGCTCGTTTGCTCTCCGTCGATCGCAATGTCATTCGATAGACGGGAAACGCACAGATGCCCAGAGCGATCGCTTCGCTCAGTTCGAGCAACAGATGGGATGGCCAAAGTAAATAGATCGGCATCAAGAACAGATGAATGACCTGAATGTGCTCGCCGAGAAACAGTCCCTGATCGAGATAACTGCGGAAACCTTTGCCGTGAGCAAGATTCCAGAGGTGCTCTTCGTACATGGCCGAGTCACCGTGCGGCGTTTGCAAATTGGCGAACAGTTGCCAGTTCATGGCGGTGAACGTCACCACGAAGAGTAGCATGCCCAGCAGAGCCGTCGGTGAGATACGGTTTGAGGGTGAGTTGGAGGTGAGCGATGTTGATGCGATCTGGCTGAACGCTCGGCTATTCGCCATGGCAAAACTCATCGCCAACCAGAAAGGAATCGTCGCTGCCGCCACCGACTGTAATGTCTCTGAACCTGCCAGCAGTCCGACAATGGAAAGCGATTGCCAAAGCAGCAGCATCAACCACCACCGGCCATCAGCCGCCAGAGTGATCAACGCATGTCGAAATCGTGTCGGGTGTTCTTCGCTTCGATTCAACGCAGCCCGACAAACGCTGCCGATGATCAGGCAAGTGCCACTAAAAGATAACGTGACCACTAACAATTTCAGAAACGACAAATTCGCGACAAGCTGACCCGAAGGAAGAGGTTCGATCTCACCACCCAGATTTTCGACGAGAGAAACCCACAAGCCTTGGCTCATCAGAGTTCCCGCGAACTGTCCGTCAGTCAGGACGGTATACAGAAACCAGGCGAGTGAAATTGTCCCCGCGCACCACAGAACACAGGCAGTTCGGCCATCGTATTCGGTATGTGGCTCGGTTCTGTTCATGATCGATCATTGTCCCACATGTCATGGGACCGCACACAATTCTTTATTCACAGATGTTACGCATACTCGTGGAGAAGCGATGGGATGGTTATACTTCATTTTCGCGAGAATTGCAGGATTGAACCCCGATGTTTCGATATCAGAAATATGCCACCTCTTCATTGGTCATTCTGGCCGGTTTGATCACTGCGCTGGCGTTCGGTCCGGGACGCGGCGGGTTTCGACAATCTCGCGGTCCGACGTTGACATTATTCTGCGCAGCCGGTGTGCGGGAACCGATTCGCGAAGTGATCCAACAATTCGAAGCAGAGACCGGCGTGACGGTGGAAACTCGATTTGCCGGTTCGGGAGTCCTCTTGTCGAGTTTGCGATTGGAAGACGCTGATTTGTATCTCGCCGCCGACCGGGGTTATCTGGAACAGGCCCAGAAGATGGGACTGACGAGTCGAATGAGTCCCTTCGCTCGTCAACATCCGGTCATTGCCGTAACGAAGGGGAATCCTCATCACATCCAATCGTTACAGGACCTTACACGGGACAAAATTCGCGTCACTCTGCCCGACCCGGAGCGTGCTGCCATCGGTCGGATTGCCAAACAATTGCTCGAAGAGAATTCCCTCTGGGAACCCATTTGGCAACATGCCATCTTGCAACGAGCCACGGTCAACGATGTCGCCAACGATGTCAAACTGGAGTCGGCCGATGTGGGAATTGTCTGGAACACGACGGCTGCACAGTATGAGGAACTGGAAGGGATTGAAGTCCCCCAGTTTCAATCAGCCGATAGCGAGATCGGAATCGCCGTTTTGGAATCGTCAGCACAAACAGAACTGGCCGAAAAGTTTATCGGGTATCTGTTAAAAGAGTCGGTCGGTCAGACGATCTTCCAAAAGTACGGCTATGGAGTCATCGCTCCCGCTTCGTCGGGGGTGACGCCGTGAATCATCCTGATCGAAAATTCTGGTGGGCGCTGGGCTGTTTGAGCGGCGTGTATGTGCTGTTGCTGGCCATGTTATTACTGGCCGATTTGCAGTACGCCAGTTTGTTACGGTTTGGATCTTTGCTGGCTTCTCCGACCCTTCGTTACAGTTTGTGGCTCAGCTTGATCAGTAGTTTGATCAGTACAATTTTGGCGATGTGGGTGGCGGTGCCGTTGGGCTATCTTCTGTCTCGCGCTCACTTCCGTGGAAAAGCGATTCTCGATGCGTTTGTCGATATTCCCATCATTGTGCCTCCGGTCGTGATCGGCTTGAGCCTGGTGATTCTGTTTCGACAGTCGATTCTGCGACCCGTCGATGACTGGATGCCGATTGCTTTCCACGTCCCCGCCGTGGTGATCGCTCAATTCACCGTGGTGACAGCGTTCGCCACACGGACGATGCGATCCACGTTTGATGATCTTTCCCCTCGCCAGGAACAGGTTGCCATGACACTCGGATGCAGCCGATCGCAAGCGTTCTGGGCGGTCGTGTTGCCTTCCGCACGAACGGGATTATTGACAGCGGGGACTCTCGCCTGGGCACGCGCCTTCGGAGAATTCGGACCCGTCTTGATGTTCGCCGGGGCCATCGAACAGAAGACCGAAGTCTTACCGGTCAGCATCTTCCTGCAATTGAGTACCGGAGACATCGAAACCGCCGTCGCCATCTCACTGGTAATGATCTTCGTCGCCGTCAGCGTGTTATTGATCGTCCGCTCGGCAGTCGGCAGCAAGGCGATTTGAAGGGATTTATCGTATCGACATTGACGAAAATCCGAAACATCATGTGTTTTGAAGTACAACATAGCAGATTTCTACTATTGTTTTACTAAGCGATCAACCACAGTCACAACTGACGCAGGGCGGCCCGGCCATTTCAAATGGCTGGGTGACGTAGAGCAACTGAGGTTGCCGAATGATAATGAGGAGTTCAGACCGAAGGCGGTAGTTTCGATGACTCATCATGATCGATCAATGTGGTCAGTACGTGCCTCACACGATTCGCCTCCGCGTGATCCGCGGTTTTTCATTTGAAGGCCACAAGAATCACCAAAAGTCACAAAAAAGATTTCTCTCAGCTCGCTTCGGGTTTGTGTGGCTGAGATATGATCAGCGAACATCTTGCATTCTTTCTCCGCGCCGCTGCGTCTCTGCGCGAGTTTCATTTCACTACGACATTCATTCGCAACTCGATGCTAACTCCCTCTGGGGCTGTGTTTGAATTCTGTTCTTCGAAAGCTGCAAACGAAATCAAACTTTACTCTGGATTGAAAACTGATGAACGCCCCAGCCACACATTCTCTTATTTTTTATCCGTGACATACGCGTGATCCGCGGTTCCCTCAATCTTCCCAAACTCTCAATGGGTGGCGGTGGGCTCTCTGCGCAGCGTAACCCACCATGATATGTGACCTGAATTCAAGAGTCGGGTTACGGCTCTGAATAATTCTCTGTGTCCTCCGCGACCTCAGCGGTAAGCTTTCTTCGCATGCTCACGCAAGCGTGAGGGAGTCCGGGAATTGCGATTAGGCTAAGTAAAACATCCTACTTGAGTTACGTTTCGTCGATCACCGAAATTGCTCAAGGAGGTTGCAATGGATCATACGGATAACATTCTACGCGAAATGATTGCGGTTGCCGAGCCGCTCTGTCGTGATGCCGCAAAGCAGTTGGCTCGATCAGGACCGGGACGAAAACCGGTGATTCCTGACTGGTTTCTCGCTCTGATGATTATGATCGCCATCTCAAAAGGGAAAAAGAGCAAGGCCGCGCAGCTTCACTTCTGGTCGTATCATCACTTACTCCTGGAACCATTTTGCGAGGGCTGGGGGTTTCCTTCCCGGAGCACGTTCTATGATCGGTATCGACGCATCTGGGAAATATTTGAAATCGCCATCGAGCTGCATACGAAGAAGGCCATCCGTTATCGCTGGATCGATCCTGAAGTCGTCTCGGTCGACAAAAGCGTGATTCCCGCTCGGGGAAAACGCCCAAAGAAACGGCGTCGAAAACAGAAACGTGTCGATCACGAAGCGACATGGACGCCGAATGAGTATCACGGTTGGACTTATGGATACAGTTACGAAGTCGTGTTGTCATCGACAAAGAAAACCCTTAACTGGCCAATGATTGCCAGTGCCGCAACTGCCAGTCGCAGCGAATCCAGGACGCTCGGCGAAAAGCTCCCACGTCTTGCACCGCAGGTGAAATACGTTCTGGCAGATCGAGGATACGACGCGGATGATCATTGCGAAGCAATCGAATGGAAGGGTGACGTTCGCTTGGAGAGACGCTTCGTCTGTCCACTTCGTCGCAGTTCACGTGGTCCCGCTCAGAAGGAACACAAACGATCAAAGCAACGCAAGCTTCGTCAGGAACACCGTCGGCTCCGCAAGCAATTTGTCGATTCGGTTCGCGGCAAATCATTGTATGCACTTCGTGGAACAACCATCGAGCCATTCAATTCGTGGTTCAAGCAATTATTTGACTTGCATGATCGTGTGTGGCATCGCGGAGTGGCGAATAATAAAACTCAAATTTTGGGAGCCGTCTTTTTGAATCAGGTTCTGTTACGGATCAATCTCAAACACAACCGCAGGAATGGCCAGATCAAATGGCTCCTCGACTCCCTTTGAATTCCCGGATCCCCTCTCGCTTGCGTGAGCATGTGCAAAAAACTTACCGCACAGTTCGCGGAGGACGCAGAGAAAGGAAATTCAACGCCGACAAATGACTGAAGAATTAGGGAACTCTTATCTACGCCAATTAACGCTAATGCCGTAATCTGATCTCGATTAGTGAAGATCAGCGTGAATTAGCGTTCTTGTTTTTTGTGGCTATTCATCCAGGGCACGAATCAAACGAATGACAACAAGCTGGAATCATCATGAATGAATTTCTCGGGGGCTTCTGCTGCACAGAGCACCCTTCAAGTATTGCAAAGAGAGGAGAGGCCGCGGATCACGCGGATGTACCAAATTAAAATTGAGTCGTGGTTATTGGGCAGCAAGATGAATGTTCATACGGGAGCGCAACAGGTGACGCACATGGTTCATTCCATTGCCCGATCATGATGAGTCATCTTGTGACTTCGTCACCCAGCCATTTCAAACCGGCTGGGCCACCCCTGCTTAGTAAATCACCGAAATCTTACTTCGGCAGATCGAGTTTGATATGCAGGTCGCGAAGTTGTTTGGGATCGACCTCTGCCGGTGCTCCGCTCAACAGGTCGCTCGCTTTTTGTGTCTTCGGGAATGCAATCACGTCGCGAATGTTGTCATACATTGCGAATAACATCACCCAGCGGTCGAGTCCCAATGCGACGCCGCCGTGCGGAGGAGCACCGTAACGAAGTGCTTCCAGCAGAAAGCCAAATCGTTCCTCGGCTTCTTCGGGAGTGATCGCCAGTAAGTCGAACACCTGTTGTTGGATTTTCGTATCGTGGATACGAATACTGCCCGAGGCTCCTTCGTAGCCGTTACAGACCAAGTCGTATGATCGAGCACGAATCTTGCCCGGATCGCTCTCGAAGAACTCGGTATCTTCTTCAAATGGATTGCAGAACATGTGATGCTCGGCGTTCCAGCGGTTTTCGTCTTCATTCCAGGTGACCAGGGGAAACTCTAACACCCAGGCGATGGCCATGTCTTCGGGGTTATACAGTTCGAGATCGCGTCCCAGATGGTTTCTGAGTGCGGCCAAAGCCGCCGAGGTGACTTCGGGTTGATCGGCCACATAGAGTAACAGGTCGCCATCTTCTCCCTGCATCCGTTCGATGATCGCCTGCTGTTGCTCGTCATTGAAGAACTTGGCAATCGACGATTCCAGTTTCCCTCCAACAACCTTGAAGTAGGCCAGTCCTTTCGCTCCATGCTCGCCAACGATTCCCTTCATGTCGTTATCAAGGACACGACGAGAATACCGGTCGCCGACCCCTTTGACATTGAGGCCACGCACTCGGCCACCCGAACCGACCACATTTTTGAAGACGCCAAAATCGCACTCGGTGACGAGATCGCTGATCTCGATCAGTTCCATGCCGAAGCGCAAGTCGGGTTTGTCGGTACCGAATCGCTCCATCGCGTCGGCATAAGTTAAGCGAGGTAAGGGAAGTTGAAGTTCTGTGCCGCGAACTTCTTTCGTCCAGAGTGCCAGTAATCCTTCGATCATCGACAGCACATCGTCCTGTTCGACGAATGACATCTCGACATCGATCTGAGTAAACTCCGGTTGCCGGTCGGCACGAAGATCTTCATCGCGGAAACACTTGGCAATCTGAACATACCGGTCGTAACCCGAGACCATCAAAATCTGTTTGAATAACTGGGGCGATTGAGGCAACGCATAAAACGCACCCTCATGCACACGGCTGGGGACCAGATAATCACGGGCACCTTCCGGCGTACTACGTCCCAAAATGGGTGTTTCGATATCCAGAAAGCCCTGCTCATCGAAATAGTCGCGAGCCAACTTGGTCAGTTTGTGACGCAGGAACATCGCCTTTTGCAACTCTTCGCGACGCAGGTCCACGAAGCGGTACTTGAGTCGGAGTTCTTCGTTGGGAAGATCCTGGGTTCGCGGCTCGAAAGGAGGAGTCTTCGATTTGCTGAAGACCTTTATCTCACGCACGCGAACATCGATCTCACCGGTCACCATTTTCGGATTGATGTCTTTATCGGTCCGCGGGACCACTTCACCCGTCACTTGAATCACGTCTTCGCTGCGTAACTGACGACCCTCAACATGCACTTCCGAACCCTCTTCCGGTCGGAAAACAACTTGGGTTTTGCCATATCGATCTCGTAAATCGATGAAGACCACACCGCCATGATCGCGATAGGAATCGACCCAACCGCAAAGTTGAACGGTTTCGCCGACTTCGGATTTGCGGAGTTCTCCGCAGTTGTGTGAACGTAACAAGTGACAGTACCTCAGTTTGCGACTCAAAACGCGACCATGACTTCATGGACACAGCGTACAGCGAGCCTGTTCGGTGATTGAAGGTCAATCAGGCTGCAATTCGCGGGAAGTCGCCATTATAGAAACCCTTCGGAGGGTCGCAATGGAGCCGGGTATTGTAGATTTTCGGCAGTTATTGATTGCTTTTATGAATCTTATACTTGGCGAGAACACTGCCACCAGCCACTTTGCCTTCTTCATAGTATTCATTTCGAATCAACCCGATCCCCGGAGAGACGTAGTCAACAGTCTCCAGCATTCCCGTTGACTTCTCGCGCATTTCGTACTTGATGCAAGAAAATGTTCCTGCAGGAACGGTGATTTTCACATCGAGCTCGGCCACTGTCATGGTCGAAAACGCTTCGTCGAGTTTTTGACCGAAAAACAAATCGTATTTCGTTCCTTTTTTGACAGGGTACTGATAGTAAACAGTCGGTTTGTCAATCAATTCCAACTTGAGCGTCTCCTCATTGATCTCGATGATCGCATCCTCATTTCCACGGGGCGTGCTGTTGGACCACAGACCAAATTCTTCACCACTCAAATAGTAGGATGCCCCCTGCTCGTTTACAAAAACGGCTTTGATACCCTCTCCCGGATCTCCATCCTCCAGAAGTTTTTTCGTTCCATCCGCCTGGATCTCTTCTGACTGATACGTCCAGGTATTTCCCAATGCGAGCGGGATAATGCTTTTGTCGGGATCAGCCGGCTTGGGGAGGATATCGTTTTTGAAAGTGTACTTGGTCAATTCACTGACCATTACTAATTGCCCCTGTTCCGTCTCATCATAACTTTCCATCTTGATCAGACCGACACCGGGACAGACGAAGAAAACATTCTCAAGCTGGTCGGTTTCCACATGGTAGGATTCATACTTCAAGCAGGAAAATTCTCCTGCGGGGACTTTCACCTTGGCCGTAAGCTCCACCACTTTTATATCGCTGGGCGGAATCTCCTCGGTACCGTAGTCGACTCTGTAGGTGGCTCCTTTCTCGACCGGATATTGAAAAAAGACCCCCGGTTTCCCGTCCACTTTCAGTTCTCCTGTTTCTTCATCCATGACGACCGCGAGATCTTCATTCCCTTTTGGCGTGTTGCGGACCCATAAAGCATAGTCGGTTGCATCGATATAAAAATAGCGACCGAACATTGTGTCAAAAATCCCCTTCACCTCCTCGAAAGTCATTCTCGAACTCGTGACTTTCCCATCAGAGTTAAACTCTGATTCTTTGTATTCCCAGCGATTGCCGAACGCCAATGGAATGAACTCGGCTTTCTCTTCTTCTCTTTTCTCCTGCGCTGAGACGTGACAGGTCATACCAATCAGGAACAGCACAGCAAGCTTTGCGATCTGCCGCATCAGGTGAACTCCGTGTAAGAAAAGAGGATCAGGCATCAAATCTGAAGCAAATTATGACGCAATCAAGAATGAGTTCCTACGAAAATATCGGAAAGAATTTTTCAGACGAGAACCTGCTTGTGATCGACGCCCCGTTCCGGTTATCGTTCGAGAAGACAAATCATGATGGGAGATTCTTATGCGTTGGCTCACCGTACTTTGCTTTTTATTGACTGCCCAGACACTCCACGCCGCCGATGATTATGAGCTCGGCCCTGACTCGATGCCGCATGAAGGTGTTCCTCAAGGCAATGTTGAGCAACGACAGTTTGTGAGCCACAAAGTTTACCCCGGCACCGTTCGCGATTATTGGATTTACGTGCCGCAACAATACGATGAGTCCAAACCCGCCTGCCTGATGGTCTTTCAAGATGGGGGTGGATATGTGAATCTCAAAGGCCATTCGCGCGTGCCGACCGTCTTTGACAACCTGATTCACAAAAAGGAAATGCCGGTCACGATTGGTGTGTTCATCAATCCGGGTGTCATTCCCGCTGCCGTCAAAGGGGGCAAACCGAGGAAGAACCGTTCGTTTGAGTACGACACTCTGTCCGACCAGTATTCACGTTTCTTGCTGGAAGAATTCTTGCCGGGAATCGAAAGCCAGTACAACATCTCGAAGAATCCCGATCACCGTGCCACCTGTGGCATCAGTTCGGGAGGCATCTGTGCTTTCACCGTCGCCTGGGAACGTCCCGATCAGTTTCGCAAAGTCCTCAGCTATGTCGGCAGCTTCACCAACATTCGCGGCGGACACGCTTATCCTTCGATGATTCGGAAGGCGGAGAAGAAACCGCTGAAAGTCTTTTTACAAGACGGCGAAAACGACCTCGACAATTTGCACGGCAGTTGGCCCATCGCCAATCAAAGGATGGCATCGGCTTTGGAGTTTTCCAAGTACGAATACAAGTTCGTCTTTGGAGACGGCGGGCATAATGGCCGTCACGGCGGAGCCATCCTTCCCGACGCACTCCGCTGGTTATGGAGCGATGTCCCCGCGAAATAGCCTCTCTCGATAACCGTTACGACCGGTGCAATCGATTCTCAGAGTGACCGCAAGCGGTGCAACCGTCGAACTTTGTGGCGCAGCATCGGCACGAGACTCGAAAATCGCTTGTCACTTACCGGTGAGTGTGGCAAACTGGTCTCAGATTTGTATCGCAAATTGTCCCCCATTCTTGAGTTTCGTCGATTGCCGGGAGCTGTCCTTATGTTTCGCGTTATCGTGGCTGGACTGATCTGTTCATTATCGTGCCTGAGTGCTTCGGCCCAGGGATTGATCTGGTCGCTCCCGGAAGATGGCAAGTTCGCCACTTACTCGGGAATGTACACACTCAATGACGTGCAAACCGGGACGAAGAACGAAGACATCGCCACCTCCTGGAAACGGCAACTGACCATCAAGTCGGTCGGAACGACTGACGCCGACTTTCAAGGAGCTTCAACCACCTGCCGCTGGGTCGAGTTCAAACTGATCGATGCCAAAACCGAAGACACCAAACTGGTCGCCGGTCCTGTTGGCGAAGTCATCTACAAAGTGCTGATCCCCGAGTCGGGAGTGGTCGGAAAAGTTCTGGATGACAAGAATCTGTTCGTCAATCATATTCCCATCATTCGCGGTTATCGCAAAGTGGGTGCGGGAGAGGTAGAAACCTTGCCAGCCGGCGCTCTGCAAGTTTATCCCGTTCTCACGCTGTTGATGCACTATCGAGAAATCACCTCGGAAGGTGACGACAATGTTCAAGTGGGTGGTGTGCAAACTGCTGAAAAACTGAGCGGCAAAGAAACACTCGAAAGCAGAGAATTGCGAATCATCAACAACGCCACCTTGTGGCGAAATACCGATGTCCCGTTTGGACTCGTCAAATGGGAAGTGACCCAGGTTCGCGAGAAAAAAGCCTCCACCGAACCTCGTTCAACATTCGTCAAAGCGAGCGAAGTCAAAACCAGCATGACACTGGACCAGTTGGGCGACGGTGCTCAAACCGATTTGCCAGACAACAACTGAATCGGTCAGGCTTCAGCGAGTCGCGATCTTAGATAAGCCGCTCGGGCCGCATTGCGTTCTCCCGAATCGAGAGTTTCACCGCGAATTTTCTGTAAGTGGGCAGGCTGCGTGTGGATGAATAATTCATTCACCGAATGCATATCGAGATCGTCGAGCATTCCCAGGCTCACTCCCAATCGAACGCTGGAAAGAAGGTCCATCGTCTCTTCGGAACTGATCGTCTGGGCTTTCTGCAAAATGCCAGTCGCTCGGGAAATCTGATCGTGCAACTTGGCCCGATTGTCTTTCAGCAAGGCTTCCCGCACGCGACGTTCGTAACTGATGATGTTAGGCACCACTTCGTGCAGTTTCTCGATAATCTGCTGTTCGCTTTGTCCGAGAGTGATCTGATTCGAGATCTGAAAAAATTGCCCCGATGCAGAACTTCCTTCACCATATAAGCCACGCACGGCCAAACTGATTTTTTGCAATGCACCCAACACTTTTTGAATCTCTTTGGTCATGTGTAACGCTGGCAAATGCAACATCACGCTGACGCGGATACCCGTCCCGACATTCGTGGGGCAAGCCGTCAAATATCCCAACTCTTCACTAAACGCATACGTGACATCTTCTTCAATCGCGTCGTCGAGTTGATCGATATCTTTCCAACACTCATCCAGAGAGAACCCACTGCGGACAACCTGCATGCGCAGATGATCTTCTTCATTGATCATCACACTCACCGACTGCCCCTGATCGACGGCGACCCCTCGTGCTCCTTCTCCGTCCGCAAGTTCTTTGGAGATTAATTGACGTTCCATGAGGAACTGACGATCAAGATTCGATAAATTTCTGACGTCGAAATAGCTCAACCTCGGACCGGCAGACAAATTCTGAAGTTTTTCGTACAGCAATTTTTCGAGATCGCTGCGAGTCGATTCGTCAGCACGAGAGATAAACGGAAACTGAGCCAGGTTGCGAGCCAGTCGGATACGACTGGAAACGACGATCTCCGCATCGGGACCGGTGCCGCGAAGCCATTCGCATCCGGTTTGCATGAGCGTCTCGATATCCACCGTGGAAATTCCCGTCGTTCTATCTGTGTCAATTGATTGGTGAGTGTCTGCTGAGACAACCGAAAACTAATCCGGTTGCTGTTCTTCCAACTGCCTGATGTCATCGCGTAATCTTGCCGCCGCTTCGTAGTCTTCTTTTTCAACCGCGATCCGCAGATCATTTCGCATCTTGATCAATTCGTATTGCTTATGACCCGCATCGGGAGCCCGTTTGGGAAATTTCCCGGCGTGATGAGTGCTCTCATGGATGTTTTCCAGCAGAGGAATCAATCGCTCTTTGAAAACCACGTAGTCGTGCGGACAACCGAGCCGCCCCTGTTTGCGAAACTCGCGGTAGGTAATCCCGCAATTGGGGCAAGTCAATTCGTCTTGCTCATCACCCAAATCGCCCAGCCCGGCTTCTTCCAGCAATGCTTCCATCTCGTCATCATCGGGCGGAGCGGGAGTCTCCAGATATTCACTCGCACAGTTCTCGCAGAGATGAATCTTCTGCACAGTGCTGTCGTGAATTTCCGTAATATGCAGCGTTGCCGGCTTGGTGCAGCGACGACACTTTTTCATAACATCCCTCAGTTGAACCCGCTGTGAAGACTGCTTGTCATGATGACAGATCAGCCGGGCACATTCTATCCCCGTCAGAATCACTGTCAAGCGATTGCTTTTGAGGCTTCTCGCCGTAACAGTTTGAAGTTATTATAGATGCGAACGCAGAGACTCCATGCCCGATCCTCACGAATCTCCACTCACCACGTAGAAAACATGAATTACTCACCCGACTTTGCCACCTACTGCCGACTCGCCGAAGAAGGCAAGCTGGTTCCCATCTCGCGACAACTGCTGTCAGATACGCTGACACCGTTGACCGCGTGGTGCAAAATCCGGGAGGAAGGACACTCTTTCCTGTTTGAATCGGTGGTCGGTGGCGAACAGATCGGTCGCTACAGTTTTGTCGGCACGAGGCCGTTCCTCTATCTTTCTGCCAAGGGAAACGAAGTGACTCTCCGTAGTGGTGAAACTGTCAAAACAGAAACGGCAGAAGACCCTCTCCGCGATCTGGAAGGTTTGTTGGCACAATATCAGGCAGTCGATGTTCCCGGCTTGCCCCGTTTTTGTGGGGGTGCCGTCGGATATGCAGGCTACGACATCATCCGCTACGCCGAGCATCTCCCCAATGTGCCCGAGGATGACCGCAACCTGCCCGATCTTTCCTTCGCGTTTTATGACAGCATCGTGATGTTCGATCAGATCAATAAAACGATCCAAGTGGTCGCACTGGCCGACGGCAAAGCGGACGACAAGCGAGCCGAATATGACGCAGCATGTGCTCGCATCGACGAACTGTGCGAGCAACTCGCTTCACCGACCGAAGAATTGCACCTCACCGATATCGACTTATCGCAAACCCCCGACATGAAGTGGGAATCAAACTTCACTCAACAAGGATTCGAACGGGCTGTCGATAAATGCAAAGAATACATCCAGGCGGGTGACATCTTTCAAGTCGTTCTCAGTCAACGGCTGGAACTGGAAACCTCCGCCACGCCCCTCGATGTCTACCGCGCTTTGCGAGTGGTCAATCCCAGTCCGTTTATGTTTCTGTTGGAAACTCCCGATGGCTCACTCGTCGGCAGCTCCCCCGAAATCATGGTCCGCGTGGAAGATGGAGAAACAACCATCCGACCACTGGCGGGAACTCGACCACGTGGCAAGAATAAAGAAGAAGACGATGCTCTCGCCGCCGACTTACTCGCCGACCCGAAAGAACGTGCCGAACATGTGATGTTGATCGATCTGGCCCGCAATGATGTGGGCCGCGTTAGTCAATTCGGTAGCGTCAAACTCTCCGACGTGATGGTTGTCGAAAAATATTCGCATGTGATGCACATCACGTCCAATGTAACGGGTCAGTTACTGCCGGGACAATCGGCTCTCGATGCACTCCGTGCCGGTTTACCCGCGGGGACTGTTTCAGGAGCACCGAAAGTCCGCGCGATGGAAATCATTGACGAATTCGAGCCCCACAAACGAGGTCCTTATGCCGGAGCGGTCGGCTATCTCGACTTCACTGGCAACATGGATACCTGCATTGCCCTGCGAACACTCGTCATGCAAGGCAATAAAGCTTATGTGCAGGCGGGTGCTGGTTTGGTCGCCGACAGCGTCCCCCGTACGGAATACGAAGAGACCCTCAATAAAGCTCGCGGTCTCCTCAAAGCGATCGACATTGCCGAAAAACAAATGCGTCCCGCTCGCGAATCGGCAACGAAATCAAAGTCGTAGCCTGAGTTCCGGCTCTACATGATCATCCCAACGGCACCAATGTCGTCGCGGGTGCCACATCAAATGGTGTCTCGACGATAAACAACGCCCCGGCGTTCGTGGACTCTGCCTGTCGTTCTACTGTCATATGTTCGACTGCCGTGGTGATCACCAACTGAATCTTGCCATCCCGTTCGATCAATAATGGGCAAGTATTTTGCGGAGACTTGGGAGTTTCCCAAACAAGCTCACATTTTTGCGAATCGAGATCATAATACCGTGTCTCTCCCGCTTCGGCTGGTTCGGGATTATAGAACGAGATGATCACGCCCTTGCCGTCAGCAGTTCCCACCATCCCATCCGGGAATGCGGCGACATCATTCAGATCGAGAACGACTTCGGGATCAGAGAGAGTCCCCTGCTCCGGGTCGAGCGAATATTTCACAACGGTTTTTGTCGGCGTGTCGATATCGAGAAAGGTCACTCGTTCCGCAGAGTCTTCCAGAATCACTTTTCCATTGGAACAAATCTGACCTCCCCGCAGTGGAATCAATTTTTGATCGCTCGCACGGAAAAAGTAGAGACTGGCCCGTTTGTCCGAGAATTCGAGATGCTTGGTGCCGAAAATGATTCCCTGCGAACAGGCGACGCCATCATTGATTATCGTATTTTCAACCTCTGCATCAACACCTTCACACAGAATCTGTGGTTTGCCACCGCGGATATCAAACAATTCGACCCGCCGCTCCATCCCAATGAGAAATTGCCCCGGTTGCTCGGTCGGTAGGGCAAATCCTGGGCGGCCATCGAGAGGAAAACAACCGTTACTGGAGGTATTCAGATCGTAAATATTCAGCGATCCGGTCATGGAATCCGGTCCATGTGCAATGGCGACCCAACTGAATTTACCCGCTCCCAAGTCGATGGGGCCTTCGGGCAAAAACTTGAGTTCTGCGGATTCGGGAGCAAACAATACGTCGGCGGTCATCGTCTTCACAGCTCATCCTTCGGAAAATATTTGAGATCGTTGATTCGTTGCGGTACAAATGATGATAACAAATTTAGCCACATTCTGCCCCACAACAATCCCTCCCGCAGAAGTCAGCGTCCGACTCGCAAACGATTCACACCGTACAGGAACTTCGTCATGACTCATCAGCAAACACGTCGCGATTTTATTGCCACCTCTGCCGCCTTCGGAGCAACGGCCCTGTTTGTCAATCCGGGAGCCGTCAAAGCCAGTCGCTCCGCGAACGAAAAACTGAACATCGCTGCCGTCGGAACCAAGAATCGCGCACTCGCCAACATTAACGGCTGTAAGACAGAAAACATCGTCGCGCTCTGTGACATCGATTCTGACTTTCTCGACAGCACCGGTCAGGATTATCCGAACGCTCGCAAATATCGCGACTTCCGAGTCATGCTGGAAAAAGAAGAAGGCAAGATTGATGCCGTTCTGGTCGGCACACCCGATCATTGTCACGCCCCCGCTGCCGCGATGGCCATGCGGATGAAGAAGCATGTCTATTGCGAGAAGCCATTGACACATACCGTCTACGAAGCACGAACTCTCGCCAATCTTGCCAAAGAAAACAATCTCGTCACCCAAATGGGAACTCAAATTCACGCTGGTAACAACTATCGACGTGTCGTCGAACTCGTTCAGTCGGGCGCGATTGGCAATGTGAAGCGGGTCCATGTCTGGGTGCCCGCCGTCTACAATCAGGGAGTCTTCAAACCGACCGAAAAGCCGGCCAATGTCGATTGGGATTTGTGGCTCGGCCCGGCTCCCGAACGACCTTATTCAGCCGACGTTCATCCGTTCAAATGGCGAAACTTCTGGGACTTCGGCACTGGCGGTCTGGGAGACTTCGGGTGTCACTACATGGACCTCGTGCATTGGGCGCTCGATTTGCGCGGTCCCGAAAAGATCTCGGCTACAGGATCGTCCGTCGATCCGATCAGTTGTTCCGACTATGTCGTCGCCGACTATCACTATCCCGCACGAGGCAAAAAACCTCCCGTCCATCTCACCTGGTATGATGGTGGCAAGAAACCCGAGATTCTGAAAACGCTCAAAGATAAAGATGGCAAGCCTATCGACCCTCGTTCCGGTCAACTCTTCATCGGTGACAAAGGGATGATCCTCTCCGATTACAGCAATCACACGTTGTTTCCTGCGGACAAATTTGTCGACTTCACTCCACCCGAGCAGTCGATTCCGAACTCCATCGGCCATCATCAGGAATGGATCAACGCAATCAAAACTGACGGCACAACAACCTGCAACTTTGATTATTCGGGAGCATTGACTGAAGCCGTGCTACTGGGAACGGTCGCGTATCGAAGTGGTGAGACTTTGGAATGGGATGCCGCTCATCTGAAAGTGAAAAACTCACCCGCCGCCCAATCGTTGATTCATAAGGAATATCGCAAGGGTTGGACGTTATAAGTTTCACGCGATCTCCCGGATCATGAAAGCCGCCTCATGAAGCCGTTCCATTTCATCACCCCCTCACTTGGGATCGCCCTCTGCTTATGCATCATTTCGTGCGCGCAGAGTTCAGCTCAAGAGATCAATTTCGATAAACAGGTCGCCCCATTATTGGCGTCCAAATGCCTGGACTGTCACAACAGCCGCGAGCCTAAAGGCAATCTCGATCTTTCGTCAAAAAAGAACGCTTTGGCGGGAGGAGATTCGGGCGTCGTTTTGGCCGCTGGGAAGATCGATGAAAGTTATCTCTGGAATCGCGTTGCCGATGACGAGATGCCCCCCAAGCATCCCCTCTCATCAGAAGAGAAACAACTTCTCAAACAATGGATCGTGGAAGGTGCCAGGTGGGGGACCGATCCGATTGATCCGTTCGCATTCACCACCGACTCTCGTGCTGGCTACGACTGGTGGTCGCTGCAACCATTGCAACACTCGCCGCCTTCGCAATCTGCCAGTCATCCCATCGATGCATTCATTCTCGACAAACTCAAGTCTCACGACTTGTCGCCCTCCCCACCCGCCGACAAACGTACGCTGATACGCAGGCTTTCTTTCGATTTGATCGGCCTCTCTCCCACTCCCGAGGAAGTGGATTCATTCCTCAACGACAACTCACCCGAATCCTACAACAACCTGATCGATCGCTTATTAGCGTCTCCCCATTATGGTGAGCGCTGGGCACGACACTGGCTCGACCTCGCCCGCTTCGGCGAAAGTCAGGGTTTCGAACGAGACAAACTCCGCGACAACGCCTGGCCGTATCGAGACTGGGTCATCAATGCATTAAACGACGACATGCCCTACGACAAATTCGCTCGCATGCAATTGGCCGGTGATGTTCTTCAGCCGGGAGACGCCGACGCAATCACGGCTACCGGATTTCTGGTCGCCGGTGCCTATGACGAAGTGGGACAAAATCAGCAATCCGCCGCAATGCGAGCCGTCGTTCGACAAGATGAACTCGAAGACTACATCGGTACGGTCGGGCAGACGTTTCTCGGACTCACCGTCAATTGTGCCCGTTGTCACGATCACAAATTCGACCCGATTACTCAGGTTGAATACTACCGGCTGGCCTCCGCATTGTCGGGAATTCGACACGGTGAACGACCACTCAAAACGGCAGAGATGCAGCAACAAATACAGATCGCACAACGGGAGCTCAAACAAACACGCGACTCGATTTCAGCATTGCTCGATCCGATCCGCGAGCAGATTCTGACCGAACGACAATCAAAGGTGGCTTTGGAAGATCTCCCGCAACCCATTGCTCGTTGGACTTTCGAAGAAAATCTGCAGGACGAACTCGGCACTCTTCACGGCACCGCACACGGAGGCGCAACACTTGATGACGGTAAACTCATCCTCAACGGCTCCGATGAGTTCGTTTCCACGGCATCATTACCGGTTTCATTGACGGCAAAGACACTCGAAGCCTGGGTGCAACTCGACAACCTGACCCAACGTGGCGGTGGAGTGATCAGCCTGCAAGACACCGCCGGAAATCTGTTCGACGCGATAGTCTTCGGAGAGAAAAACCCCGGACACTGGATGGCAGGAAGTAACAGTTTCGTAAGAACCCAGTCGTTCGGCGGCCTTCCCGAATCCGAAGCCGATAAAAATCTGGTCCATGTCGCCATCGTTTACGACAACGAAGGCAACATTCGCGGTTATCGCAACGGTCTCCCTTACGGCAAGCCGTACAAAAGTAATGGACCGATCACCTTTTCAGCGGGACAATCACAGATCGTCTTCGGATTGCGGCATGGAACAGCAGCAGGCGGAAATCGTATGTTGGCCGGGAAAATCGAACAGGCACAACTTTACGACCGGGCTCTCTCTCCTGAAGAAATCGCCCAGACGGCGGTCCTGTTCAACATTCTCACTCGCCCTCAAGTTCTGGCCAAAATGACCGATGACCAGAAACGGCAGTTAGCCGCATGGGAAAAGACCGTCTCTCAATTGACTCAACAAATCAAAACGCTCAGCAGTCGTCGTGTCTACGCGGTCACTCCGAAACAACCGGAAGTCTCGCATTTGTTGTTACGAGGAAACCCCGGCTCTCCGGCAGAAGTCGTCACACCCGGCGGCATCGCCTCTCTGCAAACAGTTTCCGCAGAATTCGATCTTTCCGCGGATGCCCCGGAAGCCGAACGTCGCAAAGAACTGGCCAAGTGGATCACGTCCGAGCAAAACCCGCTGTTCGCTCGCGTCATCGTGAATCGCTTGTGGCATTATCATTTCGGACAAGGGCTGGTCGATTCACCGAACGACTTTGGATTTAACGGCGCTCGTGCCACTCATCCCGAATTGCTCGACTTTCTCGCTCAGTACCTTATCGATCACAAGTGGAGCCTGAAAGCCGTTCACAAATTGATCGTCACTTCCAACACCTATCAACAATCATCGAAACCTCGACCCGACATGCAGCAGGTTGATGCCGGCAACCGATGGTTGTGGAGATATTCTCCGCAACGACTGGAAGCCGAAGTGGTCCGCGACACGATGTTACGCGTCACGGGAGCATTAAATCCACGACTGGGCGGGCCATCGTATCGCAACTTCGAGACTTTCAATCGCAATTCGCAGTTCTATGTGATGAAAGACAAAACCGGCCCCGAATATCATCGTCGTACAATCTATCGCATGTGGGTTCGCTCGGGACGTAATCAACTACTCGACGCCCTCGATTGCCCAGATCCTTCGACCACCACTCCCAATCGAGCGATTACAACCACACCCACACAATCGCTCAGCCTGTTAAACAATTCCTTTGTGCTTCGCATGGCGGACGCATTGGCAACACGAATCGAACACGAACAACTCCCCTCGTCAGCTGCAAACGTCACATCCGCCTATCAGTGGGTCTTGCAAAGAAAACCGAATGCAAAAGAGTTGACGCTGGCTGTCCCGTTTGTCGAACAACACGGCTTACCTTCACTGGCCCGAATTTTATTCAACACGAACGAGTTCCTGTTCGCGGAATGACTCGATGACAACTGAACTCCCCACATTTCAGCCAAACCGACGCGACTTCATGTCGTGGACCGGTCACGGGCTCGGATCGGCTGCCCTCGCCTCGCTGATGCTGGCTGACGGCACGGCGACAAATGCCGGAAGCACTCTCCCTCAAGCCAAAGACCCCTGGCCCCATCACTCGGCACCCGCAAAACGGGTCATCCATATTTGTTTGTGCGGCGGGTTGAGTCAGGTCGATTCGCTCGACCATAAACCGACTCTCGAAAAACATCACGGCAAGAAATACGGCAATATCGACGGAGCGGATGTCTTCTTTGGTCAAATCGGACTTCTCCGCAAAAGTGATTGGGAATTTCGCCAGCGTGGTGAAAGCGGATTGTGGGTCAGCGAACTGTTTCCGCACCTGGCCGAGGTCGCCGATGAATTAACCGTCATCAAATCAATGTTTGCCGAAACCTCCAACCACACACCGGCCACGTTTCAAGAAAACACCGGTTTTCGGCTGAACGGTTTCCCCGTCACGGGATCCTGGATGTCGTACGGCATGGGGGCCGAAACCGATTCGCTTCCCGCGTTTGTTGTCATTCCTGACCAGCGAGGAATTCCCGCCGGCGGTTCGATCAACTGGAGCAACGGCTTCCTCCCCGCACAGCATCAGGGAGTCGTCATTCGCTCGCAGGGAACGGCCATCAACGATTTGTTTCCTGCACAAGACATCTCCGCCAACACAGAAAAGGCAAGTCGACAGTTACTCAATCAGCTCAATCAACAACATCTCGAACGACGCGGCGAAGAAGATGCACTGACCGCACGCATCAAAAGTTACGAACTCGCCGCCCGCATGCAATTGGCGGTCCCCGAAGTGACCAACATTGACGGCGAGACAGAGTCGATTCACGAGCAATACGGCCTGAATGAAGAAGCAACTCGCGACTTTGGGCGAAGCTGTCTCCTCTCTCGTCGGCTTCTTGAACAAGGTGTCCGCTTTGTGCAACTGTTTTCCGGTGGTGCGTTCGGTTCCCCCCGCATCAATTGGGACGGCCACGAAGATATGGTCAAAAATCACGGTCGCGAGGCGGGTCGTATCGACAAGCCGATTGCCGGCCTGCTCAAAGATCTTCGCCAACGAGGAATGCTCGACGATACGCTCGTTCTCTTCACGAGTGAATTCGGACGCACGCCATTCACACAATCAGGATCCAATGTTCTCAGTACGGGTCGAGATCACAATCAGTACGGCTTCAGCGTCTGGATGGCGGGAGCCGGATTGAAGCACGGTATGTCGTACGGCGAGAGTGATGAAATCGGTTGGAAGGCTGTGGAAAACCGCGTCCACTGGCACGACTTCCACGCGACCGTTCTACATTTACTCGGCATCGATCACGAACGGCTCACTTATTATCACAACGGCATCGAACGCCGACTGACGAACGTCCACGGAGAATTGATTCACGATATCATGGCATGATATCAGCGCACTCTGAAAGCAGTGTGGCTGAGGCACTCTTTCAGCAGCAAACGACTTTCCCGCGATGGACACGAGACAAGTTTATATTTTGTAGGTCAGGGGCCTCCCTGACGAGAGTGCTATTGAGCATGGAATCGGTGGAAGATGAAGAGTTTGATCGACGATCAATAGGAGCCATCAAGTTCAAGCGTCGCTCCGTTGGAACTATTGAATTGAATCACCTCACACAAAACCCAGGGCGTTGCCCTGGGCTGGTTTAACGCCGAGCCTTCGGCTCTGTTTTATCTGCGTCATCCGCGAAATCCACGGTTCACTTATCACCGCATGCCCACGACAAGCGTAGAATATGTCACCCGTATCAAATAGCCTCTGATCTTTTGCGTTTCTCGGCGACTTTGCATCGAACTATTTTTTCATCCATGTTCGACTGCTACCAATAATACTCATCACAGCGTCATTCTCATCCCAATTCTCCTTGCATGAGGAGAACCGCTGCGCCAAAGTGTGATGAACACCAACATTTTGGAGCAAACACCGATGCGTTTTCTACTCACCACTCTCGTCATTCTTGCCACCTCACACATTCTCTCCGCCGCCGACAAACCGAACATCATTCTCTGCATGGCCGATGATCAGGGATACGGCGATGTCGGTTACAACGGCAACGATGTCGTCAAAACTCCGGTTCTCGATGCGATGTCCAAAAGCGGTCTCCGTTTTGATCGATTTTATGCCGCGGCTCCCGTCTGTTCTCCCACTCGTGGGAGCGTGATGACCGGACGCCATCCGAATCGGTTCGGCTGTTTCAAGTGGGGCAACACTCTCCGACCACAAGAAGTCACCATTGCCGAAGCCGTCAAGAAAGCGGGATACGCGAGCGGCCATTTCGGAAAATGGCATCTTGGTTCGTGTCGAGCCGAAAGCCCGGCGTCTCCCGGTAACAGTGGTTTCGATGAGTGGGTGTCGGCTCCAAATTTTTACGACAACGATCCACTGATGAGTCATAACGGAATTGTGAAACGCTATCCGGGAGAAAGTTCGATGATCGCCGTCGATGCGGCCCTCGACTTCATCGGTGAACAGGTCAAACAGGACCAACCGTTTCTGGCCGTCATCTGGTTTGGATCTCCACACTCACCTCACATCGCCAGCGAAGAGAATCAGGCCCTCTACCCCAACGAAACCAAACAACGAGCCAACTATCTCGGCGAACTGACCGGCATCGATACCGCCATGGGCAAGCTTCGCAAGCAACTCGGACATCTCGGCATCGCCGACTCGACCTTGCTGTGGTACACCAGCGACAACGGAGCCCAGGGGCCGGAAGGTGTCCGCGGTTCTTCGGGCGGTTTGCGGGGCAAGAAAGGAACATTGTGGGAAGGGGGCATTCGTGTGCCGACCATCATCGAATGGCCCAGCGTCATTTCCAAAAACCGCATCACCGATGTCGCGTGTAACACTATCGATATCTATCCCACCGTGATCGACTTGCTCGATATTCAAATCGACTCGCAACCCACTCTCGACGGCGTTTCCATTTTGCCTCTGATCGAAGGAAAACCGTTCGCACGCAATCAACCAATCGGGTTCTGGGATTATGCCGCCGGTGGGACACCACGCCGTGCCGAACAGCTTCTCGAAGTTCTACAGAAGGAACAGAAAACCGGTGCGAAACCCGCAGTGGACGTGACTCAAGAGGGAAGCATCACGAAACAGTACGCCCTCGACGATTACGCCGGTTCATCGGCGTGGATGGAAGGCCCGTGGAAACTCTTACGCCAACCGGTAAAAAAGAAGAACGCAGGCTCGTTCGATTATTACCTGTTCAATCTGGAGCAAGATCGCAATGAAGAAACGAATCTTGCCGAAGATTATCCCGACCGGGTGAAGTCGATGACCAAATCTCTCGAAGCATGGCAGACCTCGGTGATTCGCAGCTTGAACGGCGAGGATTATTAAGTAATTTCTGGCGCAGTCAGAAGACGCAGCCAAGTTTCTGAAGTCATTCCTCCTCACCCCGTCCCTCTCCTCCAAAGGAGGAGAGGGTGGCATGCAAGGCTGGAAAGTTGGCTAGAGCGATTTTTCTTTAACTCTGAAGCCCCACGCGAACTAGGATCAGAACGTGCCGATCAATCCCTTCTCCTCTTGGAGGAGGAGAAGGTGGCCGACAGGCCGGATGAGGAGGTCGATCCTAAAACCGAGACTTAAGATGAGAACTTTTTATCGAAGAGCAGCGAAACCACCTTACGCAATGATGTCGTGAACGACGTGGCCGGCGACATCGGTCAAGCGGAAGTCGCGGCCGGCGTGACGATAGGTGAGCCGTTTGTGTTCCAGGCCGAGCAAATGCAACAGCGTGGCATGGACATCGTGAATGTGAACTTTGTCGACAGCCGCGTAATAACCGTAGTCATCCGTCGCACCATATTTGATGCCGGTCTTCACGCCGCCACCCGCCATCCACATGGTAAAGCCTTCCGGGTTATGATCGCGTCCGTCGTGTCCTTTACCCTGACAGGTCGGCGTGCGTCCAAATTCTCCACCCCAGATCACCAGCGTGTCTTTCAGTAGTCCGCGTTGTTTGAGATCTTTCAGCAAACCGGCAATCGGTTTATCCACTTCCTTGGCGTTTTGTTCGTGACCTTTTCTCAGATTGCCGTGCTGGTCCCATTGCACCTCGGTATTGCTGTGGGTGACCTGCACAAAGCGGACACCCCGTTCGGCAAACCGCCGGGCCATCAAACATTGACGCCCGAAGTCGGCAGTTTTCTCTTCATCGATGCCGTACAGTTTGTGAATTGAGTCGGTTTCGGATTCCAACTCCAGCGCTTCGGGCATTTCGGTCTGCATACGAAACGCGAGTTCAAACGATTGAATGCGAGCTTCAAGTTCCGCGTCCGGACCAGTGACCGTTTGCAAATTGCGGTTAAGCATTTGCGTCAAATCGAGTTGCAGCCGCTGTTCTTTCTGGTTGAGTTGCGTGTTCTGGATGTATTTGACGCGGGCCATTTCCGAAGATTGACTGGCAACTCCCAAAGGTGTCCCCGTATGTTCGGCGGGCAGAAAGGCAGAACCCCAGTTTTTTGTCCCGCCGTGCGCCAAAGTGGGGCAGATGGTAATGAAGCCGGGCAAATTGTTGTTCTCGGACCCCAATCCATAAGTGACCCACGACCCCATACTGGGTCGCACGAATGTATCGCTACCGGTGTGTAACTTGAGACTGGCACCACCATGAGCGGGGTTCGTGCCGTGACACGAATTGAGGAAGCACATGTCGTCCACACACTCGGCCACATGCGGAAACAACTCACTTACTTCAATCCCACTCTCGCCGTACTTTTTGAATTTCCACGGTGAGGCAAGGAGTTCGCCGGTCGGTGCAAATTGGACACGAGGCTTTTCGAACGGAAAGTCTTTGTTGTCGTCCCGTTGCAACAGCGGTTTGTAATCGAACGTATCGACTTGCGAAGGGCCACCCTTCATGAAGAGAAAGATCACCCGTTTCGCTTTGGGCGCATGATGAGTGGTGACGCCGGCTTCGGCACCTTGTCCGGTTTCTGCCAAGAGCGAAGCCAATGCCAAACTACCGAAGCCGGCACTCGAACGCTGTAACATTTGTCGTCGGGTCAAATTCCACATGGTTCATCGTATCTGTTGAAGGATCAGTCTCTCTTACCGCACGCACAAAAACTCACTCGATGAAAGCACCGATTGGCAAATCATCTGCCAGGCTTTATGAGTCGGTTCTGTGTCGGAATCATCGCGAGCGGCGAGAACTTCCAATTGCTTCAAATAACTCTGCAACTGTTGCAACTCTGCATCAACAGCGGGTCGGCTATAAGCCAGTTCAAACAAGCGGTCGATCCGTTCCGGAGTGGAGAGATCGGTGGACAACAGCCGGTCGGCGGTGGCGGATGAGATTTTCGTCATCAGGTCGGAGTTCATCAGCATCAAAGCCTGCGGAGCAATCGTACTGCTTTCCCGATTCCCGTTCAGCACGCTGGCGTCGGTGTAATCAAAAAGCTGAAACATGTCGTACAGATGATTACGGACGACGGGAACATAAATCGAACGCCGACGGATATCTTCGTAACTCGCTTTGTCTTCCGAGGTATGATTGAAGAAGAATTCCCGATTTTTCACCGGAACCAAACTTCCCCCCATTGTTGTGTCGAGAGTGCCGCTGACAGCAAGCAACGCATCGCGAATCGATTCGGCATCCAGTCGCTGTAAATCGTATCGCCAATAAAGTGAATTGTCGGGATCGACGGTGGCCGCCGATTCATCAAAACGGGTTTGTCGTTGATAGGCTGCCGAAAGCATGATGGTGCGATGCAGTGATTTCAGCGACCATCCCTCTTCCACAAAATGGACGGCGAGCCAATCGAGAAGTTGAGGATGAGTGGGCTGTTGTCCTCGTAGACCAAAGTTATCGACCGTGGGGACCAGTCCCTTACCGAAATGCCAATTCCACACACGATTGACCATCACGCGCGAAGTTAACGGGTGATCGTCTTCCGTCAGCCAATTGGCGAATTGCAAACGACCACTCTCTGTCTCGGGGATCGGTGTTTGATCTGTCCCGGCGAGAACAAGCGGAAATCGTCGGGGGACATCGTCTCCCAGAGTGAGGTGACTGCCGCGAATGTGAACCTGAGTATTGGCAATATTACCCTCTTTGACTCCCATCGCGGTCGGTAATTCGGGGAGTGTCTCTTCGAGCTGCTTGAGTTCTTCCCGTAATTTTTTGAGTTTGGTTTGCGTCTCTTCGGGGAAGCGTTTTTCAATGTCGGCGGGAACGGTTTCACCGGTCGATTCGGGGACTGCTTTTTTCGCAGCCGCCAGCAGATTCTTGATCGTCTCTTTCCGCTCTGCAATCTGTTGTTCGTGGTTTTCCTTTTGCTCAATCTGTTCCGGCGTGGCAATCAAGTTCTCGTTCCACTTGGCAATTTTTGTGAACGACTCCATCGCCAGCGTACTTTTGAAGATTCCCGCGAGTGCGTAATAATCTTTCTGTGCGACCGGATCGAATTTATGATCGTGACACCGCGCGCAGCCCAACGTCAGTCCGATTAAACCTCGCCCAATCGTGTCGAGTTGTTCGTCGACGATGTCCATCTCCATCTTGGTCTCATCAACTTCCGCGAGCACTTTAGGCCCGAGGACCAGATAACCGGTCGCGATCAGATTCTCTCGACGTTTGGAAAAGACCTCTTCATCGATAAGATCTCCGGCCAGTTGTTCGGTGAGGAACTGATCGTAAGGTTTGTCGACATTCAAAGAATTCACCACGTAATCCCGATATCTCCAGGCATTGCCGTGTGCGATGTTTTCATCGAGGCCGTTGGAATCGGCATAGCGGACCACATCGAGCCAATGACGGCCCCAGCGTTCTCCGTAATGTGGCGAAGCGAGTAGGCGATCAATCACTTTGGCAAATGCGTCTACTGAATCATCAGCGAGAAAGTGGTCCACTTCCTCGGGTGTTGGTGGTAAGCCGATCAAATCGAATGTTGCCCGACGAATGAGCGTCCGCTTGTCGGCCAGCGGAACCGGTTTGATCTTCTTCTCTTCGAGTCGCGCCAGCAAAAACGCATCAATTGGGTTATGAACCAGTGCAGATTCCGAGACAGCGGGAACTTCGGGTTTGACGGGAGTTTGAAAGGCCCAATGCTGACGGCCTTTCTCCAGATCAATGCCACTACTGTGATCAATTTTAATGCTGCCCGAATCGGGATGCGGTGCTCCCATCTCGACCCACTTCGTCAAATCGGCGATCTGGGCATCGCTCAATTTTTCTTCCGGGGGCATCTTCAAATCGTTATCGCGATAAGTGACCGCCGTTACGATGAGACTTCCCTTCGGTTTGCCAGGTAGTAATGCCGGCCCCGCTTTTCCGCCCGTCAACATCCCTTGCAATGTATCGAGACGGAGATCGGATTCCTGCCAGTCTTCGCTATGACATTCGTAACAGGCATTCGCCAACAGCGGACGAATTTTGTTTTCAAAGAACCGGATCTGCTCGGGAGATGCCGAGGCAGGTTTGGCGTCAATCTCTTCAGCCTCTACAACTGACACCGCGATGAACGGCAGCAGCAGGAAGAACGACCGACGTAGTAAAGTGGACAAGTAGTGATTCATAGGTTCGACGTCGTATTGAAGGAATCCACAGGTGTGGTGAGCGAGCGTCTGGAAACAGGTGGGAAATCGAGTCTGCCTCGATTTTCTCCAGTATAGCTTTTGAATGGAAGAAATCATAAAGGAATTTTGATGGTTGAGTCTGAATTCCGTATTTTGAAAGACTTCTGGCGTTGCCACTCTGCTCAATACATAATGTCCCCGGAATCGAAATACTCTTTTTGAAGCAGGTAAATTCCTATGGATCGGCGTCATTTTCTGCAATCAACAGCCGCTTTAACCTTTGCCACGGCCACGCATTCCGCCGCTCATGCCCAGCCCTCCAATGAGGGACTTTCCGGCAAAGAGGGACTGACAGAACAACTCAATCCCACAATTCAGGACGCACGAAACGTGGCAACCGCGATCCTCAAACCGAGCGAGAAAGAGCTGCAACACGGCCTCGAACTTCACGCCGATTCATTGGTCTTCGATACCTATGGATTCTCTCCCCGCGCAGCCATTGATGGCGACAAGCTCAAAACACTCGTAGAAGCGGGCGCCTCTCAGATCGAGATCAAAGATCGTCGCGAGCAAATGTCGATGACCCGCTACGTGACCGATCCGATCGAGCAAGCCGAGTATCTGGCCGCCTGGCGCGCTTCGGGGGTTACCTGCGTGTTTCAGAACGCGGGAGAAGAAGGACAGGACCCCTTGCGATTGATAAAGCGACTTTCCAACTTTACATTCGCGACCGACATGCTGAAAGATTACGTCGCCAAAGCCGCCCTGCCCGACGACATTGTTGCCGCCAAAGAAGAAGGGCGACACTGCCTGTACTTCACCGGTAACGGAGTCCCCCTGACTCAGCAATGGGTCTCGGTCGAAGATGAATTGCGATATCTGCAAGTCTACTTTCAGTTGGGAATCCGCATGATGCATTTGACCTATCAACGACGCAACATGATCGGTGATGGGAGCGGCGAACCGGCCAACGCCGGGCTGAGTGATTTTGGTCGAGCCGTCATTCGAGAAATGAATCGCGTCGGTGTCATTCCCGATTGTGCGCACTCCGGTTGGCAAACTTCCCTGGAAGCGGCACAGCTCTCGGAAAAACCTCTCGTCGCATCTCACTCCACTTGCGGCGGCATCTATCCCCACATCCGCAGTAAACCGGATGAAGTAATCAAAGCCATCGCCGATACCGGCGGCCTCATTGGTATCTGTTGTATCCCCCGTTATCTGCGAGGTAAGGGTGATATCACCGCGTTACTCGATCACATTGACTACGCGGTCAAACTGGTCGGCGTGGAACATGTCGGGATCGGCACCGATGTCTCGTATAGTTCACAACAATCGTCCGCTGAGAACAAAAAAGTCCCGTCACAAGGTAAAAAGCGGGACGACTTTCGATCTCTCTGGCCGAACGACGATTATAAAACGACCTCTGAAATGGTCCGCAGCATCGCCTGGACAAACTGGCCACTGTTCACGGTTGGCCTCGTCCAACGTGGTTACTCCGACGACGACATTCGCAAACTGATCGGCGGCAACATGCTGCGAGTCTGTCAGGAATCATTGCAACTGACTTGATTCATTAGGAGCGGTTTTTTCTTCAGAGAGTTCCGACTGCGCTTGACCAACCGCGACAAGGGTTCGGTTCCGAAAGAAGTAAGGGATCTCGGCAACGATTCCGATATTCGGAGGGAGTTGGTTCTTGATGACATCGAAAGTCTCTCTCGTCATGAAGATATAATGTGCGGGGCTCTCAGTAAGAAACTCTGAACCTTGTAATTCGGGGTGCCTCAGCCAAAACACTCCTCCTCGTTCACCCTTGTCGAGATGTTGAGATTTTCTGAATGAAACCGGACGAATGGTACTTTCTGAATAGAAGACCCAAGTTGGTTCCAGTGTTTGATATTGCGCAAACTGAGCGGTCGCATGTCGCTGCTTGAGTTGAGAAATCATTCGGTCAATCTGTTGATAATCGTCCACTCTGTCGGCAAGAAACCCGAACGAAACCCAGACGAACAGAAACGCTCCGACTGCAAAAAGACGAGCCGCCCAATCATTTCGATTCAGATAAAGAGCCACGGCTCCCGACGCCGCCACAACAAGAGGGATGAGTCCCAACAAGCCCAGCCATTTCATCCCAAGCAAAAACATCTCAGCCACCATCGGTAAGCCGATCATCAAGCCGATTCCCGTCAGCCCCCACAAGGCGAACGAAACTTTCGGCCAATGCCGCCAACTGAGTTCTCTACCCTCTGACCAACGATGAATGTATGAGCCGACCAACAAAGCCACGGCAGGATAGCACGGAGTGATATAGCTGGGAAGTTTCGTTCCCGCACACGAGAACATCCCCAGATAAACAATCACCCAACAGAATAAAAAGAGAATATGATTTCGCTGCGGGTCGTTCGACCGATATCTTTTCCAGGCATCGGAAATGGTCGGAAAGAAAAAGTACGACCAAGGCGTAAATCCAATCAATAAGGCAACGGGGTAAAACAAGAACGCTGACCCTCCATGCCCTTCCCTTGAACTCTTTGCGCGACCAATATTATGGTCGAGAAAAAATTCTCGGAGCCAGACACCATCCGTCCGATAGCCGACCCACACATACCAAGGGGCCGCGACCATCAACACGATTAACGTGGCCGACAGAATTCGCATCTGCCAGCAAGTTTTCAGAAAATAGATCACCGGTTGAACAATTCGTTTCCAGCCACTCGGTGATCCATATTGATTTGAAACATTCCGAATCAGTAAATACAAACCGACGATGGCAGTCGGCAGAACAACACCCACCGGCCCTTTGGCCAGCACGGCAATTCCCAGGATTCCATAGAACACCAGTGCAAACCAAAACGATTGCGGGAACGGATGTGGCCGATCAACGGCAATGTCTTCTCCATCAGAAAATGCCCGACTTACATACCAGGCTAATGCCAATGTGCAGAAGAAAATCAGCACGGAATCGGGGGTCGCCGCGCGTCCAGCCACATCAAACATCAAAGTCGTGGCCAGAATAACAGCCGACCATAATCCCACATGCGGATTGAAAAGCCGTCGTCCTATCCAATAAGTACAGTAACAGGTTCCCATTGCGAAAATTGCTGACCAGAGCCTGGCAGAAAATTCATTCACGCCGAAAATCTGATAAGCCGAGATCATGAACCAGTAAAGCAGGACTGGCTTATGAGATCGTAACTCACCATTGAAAACCGGCGTGACCCAGTCACCCCGTTCGAGCATTTCTTTCGCGCAGCCAGCGTTACGAGGTTCATCTCGATCCCAGAGTTTGGGACCACCGAGATTTGTGAACATGACCACACCCGCAATGAGCGTGATGATGGCCAAGTGTGTCTTCCCTGACATCTGGTCCTGCTACTCCCTGACAATTGGATTACTCTCTGGGGACAAACTATCAAATAGTCTGAGAGAACATGATTCAAACGAGTAGTCTAGTTCGTTCGAGCCGTTCCAGACAACCTCAACCTGAGATTGCCTGGGTAGTCTCATTTCCCTTCAATTGTCAACTTGAGTGAAACAATTTTTCCTCGAAAAGAGCCTTTGGGGCTGTCGGGATCAACCGGGTTCTGAGCATCAAACCCGACACACAAATCTTCCTGTGGGTGCCTTGTGATCATGCTTCCCGGCTGAGAGATTGTACCCGCCCCAACAGACTTCCGAGGATCGGCAGGTACCGTCAATTCCATAACACCGGATTTTTTCACTTGAGCAGTCACAGTAAGTCCCGACTGCTCCCACGGAATCGAAACCCGACGGATTTCTAGATTCGAGACTCGTAATGCAAACACGATCTTCCCATCGTGAGCATACAACGTATAACCGACAGCCGAACCGCCGTGAGAAATAACCACACCTTCAGGAGAGTCCCCTTCAATCGTGGCTTCAATCACGAACGGCTTGCCGGCAATCGCCGGAGCCGATGCAGACGAATAACTTTTTCCCGCTTCAACTTTGTTCCAGTTGATCGGTTTGCTGGATTGTTTCGCAGGCTTCTTTTTGGAGACCGAGGGAAATAATGTCACCGGGTTCTCAACTTGACCCGCCGGACGCACACCCGGCCCCGGGGTCCCGCTACCGATATCGGCAATCATCTCGTCGGCCAGTTTTTGCAATTTCGCCACGATGTCGGAGTTCTGTTTGGCGACATCATTCATTTCCCGAAGATCGTTATCGAGATTGTACAACCTGAGACTCGACCGAATATCTTCTGGTTGTTCTTTCATTCCCATGCCGATGGATTGAGGAGCCAGGGCAAGTTTCCACGGACCAGACCGAACCGCCATCAACTTTGTCCCTTTATAATAATACCAGGCTTTCCGGTCGGTCTTTTCAGCCTCCCCCGTCAACACTTTTGAGAGATCATAGCCGTCAATTTTGACATTCTCGTAGAGTGATCCACCTGCCAACGAAACAAAAGTCGGTAAGATGTCGGTGGTGCCGGCAATCGAATCGTTCACGGTTCCCGCGGCAATGTGTCCGGGCCACCAGGCAATCGTCGGTTCTCGCACTCCACCCTCAAGCGTCCCCCCTTTGCTTCCGCGTAGTGGAGTTGCCACACCTCCATCAGTCCCTTTCGACATCCAGGGGCCGTTATCACTGGTGAAAACGACGAGCGTATTTTCTGCCAGATTCTGCTCACGCAACGTCTTCAGGATCTCTCCCACACTCCAATCGACCTCGGCGATCCAATCTCCATAGCGCCCATTCTCGGTGCTCCCTGCAAAATCGGGATGAGGATAAATCGGTACGTGCATCGCCGTGTGAGGCATATAGAGAAAGAACGGCTCATTCTTGTTGGACTTGATAAACTTGACTGCTTCCTCGGTGTATTGTCGAGTCACTTGTCGTTGATCTTCATTCTCAATTTCGGCTGCGACATTTTCATCGCGCATCAAAGGATGGACACTCCGTCCATCCTTCATCGAAGTCCGTCCCATATCATTGGAATACGGAATGCCGAAGTAATGATCGAACCCCTGACGGGTGGGAAGAAATTCGCGTTGATCTCCGAGATGCCATTTCCCGATGCACGTTGTCGCATACCCTTGCTCCTTCAAGTAGTCGGCAATGGTCAATTCATCGGGATGGAGCCCTTTCGGTCCGGCAGGAAAGAACACACCGGGAACGGAAACACGAGGAGCGTAACTTCCCGTAAGTAACTGAGCACGGGAGGCCGAACAGACGGGAGCCGCGTAGAAACTGGTCAACTTCATCCCTTCTGCCGCCATCCGATCAAGTTGCGGCGTCTTGTTCACTTTGGACCCGAAAGGCCCGATGTCGCCGTACCCCATATCGTCAATAAAGATCAACACAAAATTTGGTGAGGATTTCGCAAGTAGCGATTGAGGAATCGCAACCAGCAACAGTGCCAATAAGAGGAGCGTCCTGAGCATGGAAGTCTGTCCTGACGATGAGGGCTTGTGTGGAAGAGTTACTCAGTGAATGGTCAGAGAGCGGTTGTCCCAGCATGACTGATTCGAAGCGCGAATAGAAGAATGTTTGACGCAGATTTCAGGCCATCAGCCGGATCGCATCAATCGTCGCAGAATTCAATCAAGGTTTGCGTTTTGACGACGGCACAATTTTCGGGATACGTGTGATAAGTGTGAATCAGAAAACTGTCGAGCGTGATTTCAGTCCGCACGAGGCTGATCGGACCCGGCGCAAAGCGACCTTGTCCCGGATATTCTCGCGCCAAACAAGCCCGGCGGAAATCAGACTGCAACTCCTGATGAAAGTTCATGTAAATTTCGGAGTCGAGTCTCTCGAGCTGAAACGAGGATTGATAGGCAATCAGATCATTGAAAACCAATGCCGAGTCGCGACTGCCGCGGACGGTATGTTGCAATTCGAGGCCATGTTTGGGCAGAGGATCGCTGCGCGAACTCATCACCTCGGAGAGGAGAATGTCTCCATGTCGAAACTCAATGAAATGACCGGCATCATGCAATCGGACGACGCAAGAATAGTCATCTTCCGCAACGATCAGCTCGTCGTGTCGCTGAATCAGTTCTGGATGAATCGGCCTGTTGTAGACGTGAAACACTAAATCGCCCACATCAGGCCGAGTGAATACGAGGCTCATGAATCACTCGATGAAATAACGAATAATAAGTAAACATTCTAGGAGGGGGATCTAACCGTTGGACAGTGCTGTTTTTCCTTTTTGCGGTTTTTTCCGAGTCTTCTATAGACCCGTTCATCAACCCCGACTTTCAGCCATCAATTTGCCTCCAAATCGAGTAAACGCCGCTTGAAGTCGACTCCTCCCGGAGCGGTAAATCCGCCCCATTGACCACCAGAAGCCAGCACCCGATGACAGGGAACCACAATCGGTGTCCTGTTTTGAGCCATCACATTCCCGACGGCTCGTGCGGCTCGCGGTGATCCGGCACGCTGGGCAACTTCGGCATAGCTGAGTGTCTTGCCAGCCGGGATTTTTCGCACTGCTCGACGAACTTTTTTCTGAAATTCAGTCAGATGCTCGTCGGACACTTTGTAGCGTCCGAAATCAACAGTCTCTCCCGCTGCAAATTGTTGCAAATCTTGTTTCAGTCGAGATGCCGTCTCGGAGCAGGCTGCTTCCGTTTCCGAAGAAAGATTGTGTTCCGTGAGTTTCTGTCGCAATCTGCGGCGAGACGCCTGTTCTGAGTTATCGCCTATTGTGACGGCAAGTACAGTCTCGTCAGACATCGCGAACCCGAACCAACCGAGTTCGGTCGGGACAAATGCGACTTCCACAACATCGGTCAAGCAGTCTGTTGAGACGGGCATTTCATAAAATCCTTGAGAGAGGTCTGTTCCACGAAGGACGGTCTGGCAGTATAATGCGACATGGCAAATTGATTGAGTGTTCCCGACTGTTCAGTCGAAAGAAAACCGTATGCATTTCTATTCCACGTTAGCCGACGATTATTATACCAACATGCATCTCAATACCGAGATGCCATTACCGACGGCTCGTGAAACAGTGCTTGATTTCTTTGGAAGGACTCAAAAAACTTATCCCAGTATGCGGAATTTCTACACTCGTGAGAATGGGGATTTTGTTCTCGAAGAAGATAAAGATCGAGAATCTCATCGTTGGCTGTCTCTCGAACCTCGCCGTATTTGCAGTTCGCACGTGAATCCGCCGACTCCCGATGTCGCATTCGAGCAGCATTCATTGATTCTGCAACTTGTCCCCTACATGCTTTCGGTCTCACCGCTCGATTGCGAAGCACTCGACTACATGATTGGTTTCGACTTTTCCTATCGCGGAAATCATGACGCGCTGGTCGCCGAAGCGCTCGGTGTCGCTCCTGCTGTGGATAGCCTGATTGATATTCCCGGTGCTCAACCACTCAATTACGAACCGCAAGTGACTCTTAGCCTGACCGAAGATTGTCGGCTGCAGGCGCGGTTGATGATCGAAACCCGCACCAACGCCTATCAGGTCAAACGGGGAGACTTCCCGGAAGAACAACTCAGCGTTTTCTTCACGGTCCGACAATACGGCAGCTTACTCTCCGAAGCCTCGTTCGAGGAAGAACTGCATCACCTGCGAATCAAGAGCGAAGAACTTCTCGAAGCGCATGTCGTCGAGCAAGTACTCAAGCCTCTCGCGCAGACAATCTCGCGGAAGTAGATTGAACAACGCAGTTGGCCTATTGCTTTGCCTGGTTGGCAACTGCTTCAGCGGCCTTCTTGGCAGCTTCAGGATCACCCAGGTAGCCTTTGCTGACGACGTTCAAATCGTCATCAAAGTCGTACAGCAATGGAATGCCGGTCGGAATGTTGAGGCCGGTAATTTCTTCTTCCGAGATGTTGTCGAGATGTTTGACTAATGCCCGCAGGCTATTGCCGTGAGCGCCAATGATGACATTCTCTCCGCGTTCCAGGCACGGCTTGATGGTCGATTCCCAATAGGGCAAGAAGCGATCGAGAGTGTCTTTTAAGGACTCGGTTGCCGGTAATTCATCAGCGGAGAGATTTGCGTAACGGCGGTCGTGTTTGGGGTGTCGTTCGTCATCTTCGGGAATCGCATCCGGCTGAATGTCGTAGGAACGACGCCATTTGAGGACTTGCTCTTCTCCGAACTTCTCCAACGTCTCTGATTTGTTGAGACCTTGGAGGTCGCCGTAATGCTTCTCATTCAATCGCCATGATCGTGTGACCGGCAACCACATCAGGTCCATTTCATCGAGTGCGATCCACAAAGTGCGAATGGCACGCTTGAGAACCGAGGTAAACGCGCGATCCAGTTCGATTCCTTCTGCCTTAATCAATTTGCCGGCGGCTTTCGCCTCTTCGCGTCCCTGATCGGTCAAATCAACATCGGTCCAACCGGTGAAACGGTTTTCAAGATTCCATTGTGATTGACCGTGACGGAGAAGAACTAACTTCGGCATGATTGGAGTCCCTATCGAATTGAAGACGATGATTGCTATGAATGATGGCCCGCAGGCGACCGCATGCAGGATCTGTTTGATTTCCAGCACTTTACCCGATCAGGCCCGACATTCAAACCGAACGGGAATCAAGCGGGCATACAAAGTTCGACCGTCAAGAATTTCCAGGATTCTGTCTGATATAATTCGGAGAGAAGTGTGAGCGTTGTCCATCGGGTGGCGTGTGATTTGGCTTCAAACTTCGGTTGCTCGTGAGGCAAATTGGTCAATAAGCTTTTGCGAATGACCATGGCTCGAACCTTACGAGTTTTCATCTCTCCCGCCGATTCTGCTGTCAGGCAGATGACATACTCTTCTGACTTCACCGGCAACCCCATATCCCGCCGTAACAGCCCTTGTGCGAACTGTTCGGACAGTTCATTGAGGACCGAATTCAGATAGAACCAATATTCGTCTTGTTCCAAAGGGAGTGTTGGGTTCTCTGGCGTCGTCAATTTCGCAGTGGCTGTGACACAGTCTGCCGCGACCTGATTGAGGAATACGTCTGCACAACTCTTCTCGGACAAGGTTCGGATTTTGAGAACACCATCATCCAATGTGTTCAAGGAGAAGTTGAGCCGACCAAGGAATTCGCGAGCACGCCATTCCCGTCGCGCACGGCGTTTTCCAAAGAACCAACCGGCCCCCATGAACAAGCCCGCCATTACGAACTTGATCCAATGCTCGTTCAGATACTCAAAGAGCAACTCGATCATTTTTTGCACTTTGACTCGCCTGTTCTGGAACGAAGGAAATCTTGGGGAAGTTTACGTCTCACCGATGAGGGATGTCACTGGGTATTGATTATTCTCGAAAGTCTTTATGACAGGCGGCACACGAACGCGTTGCTGTTTCATAAAGCTCACGCGCTTTGTCGGTGTCCTTCTCGCGGATCGCATTGGCGATGGCGAGAAAGTCATCGTGCATCATTTTCGAAGATTTCTTCCAAGCCGCCATGTCGGCGTCGTCAAACGCATAATCTTCATTGGCATGTGTTGGATAGGCCAGGATCGCGACTGTGACGGCATCGAGTGCATCGGCTTCAGGATCGCGCGAACGCCGAACTGTTCGCTTCAGTCCCTGATAGAGATAATTTACTTCTTCCATCAAGTTGGGAAGATCGGCCACTTCGTTCCACCCGATCTCTTGAAACGATCCTGTGATCTTCATCGCCGACAGATTGGCGCGAACATTCTGCAATCCCGCTTCCGCATCAGCGTATGACTCGGCCTCTGCTATCTTTCGACCGGCGGCACGAATCGCCAGAACATGCACTTCAGCGGGAACATCTTTGTATTGAGTCAACGCATGTGCGAGGACGGCGATGGCTCCTCCTTTGGCGGTAATTTTATCGCGAGTCAAATTGTCTTCAAAGCGTTTGGGATCTGTCAGATAATCTTCGGCCAGAGCGTCCGCGTGGCGTTTAATGGCGTCGACCAACTGCTTTGCGGTTGCTGTCTTCTTCAGTTCCATCTTCTCTTCAGGAGCGGCTCCCGAAAACAGAAAGACTGCCGGCAATAAGAGACACATTGCTCGTAAAGATTTGTAAAAACGCATAGGAGGCCTCGATTTCGAGAAATTATTGGAATCGTGTTTCGGTAGAAATCTGGTTTAATTGTTTCCCGGAAGGCTCGGGTGTGTCAAGGAGACGCTTTTTGAAGCACCATTTCACCTCATTTTATGAAAAATCTTGCAAGTGGACCGAAACTTGTCCACTTTCGCCGTGTTTCATACACAGAGAGGGAAATTCTTCCCTCCTTACAAAGACAACAGCAAATCACCCCGACTCATTCGAGACGGCCACACATTTTCAGGAGAGATATAATGCAAAAGTTGACCATTGCCATGCTGGGACTCGCTCTCTGCGTTGGTACTTCATCCCTGATGGCTCAGGATGGCGAAAAGAAAGACGATTTCCGAAACAAATTGCTCGAAAAATACGACAAAGACGGCGACGGAAAGCTCAACGAAGCCGAGCGTGAAGCCGCCCGAGCAGAGTTCACCAAACAGGCTCCGGCAACCAAGCCAACCGAGGCACCTTCTCGCACTCGTAAACCGATTGAAGGTGGAAATAATCCCGAGGGTCGCCGTGGTGGACCGAGTCGCGAAGATATGGAAGCTCGTCGTGCCGCGTTCATGAAACAATACGATAAGGATGGCGACGGAGAAATCAGCGAAGAAGAACGGGCCGCAATGCGGGCAGAATTTGATAAACGTCGCGAAGAAGGCCGCGCTGCGATGCTCAAACAATTCGACAAAGATGGTGACGGAGAATTGAGCGAAGAAGAACGTAATACAGCCCGCGATACCATGCGGAACAAATTCCAGGAGATCACCAAAAAATACGACAAAGACGGTAACGGTCGTCTGGAACGTGAAGAGATGGAAGCTGCACGCGAAGCGGGTGCCTTTGAAGGAATGGCCTTCCCAGGTGGACCTGGATTTGGTGGTCCCGGTGGACCAGACGGTCGTCGTGGACCTGGAGGCCCCGGAGATGAAGAGCGTCGTGCCGAAATGATGAAACGCTTCGACAAAGATGGCGACGGAGAGCTCAACGAAGAAGAACGTGCCGCTCTTCGTGAATCATTCGGTGGCGGACGCCGCGGTGGCCGTCCCGGTGAAGGAGATGGAGAAGGTGGTCGTCGACGAGGAGGCGATCGTCCTGGTGATGGCGAAGGTCGTCCCGAACGTCCTCGGCGTCCTGAATAATCTGACTGAAGCAGACCACTGCCTGAGGGCTATGAAAACTTGAGTTCACAACCTGACCTCAAAGTCCACTGGCAGCAAAAAGTAAACCCGGCGAGAACGATCTCTCTCGCCGGGTTTTCTATGCGCTGATCAACAACCAGTGATCTCACTGATAGAATCTCACTGATAGAATTCGTCGATCTCGTTGATGATGCTGTCACTCACGGTTCTCATGGTGCCAACAGCTTCGGCCAGTGAGACACCGACAATGTCGTTTCCTTTGGCGGCGACCATTTTACCCCATTGTCCATCGAGGACTAATCGAGCCGCGTGGATTCCCATACGGGTTCCCAAGATACGGTCGAACGCAGACGGTGCCCCGCCTCGTTGCAAGTGACCCAGGATAACCGAGCGAGTTTCCCAATCGAGTTTTTTCTCGATGATCTCGGCAACAACATCTCCCAAACCTCCCAAAGCAATGTGCCCGAAGTCATCGACTTCGTGATGCTTGGTGATGTAGGCCGATTCTGTGCTGGAAAGTTTGGCACCTTCACTGACGACCACAATGGCGTATTTCTGGCCGTTGTCTCGTTTCTCTTGCAGCGTTTTGCAGAGATGGTCGAAGTTGGCTTGGCGTTCGGGGATGAGAATGTAATCGGCACCAACAGCGACACCCGAATAATAGGCAATCCAGCCAGCATGACGTCCCATCGTTTCGACAACCATCACACGACGATGAGACTCGGCGGTAGTGCGCAGTTTCTCAATCGAATCGACAACGATATTGACGGAAGTGTCAAAGCCGAACGTCACATCGGTGCAACTCAGGTCGTTGTCGATGGTTT
>Ga0181597_10000620_pt1 | contig 39140 bp, 40 predicted proteins | sample 041ome_5_FD_148647 | JGI IMG/M metagenome (GOLD analysis project Ga0181597, IMG submission 148647) | Coastal salt marsh microbial communities from the Groves Creek Marsh, Skidaway Island, Georgia - 041403US metaG (spades assembly) | ecosystem: Environmental > Aquatic > Marine > Intertidal zone...
ATAGTTTTTTTGTTAGAGAGTTAATCGGCAGATTATACTACACAATTAAGTACTAGTGGAGTTTGATTTTATCTTTGTCTAAAGGGTAAAAGACATTATGAGTTAGCAAAAATATGGAAAAACAAAATAATAAATATCTTTGGTTTACTAAAATGATAATATTAAGATTTAATACTTTCAAGGAGTGACTTATCTTTGGTCATTTTGAAAATTGTTACTTGATTTCTTTTGAGTTTGAGTATTCAACTTTTCAATTACTTTTTTTTCGTCCCAAGGTTGATATAGTCGGGCGATTATAGAGATGAATATCAATGTTCCAAGACATATAAACGCAACAATAATGTCAGCTGTTAACCACCATAAAATCAATCCAGCTGTTAACAGAACAGCAAGTAACAAACCTCTATCTAAGAAAAATGATTTGAAGGACATTTTATTTTCGTTCCAAAAATATTAACAGCGTTAATGTTAGCAAATTTTTATTGCTATCATTGTTATTGTTTTTATCTGCTAAACTCTAGTAATTTCTTGGAAGCTCAGGTTTTTGCTGAAGACCAAAACTTTACCTTATTGAAAACCCTTGAGCACCTCGCTTATATCTAATACTATATATATTAAAGATACTAAAGAAATACATAGGTTATAACATTCAAATAAGAATGATATTTAATAAAAATATGGACCAAAACTATATTCTATAATCTTGAAAAAAACGAATAAATGCACACCATCATAAAAATTGCAGTTGTATCCGCTCTCTCCCTGTTTGCTTCTGTCGGTATGATTAGTATTTCTAAGGCTGAGGCGCAAAATCAACTTATAGCTTTTAATGCAGATGAATTACTCTATGCCAAAAAAAATGGTGCTTTGATAATTGATATCCGGCGTGAGGAAGAGTGGAAGGAAACGGGAGTTATAGAAGGTGCAGAGTTAATAACAGCATTTCAGAAAGATGGTAGCCTACATCCTGAATTTCAAAATAAGTTTTTTTCTATCGCTGTTTCTAAAGAAATTCCGATAGTTTTATATTGCAGGACTGGTAATAGAACTAATGTACTTGGTACTGCTCTAATGAAACAATTAGGATTTACAAATGTTAGCCACCTTTCCTATGGAATTAAAGGTTGGAAAAAGATAAATTATGAAACCATAAAATATCGATAACTAGAGATATTGTTTCCAAAAAAAATTCCAACCTAGGCCTTAAGAATTTAATTTAAAATGTTATTAGACTTATCAAAATTAGAAACAAAATTCGAAACATCAAACTTCCATAAAGGCGAGGTTTTGTTTAGGCAAGGAGAAATAAATGGAGATGGATTCATTTTGAAATCTGGAGTCGTAGGTCTCACTCGCGAAATCGAGGGGACAATAGTTCATGCCGCAAAAATAAATGCCGGCGAAGTCATGGGCGTATGGAAAGTTTTATTTGACCAACCAGAGAGGACATTCACAGCGACATGCCTTTTGGATGTTTCAGTTTTGAAAATTCCTGAAGCAAACTTGCAGAGAATAATCAATAATGCTGACCCATTTTTGAAATATTGTATCGGGAGTTGGCTATCTATAACTCGACAATTTATGAGTCAAAAATAATAACGACAAGTTTTCGAAATCTAAACTTTATAAAGGTACCTAGTTGAACAAACCTAAGTAAATTAAAAAAGAACGGAAAAATTAAGGTAAGTAAGGAAAACCACCTATTTTCACTATCAAGGCTATACTTGAAATAGTATTTAGTGGAGCAGATAAAAAATTTGAGCATGAATTTTAATTTAATAATTTATACTATTGTCGAATTTCCCCCGAAAGAATTTTTGTAACTTATAACGCGCGGGGTGCTAAACTTATCTAATTAATTTTTTGCCAAGCATCTAAATTGATGCTACTACGTTATGTTATTTCAAAAGTTTGAAATAAATTGAGACAAGTAAATTATTTTGTATACTTGAGTAAAAAACATAAAAAATTATACCAACAATTTCAAAAATTTATTGAAGAATGGCAAAGAATAACCAATAACTATTCTATTCAATGAAAAGTTTTTTGCGTCCACGATACATATTCATAGCTGATTACAGTTCAAAATAAAGTTAGTGAAATGTTTGGCCCCCAGCTTAACAACATAAAAAAGTTTAAGTTTTTTAAAATAGTTTTTTGATTATTTTTTAACTCATTCAAATATAAGTAAGTGAAAACTTCCCGATGAGAATACAATGAATAACTTTAAAGGAAGTGTCTTTATGACACTTGCAATGTTTGCTTTCACTTTAGAAGATTTTTTTCTCAAAAAAGCTACAAAATTTGTGCCGTTGGGAGAAATACTAATCATTTGTGGCCTTCTTGGTGTTATTTTCTTTTTAGGTTGTTCTCTTATTGCAAAACAAAACCTGATTTATGAAGAATCTTTTAATGCAATACTTATTGTTCGCTCAATATTTGAAATTGCTGGAAGAGTGTTTTATGCATTAGCAATAGCTTTGATGCCTATAACAAATGCCTCTGCGATATTACAAGCCACACCAATTGTAGTGGTGCTGGGGGCAGTTATTTTTTTAAGGGAAAAGGTAGGCTGGAGAAGATGGGGAGCAATTTTCTTTGGTTTTTCTGGAGTGTTACTCGTCATACAACCTGGTTCAGAGGGCTTTAGCATATTTTCTATTTTTGCGGTGTTGGGTATGATTGGTTTCGCTGGGAGAGATTTAGCTACTCGAATGAGTCCATTAAAAATGTCTAATTTTCAGCTAGGCACTTTTGGCTTTTTGATGGTTTTTATCTCCGGGATATTAATCACACTTTTCAATCTTTTTATTTTTCCATCAAACACAGTTTGGATTGCTATTTCAGCTAAAAATTGGGGGCTTATATTAGCCAACGGATTTGCAGGTATAATAGCCTATCAATTTCTTACCATAGCAATGCGAAATGGAGATGTGTCTTTTGTAACTCCCTTTAGATACGTGCGTGTACTATTTGCTTTGTTTTTTGGAGTAACGTTACTAGGTGAGGAACCAAATACGCTTGTTTTATGTGGTAGTTTCGTAGTGGTATTATCAGGTATTTATATAATTCTTAGAAGGAGAAACGTTGATATTAAAAACAAATAAAAATGTTGGTACTTTAGCATTTTTATTTTCAATTATTTAGTTTATAGATAAATTCAATTTAGAATAAAAACTCGTATCTCAATAAAGCTCGAAACCAAATTAAAGAAATGAAATTTAAGTTTTTCTGTACATAAATCTGCATCGATTTGTTGTGTATAAAGTGCGGATTTGCGCTGATGTGGTCGAAGATAGGCTAGAAGTAGGTAAGTTGTGCAGAGGACCAATTGCTTATATTGAACGAGCGAAGTTCATTGAATGCATTTATGGACTGCGTTAACGGACCGCATAATGTGCTTAAACTTATAGAAAATCTTTGTAAGAATTAGGCGCGCAGATGTTACGGTATGTTACTATAGCTCGTTCTACTCTCATCTTCGAAAAGCTTAGATTGATATAGGCATTATTGACATATACTTTTAAAAAAATGCATTATTCTTTTCTTTATAAACAAACATTAAAACTTAAAATTGCTCTAAACACTTTTTATTCGAATTAGTTTTCAAACAAGGGGGTGATGAATGGAATTCCTTTTAATATGGGTATTAACTGGAAACTTTTTAGATTCTGGTTTGAGGTTTGATGAGGCTGGAAGTTGTTACGCTTCGGCCCAGAATAGTGGTATGGAACTGCGGGACTTAGGAATGGCTGTCCCTAAATTTATTTGCATACCTGTTGCGGAAGATAGGGAACTAAGGCTTCTAATACCTGATACGCCACGATCTAATTTTCCTTTCAATTGAGTTTTCATCTTCGAAAAACTAGAACCCAATAAGAATCTATCCTTATAAAATAATATGAGCAAATAAACATCTTTGTTGCCATGGAATAATTATTTAAAAATCAAATGTGATATGGTAAAATTATGTTATCTGGTGCAACAGTATAAATTGTAACCCTGAGTATAGGTTTAAAAAGGCTCAAGGCATTTAATTACCAACTTGTGCGCCTTGGCATCCTGCCTAAAACACTAAAGCGGACGATAGCGCAATGAAAACGCATGACAATTCCCTATATCATTCAATTGATAATCCAAAACTATCAAATGTGTTTAAACAAGAACTTGTCACATGGGAGAGAACAGAGTTTGGTATTCGAATAAGCCGCGCAGAGCGCTCTTTTGATACTGACAAACATTCTCGATAACCATATCAGCACGCCTCTCCCACTGCCTCTGTATAAAGACTAAGGAGGCGGCTATGAAATATACTGAAGAACAGCTAGATGCGATGTCTAGCAAAATAGCTTCCGTGTTTGGAGAAAGACTTAACTATCTATCCAGAGGACAGGAAGGAAGCTTAGAACATGCGCTGGTTGAAGTTTTTGAAAGGCATAATGGACAAGCAGAAAATATCCCTGACGAAGAAATCTGGGGTGCTTGGATAGTTATGGAAGCCTTTTAACCACCAGATGCATTGGAATTATCAGAAAGATACCAAGCATTTATGGATATACAGGGGAAAAATCAAAATGATAGATAATCGATTTATGTCCCTAAGGTTTCCTGATGAGGAAGGAGCAAGAGACTTTGTATTAGCCGCTCTTGGAGCTGATGCCTACGAGAAATATGAAAAACTTCGTAAGAAATACAACGGTAAACCAGATTGGGGGAGTAAGCTATAAATATAGCATTTGTTCATGAAATTTATTTCCAACTCAAAAGAAAGAATTGGAGGAAGTAATGGCTAAGATAAATCCAATAGTGTAGAAGTATCAGATGACTCAATTTATTCTGGCGGCTGGGTGTTATCTACAGTGCTGGCACGAAATAAGAAATCACACTCTAAACACAATACGAACAACAAATCATCTAAAATTAAACTTAAGAAGAAATCGTCGTAATTAAGATTACGCATATTTCCTCCCTAAACTCGGACAGCCTTTGCGCTGTCCTTTTTTTATGGCAAACTTTATACGCACAAAGGAGAAAAGGATGAAAGAATTATTTTAGGGTGGTTGCTCCTGTGAAACAATAAGATATACGATTTTGGATAAGCCAATATTTACCCAGGCTTGCCACTGTACCTTATGTCGTAGATATACCGCTTCCGCGTTTATTGTTCATTCATTTATAGAAACCGCTAAATTTAAATTGAAAACTGGTCAATTATTTTTAACAGATGGACCTACTGGCAGTGGAAAAGGTCAAAAGGTAAGTAGATGCAAAGTGTGTGCAGACCAAGTTTACAGTGTCTTCAATCGGGTTAGGGGAAAATTACTTCTCTTAAAACCACAACTTTGGACCAGGCTGACGAGTTCCCTCCTCAAGCCCAAATTTTTACTAAAGATAAATTAAGTTGGATGCAGTTAAGAGATATACCTGCATATGACGAATATTATAATTTTAACGAAACCTTGTCGACTGAAAGCCTGAAGCGCTGGAAAGCAACTGAAATCTAGTAAACCTGTGAAATTTGAGAGAATGGTTGTTGATTCATTACTGTGGCTTAAAACGATGACAGGACAAGGTGGAATTCATTTCACCAGTTTAGAAGACTTTTACGAAAGCTAGGAGAAGACAAAAAAGCTCGCAATGACCTGAAAGGTATCTTACTGGTTTAAAGCTATAAAATTTCACTCAGCGGCAGCAGCCCAATGCCCAGCACTTACCAATCGCCATCAGTCTGTACCGTAGGTAGATAAGCGCGGCAGTCAGCTGGCAAACTATCAAACACAAATTGTTCGTGTCTACACTATGTCTAAACATTTTTGATAATATAATGATATTTTAATGAATCATGAACAACAATACTAAAACAAAAACAGCGCCAAAAGGCGCATTTTGCTTAAAAAATGATGGTGGAGCGTACTGGGATTGAACCAGTGACCCCCACGATGTCAACGTGGTGCTCTCCCGCTGAGCTAACGCTCCAAACCTACTCATTAACTAAACCGTCCCGCTTACCCCTGTCAAGGACAGTCTGGCATGATAAAACGCCTTAAGAGACGTGATATTTATTTGCACGAAATTATCTATTAGAACTATCTCTTAGAATTATCTTTAAAAACTATTTTTGTTTTACCATAAAATGTTTATCTTATCTTCATGTATTCTAAAAGACATGACTTTTCGTTTAATGCTCGATTTACAACGCCTTCTATTGATGCGTTTTTAGTTGATGAATTAGCTCTTTTGACCCCTCAAAAGATTGGCGGAGAATGTTTAAATTCTCCAGTGATTTTATCTGTTCCACATGGGGGACGGTTTTATCCCTCTCAGATGATTGGAAATGCCGACCTTCACGCAATGCGAACTCTAGAAGATGTTGGCTCAGACATAATCGTAATGCCATTAGTAAGTTCAGAGCAATGCGCTATTATTGCCAAATGTAGCAGAGCTATCATTGATGTAAACAGACCTAAATCTGCTCTTGACCCGAAATTAATAAATAATGCTAATAATAAAGCCGTTACGATAGCAAATGACAGATGGCAGCGATATATCCATTCTGGTTATGGGGTTATCCCCCGCCTTTCAGCATCGCGGCGCCCATTATATAATGTCCCACCGACTTATGAATCTGTTCAACAGAGAATAGACCTCTGGCATCAACCCTATCACACCTTAATTTCTCAAACACTAGATGAAGCGCAGCATATTTTTCAAAAATCATTCTTACTCGACATTCACTCAATGCCGCAATCATCCCCTGATCTTGCAGATATCGTGATAGGTGATATGAACGGTTATAGTGCCTCTCAAGATTGTTCTAATTTAATAAAAAAGGAATTAAAAAAGTTCGATTTAACCTATTCGATGAACAAGCCCTATGCAGGGGGATTTATTACAGAATATTACGGCAAGCCAAATCTTAATAAGCATGCTATTCAGATTGAAATAAATCGGAATTTATATCTGCAAGAAGATTATAAAATCAGCAGCGAAGCAGTTCGCGAGCTAGGTGTTGTATTAAGAGATATCGTTAAATCAGTAAGCTCTATGTGCGAATAACCGATAGAATTTAGGCATACGGGTTTTTGCCTTTTCGCATGACCATTCTGACAGGAATTCCTATTAAGCCAAATTCATCTCTCAGGCCGCCTATCAAATACCTTAAATAAGATTCTGGCAAATCAGCCGGGCGAGAAACAAACAGCGCGAAAGTTGGTGGCCTTGATTTTATTTGCGTCATATAGCGGATTCTAAGGCGTCTTCCTTGAACCAGCGGCGGCGGGTGTGCTTCCAGCATCACTTCTAGCCAACGGTTTAACCTGCCTGTTGAAATTCTAAGCTGCCAAATGGATTTAATCATTTGTACGGACTGAAATAACTTCTCCAATCCTGTACCATATAATCCTGAAATAGGAACCACAGGTACACCGCGCAACTGTGCAAGTGATGTTTGCAGCCTATCATTTATTTGCTTGATCGAGACAGATTTATCTTTCACATCATCCCACATATTAGCGGCAATAATCAGCGCCCTTCCCTCATCTGATATATGGCGAGCAATTGTTATATCCTGTTTGTGTGGGGGTTGGCGGGCATCGAGCATGAGAATACAAACTTTGGCGAATTGAATGGCTCTTTGAGCGTCATTAACCATCAATTTTTCAACCTTTTCTGAAATTCTCGCAGAACGCCGTATGCCAGCTGTATCAACAATTTCATAAGGTTTATTATTAAAAGAGAATGGAACCATAATGGAATCTCGTGTTATTCCAGCCTCTGGCCCAGTTAATAATCTTCCTTCCCCTAGCAATGTATTCACCAAAGTTGACTTACCCATATTAGGCCTGCCAACAACCGCTATCCGCACTGGCGCTTCTGGCTCTGCATCCTCTTCCCAGATATCTGGCGTTGCCTCATCATCTTCAGAAAAGGAACCTTCCCCAAAAATGATAGGTTCTTGCAGCTCCTTCTCATCATCGAAAAGCTCGTCACTCCGTCCCAAGTCAGTAGCAAGAGCAAGGATAGAATCATATAAATCGATAAGGCCTTCGCCATGCTCAGCAGAAATTGGAATAGGCGCCCCTAGCCCCAGCTGCCAGGCTTCTGCCAATGCTTCAGCACCTTTTTTGCCTTCACATTTATTAGCCACCAATATAACAGGGGATCCTGACCTTCTTAACTGGCTTGCGAAATAAGCATCATCTGGCAAAACACCTGATCTGGCATCAATAACCATAAGAGAAATGTCTGCCATTTCAATTGCGACCTGTGATTGCTGGCGCATTCTGTCTTGCAGTGAGCCTGCTTTAGCCTTTTCAAGCCCGGCAGTATCAATCAATCTGAACTTCATAGAAGCAAGTGTCGCTTCGCCATCGCGACGGTCGCGCGTTACACCTGGCTCATCACTCACGATAGCATGTCTGGTTTTTGTTAATCTGTTAAACAGAGTGGATTTGCCAACATTTGGCCTGCCGGCAATTGCGATCGTAAATGCCATGATTTAATTAAATACCCGAATAGTTCCGTCGCGCGATAACGCTACTAGATGCTGGTTTGCTACTTGAAAAGGGGTTGTGATTTGTGACGCCAAATTTGATTTTGAAATGAGCTTTCCTGATTGAGCCTCAAACCTGTATAATTCCCCTGTTTTGCGGATTATCAATACCTCACCATTAGCAATGACAGGCCCTATATAACGCGGGAGATCTTTGGTAGCAGCGATGCCCTCTGGGATAGCACCTGGTAATTCAGTAACCCAGCGCACTGCGCCATCAGATTTTCTCATTGCTATTAATCTGCCATCGATTGTTACAACAAATATAGTGTTTTCAACTATCCATGGCATTTCAATACCGCTTAATGGTTTGGCCCATACCTCAAATCCAGAATTAACCTCAAATGCGCTCATTCTACCAGACTGGCTGATAAAATAAGCATATCTCTGGTCAGTTGCGGCAAAAGCTCGAATATCTCCAAGACGTTCCAAAGGTGTTCTTGGGTTAAAGCTTGCAAGGGAATCTGCCCATAACAATGAACCAGACAACAGATTATAAATTGCCATTTCGCCTGCCTGCCCACTTACAATTAAATTTTGGTCTAATATGGCAGGAGAAGAAGTCCCATAAACGACTGTATCTACTGGAAATCCAGAGCGCTGCCAAATCAATGTACCGTCGGAAAGCGTAAATACATATACTTGTCCATCCAGGTCAGTAACAATAACACTGTTAAGCTCGCTTAAAGTGGGACCTCCTCTGAGGCTTCCATCTAATGTCTTTTGCCAGATAACACTGCCAGTATTGACATCCAGCGCATATAAATTCTGTCTTCCCGAATGGGCTACAATTACACCATTTCGGTAAGCAATTCCTCCCTTGATACCAGGGATTGGATCATCTGATTGTGGATCCAAACTAAATGACCATAATAACGTGCCTGTCGCAAGGGCAAATGCATGAAGCTTACTATCACCATCAATAGAAAATATACGGCCTGAAGCTATAATGGGCTGTGGTAAATCGATTGCATTATCTTTGATACCTTTGGTACGAGCTGACCAGCTAAGAGATAATGGAAACACCAAAGACAAATTACCACCAGAATGCCTCTCATTTCCGCCAGCATGGGTTGCATCGCTATTGATAGGTTGAGTATCGCTTAAGACATCTTCATTTGACGCTTCTTCATCAACAGAAACATCACTAAAGGCAGGCAATACAGACTGCCTTTCCCCTGGCAATACCCGTCCATCAATTGCACAAGATACCAATGATGCCGATATCATCAACAACAGAATATTTTTAGGTAGTTTCAGCATAAACACTCTTACTGCGAGACAATTGACGCGCTGTCAGTATATTTTTCTGAAATTATCGACAGTGACTGAGAAATACGTTGTCTTAAAGATGATGGAATGTCGGATAATTTAGATGCTTTTGTTAGAGAATAGACAGCCTTATCTGCCTCGCCGAGTTCGAGATATAAGCCAGCACTTGTTTCCAACGCTAGGCCTTGAAGCGGTCCAGCAAAACTAGAAATATCAGAAATCCGGTCAATTAACGCATTTTTATCCGCAGAATTAGGCGCATTCATGGCAGATAATAGCAATGCAGTATCCCGGTAAAATGTATCGATAGACGTATCTTCACTCAGCTCAAGATAGCTTTGCTCAGCAGCTGCGCTATTACCATCTTCTGCATGTAAAGCAGCCATTCTGAAGCGCGCAAGCATAGCATACCCGTCTGGTAATTCTGATACAACTTCGCTTAACGCATCCAGCGAATTTTCAGCTGTTACCGCCTCGAAAAAACTATCCCCTGATGCCTGCGAATGGGTTTTATTCCAATAATTATATCCTTGATAACCAGCGACGCCAATTATAATAAGAACTGCCAAACCAAGAATATAGTTACCATAGCGTTGCCACAGTTCCTTCATCTTATCACGGCGTAAATCCTCTTCAATCTCGTCAAATATATCAGCCATGTTAACGCTAGCCTTTCACATATTCATTATTGTCAAGTTTAGGTGGAATAGTGATACCACATCAAAATCTATTTGTGCATATCGCATTATGAATTTTCTTTAAATATACAGAATATCTTGAACAGTATTTCTTATTTACGTATTCTAAATCCAAATGACAAATTTATCTAACATCAAAAAATACAAAAAACCATATTACTTTAGTCGCACAGAACTATCTATCATTCTATCTACCTATTCTGCAAGGGTTGCACGTGGTGATTGGCGAGATTATGCGTTAGATAATTCGCATGATGCCGCTTTCTTTTCAATTTACAGGCATGCTCATGAAACGCCTGTTTTAGTGATTGAAAAACGAAGATTGCGCACGGGCGCCAATTCGCTGTATTTATTATATGACAGACATAAAACACTGAATAAGTCTAGCTCTCTTGATAGCGTAATTTCATATCTGAATAATCTTCCCAGACTTATTTATGCCCACTAAATCTTAAATCGGCATTATCCCACATATATTAGCGACAACTATTTTATCCTTAACTTTTCTGCATTTAACTATTCTGCTCTTAATGACATTGCTTGTTTTACATATGCAATTTTAGTTGAAACTTGATTAAAATTTGTCTAAATTAGAACAAAAAAAGAACAAATTATTAATAATCTGTAATAATGTAACATAGGTTTAAGTAGTAGATAATGGGATTATTCAATAAAAAAAAACTAACCGATGATATTGCAGACACATTACCGTCGATAACATTGCATGATTTGGTATGCGAGAAGCTAGATATTTTTTGTTGGTGCAATAGATGCAATCATAATAATGTGATTAAAACTACACAAATTATCGAAAGATTAGGGGCAAATTATCCTGTTCCTGAAATCGGGTGTAATTTGAGATGCAGTAAATGTAATAATACACATGATATTTCAACACGCCCAAATTGGCCTAGTCATGGTGGTCAAATTGCCCGTCATATGGATTGATGCTGCATAGAATTAAAACTATTTATTATCTACAAACTGACACCATCTCAATTACTGGACATTAAATAACAAATCATTCATAAAGAATTTTTTTCATCATTAATTTTCTTCAGCAAAAAGAGGCACATTATGCATTCAGAAGAAATAAACAAAATACAGGCTTTTCTAAAAGCAAAATTTTCTGGAACAGACATTATATTAAAGCCAAGAGAAGAAACCAAGGATTCTGTGGAAATCACGATTGCAGGCGAAACACTTGGGATAGTCTTTAAGGATGATGAAGATGGCGATGTTTGCTATCACGTCCAAATGACGATATTAAGTGAAGATTTAGCGTAATCTTTCTGGATACTAATACTCTGGTTATTAATACATGGTCCCTAGATTAAGAGAGCCAATTATGGTTGGTTTGTTATTTGTCCTTGAACACAGCTTGTCGTTTTTCAATAAAAGCTGTCATACCCTCTTTCTGGTCAACTGTTGAAAACATCGCATGGAATAATCTTCGCTCAAATCTAAGCCCTTCTGATAAGCTTGTCTCATAAGATCTATTCACTGATTCCTTCGCCATCTGAACTATTGGCTTTGAAAATCCAGCTATTTTCTGTGCCGTATTTCTAGCATCTTCTAACAAAGTTTCTTGAGGTATAATTCTAGCTACCAGCCCAGCTTTTTCGGCTTCCTGCGCATCCATAAACCGCCCGGTAAGGCACATTTCCATTGCCTTTGATTTTCCAATTATTCTGGTTAGACGCTGACTGCCACCTATACCTGGCATAATACCTAGTGAAATTTCTGGTTGTCCAAATTTTGCTGTCTCTGAGGCAAGTACAAAATCACACATTAAAGCCAGCTCGCACCCCCCCCCTAACGCAAAACCTGAGACAGCTGCAATAATGGGCGTGCGTATTTGGGAGAGTTGGTCCCATTGTGAGAACCAGTCTAAATCATACATTTCTGTAAATGAATGTTGTTGCATTTCTTTGATATCGGCACCAGCAGCAAAAGCTTTTTCAGACCCCGTTATTATGATGCATCCGATTTCCCGGTTATTATCTGCAGCACGCAATGCAGAGAGCATTTCATCTGCTAATTGTCTATTTAGAGCATTGAGAGCCTTTGGCCGATTTAAGGTAATCAGCATTATATTTTCGTCAATTTCCGTTAGTATCGTCTCAAACTGCATTTTGCTAAATTCCTCATTTATATCAATGGCATTTGGTCTGTCTTAGATGCAACAGATTTAAAATAGCATAACTGAATTCACCAGAAATAGATAAACCAAAATTACGTAAATTACCGACAATAATTCTCTGATTTAATTTCAGATCATAATAATCACCGTCATCAAAAGGCGCGTAAGCGTTTATTTTAAGTGTTGTAAGCAACAAAAGAATGATGTTTAACACATATACTGACTATATTTTTTTTTTGGAGATTTTAATGACTGCTTTCTGGTTGGCCCGCTCAAAAATTTACGACCCCGTTGCCTATAAAAGATATACCGACAGAGTGCCAGAAATCATTGCATCTCACGGCGGAAAAATACGAGCAAGAGGCGGAGATTTTCAAATTCTAGAGGGCCCCAAAAAATTTGAGAGATTTGTCGTAATTGAATTTCCATCTCTAAAGGCTGCAGAAGCATGTTGGGCGTCTGATGAATACCAAGAAGCTGCCAGCAATCGAAAAGACGGCGCTGGCGAGGTAGAATTGGTTATTCTAGAAGCAGGCGAATTCACAAAATAATGATTAGGGCGCTAATCAAAATGCGGTTAGTTAGGTTTTAATGACATTACAGGCAGGGTTTCTGTTTCGTCCATTTCCTCAGCTGGAAAATTAAGCTCTACTGTTATTCCATTTGGATCCCGCACGAATATCTGTATTAATGTCGCATTTTTACCTTTTTGCTCAATAAAGGGCGTGTTGTTCTTTTTAAACGTCTCAATCATTTGTTTTCGGCCTGAAGCACGAAACGCAATATGATGAATAGGCCTGCCACCTTTTGCAATATCCTCTTCTGAGAAGCTAATTTGCGTATCGTCGTTGGCCTCAGGCTCTCTTGGTGGCACGATATGAATAATGTCATGATCACCAACATAAAGCCATGTTACCTCAACCTCTGGCCCAAAATCTGGGTGAGGTCCGACCCTCATTCCAAGGTTTGATACATACCAATCACAGCTCGCCTGATATGACTTTGCGACAATTAAATAATGTTCAAGATAAGATACTGGCATTAATCAACCCCTGCTTAAATCCAATTATAATAGGGTATTAAAATACCCTTTTGTTATGCATCACGGAATGATTATGGTTGAGCCAGTTGTTATTCCTGCCTCTAAATCGCGATGAAGCTCTATAATATTCGACAGACTCTCTTCTCTATTGATTGATACGTCTAAGACACCGTCAGCTAATAGTGCAAAAACGGTGTTAGCGGACATTTGCAGTTCTTCACTGGTGCCCACATAATTAGCAAGCGATGGACGGGAAAAATACAATGACCCATTATGCTGCAGCTGTGACGGCGTGACGGCAGGCGCTTCTCCTGTCGTGGCTCCAAATGAGATAAAAAATCCACGCGGCGACAAAGAGTTAAGAGAGGCCTCAAAACTTTCCCTCCCAACGGAATCATAAAGCACTGGAACTCCCTTACCATCTGTTATTTCATGCACCCTGTGTGCTATATTATCGCTCTTTCTGTCCACAGCATACTCATAGCCAAACTTTAAGATGGAAGCACAATTTTCAGGGCCTGATGTCACGCCAATCATGGTTGCGCCAATATGCTTGCCCCATTGACCTGCAAGATGCCCAACCCCGCCAGAGGCCGCATAGAATAAGACAGTCTCGCCTGCTTGAACCCGATAGGTTCTACAAAGCAAATATTCAACTGTCATTCCCTTCATCAAGATAGCCGCCGCAAGCTTATCAGAGACTGTTTCAGGAATTTTTACAGCTCGTGCTGCTGGCAAAAGTCGATGTTTTGCATAAGCGCCAAGATTAGGGCCATAACAAACCCTGTCACCCACATTCAAATGTGCAACCCCAGATCCAAGCTTAATAACAGTACCAGCTGCTTCTAGCCCCAAATGCATTGGTGTCTGCATTTTATAATATCCAGAGCGCTGATATACATCCATATAATTCAAGCCAATTGCTGTCTGCTCTATTAATATCTCGCCTTCAGACGGCTCTGCTATCTCAATTGTCTTGAGCTGCATTACCTCAGGACCACCCTGACTTTCAAGAATTATAGCGTGTGTTTTCATGCAAAACCATCTCTTCTAGCATATTTATAAACCAACTCAAAAACAGGTTATTAGAAGCAATACTAATAGCTGTTTGTCACCACCACTTTGATAGCATCATCTACTCTGTCTCTGGCATATCGGATTGCTTCAGGTAAGTCGTTCATATCAAATGTATGCGTATGCACAAGGCTTGCCTCAAATCTCTTTTCAGCCATAAACGCCATTGCACGGTGGGTTGCTGACTTACCCTCACCCCGTATTCCATATAGATAAATGTTATTAACCGCTAAATACCCAATATCAAACTTTACTGCATTTTTTGGAAAGGCTGCCAGACAGACCTTCCCGCCTCTATTAGTCATATGCACCGATTGATTTACAGTTTCTTCTGAGCCTGCACAATCAATAACGTAATCAGCACCTTTGCCAGTAATTGCTTTTACCTCTGCTTCAACATCAACTTGTTTTGCATTAAGGATAATATCAGCGCCAAGCTTTCGTCCTATTTCAAGCCGGTTTTCGCGGGTACCAACAAGTATAACTGGTGATGCACCAAGTGACTTTGCAACTGCAACAGCAAGCAATCCAATCGGTCCGGGGCCAATCACAACAACAGATTCCCCTGCAACAAGGCCGCCAAGTTCGGTTAATCCGTACATGGATGTGCCAGCTGTCACCACCAAGGTTGCAACTTCATCACTCATATCATCAGGCACTTTGATCATGGTGTTAATATTATTGACGGCATATTGGCAAAAACCACCTTGGGAGGTAAAGCCATTGGCGCGATGGCCTTTATTCATATCCCCATAATTCAACCCGTAATTATGACAAGATGTATACATACCAGAACGACATCTTTTACATTGTCCGCAACCAGCGTGAATTTCAACAGTCACTCTATCACCAATTTCAAATTCATCTACGCCTGGCCCTAATGCAGCAACTGTTCCCATATATTCATGTCCAGGTGTGAAATTTTTGTTAAAAGGATCGCCGCCTTCAATCAGCGCAGGTGTGCCATATTTCATCACTTCAAGGTCTGTTGCACAAATTGCGATTGCATCAATGCGAACAAGCACCTCTGCTTTTGCAGGAACAGGAACCAGCTTAGAGATTTGCACAAGCTCTTCTGGATTTCCAAGCACCCAAGCTTTCATATGTTCAGGAACAGGCATCTTTTCTGAATATGTTACATCTGACATTTATCTATCCTATCGTTACTTTAAAATAATGCTTAGCAATCTGGCTAGATAGTCGGCTCTTTTAAGCGGTATCCATCTGGAATTTCCAGTGGTTCATTCTCTCCATCGATAAATTCAACCGTTGTGAACAATAATTCGGTATCACCGATATTTTCAACTGAATGGAGCATATATTCATCCTCACCATAATGAAAATGTCTTGTTTCTCCTGCAAAATGATTTACTTCTTTAATTTCCCCTGATGAAAAATAATTACGAGCACGACCATCATTATGTGAACTCCAAAAATAAGGATTTACATGGCGGTGAAATGGACAGCGATAGCCAGCTGGCAATCTTAAATGCCATACCCTAAGCTGAGGCGTCTCTGACACTAAAATAGAGCCAACGCACCCATTATTATGGTTTTGCTTCATTTCTTCGATTAATTCTACAGGCCAATTTTTAAAATCATCTAAATTCTGAGATGTTTTAATATGGTCACTTTTCCGAGTTACCTTATCTATCTGTCCATCCATTGCTATCCCCTCCTAATTCGCAAAAATTTCTGATAAACCTAAATATAGCTTTTGCTTTTCCTCTGGTTTTAATGGGCGCAATGGTGGTGCAAGCCGCTCCCAATCCGCATCTCCAATCCGATTGGCTTCTGCTGATTTCATTGCTGCCATTAAATTAAACCCGCCTATAAAACTACGGGCTTCAATTACCTTTTTAAATTCCTTGCTGTCTTGTCCGTCTGGGGCTTTTATGGCGGCTTTAACAAATGTTGCAAATACGTTTGTTGAGCCTGAGATAATACCCGCACAACCTGCATCAATTCCCTTAAAATAAAATGCCTCCGAAGATGGATAGACATCAAAATCTTTCTCTATTCCGCCTGTGGCCTGCACGAATGCAGCAGATTGTGAAAAATCACCAGACGAGTCTTTTAAACCAGCTATAATAGGCCCAAATTCTTTTTTTAAACGCACTACCAAATCAACAGAGATGGGAACCTGCGAGACTTGCGGAAAATGATATAGATAAATACGCAATTTATCAGAATTAATAGTATCTATCATAAATGAAAAATAATCATATAGTCCATCATCGCTAACGGACTTATAGTAGAAAGGTGGCAGCACCAACTGGTTAACATAACCATAATCTAAAGCTGCTTTAGATATTCGCGCTGCATCAGGAGTTGATGAATTACCTGTTCCAACTATTATCCTGTCGCAAGGAATACCCGCATCATAAAGAGATTTTGGCAAAGACACCCTATCTTCAATTGAGATGGAGGATCCCTCCCCCGTGGTGCCAATTGGAGCCACCCCGTCACACCCACCATCTGTAAGTAAATAAGAACAATAGTCAGTGAGTTTTGAGTGCTCAAGTCGATAATTCTCGTTAAAGGGGGATATGGCAGCTGCGTAAATGCCACGCCTTGCTTTTGTCATTTTATTCTATTTCCCAAACACATTTATTCAATTTAGTTAGCCCGCACATCTTCGGCTAGATAATAAGCAGAGACCGATAAGCAACCCATGATAAAGGATCATTATTATAACGTTATGTCATCGTCAGATAAAGCATACACACCAGATCTCTCTCTGCCAATATGGTATATTTTTTTCTGCTCAATAAGCACATTTAATCCTCGATATAGTGAGGGAAGAGGAATCTTAGCTGTCAATGGATGTGTTTTTATATAATCAATATAAGCACTTCCATTATGTTCTTCTGCAATTAGTATAATGGATGCAAGAATGTGTTTCTCATTCTGTGAATTGGCTTGTAACTCTAAATGTTCTTCAATCTCATTCAATGCCATCATCAGATAGCTGAATGAGCGTTTCGTTTCCATGTTATTTTTCACTTTAAGATATCAAAACAGTTTAGATTTTCCCAACCCTCTGTAATAGACAGTTATAATCAATTCAGTGATTTTCGCAAATATATTTATTTGAGGTTTCTCTTATATAGTATTCTAGCTATTAATAGGGGCGTATGTAATTGCCTACATTAGAAGGTTAACAAGGACGAAAGCAACATGGATAGAGTATTACTTCTTGGTTCTGCGCCTAACAGCATCATTGCCAAACAGTGGGATAAAGAAAATTTTGATAGAATAGTTGCTATAAATAATGCCTGGCAAGTACGTGATGACTGGAATGATTTAATCTACCCACATGACTTATTACCAGAGCGCTTGCCTCCGATAGTTAATGAAAACCAAAACCTTGTTGATGAGGAAAGTTTTGTGCCTGCGCAGAATAAATATGGGGGATTTATTTATGCTGGCGGCACCATGGCGTTTACGGCAGCTTACTGGATATTAGACCATTTTAAACCAAAGCAAATAGCGTTTATGGGATGTGATATGCATTATCCTAAAAAAGGCCCTACCCATTTTTATGGCACAGGCGAGCCTGACCCATTGCGTGATGACATCTCATTAACCTCTCTTGAGGCATGTGCTGCTAGATTCTACGTTTTGGCCTTACAGCAAGGATGTGAGAGCGTAAACTTATCACAGCTACCATCGCGTTTGATATTTCCGCGCGCAAGCGAAACCAGAAGTGAATTATCTCCGCAATTTCGCACTCTTGACCAAGCAGCAGTAACAGAAGCATTAGCCCTCGAAAAAGAGCTCGGTTATTTTGTGTTAAGCGGCAAGTATTGGAAGGTCGCACACATAATCGACAGAAAACAGATGCTTGAGTTAGACAAATTATGGCTAACTGCTGTCCCGTCAGTGCTAACAAAACACCTTTAATTGCCAGAAGTAGGTACTGATATAGTTTCTGGAAGCTTCTAATGGTTTTTAAGACGTAAATTGCTCATAATAGGATGTATTATAAGCGCACGTTAGTATCCGTGTCCTGCTGAACCAGTTTTGATGAAAGTCCCATTATTCAACTCTTTAATCGCCTGTTGCAGCTCAGCTTGGGTGTTCATTACAATTGGCCCATGCCATGCAACTGGCTCTTTTAAAGGTTTTCCAGAGATAAGCAGGAACCGCACGCCTTTTGGCCCGGCATGTACTACCACCTCATCCCCTCTATCAAACAATACAAGGGTTCTATTTCCAGAGAGGTCTCTTATCTCTACTTCTCGTCCGTCATACTCTTTTTCAACTTTTACGCCAACAGGGTTTGAGGCACCATCAAAGCGCGCACTGCCCTCGAAAATATAGGCAAACCCCTGACGATAGGTATCGAAGGGAAAGCGCTTACTCATTCGAGCAGGCACAAATATATCCAAATAATGCGGATCTGCAGAAATATTATCAACAGGCCCCTTCACACCTTTAAAGTTACCAGCAATGACTTTGATTTTGCTGCCATCATCTTCTTCCAAAATGCGTATTTCTTTTGATTTTATATCTTGATATCTAGGGGTCGTCATCTTATCTGCGGAAGGCAGATTTGCCCAAAGTTGAAAACCATGCATATGTCCGTTTTTATCTCCTTTTGGCATTTCTTGATGAATTATGCCTGAACCTGCTGTCATCCATTGAATATCGCCATCAGATAAATCACCAAAATTACCAAGACTATCTGCATGCGCAACTGTTCCCTTTAGCACATAGGTAATTGTCTCAATCCCTCTATGCGGGTGCCACGGAAAACCCTTGCTATATTGGTTTGGATGATCGTTTCTGAAATCATCCATCATTAAAAACGGATCAAACGGTTTTGTGTCCCCAAATCCAAAAACACGATGCAGATGAACACCAGCGCCTTCCATAGCAGGGCGCGCAACAGATGTTTTTTTAACAGGTCTTATAGACATTTTTAAAACTCTCTTTTTTTATAACTTAAATTTATCTCAGGTGATTAGAGGCCTGCTTACAATCTATATTTAGGCCTTTACTTATCTGGAAGCCGAATAAACTCATCGCTATCACCGGGGGGAAGCTGAAAGCGTCCTTTCTCCCATTCGCCAGCCGCCCAGTCTTTTTTAGCTTGCTCAATTTTCTCTTTCGAAGAGGATACAAAGTTCCACCATAAATATCGAGGCCCTTCAAGAGTAGCGCCTCCTAGTAAGATTAATCTAGCACCCTGCTCGCCTGCTGTAAGTGCGATTTTATCTCCTGGACGAAATACCAGCATCCTTCCAGCTTCGAAAATCTGACCTGCAACAGATATATGCCCTTGCATAACGTGAATTGCCCTATCTTCATGTTCATCTGGCAGGGGCATACTAGCTAATGCTTTAAGGCTTACATCTATATAAAACATATCTGAAAGCTGTTCGACAGGTGAGCCCCCGCCCCATGCAGTGCCTGCAACCAAGCGGGCAGCAATACCGCCATCTTCAATATAAGGCAGGCTAGTCTGCGTATGATGGGAGAAACTTGCTGTTCTATCTTCGTCCTTCTCAGGCAAGGCAACCCAGCTTTGTATCCCAAATAATGTATGCTCACACGAGCGCTCACTAGCCCCTGTGCGCTCTGAATGGGTAATTCCGTTTCCAGCAACCATCCAATTGGCATCTCCCGCCATTATTTTCTGCAACGTGCCAAGAGAGTCTCTGTGTTCTATAGCGCCTTCAAAAAGATAGGTTAAGGTGGCAAGCCCTATATGAGGATGAGGTCTTACATCAATTCCCTGATTTGTTAAAAACTCAGCAGGGCCAATTTGATCAAAGAAGATAAAAGGACCAACCATCTGTTTTTGTTTGGTTGGTAATGCACGGCGCACCTCAAACCCGCCAATATCCCGCGCTCTAGGTACAATTACGGTTTCAATAGCATCAATGCTTGCAACATCAGGCATTAAAGCTCCTAATTCTGGGTTCCAACTCATCTGTCTGTCCCTTCTCTTATTCTATCTTATTTAAACTATTTAATATCAGCCCTATGTTATTCAATAGAGGTAAAAACAAAGCTTACATAATGTTAGCTTCTTTATCTGATATAGCCAAAATGCAAAGCTGCTGGAACAATGATTTCCTCCTCATCATCTAAATGCTGTGTGAGTGCTGTGTTAAACACACTCTGAAGGCGCAGAAGAATATCTGCTTTTGTCGATGTGAGCATCGGTGTTGAGCACTGCTGCAAGCTGGCCGTATAATCATGAATTAACCTTCCAATTTCAATATGATCTGACTCTAATAGCTCAATTGCGGTTTGGGTCTTAGTATCATTCTTTCCAATTTCTGGGAAAAAATAAGTATCTTCCATCATGTGATGAGTGTGGAGTTGACGAAGCATAAATTCAGAATATCCAAATAGCTGGCGTTGATATTCTCTTGCCTCAATATCTTTATTTAACATTGACTGGGATAAATGAACTAAACGCATCCCCATTTCGCGAAACATGGTGTGCCTTTGCAACCAAAACTCGCTAAAATCCGAAAAATTGGGATGCCCCTGCCAATCAGCTCTCGGATAATCCAGAAGCAATGTTTTTAACTCTAATGGCAGTGTGTTTCGATGCAACAACCGCGTTTCTGTCATAATGCAAAATCCCTCATATCTTGGGTAAACGTGACTAGTGACTTGATGCGAGTTAATCACTCTTATTAATCAAACTGTTTAATCAAACTGGAAACGCCCATAATACGAGCCAAACAAGCACGGGAATAAGGGTTATCATCATAAGAGAAGATATAATGACCGTGCCTCCTATTGTGTCTGGCTCCACATCTCGTTCAACAGCAATAATAAAATTTAATAGTGCAACCGGCATACAAGCCATTATCATCACAACCCCTGCTATCATACCAGAAAGCCCTAATACATAGATGGCAGATAATCCAGCAAGACTGCCAAATAATAAACGTGCGAATGCATATATTATTCCTTTTTTTAAGTTCCCAGCAGATATTTGCGGCAAAGCATATCCAAGCAACAATAAAGGAAGAGGAATAGCCGTGTAACCAAGATAAGATGTTGTTGTAAGTATCATCTCTGGAATAGAAACATCGGCTATTTTAACAATTAAGGCAGCGGTTACTGAAATAACAATTGGATGGAATAACAACTCTTTCCATTTTAGTTTACCTGCAATCATTGCATAGCCAAATGTATTCTGAGAAACCGAAATCACCACAAAATAAGGGAATGCAAGCGCAAGGCCTGCCTCCCCGAATGCTAACAAGCATAAAGGCAAGGGTAAATTGCCCGAATTGGGGTGTAGCAGGCAACTCATATAAGGCCCAAGACGGTCTCCTTGCAATCTTATAAAAAGAAACGAAAAAGCAGCAACCAGCGCCATCACCAGCAATGCTGCCAAGCCTGATTGCGATAATTCCGCAAGGGTAAAATCTGTTTTAACCAAAGTTGTAAAAGTAAGGCAAGGCGTTGCTATCTTAATAATCAAAATACCAATAGTTTTAGATTCAAAATGGATTTTCAATATGTAAAGAGCACTGCCAAGACCAAGTATCAACAGCACTGGGACAGTTATGTCCAGTATATCAAGAAACATTTAGACTATATATATCCTCGCTAAGCTAGTTTAGCAGAAATTTGAGCGTAAGTCTTACCCATAACTATTAACGGGCAGCATCACGGGCTCCCCTCGCTCAACAGATAAATCAGCGGCAGTATATAAATCCATAACTTCTTTTGCTTCTTCGGGTTTAACCAGAACTGGCTTATTTCGGCAAACCGCATCTAAGAAATGAACTGTTTCTTCATACATAGGTCCAGCATAGGTGTGATTTACTGGCTCACCAGGCATCGAAGACATCGGATATCTTATACCATCCTTAGTCGTTGTAAGGTGCACATCTTTGTGGGAATCATCGATAATCAATGCACCGTCTGTTCCGATAACTTCTATCCATGTATGAGCATAATTTGGATATCCCAGAGGAAGTATCCAACCAGCGCCAACTGTAATTGTCGTTCCATCATCCATCGTCACCAAAATCCATTGATGGTCAGGCGTTTCGCTATTTTTAGAAAATAATTTGCCTGCAGTCTGACTATAAACTTTCACTGGTTTTCTTGGACGCAAACACCATAATAGAAAATCTAAATCATGTGTGGCTTCCATTGCGGCAGGAGAAAGAGCCGTTCTACCAGAAATTTTAGAACCAAGTTCGCGAGTTACATGTCTGCTTACAAGGCAAGTTACTGGCTCGCCTATCAACCCTTCTGTTAATGCTTTTTGCACATAAGCATATTTTGAATTAAATCGCTGAGAATATCCGATCGTGAATTTGACTTCCTTGTCAATTGCAGTCTGAATAAGCTCGTCCGCCTGTTCTAACGTTGTTGCAATCGGCTTCTCCATAAACACATTTTTCCCGGCCTGCAATGCTGCAAGCGCCATAGGATAGTGAGTTGTCTCAGGAGTTGCAGAAATAATAATAGTATCAATATCTGGGTTAAGAATAAGTTTCTGCCAGTCAGAAACAGCCTCATGAACGTCATATTGTTCTGCAACTTCTGCACGACGTGCATCATTGATTTCAGCGATGAACAGCCTATCAACAAGTGGGTTATCTGAGCAAGCTTTAGTTCGTATTCCGCCGCACCAACCCGTACCAATCACACCTACATTAATCTGCTCGATCATAATCATCTCCTCCGCTGATATTTTATTATTAAATTTGCTATAGGAGTTTTATTGGATGTACATATCCTGTCAATGATTATCGATAAATATCTTCATAAAAACACTATTTAGAAGCTCGCTTTTATTACGAATGGTTAGAGTTTAAAATTAGGTTAGCTAACGATATGATCCTAAATATCAGTTGCTGTATCACAAACAAATTCGAACGCTCTGAAACCACCAAGCCATTCAAGAGTTGAACATTTGGGTCCAAAGAGACGCGGTGATGCCAAAAAAGGGTTTGGCTCTATTATGCCTAAACCACTCTCTTCTTCCAAATTTTCCGACTTCTGATTTGCAGGCTTCATCTGTTGTGGTCTTCTGTCCAAATCTGATTGAATTTTTATTAAATCACTCATCATATTTATAATTACGTCTGTTTAACCAGGATATTTAGAGGCACATTTAAAAAATCATTGGAATGTTTTTTTCGTATTCTAATTTGGTAGTGTTTGGACCGACCTCATGTAGAAGTTTTATTGGCCAGATATTCAACTGCTTCTTCAATATTTGCCTCACGTATGATTTCACCTACAATGCCATTAACTAAGAGCTCACCAAACTCTGAGGATTCAATGTAAATAGAAAATTCATCAGACCCAAATAGATGGGCCGGAACCCAGCTAAATAAAAGCTTCTGATTTTCATCAGCAAGTGACCGTGCAAATGGTTCTATCATCTCGGGCATTGGGAAATTAGTTGTGACTGCCATCACGGCAAAAAAACGCGTTCTACCATGGTCTTTTACATCTATGTCTGCTGGAAATAAAATGATGACGTCTGAAAGTTTACTCTGCATTAAATATTTTTTAAGCGAACCCCCAAATTTATCTCTAATATCGGAGAGACTAACAGCATCAACCCTGTCAAAATCGTTGAATTTTGTATCCTTAGATGATTGAGACATTATTTGTTCCTTTTAGACAGGCAGTTTGCATAAGTTGAACATATTCTATTAATAATGTTACTATATTTATATATTTTGATAAAAAACGAAATTTTTTGGAAAACTTTATATCATTTTAGAAATAATGTATTTTCAATATGTATCATTATTCGAGCTTTTTATTAATGCTTATTTTTAAGGGGTAAACATAGTTAATGTATCGATAAACCAATATTGTCGGTTAATGAAAAGAAATCGGGGCATGTTTCCATAGTGAACAGACTTTTTATTGACCTTATCGGCAATTCACAATCGTTGAAAATTTTTCTCACAAAAAGTTGTGGTTTAGAGTTATTATTTACGCTGGACGAGCTAGCATCAAAACAGGTCAATAATGGTATCTATGACACTTATGATTGTATCGTATATTACGAATCAAAGCGTACTACTTTTTGTCAGTTTTGTTCTAGTTTTAGAGATATCGGTGTAATGGAATATGAGCCGTCTACCGCCAAGAATAGCAAACGAATATTGCGTTTGTCCGAGGGTTCAATACAACAATTAAAAGATGTCAAAATTCAATTTGCAGAATTCGTCGCACCATAATACATCTGTCAACTTGCGTAATCATATCTCCCTCAATTGGGAACAAATAGATAATTATCATTTCCTTGCAGTGACAAAACACGGATAGGATTAATATCCGCCTCTATCAAATAGGCTTTATACCCCGCATCTATCATGCGATTAAACACTCTTTGCGATGAATTACCCATGGGGGTAGCACGGCTATCATCAAGTTCAAGAAACCAAATCGGACGGATTTCATTGAGCAGCACTGGCGCACCATTTATGACATTTTCTTCTGCTCCCTCGACGTCAATCTTAACTAAATCAACATGTGATATGCCTTCCTTTATTAGCATGTCATCCAGCCTCAGATTTTGAACAATTTCACTATATACTTCTTTATGTTTTTGCTCGCCTATGTAGGCTAGTCCTACTCTGAGTGAGCCTGAATCTTTAATTGGGGTATGTAGTTTGGTAATACCCGAATTATCCGACAAGATATTCTTTCTACAAATAATGTTGGTATTCTTACACGACCAGATCTTTGACCAAAATTCTAAAATAGGAAAGACGTAATGCGAAGGCTCAATAGCTAAGATAAGTTGCGCTTTCTTCGATTGCTGGGTACAGCCTCGCGTAAAGTTACCGACATTGGCCCCAATATCAACTATGATAGGGGTTTTGGTCGGAATTAAGTCATATATAATACCAATGATGCTATTAAATCGCTGGTCATAGCCAGCCCGAATAAATAGTCTAAGCCATCTAATTTTCTGGGCAAGTGAAAATTCTTTCTTTGCTAAAACAGAAAACATTATCACCTCTACTTATTTACAATATTATAAAATGAGAAATCTAAACTGGTCTTTAGTGTCTTGGTTAAGCTGACTGACAATTTAGAAATAATATATTATTTTCTAATCTAAAAATAGCTAATATTAATAGAGGTGTGATTTGAGGTGTATCGATAGGCTATAACGGCAAAGCAAGGTTCGATATCTTAGGTCTGATAGATTTATACCGCGCAGATTTCGGCACTACAGATTAGTAACAAACGCTATCGTTTCTAATCCAGCTTACTCTGTTCTTTCCAAAATGGAACCATTGAGTTCCAAACGCCATCTTGCAAGAATCTATGATAGAGTGCGGCGATAATATGAATAGCAATGAGCCCATAAATTACTATAAATGAGAACTCATGCACGCTTATTACCGCTTCCATAATGAACCCACTTTTAATGTTAGCCCAATATAATGTGCCAATTAACATGCCAGAAATTGCAATAGACGCAAGACATACATACATTCCGTAATGTACGATTTTTGCAGCGCCTTTTTGAAGATGAGAGGTGTTTATGGGCAATGCAGATGTTTGTGTTTTTCTCATATAAATAAACCTCGCTATAAGTATTGTTAAAAACACTGCTGCAAATGCCATCTCAAACCTCAATAAAGAATTATCGGCAAGTTGTTCCAACTCATCTACCTGTTTAGATATTCCATATACAAACAACAGAACAAATCCCCAGTGAAATATTTTTGCCACTATACTATAATTTTTAGCTGATTTACTTTGGAATGAATGATTTATGGTACCGTCTCCGTTTTTATTCTTATTCATGCGATTATTCAACCAATAGATTTAGAAAAAATCAACTTCTAGCCTCTAACTAAGGGTTCGGATGCTGTCATAGCTCAGACCGCTAGTTCAACAATCTATGATTTAACTTCTTTCCAGTCAGCCCAGTTTCACCTTTAGAGACAAGAAACTTAGTATCGTCTACCCAATTAACGAGAAACTTTGACTCAAACAATCGAGTAGCAACCTTCTTCTCACTACTCACAGCTACAGACACCACCCTTCGCTTGTATGCAAAATCCCACTCTTCTTCAGTGTTACCTTGCTCAACTTCTATACCTACTTGCTTTGCCGCCGTATATGTCTATCCGTTCAGTGCTCAAAATCTACGCTTTGTAATAGTTGATGTAGTTTCTAACTTTCTTTCTAACACTAAAAAAAGCAAACAGAATCAACCATTGGCTTTCGTAGTTTCTAACAAGTTACTAACTATAAAAATCAATAATTTAGTATATCTGGACTACTCCCACTCAATAGTTTCAACGTTTTAAGTCATTGTTCTTATTACTTCTTTTTTATACTTTCTAACAACTTTCTAACATTTCTGTTTGAAAAAATGTAAAACTGATTGCTGTGTGACTATAGAAAAATAATAAACCGTTAAAAAGTGTTAGAAACTTTCTAACTGATTTAGAGAAGTCATTTTGATGAACGCTCGCTTACACATTCTATTTCAAGTTTAAAATATTCATTTGCATTTCCACATGCTATTAAAACAGAAGATTGTTTATCTAATTTTGCCAACGCCTTTCTCCAAAGATGAATTTTATCTTTGTACTTTAACCAACTTCCTGCAAATACACGATCTACGGCAAGTACAAATCGTTTTGGGTGTGCATTCATCAAATCAACCCACTTCTGTTGAATACTGTCATCTCTTTCAAACAGATTTATGAACCCAGTTTGGCTAGACACTTTTGTCATTCTCTTTATTCTATTTTCCACTTCATTATCTGCTAGAGAGGTAATAAAATGAATATTATTAGTTTTATTTACAATTAGTACTGCTTCACTAAATTCGACTTGGCCCATGTGAATTAGCATGAAGTTAGTGTTTGGGTACTTCTCACTTAATTCAATTAATTGGGTAAGTATTTTTTTCGAATCTTTTTCATAATCATTTAATTCCACGTGTAAAATTACAGGCTTACCATCGTCTATGATAAAGTTTATTATTGCGCCGATACCCTCATTATATAGATCGTAATTTATACCATCCCACTGTAAATATTTATTATCATGTGGCGCATGTTGAACTAAGATTTCAGCAAAACCAGCATATTCTATATCTTTGTCGATTGCCTTGTTTTGGAACCTTTTAAGCCTCTCTATTACCGTTGGTAACGGAACGCCCTTAGAATGACCACCGAGCTTAGTGGGCAGCAAAAACCGGACCTTATTTTTGGTTTGTTCATCAATAGCTAAAAAGGTATTAAAAATTTTTCTATGACCACCTCTAAACGATAAAAGAGTAAGATCTACATCACTTTTATTTATATGCTCTGAAACTTCTTCCGAAGATATAAGTTTACCCTTTTGACTATGTGCATCGACTAGCGTTCCGTTGTAGATATCAGCGGCATAAGATGAACCACAAGTTAGCGCTCCAAACAATAATCCAATTGTAAAATTTTTCATTATACTCCCCTTATCACTTGTCATTCCCATTCAATTGTGCCAGGGGGTTTGCTTGTATAATCATACACAACGCGGTTAATACCTGATACTTCATTTATAATTCTGGTGGCAACATGCGCTAGAAACTCTGAGGAGAATGGATAAATATCGGCTGTCATACCATCAGTTGATGTGACTGCCCGCAAGCCACATACATACTCATATGAGCGCGCATCCCCCATAACACCGACAGTTTTAACCGGAAGCAAAACTGCAAATGCCTGCCAAATTTCATCATACAACCCCGCTTTGCGTATGGCATCTAAATATACAGCATCTGCATTTCGCAGAATATCAAGCTTATCTTCGCTTATACTGCCTGGCATTCTTATCGCTAGGCCAGGCCCTGGAAATGGATGGCGACCCACCAAAACTTCTGGGAGTCCTAATTCTCTTCCAAGTTGTCTTACCTCATCTTTGAACAACATGCGAAGTGGTTCAACAAGCGTGAGCTTCATATGTTCTGGAAGCCCACCTACATTATGATGCGATTTAATCGTAACATTATTTCCGCCCGCAACAGAAATTGACTCTATTACATCTGGGTATAGCGTTCCCTGCGCTAGAAACTCAGCTCCTGATATTTTTTGTGCTTCTTCATCAAATACATCAATAAAGCTTGCCCCGATTATCTTTCGCTTTTGTTCAGGGTCAGACACACTTTCAAGCTTTGATAAAAATAGCTTGCTCGCATCTTTATGAATTAGCGGAATGTTATAACGGCTGCCAAATAATGCAACTACCTCCTCAGCCTCCCCTTTTCTAAGCAGGCCATGGTCAACAAATACGCATGTTAGCCTATCACCGATTGCCTGATGCAATAATACTGCAGCAACTGAGCTATCAACCCCGCCAGAAAGGCCGCAAATCACCCGCCCATTTGGGCCTACCTGTTCTTTGATATCGCTGATAGCCTGACTTTTATAGGCTGCCATAGACCAACTATTCTCGCACCCGCAAATCAGGGTTGCAAAATTTCTTAAGATTTGAGTTCCACCCTCTGTTTGGACAACTTCTGGATGAAATTGCACTCCATAATATCCACGCTCACTATTAGCAATCGCTGCAAAAGGTGCCCCTTTTGAGCGCGCAACCACTTCAAAACCATCCGGCAAGTTGGCAACATGATCGCCATGGCTCATCCATACATCGAAATCTGTTTTATGGGGAAGATTTTCAAATAAAAGACATTCTGCAATCACTTCTAATCGAGCGCGACCAAACTCCCGGCTTGTGCCTGCCTCAACCTTGCCGCCAAGCTGTTCGCACATTGTTTGTTGCCCATAACAAATACCAAGCACAGGTACATTATTCCAAATAGCATCGGGTGCTCTTGGTGTATCTGAATGTGTGACTGAATTTGGCCCGCCTGATAAAATCACCCCTTTCGGCTTTTTAGCAAGATAAGGAGCGCTATCTGAGGTGGAGGGCATAATTTCTGTGTAAATACCAGCGTCACGCAATCTGCGCGCAATTAGCTGTGTTACTTGTGACCCAAAATCTATAATTAAAATCATATCTGATAAACCAACTTCCCCAACTTTTTATTCAAATCGCATCGATCGCATTGTTAGCATTGGAAGAAAACATTATAATCCAGGGCGATAATTTGGGGCTTCACGTGTAATTGAGACATCATGAACATGAGATTCTGCAAGACCCGAACCCGTGATTTTCCTAAAAATGCATTTAGTTTGCATTTCCTCGATTGTCGCACTCCCAGTATATCCCATTGCTGCTTTTAGGCCGCCAGCAAGTTGGTGTAATACATTCTCAACTGGGCCTTTATAGGGAACCTGACCTTCTATCCCTTCAGGCACTAATTTTAGCGGCTGTGAGACTTCTGCCTGAAAATACCTATCTGCTGAGCCACGTGCCATTGCGCCAAGAGAACCCATTCCGCGATAGGCTTTGAATGAGCGTCCTTGATGCAAGAAAACTTCGCCAGGTGTCTCATCTGTGCCAGCCAATAGCGAGCCTATCATTGCAGCAGAGGCACCAGCTGCTATTGCCTTGGCAAGATCGCCAGAATATTTAATCCCGCCATCTGCTATTGAGGGAACCCCTGCTTTGGAGCAAACTGCTGAGGCTTCCAAAATAGCGGTTAGTTGGGGCACCCCTACACCTGCAATCATTCGCGTTGTACAAATCGACCCAGGCCCAATGCCAATTTTAACCGCATCAACGCCAGCATCAATCAAGGCTTGCGCTCCTTCAGCGGTTGCAATATTGCCGCCAATAATCTGAACATCATTTGATAGCTGTCGCACGTTTCTAACAGTCGCCAAAACCGATTCTGAATGCCCGTGGGCTGTATCTACCACAACCACATCAACACCTGCTTCTATCAATGCTTCTGAACGCTCAACACCATTATGCCCAGCGCCCGTGGCAGCTGCTACCAAAAGCCGTCCAGAACTATCCTTAGAAGCAAGAGGATGGTTCTCAGCTTTTTCCATATCTTTTACCGTAATTAGTCCAATACATTGATTTTTCTGATTTACAACCACAAGTTTTTCAATGCGATGCTGATGTAGCAAGCTTCTTGCTTCTTCTGCATGTGATTCATCTGTGACTGATATCACGCTTTTCGTCATTAAATCTGAAACAGACTTGGTCATGTCAGTGGCGAATCTTACATCACGGTTGGTTAGAATACCAACCAGAATATTGTCTTCCTTTACCACTGGAACACCACTAATTTGATTGCGTCGCATCATTTCAATTGCTTCGCCAAGTGTTTTATCAGGACTAATAGTAAGCGGATTTACCACCATTCCCGCTTCAAATCTTTTAACCGAGCGAACCTGATTTGCCTGTTCTTCTATCGTGAAGTTTTTATGCAACACGCCAATCCCGCCAGCCTGTGCCATTGCAATCGCTAATTTGCTCTCAGTAACTGTATCCATAGCAGCAGATATCAAAGGCAAATGAAGATTAATAGTGCGTGTCAGCCTTGTTGTTATATTGGTTTCATTTGGCAGTATTTCTGAATAGCCAGGTTGTAGCAATACATCATCAAATGTAAGCGCATCTGAAATTTGTCTTCCAGCAATTATTAATAGATCGTTTTGTGACATTTTGTTGTATCCTATTTTGCTGTAATATGTTGCAAAACATACGCTCTTCAAGCTGAAAAAGCCAGAATGGAAAAGCCAAATTGGAAAAGCCTAACTAGAAAATCTAATCTCTAGCCTTTTCTGCTTTTTCTACCCTGAGATATCCGGTCGCAAGTAAATAGGTTTCAACTGATTCAACTCTACTTGCTGCTGGTTTGAGATGTTTTACTTTTTCAAATCGCTCATTCAAAAGTCCCAGCAAAGATTTATCTGCCCCACCTCTAAACGCTTTGGCAAGGAAAACGCCCCCATCAGCAAGCACTTCATCTGCAAAATCAATCGCTATCTCAAGCAGACCCATCGTTCTTAGGTGGTCAGTTGGGCGATGTCCGGTTGTCGCTGCTGCCATATCTGATAATACAATATCTGCTTTACCCTCTAAATGCGATTTGATTTCTTCAAGCATTAAGGGGTCATGAATATCGCCCTGCAGAATATAAGATCCTGCCACAGCCTCGGTTTCAAGTAAATCAATCCCAACGAGGCATCCTATCCCTGCATCGAGACGGCATCGTTTTGAAATAATTTGCAGCCATCCCCCTGGCGCACATCCCAAATCAACAATTTTCATATGTGGCTTTAAGAAATGATGCTTGTCATCCATTTGTTCAAGCTTAATCGCTGCCCGTGAGCGAAGACCACGGTCATGAGTTTGAGATACAAACGGGTCATTTAACTGCCGTGTCAACCAACGCTGAGAAGATAATTTACGACCGCGCATTTTTTTAGGTTTTTTAGTGAGACCTGCTTTGGTTTTATATGACCTACCAGAGGGACCCTTTTTAGGGGTTCCCCCAGAATTTCCAGAATGACCGTCACCATTAGACATGAAACTTGCTTTCTTACCAATACTACTCATAAAATGCGATTCTTCCGTTCATTAAGAATTCAAACAGATTGTCCAAAAATTACGGATCCCTGCTGCACCGATCTGTGATTCTTATCGTTTATTTATCTTATTCGTCGCTTGCTAATAAAACCTTGTCTTGCACACCCCAGCCAATTCCAAAAAACCTCAATATGCCTCTTACAATGCTACCAATATCACTACTTACCCCTATCATTGCAGGAACAACAAATAATACCAGCACACTTGTAACAGCAAGTCCGAATGTGATTGTAGTTGCCATCGGAATTAGAAATTGTGCTTGCAGTGATTTTTCAAACATAATGGCAGATAGCCCGCCTATTGTTGTGCCAGAAGTAAGAAGCATTGGCCTGAGCCTGTCCATTGCACCACGAACCACAGCATTTTCCAAAAGATTACCATCATCCTCTAACTCTAGTTTGCGACGTTCTATAGTTGCGACCAGAATAATAGAATTATTCACCACAATTCCAGCTAAAGCAATTATCGCAAACATTGATAAAATATTCAGACTTAAGCCCATTACATAGTGACCGAAAACGGCGCCAATCAGACAAAATGGAATAATAATCATTACAGAAAAAGGTAGAGTCCAGCTTGAAAAAACCCATGCTAAAATGACATAGATTGATACCAGCGCTAAAATCGCTCCCACGCCCATATCAGCGAACGTTTCATCCTGCTCCTGATTCCTGCCACCAAATGCGTAACTATATCCCGCATCGGCAACTAAATCAGGTAATTCAGAATTTTCCATTGCCTGCACGAATTCAGAAGTATTCATCACCGCTTCATCTAAATCACCTAAAATAGCAATTTCTCGAGAACCGTTTTGACGTCTTACAATGTCAAACCCAAGTCTACTTTCAATTTTAGCAACTTCGTCCAAATCTACATAATTTCCAGTGTTATCAATTAGCTGAAACTGACCTATGTCATCATGAAGTAATTCATTATCTGGCAGCGACAGGCGAACTGTTACCTCCTCATCTCCTCTTGCAAATTTCTGCACAACAGCCCCGTCAAGTGCAGACCTGATTTGCAAACCAACGGACTGGGTGGTAAATCCAAGCGACCTGCCGAGCGGAGTAAGGGTGATAATGCGTTCCTCAGCACCATAATTCATATTATCTACAACATCTGAGACGCCAGAGAGCTGTTTTACGATATCTACGGTCTTTAGTGCTAACTGCTTTAACTCATTCAAATCATTGCCCATTATTCGAATGTCAATGTCTCTTCCGGGGGGGCCACCCTCGGGTGCTCGAACCTGCAAGATATCTAATCCTGGTTGTGGAATAATTTCATTCCGAAGTGTCTCTACAAAATCACGAGAACGAACCTCTCTTTTATCAGCAGGAATGAGATTAATAAGAATAGCACCTTGTCTCACATTTACAGCAGTTTGCGCATCCTCCTCAGAAAGCGTCTGAGCAAATTGAGTATAAGCAAAATCGATTAAATCAGTTTCGCCTTTTGTCAGTTTTTCTTCTGTTGCCTTTACCGCTCTTTCAAGCTCACTTAACATCGCCATAGTTTGCTTTTCAGAAGAACCTGGCACCATTGTGACATTTGCATAAGCAATATCTGCTTCAGGCGAAGAGAAAAAGACAAAGCCAACACGACCCCCCACCATCATACCAATAGATAAAATCAATAATCCGAATGCAGCAGCAAGGGTTACATATCTAAAACGAAAAGAGATGCGCACGACTGGGCTAAATGCTCGCTCCTTAAAATAATTAAAACCTGAATCAATTATTTGCCTGAAACGACTAGGCTTTTTTGTCGTGTCCCCACCTCCATGTGCAAGATGTGTCGGCAAAACAAAGAAACATTCAACTAAACTCGCAACAAGCACGGCACATACTACTGCCGGAATTGCAACAATAACTGCGCCAATAACACCTTGGATTATAAATAACGGAATAAATGCTGCAATAGTAGTAAGTGTGGATGAGAATACAGGTCCGCCCATGCGTGTTGCGGCAAGGATAGCAGAATCTTGAGCTGAGAGTTGCTTGCTGGAGCGAAGATACTCGGTGTGCTCTCCTATAACAATAGCATCATCCACAACAATCCCGAGAGCCATTATCAACCCAAATAGTGATATCATATTGATAGTTTGACCAAATAAAAGCATCACACCAAATGTTGCCATGAATGCAACAGGAATTCCCCATGCAACCCAAAAAGCCGTTCTAGCGGGCAGGAATAAGAACAAAACCAGTAAAACGATAACCAGACCACTGATGCCATTTGATACCATCAACTCAATTCTTTCAGATATTAAATCAGCTTGAACATTATGCTGCGCCAATGTTAAAGAAGCTGGTAACGTCTCGACCTTTTCTGAAAGATAGGTTTGAACTATGTCGTTAATTTTTAGTGAATCATTCGTCTCACTTCGCTGGATAACCAAATTAACCGCTGGCATTAAGTCATGAAAAATCAGGACAGAAGAATCTTTAATTCCATCCCTTAAATCAGCAACATCGCCCAGCAACACCGAACTTCCATCACTTCTAACAAGGACCTCAATATCCGCGAAATCAGTAGCTCGATACCTTTTGCCAAGAGAGCGAACACGCAAAGCGCCATCCGCAAAACTACCTGCTGGAATATCAATAGAGGAAGCAGAAATTATATTTGAGAGGTCGACCAGACTTAGCCCTAGCCGCGCTAATTCACTCTCTTTTACTTCAATAATAATTTCTTCTTCAGGCAGACCAATTAAGTCAATTTTATCTACGCCAACCCGTAACAATTCCTCTTTAATTTGCTTAGAATGGAAGCGTAGAATATCCAATGATACATTGCCATATAAGGTAAGCGTTGCGACAGTATCTAAAAATTCTGCTTGAATAATAACTGGCGTTTGAGACTCATCGGGGAAATCAACTGCTCCAATTGCGTTTTCAACATCAGACAACGCCTTCTGCATATCAGTCCCAAAATCAAACTCGACAACCGCCGTTGCTCTTCCTTCGAAAGAGGTCGACTTAACAGTCTTTACTCCTTCAATTGCGCGTAACTCTGGCTCCAACGACTGAGTTATATTCGAATCCACATCCTCTGCTGTTGCTCCTGTCCATGCGACAGAAACAGCAATGATGTCAACGTTAATATCAGGAAAAAACTGCTTGTTTATGCGGGTTGTGGATAAAGCGCCAACGAGCAACATCAAAATCATAATAAGATTTGCTGCTGTTCTGTGTTTAACAAAAAATTTAATAATGTCTGCAAACATGAAACCTATTCCACATCAATAATTTCTGAAATTTCAACTTTCATACCTGCCGCAAGCCCTGGCAATCGGGTATTAACGATCAGATCAACTTCTTCTAAATCACCCGTTATCCAAATTTTTCCATCGCTTCGATGTTTAATTTCCACCTGCTTTGCAACTGAGCGACCATTTACCACGCTATATACCTGATTATTCTCATGAAGCGCTGTTTCTGGCAAGACGGCTACTTGCTTCAAGTCTAGCCCTTGATAGACAACTTCTACAAACGCACCAACTGGGATAGACGTTGCTGTTTCTACATCCAGCTCGGCAAATATAGTACCGCCGCCATCAGACTTATCAACTTGTGATTGATATCTGCGAATAGTGGCTGGGATAGTAGCAACATTGTCATTACCACTTTTCCATATGACAGACACTTTTGAATTTAACAGCCGGTCTGCATTTACAAATATTTCTGCTGGCACAATAAACGGCACTTCTGCTGCATTTATTTCAGTTAATGTACCAAATGAGCTAGAGCCTGTAACTCTCTGTCCTAATGCAATATTCACATTACTTAAGCTACCTGTAAAAGGGGCAATAAGTTCAGCATCTTCAATATCTTTTAATTGATTTTTGCGAAGAATTTCCAATGCTCTTAATCTGGCAATAGATTGAGAAACCTGATTTTCGGTAATCACAAGGGAGAGTTCAGCTTCATCCAGACTTGCATCTGTTGCCACATTTCGGATTTTCATTTTTTGCACTCTATCAACAAGCTTGCGCCGAAGCTCTGTCTGTTTTTCAAGAGAGGCAATATTGATTTTCTCGGCTTCTATTTTAGCGTCGGTATCTGCAAGTGCCAATATTTGCCGTGTCGTATCCAATCGGACGAGAAGTTCACCCTTCTTTAATATGGCACCATCCTTCAAATTTGGAGATACAAATTCTATTTCCCCAATAGCGGCCATTTGTAAATTGGCATGGCGCATTGCCTTAACCGTACTGTACGCTCTAAAATTAGGCTGTGCATCAGAGAATGAAACAGGCGTTGCTTTTACAGACCAGACTTTCTCTTCTAATGTAATAGGTTCCACCACAGGCTTTGTGCTTTGTAGATACATAAATCCAGCAATAAACAGGCCAAGAACCAAGAATGCAGGGAATATTCTTGTTAACAAGAATTTTAGAAAACGAACCATCTGTGATCTCATGGAATTAAGGTTGATAATTTAACAGAAAATCAAGTTTTATTGATTGACGATGTGTATTTATACTGGCATTACGATTTTAAAGAAAGCGTGTATTAGCAATTGATATTAAGTTTTTAGATATAAATGGTCTAAAGAATTATCACTCGGCTTTTATTTTTGAAAGTGTTTCTTAGTGTCCTTAAAAAAATCTGGTTTTGTTAACACAGTTAATGTTAACTGGAAATTAGACTTTTATAGTCTGATTAGACTTGCCATTCCGCTTGGAATAGCGCAGCTCATTTCTATTGGAATCATGACATCCGATATTTGGGCCATGGGCCGCCTTGGCAGTTTTGACCTTGCGGCAGGCGGTCTTGCTATAAGATATTATCAACCATTTTATTTCTTTGCACTTGGCATGTTAGTTGTCATCTCCTCACTTACCTCACAGGCTCTGGGTGCCGGTGATATGACTTCAGTAAGACGGGTATTTAGACAGGGAATGACGGTTTCCATTGCATTTGGCCTTATATTAGCGTTGCCAATCATATCTGGCATTTGGCTGTTACCTGCCTTAGGACAGGATGAAATTCTGGTAAATCATGCCGCGCCTTTCTTAGTCATATCAGCCTTTACCTTGCCGTTAATGTTTTTATTCCTAGTTATGCGTTTCTTCTCTGCCGCGTATGGAAAGCCCTATGTGCAGTTACTTGGCGCAATCATTGCGCTTAGCTGTAATCTTGTTGGCAATGAATTGCTGGCATTTGGTTTTCTTGGGGTGCCTGAATTAGGTCTCGTTGGGATTGCTTTATCAACTGCTATGTGCTTCTTCATAGGCACGTCATCAATGGCCCTCATCATTGGATTTCGGGCACCTTTTAATCAAATTCAGCCTTTTAGGCGGTTATGGGTAATGGATTGGCAGATAACCAAAAAAATATTAAAAGTTGGCACGCCTAACGGGGTAATGGTTATGTCTGAAACAGGTATGTTTGCGGTCGCATCGATAATGATGGGGGTGTTTGGTACAGCAGCGCTCGCTGCAACCGCAATAGCAACCCAGCTCGCAGGCATCTGTTTTATGATCCCCCTATCGATCGCGCAGGCAAGTGCTATTCTAATAGGCAGAGCCGCGGGAAGTCAGGATACAAAAAAAGTCGCCAGAATGAGTATTATCTCCCTGGGATTAGGGATAGCTGTTACCAGCGTGATGACCGTGCTGATTTATCTATTTCATCTACCCTTAATCGATATTTTTCTCCGGCAGGATGATCCTCTTTTGCAAGCAGTAACAAACTTTGCGATACCATTTCTTCTGATAACAGCCCTATTTCAGCTCGTTGATGGCACGCAGGCCATAGCCGCATCAATATTGCGAGGTATAAATGATACTGCAATTCCCGCAATGATTGGCTTCATTTGTTTTTGGGGCGGCGGATTATTTACCGGATACCTTCTTGCCTTTAAGGTTGGATTGGGGCCAAATGGAATCTGGTTTGGTCTTGCGTGCGGGCTTACCCTTGCTAGTATAATCCTCACAGCTAGATGCTTTCGGTTTTTATCTAAAATGAAGGTTAGTAAAAAGGTAGTATTGGGATAAAAGCGGCTATAGAAATACAAAATGTGAGAGATTATTCCCATGCCTTGCACTGCAGAACAGAACAACACACCCTCATTGCTTCAAAGACAAGAGCTTGTTTGCAACAGCAAAATTACAACAACCATTGCAGGCGAGCATATACAACAGACTGGCATTAAATCAGACGAAAATAAGCTTTCTGCTATTTTTTCAACCTGCCCCCATCTTCTTCAGCTAAGCCAGTTCTATGCCTCTTTTTATTTGCCTCATATATTAAATTCAAATTGGGAATTTGCTCTCAACCATATAACAGAAGAATTTAAGGCCAGCCTTCATAATACAAGCGATGAGCAACAGGTTTTGCGTGCCATTAGAATCTATAAAAACCAAAGCCATTATGTGATTTCAATGAGTGAGCTGCTTGGCCTTATGAGTATTGAAAAGAGTTGCAAATCTCTTAGTTTAGTCGCAGAACACGCTATCCAGCAAACAGCATCTTATGTGCTACGCCAAATGGGCATTCAATCGATGCAGAGATGCGGCTGGACTATTTTAGCCATGGGAAAGCTTGGCGCAGAAGAGTTAAATTATTCCTCAGATCTTGATCTTATTTCTCTTCACTCACCTAGTGCGATACATAGTGACAAGCAATTTATAGAGTTTAGTCAACGTCTAATATATATGCTTTCAACAAAAACCAAAGATGGCAATGGCTGGCGCATTGATATGCGGCTTCGCCCTAATCCAAGCGCAACGGCGATAAGTTTAGATGTTAACACCGCTATTATTTATTATGAGAGTATCGCAAGAACATGGGAGCGAGCTGCTTTTGTAAGGTCAAGACCAATTGCGGGTGACACTCAACTTGGAACTGATTTCTTATCAAAAATAGA
>Ga0181597_10000622_pt1 | contig 39000 bp, 38 predicted proteins | sample 041ome_5_FD_148647 | JGI IMG/M metagenome (GOLD analysis project Ga0181597, IMG submission 148647) | Coastal salt marsh microbial communities from the Groves Creek Marsh, Skidaway Island, Georgia - 041403US metaG (spades assembly) | ecosystem: Environmental > Aquatic > Marine > Intertidal zone...
TTTTTTGTATCCTTGTTAGCTACAAGTTCAACACCTGCTAATAATCCTTTGCCGCGTACCTCGCCGACTAATGGGTGTGAGGCTAGCAAATGTAATCCCCCTAAAAATATAGGTTCCATATGGGTAATATGTTCAACGATATTTTCATCTTCATAAATACGTAGTGTCTCGCTTGCCACTTTTGCAGAAACGGGATGACCAGAATAAGTGAAGGTAAGGCCAAACACTCCAACTTCACTACTTTCATCTGATATTGCGCTAAAAACACGCTCATTTATCATTAAGGCTGATATTGGCAAATAGGCACTAGATAAACCTTTTGCGCATACAATCATATCAGGTTCAAGCTTCATCGTGGTAGTTCCAAACATATTTCCAGTTCTACCAAATGCGGTGATTACTTCATCTGCCACAAGCAAAATATCGTATTTTTTTAAGATGGTTTGAATCTTGTCATAATAGCTATCAGGTGGCACGATCACACCGCCAGACCCCATGATGGGTTCCGTAAAAAAGGCCGCAATTGTATCTGGGCCTTCGAGCTGGATAAGCTTTTCTAATTCATCAGCAAGACGGCTTGTAAAGGCATCTTCGCTCTCATCTTGATGTGCATTGCGATAATAATGAGGGGGCGTTATATGCAAGAATCCCTCTAGAGGCAAACCAAAAGAGGCATGATTATAATGCATACCTGATAAGCTAGCAGAAGCAATTGTGTTGCCATGGTAAGCGCGCAAATGTGATATCATTTTGCGTTTTTCTGGTTGTTTTTGATTATTCCAATAATACCAGACAATACGGGCAGCACTGTCATTTCCCTCTGATCCTGAGTTTGAGAACCAAATTTTTGACATTGGCACAGGGGCTATTTCCAGCAACTTTTCTGCTAGCTCTATTACTGGCTGATGGCTTTTATGATTTGTTAAATGATAATAGGGTAACTGTCTCATCTGCTCTGTTGCAGCTCTCACAAGCCGTTCCTGTCCGTAGCCAAGTGACAGACACCAAAGCCCAGACATTCCCTCAATGTATGTTTTACCATGAATATCGGTAACCCAAATGCCATCGCCCTCTTTGATTACTAACGGGCCTTTTCCCAAATGCGCTTTAAGGTTGGTAAGCGGATGCACAATAGATGCGGTATCTCTTGCTTCATATGAATTTGGATGATTGCGTTGGTTGGTCATATTTTTTCCACTCTTAAATGGTATCTCTAATTAATAGCTGGGTCTATTTGACTATAGCCCGCCAGAAGCAAAAAGAAACCAGACATTAATTTCAGCCCAGACATTTCTTTTGATAAAGATACATTATTTTGTGAGATTTCTTTTTTTTATTTTTGTTTTTATGGCACCATTACAACCATTACGCAGGAGACTGTAGTGTTTACCAAAAATGAGTATATTGCCAAAATGAGTATATGATATGAAAAAACAGCCTAATATTCTGTTTATAATGGCAGATGACCATGCCTCAAAAGCGATTAGCAGCTATGGGGGCGGAATTAATCATACCCCAAATATCGATCGCATTGCCAATGAAGGAATGAGATTTGATCACTGCTATGTTACGAATTCAATCTGTACGCCTAGTCGTGCAGCAATTCTAACGGGAACCTATAATCACGTAAATGCCGTCACGACACTCGAAACCCCGATGAATAACCGTCTGCCAAATGTTGCCAAACATTTAAAATCAGGGGGATACCAGACAGCAATTATAGGTAAATGGCACCTTGGGGAGGGGAGTGCATATGAGCCGACAGGATTTGATTTCTGGTCTGTTCTGCCAGGCCAAGGGGATTATTTTGACCCCTTATTCATCGAGATGGGTGAAGAGCTTGTTGAGGCGGGATACGTAACAGACATTATCACTGATAAGTCGATTGATTGGCTATCACAGGTAGATAAACAAAAACCTTTTTTTTTAATGTGTCATCACAAAGCCCCTCATAGAGAATGGGAGCCGCATCCAAAAAATAGGTTGCTATTTGCAGATGATGTTGTTGTGCCGTCAACTTTTGATGATGATTATAAGAACCGTGCCCGCGCCGCAGCTGAGGCAAAAATGAGAATAAAGGATGATTTAACTTATGATGATTTGGGTTTGGTCCAACCAGAAGGCGGTGCTGAAATAGGCGAGAAAAGCAGACCATTTAGCAGTAAAAGAAAAATACCAAATCCAGACGATACATCAGTATTGTGCCTGATAGATAAAGATACAGGAGAGAACTTTAAATTTAACTCAAGAGAGGAACTAAGTCAGTTTAAATATCAGCGGTATATTAAGAGATATTTGCGCACTATTGCATCCATAGATGAGAGTGTTGGAAGACTACTTAATTTTCTAGATACTCATAATTTAACAAAAGATACGCTTGTTATATATACCTCTGACCAAGGGTTTTTTCTAGGAGAGCATGGATGGTTTGATAAACGATTTATGTATGAGGAGTCGCTTCAGATGCCGTTTCTTGCGAAGTTTCCAAGCGAAGTGCCAGCAGGAAGCATTTGCTCGCAGATTGCGTGTAATGTGGATTTTGCGCCTACATTTCTTGATTTTGCAGGGCTTACAATTCCAAGCTATATGCAAGGTGAGAGTCTAAGGCCATTACTGAACCAAGCAGATATTCCAAATTGGCAGCAGGTGGCTTATCACCGGTATTGGATGCACCGCGATCCAGACCATAACGCTTATTCGCATTATGGCATCCGTACTCAAAAATATAAATTAATCTATTGGTATAATGAGGGATTTGATCTGCCTGGCACAAATCATGGAGGAGAGGACAAAGAATGGGAGTTATTTGATTGTGAAAAGGACCCGCTGGAGTTATTTAATGTCTTTAACGATCCAAATTATCGCCAAATTGTGGTACAATTAACCCAAATTTTGGAGGAAAAAATGCGGGAAATAGGTGACGACCCTGCGCATTAATCTCATCAGGAGGCTCTTTAGCCCTTATAGCCATCAGAAAGCAGGGCCATTCCTGCTGATTTAATCGTTTTATTGAATAAGCGCAGAAGACCATTCGTCAAGGAAACGCTGTCTTTTTAGTCTGTCGAGATACACTAGAAGACCCGTATCAAGTCTAATTGGTTTGTAATGCGGGTTATCTGTTAGCACATCACTTCTAAGAGAAAGCATATCGGTTTCCTGTTCTATAAAATTTTGTCCAACATCATTTAGAAGAAAGGTCAGAAAATCATTTGCTGAGGCCGTGTTAAGGACATTGCGCGGTATAAGTACGGTTCGCAGCAACATATGAGTGTAGTCCTGAAAGTAAATTACGCGCAGGTTTTTCTGGAGTCTTGATCGTTTTTCAGCGTAAGAGCCAATGATGTTGTAAGCTAGAAGAATCTCTCCTTGATTGACAGCATCAAGCATAGCCCCAGAGCAACATGATAAATGCGGAGCAAGCCCGCCCATTACTTCTGCTAACCGCCAGAAGCTATTGGATTGACGAGCATCTTGTGTTGCAAATAAAAAACCAGCACCTGAGTTTATTACATCATAGGTGACGATTTTCCTGCTGAAATTTGCCTGATTTGCTCTGAGAAATGATACCAGCTCTCTTCTTGTATTTGGCAAATCCCCCTCATCGAAGTGAGATGCTGATACAACCATTCCAATAGGCTCCAACGAGAATCCATATAGTTTATTTTGCCAATGGCTCCAATCTGGCAGGTTAACCCTCTCAAGAAAACTAACAGGTTTAGCAAAACCGTCATTAACCAGCTTCATTTGTAGATCCATGGCAGAAGACATAATCAGATGAAAATCATGTTCAGCGTTACGCACAGCCCGGTAAATATCAGATGAAGATGCCGTGGAATAGGTTATTGAAACTGCGGGGTTGAGGGCAGAATATGCGCGAAGCACAGGGGCAAAAACATCAATGTCTGTCGAAGATAAAATTCGTAAATCAGATACTGCTTTTGCCGCACCATAGGAATGATTTGTCTCTATGGTTAAGGCGACTGCCACGTTTATATGCAATATGATTAGTAAGGTACTGATAAGGTAGCGCACACCATGTCTCCTTTTGTTTTTCTTATATCAATAGAAGCCCCAATAGCGCTTACGGCCTCCATCACTATGCTTAGCCCTAATCCAGAGCCTATAATTTCGCCTGTTTGCTCGCCTCGTTTGAATTTTTTATATAGCTGTTTTTGATCCAAAAACGGAGCAGAGGAATATTGGTTCTTAATAGTAAGCTGAAAATTATGTTTTGTTTTTTTGAATTCTATCATTATTGTTGTTTCGCTAAGCGCATATTTCAGCGCATTATCAAGCAGATTTCGCACCGAGGTTTCATATAGGGTTCTATCAAGATTAACGGTTTGTGTTGGGCTTACATCGGTTGAAAATGTCAAATCAAGATCTCTTAAATCTGCGGCTAGTTTGAACTGCTTGACGATTTCGGATATTGCGTGCAGGATTGAAAATTGCTCTGTTTCAGGGCGCTCAGCGCGGTAAAGTACCATCGCATGATCTAATAGCTGACTAGCGGAGCGATTGGTCTGGTCAACAGATTTAATAATAGTTTTAAGGCGCTCTCTATTCTCAGGTGTTTTTGATTTTCTCAAGGCTAGTTCGCTCTCTGATTTTACAACAGATAGAGGCGTTCTGATATGATGGGCGGCCTCTGCTATGAATGTTTCTGTTTGGCGTAATGTAGAGCGAAACCGGCTTATGAATTCATTTAAGGACTGGGCAAGAGGCTTTAACTCTGTTGGCACATCTGAGGAGACTTTTCTTAGATTATTTGGGCCACGCATTTTTACATCTGTTGCAAAAAGATAGATAGGTTTAATTGTAAGATTGGCTGTTAAGAAGGCAAACAAAATGGCAATCATAAAGAAAAAGAGGGTGATTAGGATCAAATTTGACGAAATTTTAGTGGCAATAGATTTTTGAAAATTCTGACTTTGCGCAATAATGATCCGAAGCTCATGGGGTTTATCCATTGCAAAAACAATATTTTCTATTGCCGCTATTCGAAGCCTTTCCCCTTTATGTTCTACATTGCTAAAAACTGGCTCTTGGATATTTCCAAATTTGTGCGGCATTGGAAAATCGGAATATCCGGTTAGAAATTGACCATTATTATCAATGCGATAGAAAATTCTATCCTCGCCTACAGCACCAAGTAGCGAGAATGTATCATAGGGCAAGTCTACGCTAACTGAATTCTCTACCACATAAATTTTGTCAATTACCGACTGAATAGCTGCGGTAAGCAAACCATCTTGTGTTGCTGTGATGGCTTGTAACACCACGATACGCGTGATGAGAAAAAGGCACAATGATATCGCAAAGGCTACACAGCCAAGCTGAATTAGCAGTCTATTTCTAATAGAAAGATTTAATTTTTTATTCATCTTTTACCAGCCGGTAGCCTATGCCCCGAACAGTCTCGATAGTAACATTGCTGCCCACAAGTTTTTTTCTTAATCTGCCTACATATACTTCGATAGCATTTTCGGTAACTTCATCAGATATCAGAAAAAGCCTGTCTGTTAGCTGTTCTTTGGAAAATAGAATTTTTGGTGAATTACAGAAAATCTCCAGCAATCGTAATTCACGGTTTCTAAGTGGAATTTTTTCCTGTCCGAATTCGATCATGGCAGAAAGAGGGTATAGGATAATATTCCCATAACGAAGCGCTTGTTGATCCTGACCGCTATGTCGCCTTAGAACAGCTCTGCATCTTGCTTCTAATTCAACAAATTCAAATGGTTTGATGATATAATCATCTGCGCCTATATCGAGCAAGTCTACGCGGTCTGAAATCTCAGAACGGGCAGTCATTACAATAACAGGAATATTCTTGTTGCGCGCTCTAACAGAACGTAGAAAGTCTCTGCCGTCGCCGTCAGGTAGCATTATATCCAATAAAATAATGTCAAAATGCGTGACTGAAATATAGTGAGATGCTGTGGCAAGATCATAAGCACATTCCACATGGTTATTTTCTAGTTCTAGAAATAAACGCAAGGATTTTGCTAGCTCTTGTGAATCCTCTATAATTAAAACTTTCAAAACGCTTCTTCCATGTCAGATTAATGTCAGGTTACTTTGATTAGGTGACAACGTAAAGTTTTCATCAAAAATAAAAAATGAATGATATGGAGGATACTAAATGAACCTAATTTCTAAAGTTGCATTCGCAACAATTTTCACAGCAGGACTAGTTGGTCAAACTATGGCAGCTGAATGTATTGCACCTGCTAATCCGGGCGGCGGATGGGACTTCACCTGTCGTTCAATTACGAAGATCATGAGTGATATTGACGCCTATGATGGCTCTATTCAGGTAACGAATATGGCTGGCGGCGGCGGCGGCCTTGCTTTTACCCATGTTGTGAATGAGCGTAATTCAGATGACGACCTTATCATCGCAGCTTCTACGGCAACTGCTACCAGACTTGCCCAGAATGCTTATTCAGGAATGACATCTGATCAGGTTCGGTTTCTTGGCGCAATTGGCGCTGATCCTGGGGTAATTGTGGTTGCAAAAGATTCCCCCTATCAAAATCTAAATGATCTGCTTGATGCGGTGATAGCAGATCCGTCAAAGCATGCCTTTGCAGGAGGCTCTGCGGCCGGTGGTTATGATCATCTAAAAGTTCTAATGGCTCTAAAGCGCAAAGGTTTTACAGATATTAAGAAGGTAAAATATATTGGTGTGGACGGTGATGCAGATGCTATCACACAAACCGTTGGTGGTTTTACAGCTGCTATGACAGGCGATATTTCAGGTGTGGTTGGATTTATTAAATCTGGTGACGTTAGGGTTCTTGCGTCATTCACGGATGAGCGTATTCCAGGGTTTGAGTCAATTCCAACTGCCAAAGAACAGGGGATTGATGTAGTAGCAGTAAACTGGAGAGGATTATACACTCCAAAAGGAGCTTCTGAGGCTTCTTATGAAAAGTGGACTGAGGCGTTAAGACAGGTTGGTGATTCCCAAGAATGGGCAGATGCAATGATGGCTAATGGACTTGCGCCTTTCAACAAAGTTGGTCCTGACTTTCAGAATTATGTAGATGGCGTAATTGCTGAAGTTCGTGAAATGTCTGTTGAACTTGGTGTTATGAAATAATGTCTGACCGAATTACCGGTTTACTAACAATCTGTGTAGCACTCGCTTTTTTTGCGAGTGCTACACAATTAGAATTGCCGTTTTTTTCCGATCCTTTAGGCCCAAAAGCATTTCCAATGGCTGTTTCTGGGGTGGCAATAATAGCAGGTATAATGATGCTTGTACGACCAGACCAAGAACCTGAATGGCCTGTTTTATCAACATTTATAAAGTTATTTATAACAACTTTGATTTTGGTTATTTACGCATATAGCTTGAAGCCTCTTGGTTTCATAATACCAACGGCGCTGGCATCGGCTGCAATATCCTATCAAATCAAACCAGATTTATGGAAATCTATAATAATTGGCGGCAGTTTATCCGTTGTTTTGTTTTTGATATTTAAATTTGGACTTGGATTAGGTTTGTACGCCTTTCCAAAATCTTTCTTGGGGTAAGTTAATATGGAACTTTTAGCGAATTTAGCTCTGGGGTTTTCAGTTGCATTAAGTCCGAACACATTAATGCTAGCTGTTATCGGTTGCATATTAGGTACCGTCATTGGGGCATTACCTGGCCTTGGTCCTTCTAACGGAGTGGCTATATTAATCCCGCTTTCATTTTCGCTTGGCCTTGATGCAACAGCAGCTCTTGTTCTAATGACATCTGTCTATTATGGGGCAATGTATGGCGGACGAATATCCTCTATTCTATTAAATATTCCAGGGGACGAGCCGGCAATGATGACAACTCTTGATGGGTATCCAATGGCTAAAAAAGGTCAGGCTGGAAACGCATTAGTGCTATCTGGGGTTGCTTCTTTTGTGGGTGCTTTTCTGGCCACAATTGGTTTGATGTTACTGGCACCGATTTTAGCAAGAGTAGCATTTCTATTTGGACCTGCTGAATATTTCGCGCTTTACCTACTTGCTTTTTGCACATTAGGGGGGCTTGGCTCAAAAAATCAAACCAAGGCCGCACTTTCTGTTTGTTTGGGTCTAGGCATTGCTATGATAGGTGTTGATAAATCAACGGGCATGACGCGCTTTACAGGGGATAATCTTCATTTATATGATGGGATTGATTTTCTGGTTGCAATCGTTGGATTATTTGCTGTTTCTGAAGTGTTTATCTTCATTGAAAGTCATGGTAAAAATTCATCCATAGGGGTCAAATTAGAAAAGGTAACTATTCCTTTTAGAATGATTTTTGAGACTCGATGGACGATGCTGAGGAGCAGTATCATTGGCTTTGTAGCAGGTGTTTTACCTGGGGCAGGTGCCTCTCTTGGTAGCTTTCTTGCCTATATGTCCGAGAAATCACTTGCAAAAGAAAAAGATAAATTTGGCACAGGTGAGCCAAAGGGTATTGCGGCTCCTGAAGCTGGAAATAATTCTGCTGCTGGTGGGGCGTTGGTCCCGATGCTTACACTTGGGGTGCCTGGCTCTGGAACAACAGCTGTTCTTCTTGCTTTATTGATGACGTTAAATATAACGCCAGGGCCTTTGCTATTTACCGAGAGGCCAGAAGTTGTGTGGGGTCTTATTGCCTCATTGCTTATTGCAAACTTTGTGTTATTGGTTCTAAACGTGCCAATGGTAAAAATCTTCAGCCGCGTTTTACAGGTTCCTGCTGCAATTTTGCTACCTGGGGTTACCATGATATCCTTTGTTGGAATATATTCCCTGTCTGGAAGTTATTTTGATCTGTTATTGATGATATTATTTGGAGTTGCAGGATATTTCTTGCGAAAAATGGATATTCCAACAGTTCCTGTTATTCTAGGAATTCTACTTGGAGGCCATATGGAGGTTAGCCTTAGGCGTGCTATGGTTTTATCAGATGGTGATTGGACATATTTATTTGCCTCTCCAATATCAATTGGCCTCTGGGTTGCTGCATTCCTTGGTTTTATTGCCCCTATCTTTTTAAGACGGTTTCTTACAATATCTAAACCTCAATAAATAACCAGATGAATAAATGACAAAATCAACCAAAATTTTAGTGCCTTCTGGCGTTCTTGGATTAGGGTTTAGCGAGGATGCGCTTATTCAGGGTCTCAAACGCCAGCCAGACATTATTTCCATAGATGGCGGTTCTACTGATAGTGGTCCATTTTATCTTGGTATGGGGGTATCAAAATATTCTCTTGAGGTATGTGAGGCTGAATGGCATCTGCTCATGCAGGCGCGCCATGATAATAAAATCCCGCTTATCATAGGAAGTTGTGGAACCTGCGGAGTTAATGCTGGCGTAGATATGATGTTTGACATGACGGTTAGAATAGCCAAGAAGCTTGGCCATTCTGTTAAAATTGCGAGAATTTATTGTGAGCGTGAGAGATCAGAATTTCAAATTGCGCTGAGTGAAAATAGAATTAAACCGCTAGAGCCAGCACCTCAGATAACGCAAGAAAGCCTCTCTAAGATAACCCATATTGTATCCTTATCTGGGGTTGAGCCTATTCAGAAAGCTATTGAAGCAGGCGCTGATGTTATACTTGTTGGCAGAGCTACTGATACAGCCCTTATAGCGGCATTACCCTTATTAAATAACGCTCATAAAGGGGCGAGTTGGCATGCTGCAAAAATTGCTGAATGCGGTGCTTTTTGTTCAACCAATCCATCCTCTGGAGTGATATTTGTAGAAGTGGATGAGACTGGTTTTACGGTTGAAGCTATGGCACAGAATGCTTTGTGTACGCCTGAAACCGTCGCTGCTCATATGCTTTATGAAAATGCTGATCCCTTTATTTTGTTGGAGCCTGGCGGTCATCTTGATGTAACAGATGCCACATACACAGCACTAGATGAGCGACGGGTCCGCGTGGAAGGCTCGCGCTGGCATTCATCAGACACTTATACCGTTAAACTGGAGGCTGCTAAATTATCTGGATATCAGACTACGCTTCTCACCATTGTGCGAGAGCCAAACTATGTTGCACACATAGATGACTGGATAGAAAAATTATCTAGAATATGTAATACAAAAATAAAACAATCTATGACGAATTCTAAATCAACACATTCCATTGATTTCAGAGTAATAGGTAAAAATGCGGTATTAGGAGAATTGGAATTTTCAGAAAGTCTGGCACCTGAATTAGGCGTGCTGGTTATTGTAACAGCAGATAGTCAGGGCAAGGCAGATGATATAGCAATGCTGATAAATCCTTATTTACTTCATTTGCCATTATCAGAGGATGAGCCTATTCCAACCACTGCTTTTGCCTATTCTCCTGCAAATTCTAGCAGGGGGGCTTTTTTCGAATTTGCTTTGAACCATATTATGAAATTGGATAAGCCATGTGATGGTTTTCCATTAATAATAGATGAGGTTTAAATGGCATCCTTATCTGAGCTCACACATAAAATAAGGTCAAAAAATGCAGGTCCCTTTTGGGTTACGATAGATTTGTTTTGCAGTGATGACGCACATTATAAACGAGTGCGAGATGGGCTTACACTGCCGGTGATAGAAAGATGTCTTTCAATTCCTGAAAATCTTGTAAAACGTTTTGAAATTGACAATCTCAAAGTGATTAAGGTCAGTTTTCAGCGCAAGCATTTTCAAGGAAGTAGACTGGACAGGGATATGCATGGCGCTCAATTCGCGTTTTTATTAGAGCAATTGCAGATTGATTAAATTAGAATGGTTGTTTTATGGAAGTTCCTAATCTAGCAGAGCATGAAGTAAGTGAAATCATACAAATGGCGCTTTGTGATCATACAAGTTTTTCACAAATAAAGATGCAATATGGACTTTCTGACAAGCAAGTGAAGCAGTTGATGAGAGAGAATTTGAAGCCAAGCAGCTATAGAACTTGGCGAACGCGTGTTCGCAAATTCAGTGACAGACGCGAGAGTTATAAATAAAGCATCCGCTACGTATCACAATTAGTTGCTTGATTTGGGGTAGCCGTTTGAGCTGGGGGACATTATTTGTCATAGGGTTATTCTCATGATAGCGGACACGCCTATCTAATATAGGCATTAGAAGGCTGTGTATTATGACTTTGGAAGATGAATATTGTGAGGACTGAAAGACAATGAAATATCCAGAAAATATCGCGATAATTGGAGGTGGTGGCGCCATTGGATATGCCATTGCGCAGGAGCTACGCACCAGACATCCAGCTGCTAGCATGAGAGTGTTTTCGCGCGCACTACCGAAAATGGAAATTAGCGGCGTTTCGCATCAACTGATTGATTATGAGGATGAGCTTTCTATTCAGGCAGCCGCAAATCTGGCTTCTGCGGATGGACCCGTTGATTTAATATTAGTTACAACAGGGATACTTCATGAAGAAAATTTGCGGCCTGAAAAATCACTAAAAGAGTTATCTTATCAGAATTTTGAGAGGCTTTTCAAAGTTAACACAATTACACCTGCACTTATTGCAAAATATTTTTTGCCTGTATTAAGCCGCAATAAACATTCGATTTTTGCTGCGTTATCTGCCCGCGTTGGCAGTATATCAGAAAATCAATTGGGTGGCTGGTATGCGTATCGTGCCTCTAAGTCAGCTTTAAATATGATTATAAAATCAGCCTCCATTGAGGTTGCCCGAAAAAATCCAGAGGCAATAATCGTCGGACTTCATCCTGGAACTGTAGATAGTAATTTGTCCAAACCATTTCAGCATAGCAGCACAAATAGCAAGCTGTTCACCCCATCTATTGCAGCAAATCACCTATTAAGCGTATTAGACACCCTAACATCAGAACAAACGGGGAAGTGTTTTGCATGGGATGGAAGTGAAATATTACCTTAAAAAAATATCGATTATCCTTAAAGATGCATTGATTACAAGAACTGCTTCCCCTATTGAAGCTGCATAATATTTTGTCATAAATGTTTCAGTAAAAATATATCTTTTGGAGGTCTTAATGGCACCTCAATTAGGAGAATGTGCTGAAAATTTATGGCTGGATAAGCCGTTAGAATGGCGTATTTCACAATTAACAGAAATGGGATCTGGAATACAGTGTTTATACTGAAGATGGAAGCCTTGATGAGACAATGGCTGTATCGGATGGGGATGTTGTGCTTGTGCCAAAGGGTCATCACCCTTGTGCGGCTCCATATGGGTTTGAGATGTATTATCTAAACATAATGGCAGGCCCATTGCGGAAATGGCGTTTTTTGCCTGACCCTGCTGTTGAGAGGATTTTAGAACAAGACAGCTAGCATCTTTTTATATTATATCAGTTTTTAATAAATTATACTCTGCCCGAAGTAATATTTAAAACTATAGATATTCAAATCTATCGCCTTTTGGTTGAGGTCGCGCATCAAAATAATAAATGAAAGTGTCAGAATAGTTCAACTGAGTAGGAAAAGCCAAAAAACGGTTTTATGCATAGCGGGGTATATAGCGCGCATGTGAATGTGCTAAACCAAAGTATGACTAAATTGACGTGAAATAAAAAAAAGAGAAAAATCTATGTATCAGAACGTAATCGCCCCGGTTCAATTTAAGACAGTTAAAGACATCTATCTGAATATCAGTCATTTTTTAGATCATTTTATCATGTTAATTTTTGCAAAAGCTGCTTATGATGCTGGCCGTCATTTTGGTATGAGCTATGATGAAATTATTATCTATGGTGTGGCTGGGTTTATTCTATTCGGCGCTGTTGCGCCTCTCGCGGCAAGTCTTGCGGATAGATTTTCGCGTTCTTTATTGCTGGTTATATATCATTTTGGGATAGGATTGGCAGCCATTTTGGCTGGTTTTGCGCAAACTGTCTGGCAGCTATCAGCCGCAATCGGCCTTATTGGTGTGTTTGCTTCCATTTATCATCCGGTTGGCATTGCGATGCTTATCAAAAGCAATCGTAGAATAGGGTTTCGGCTTGGGATTAACGGCGTATTTGGCAATATGGGTGTTGCGGCTGCTCCTCTCATTGCTGGAATATTGCTTACAATGGGCGATTGGCGCCTATGTTTTATTCTTCCAGGAATATTTTGTCTGATTTATGGTTTTGCGTTTATCATAGCTTTAGAGGAGGAGTACCAACTACCCACCCCAAAAAAACAAGTTAAGAAATCTGGATTCTCACCTAACTGGAAACTTGCTTTAGCAGCTGTATTTTTATCTACTGCAAGTGGCGGGTTTGTGTTTAGCGCAATGACATTTGTTGTTCCACGATATTTTGAGATTTCTATGGCTAGCATATCTAGTTCTGTTGCGATAACAGGGCTTCTTGCATCTCTTGTTTATGCATGTGCATCATTTACACAAATTGCGGTGGGTTGGATAATAGATAGGGTAGAGCCAAAGTGGGTTCTGTTTGGTATTGGCATCGGTCAGATATTTTTTATTTTCCTGACGTCTCAATTCACAGATTATGCCTTGTTTTTTGCAATGCTAATAGCAATGAGTTTTGTATTTGGACAAATTCCAATTACGGATACGATTCTATCTAGATACGTCCCGGACGAATGGCGCGCAAAGGCATTAAGCCTTAAGTTCATGTTAAATTTAGTTGTCGGTGCGGCGGTTCTGCCTATTTGTGGAATATTGTTACAATCTGGAATTTTGATGAGTAGTTTGTTTGTTATTCTTAGTTGTATTGCGGCATTGGTTGTTGCTTCTGGCATTATTTTGCCTATTCAAATTGCATCTCACCGGCAAGATTTATAAATCGGCAAAAAAAAGAGCCCCAAGAAGAGGCTCTTTTTTTATTTCTGTTAATTTGTGGCTGTTTGTGCCGCTAATTTACTGTCATGCTCAAAGGTAACAGCATATAATGCCTTGCCATCAAACAATTCAGATAATTGTGAGCCTTCGCTTGCAAAAAATCTATGTGCTTCAATACGGGAGGTAAGACGATATCCCTTGGCAGATAAATTTTGTTTGTGAAACATAATCGCAGCTTCCGTAAAACTGGGAGCAAGAATTGTTATTTTGGTATCATCGTCAGGCATAATTTTATCTACCTTTGTTGATTGGGTCATCATGTACTCCGTATTGGTACTTTGAGGTTTCGTTTTAAGATCTTGTGTAAAATTTGTCATCTTATCCCCTATTCTGCAGCTTCTGTTCGCGATACTGAATCTGAATCATTTATAAACTGAGCATTCTCCGTGCTGTCTTCCAAGGCAGTTGTGGACGGGTTGCCTCTTACCGCAACAGATACTGCATCGAACCAGCTTGCGCCAACTTCTCTTTGGTGACGATGTGCAGTAAATCCTCGTGATTCGGCTGCAAATTCTGCATTTTGCAAATCCATATAAGCTGCCATTCCGCGGTCTCTGTAATCATCTGCAAGCTCGAACATGGCATGGTTAAGAGAATGGAATCCTGCCAATGTAATAAACTGGAATTTAAAGCCCATTTTGCCAAGCTCTCTTTGGAAAATAAGAGCTTCCTCAGCATTCATGTGAGATGCCCAGTTAAATGATGAGCTACAATTGTAGGCTAGCATCTGTTCTGGAAACTCTGCCCGAATAGCACTTGCAAAATCTTGCGCCTGTTTTAAATCTGGCTTTGAAGTCTCCATCCAAAGTAAATCTGCATAAGGAGCGAAAGCAAGACCACGTGCCACGCATCTATCAAAAGCATCTTTATCATCTAATCTGTAGAAGCCTTCTTCTGTACGCTCACCCGAAATAAAGGGCTTATCTCTTGGGTCGATGTCAGAAGTTATTAGCTTGGCGCTATCTGCATCTGTTCTTGCCATAATGATTGTAGAAACGCCGCATACATCTGCTGCCAGTCTTGCAGCATTCAAATTGCTTATCGCTTGTTGAACAGGAACTAATACCTTACCGCCCATGTGACCGCATTTTTTCTCTGATGCGAGTTGATCTTCGAAGTGAACACCAGCGGCGCCGGCTGCTATATATGCCTTGGTGATTTCATAAGCGTTCAAAGCCCCGCCGAAGCCAGCTTCACAATCTGCAACGATTGGAGCCATCCAATTTTTGGTCGCTGTGCCATTTTCTAACACATCAACCTCATCAGCTCTTAGTAATGTGTTGTTAATTCGACGTGCTAACTCTGGGCCAGAATTTGCAGGATAAATAGATTGATCAGGATACATAGAGCCAGCAGTATTGCTATCAGCGGCAACTTGCCAACCTGATAGGTAAATTGACTTTAATCCAGCACGCACCTGTTGGAGCGCTTGATTGCCTGTCATAGCACCTAATGTTGGAACATAATCTTCTGAATGCAACAGATCCCAAAGATTGTTAGCGCCTTGTTTCGCTAATGTGTATTCAATCTGCACGGAGCCTGATAGTTTTTGGACATCCTCCATTGAATAATCTCTTGCAACATGGGCAAAACGTCCGTCATGTGATTGCGTTCTTTGTTCATATGTAGTTGTCATTACTGCTCTCCATAAAAATATTATTAATGATGATGACGTTCTATCAGGCAAAAAAAATTAATTCTAATTAAATTGTGTATATAAATAAAATGTAAATATTTACAAGAAAATTTCAGAAAATATTGTAAAATTTTAGAATTTGTTATATTTACAAAATTAAGGTGTAACGCACCAACAAAGATACTTCTATATCTTGAGATAATAAGGATGTTGAAATGGCAGATCTTCCCGTTGGTAAAATTACGATTGGACCAAAGCTTCGTAAATTAAGGCAGAATCTCAATCTTAACCAAGCAGATATGGCTTCTGAACTTGGTATATCAGCGTCTTACCTAAATTTATTGGAAAATAACGCGCGCCCTATAACAGTGCCTCTTTTATTCAAGCTAGGACAAACCTATGATGTGGATTTACGGGAAATTGCAGAAGATGATAGTGCTAAGCTCGTAGTTCGACTGACCGAGATTTTCTCAGATCCAGCTCTGAAAGAATATCGGTTATCCAGACGTGATTTACATGCTCTTGCTAATCAACATGGCCAGGCTGCACAGTCGATGATTGGTCTTTTTGATGCTTATGAAACAATGAGAGATGCAGCTTACAGCGAGCAACGGGTAGATCAATCCCGAATACAGCCAAGACCTGTTGAAGATGTGCGCGGCTTTCTTGAAAAATCAGGAAATTTTTTCGATATTCTTGAGATTGCGGCTGAAAAATGCAGAAAGGATGCAAATCTTCGTCCTGGATTTGTATTCTCCGACCTCGCGGCATGGCTGCAGAGTAATCATGCTATTCAAACAAAATTAATGCCAACAAATGTTATGGGCAGCATGCTTCGCCAATTTGATTTTCACCGAAATCGTATTTTACTATCAGAAGCAATGCCAGAAGAGCAAAGATTATTCCAGCTTGGTGTTCAAATAGCATTGGTAAGCTGCCAGCCAGAAATAGATACTATTATTGCGGGCGCTGGATTGGAAAATGGCGAGTCGACCAACTTGCTTAAAATGACGTTATCGAATTATTTTTCAGCTTGCCTTATGATGCCATATGATAACTTTCTAGCAGCTGCTCAAGAAACAAAATATGATTTAGAACAATTATCAAACAAGTTTGGAGCTAGTTTTGAGCAAATATGCCACAGGCTTACAACGCTTAATAGGCCGGGAGCGCGCGGTATTGCTTTCTTTTTCCTTCGGGTAGATGAGGCAGGCCATATATCCAAACGATTATCTGGTGGCGGTGTTGAGTTTGCGAAATATGGCGGCTCCTGTTCAAGATGGATTCCACATCACGCATTTAGAACACCAGAGCAAATTCAGGTTCAATTTGCTGAGCTGGAGGACGCGCATCGTTTTATTACCATAACTAAAACTGTCTCTAAACCGCGTACCGAGCCACCCTACATTGGGACACCTATTTTTGCTATCGCACTTGGTTGTGATGCGCGTCATTTTAAAGAGCTTTGTTATACTGAAAAGGTTGCGTCTGAGAAATCTTTTGCCACTGTGCCTATTGGTCTTGGATGTCAGCTATGCGAGAGAAGCGATTGCCAGCACAGATCCGTGCCACCTATTGGACATGAGATGCGCTTTGATCTGACAAAAAGACATGTAGGCTTATATCAATTCGGAAGCTAAATATAACCGTCTCATCAGTTCTTTTGTATCTGATGTTCTCTGTGCCATAGATAAAGGCCTGAAAAAACAATAAGTGTAATGCCAATTATAGTATGAACTGTTGGAACATCGCCGAAAACAACAAAACCAAGAAAAGTAGCACCAATAATCTCTACATATTGAAACGGGGCAAGCAGATTTGCTTGGACTTTGCTTGCAGCAAAAACCAATAACAAATGGCCACCTGTAGCTACTAATCCCAGAGCGATTAATAGCTGCCACTCGTACAAGTTCGGAACTGTCATTTCCAACCCATCCATGTTTGGAAATAGTAAAACAAAAATACTCAAAATGGGTACAATTATTATAGCCATCTGAAACTGCATTTGAACAGGAGATATTTTTTCAGAGAAATATCGCGTTATTAACATATAAGTTGCAAAACTTGCTGCCGTAATGAGCGGTAGCAAGGCAATGAAGCCAACGTCACTAAATTGTGGTCTTATGATGATTACTGCGCCGATAAACCCAATAATGATAGCTGTTACGCGCCTAAGCCTTACTACTTCCCCTAAAAATAATACAGACAGAATGGTTAATATTATTGGCTCAACAAAGAAAATAGCAATGCTATCGGCAAGCGGCATATAACGTACGGCAATAAAAAAACAAAAGGTAGCGGTCGCCATAGCTAGGGCTCTTAGCAATTGAAGCCAGAAATGCTTGAATGTGAGTGATAGCTGATTTCTCCAGAATAAAATTGGTAATAAGATAATTGTTTGAAAGCTGAATCTGAAAAGAACTATCTGGCCTGAAGAAATTTCGTTTTCGCCCAATAGTTTTGCAAAGCAATCTATTAAAGGCAACGCAAACATTGCTCCACACATTAACCAAATACCATGGTTGAAATTTTGTTGGTCCTCCTCAATCATATCTAACCCTTTACGCTAGTTTTTAAATAAGCTCCATGATTTGTTTTGATAAAGTTATCTAGGAAACTAAAAACTTAAATTATGCGTCGTTATTAGATTTACGGTAAATTTTTTAGAGATTATTTAGAATGCGTAAAATCCTTAATATAACAATTTTCTCCTTCATGTGCTTTCTTATAACTAGCTGTGGTTTGTCTACAACTCCCTATTCAACATCAAATCATACTATCTATAAGAAAGTAGCGCAGCAGGCGGAGCCAATGCCGACAGCACAGGCGCCTAACCCTGTAACTATCAAGTCTGAAGTTGTAGATGCACCTTCGGTTAGCAAAACGGAATTTGATAGTCCAATCCCAGGTACTGAAAAAATTATAATGAGAGCAGATACTATTCTAAATTCTGAGAAAAGTTGTCATAAAATTATGACTCTTGGGCTAGCGATTTCTGAGGATTATAGCCAGGCAATGACATCGCTAAAAAATAGAGCATACCTAGTCGGTGGAAATGCCATCGCAGTCTTAAAATTATATGAAGATCATGATGCCTTTGCCGCTGCAACTTCAAATATGAATGTTGAAGGTAAAGAAAACCACATAACCGCAAATAATGTTTCGGGATTGGTGGCTAACATTTATCAATGCATTTAAAAAGAAAAATCTAGCAAAGTAAAACTATGATGGTCCTTCGGAAACATAACTATAAAACTATTTATATATCTGCTTTTTTTGTATGGTTAGTATTATTGTCTCAGACATATGCGGATATAATGATAGATGAATCGGCAAGTAACCTAGCCGCAACTTCAGCAAATAATATAGGAGTGGGAACGTCTGCCTTAGGGAATATTACTTCCGGAGAAGATAATATAGCAATAGGAGATAATAGTACTAATTCCTTACAAACGGGCTCTCAAAACATCGCTTTTGGTGATAGCAGTGGAAGTGGTATAACATCAGGCCAGGAAAATATAGCAATAGGAGATAATACGCTTGCTACCGCTGGTAGCGGCTCGGGAAATATTGCTATCGGTAGTTCAACTTTAAGCAATGCGACTGGAAATGACAATATTGTTATTGGTAGAGACTCAGGGAGTAGTATCACGTCTGGACAGGGAAATATAATCATAGGTAATGATACTGGTTTCACTCTCTCGAACGACAGTTATAAATTAATTATTGATTCAGAAAGTTCGTCCGGTGACCCTTTAATTGTTGGTGATATGCTGGCAAATACACTTACTGTGAATGGCACCTTTAACACAGATAATATGACTTTAGACGAGAATTTGACTGTGACAGGTACTTTAGACGTCACAGGGCTTGCAACTTTAGATAACACCTCTATCACTACACTAAATGTATCTGGAAACTCCAGCCTCACTGGAACTCTAGATGTTACTGGTGCTTCAACTTTCTCAACATTAAGTTCAACCAGTTTAGCGGAACTTGACACATTAAATGTAGATAATGGAGCTACGATAGATTCCGGTGGGTTGACAGTCACGGCAGGTGGTGCATCTATTACCGGCGATACAACTATTACAGGTAACCTTAACATTTCTGGCACTGTGACATCCGCCTCTGTTGTTAGCACTTACGATAACATTACCGTATCTGATACTTCTAACACTAATGATTTGAATGTTGCAGGATTGGCCGTCTTATCAGACAATTTAACTGTTGCAGGTACTACAACCCTGGATAACACATCCATCAGCGGCACATTAGCAGTTACAGATGCAGTGACATTATCAGACAATTTAACTGTTGCAGGTACTACAACCCTGGATAATACATCAATTACTAACTTAACAGTTAGTAATGAACTTAATTTGGATAATGTTACTATCGGAAATAATTTGATGGTCTCTGGGACTACGACTTTGAGCAACGCGTTAACTTTAAATAACAATTTAGCTGTTCAAGATAATGCAACTATTGGAGGAACATTAAACACCACTGGACTTGCAACCTTGGATAACACTTCGATAACAACTTTAAACGTAACCGGCACCTCAACTTTAGCTAATAATCTATTAGTATCAAGCACAGCGACATCTATCGCGGGAACATTAGATGTAGTTGGATTAACAACATTGGATAATACCTCAATAACAACACTCAATGTTGGAGGTGATACTAATCTAGCAGGCAATGTATCCGTTGGAGGAACACTAACCGTCACTGGACTCACAAGCTTTGGCGCTATTACTGCGGATAACGCGACAATCGGCACAATTTTCACTGATACCATTAAATCAGCAGATGGACAGACAGATATTATTAGAGCTGAAAGTGACGGAACAGTTCATATTGGAGAGAATTCACTAGTATTCGATTCTACCAATGATGTTATTTCTTCAAGTTCTGGAAATTTAACACTTGGTGATACCGATAATCATGTAACAAAAGTGAGAGGTATATTAAGTATTCAAGACCCAACAGAGCCGGACCATGCGGCTACCAGACGTTATGTTGACCAATCTGCTGCAATGGCAGCAGCGTTGGATACGCGAAATCCAGAGAAGGGCAAAAATTTTCATGTGCAATTAGGCGGTGCAACAAAAAATCAAGAGAATGCAATCGGTATGAATTTCGCGGGGTCGATGTTTTTGGTAAACGCACCAGGGACTACCGAAGCGCTTCCATTTAGTATTTCCGCAGGCATATCTAATTCGGCTAACCAATATATGGGTAAATTATCTGTAGGGTTATCTTGGTAAGCATCAGCTAACACGAAAACTTAAATAAAAGAGCGTCTGTAAACAACCCGTCAGCAGGCCGCCCGAAATATTCGGGATAGTCGGTGGCATATTGAATAAACAGTGACTTTAAGTCATTACTATTTATTCCATTAGGAATGCAAATCGACACGAAATCTGATTGATGCCCAGAATAAATACTATCGGCTACACCAGCAAGGTAACCTTGGCATATACCATCTTCTAAAGGCAAGTTACTTTGACAAAATGTGAGTAATGATGCACTTGTTAAAAAGTAAGTTTTCTCACTGGCAAGAGATAATTGATTGCCAGTGAAAACTAACCCAACTGCTAATAACATTCTACTCAAAACCGAAGGAATTTTCACGTCCATGCCAACCAGCCCTTAACAGTGTTTAACTTCATTAAATCTTATTTATCTATATATAATTTTGTTATTGGTGTCATGAAGATAAATACTATCGCTATTTCTCTGTATTAAGCAGTGACAGAAAGCGTTTTGCAGCCGGGCTAAAATCATCTCCCATACTAGGCGTTTCCAGCTCTTTGGCCTTCTTCTTGCCAAGCTCTACGCCCCACTGATCAAAACTATTTATGTCCCACAAAAACCCGCTCGCGATAGTAATATGCTCATACAAAGCCAATAAACGACCAACTTCGAATGGGTCAGTTTTATTCCAGCTAATAAGTGTTGAAACTCTTCCACCTGGAAAATTTCTGTGTGGTTCTTTCTGATTATGTTCTCCTATAGCGAGAGCTTCAGCCTGCGCCAATGCATTATAAACGAGTGTATTATGGCTTTCTTGCCAGCCATCAGGCAGAGAACATCCAAGAGAATTTCGAGGAATAAGAATATCCAAGCTTTGCTGTTCAATCCCTTGATGAAGATACTGGAAAAAACTATGCTGGGCGTTTGTTCCAGCCTCTCCCCATATAAGTGGGGAGGCAGGCTGAGTTAAGGTATCGCCTCTAACATCAACTGATTTTCCGTTACTTTCCATTTCTAATTGTTGTGCCCAAGCAGGAAGACGTGCAAGTCTATGATCATAAGGCATTATTCCATGCATTGGCAGGTTCAGAAAATTACGATTCCAAATACGCAAAAGTGCCAATATTATGGCTATATTCTGGTTAGTCTCTGCTTTTAAAACATGCTCATCAATCTGATTTGCGCCATCTAGGAACGATATGAAATTCTTATTTCCAATGGCGATCATAATTGGTAATCCAACAGCAGACCATAGGGAGTATCTACCGCCAATTCCATCCGCAAAATCAAAGATATGTTTTTGGGACATACCCCATTCAAGAGCTTTTTTAGGGGCTGCTGTTATGGCTGCCATTTGATTTGCGGGGTTAATATGCGCCTTTTTAAGCCAATCCGCTGCAAGAGATGCATTTTTCAGTGTCTCCGCTGTGGTGAAAGTCTTGGAAGTGATCAGAAAAAAAGTGGTCTCAGCTTCACAATCAGCAAGGCAGTCATTTAAATCTGAAGGGTCAATATTAGATACAAACCGTATTTTCTGTTTTCCATGGAAAGGGCGCAACGCACTGGTTACCATCGAAGGTCCAAGGTCTGATCCGCCAATTCCTATATTAATTATAGTCTGTATATTTTGTGAGGCTCTCAACCCCTCGCTAAAAGCAGATAGCTTTTGCCATTCATCTGTTTCACGCCTATTTGGCTTGCGCAATTTCGTGTGCAGGACGGCTCTGTCCTCTGTATAATTGATAGGATTGCCAGCATCGAGCGCAGAAAATTTCTCCTGTACCCCAGATGCATCTGCCAGTTTTATTAAGCTGTCGAATAGTGCTTTATTTATGAAATGGCGTGAGATATCTACCCATAATCCATCTAATGCAAAACAAAAATCATTCTCTCTGTTATCCTGTTTCATTAAGTCTTTTAGAGAGGTGTTTTTTATTTGCTGTGCCTCACTCAGAAGGCTGTAATAATGAGGATTATTGGTGAGTTGCATCTTAGTGTCTTTCTAAAGTTGATGCTTGTTTTGCACGTTCAGTTATCATAGAGAAATTCTGCTGTTTGATATCATGCGCTGGCGCAAGCCAGCTACCACCAACACAAGGGACATTTGCAAGCGCAAGCCAGCTAGAAGCAGTATCATAGGTGATGCCCCCTGTTGGGCAGAATTGTAAATGGGGAAGCGGACTTGCAAGTGATTTTATAAACTGAGCGCCTCCGGCAGCTGCAGCTGGAAAAAACTTCATTGCTGTGAAACCATCCTCATGAAGTGTGAGCATTTCTGAAACAGTACTTGCCCCTGGTAGTAATGGTAAATTATGTGCTTTACAGGCATCTATAATTAAGCGAGTTGTACCAGGGCTTACAGCGAAACGAGCGCCAGCATTAGCAGCTGAACGTGCATTAATTTCTGTTAATATAGTTCCAGCGCCAACGCAAATTTCTGGCAACCCTTTTGCCAGACGTTCAATTGAATCCAAAGCAGCATCTGTTCGAAGTGTTACCTCGATAGAGTTAATACCTCCAGAAAGCAATGCTTCACCAAGTGGAACTGCTAAGTCTGCATCATCGATTACGATTACAGGCATCACTGGGCCCGCTAAGAGAATTTCTGAAATATTCATGTATTGTGTCCTGCTGTTAAATTGATGCCGCCCCCTGCTTCTGCGTTCGCGGATTGACCTCGCATAGGTGCAAATAATGAGCGGGCAAAACTATTTGGGTTAAGGTTTGATGCTGAAATGTAATCAGGTCTTTGCGACAGGTCTGCTAAAATTTCAAGCCTCCCAGAAAGCGCATCTAATGTGATCATATCCCCATCTTTTATACGCCCAATAGTGCCGCCCTTAACAGCTTCTGGAAATACGTGAATGGCTGCTGGAATTTTGCCAGAGGCACCTGACATTCTGCCGTCTGTTACAAGTGCGACTTTAAATCCTTTATCTTGTAAGTTAGAAAGCATAGGGGTCAGGCTATGTAATTCTGGCATTCCATTAGCTTGCGGACCCTGAGCAATAACAACCACAACAACGTCCCTGTCTAGTTTGCCATCAGCATAAGCAGATTTTACATCTGCTTCATTTGAAAATACGGCAGCTGGGGCGCTGATAACTCTATTTGTCTCAGACACTGCTGATACTTTAATGACCGCTTTTCCAAGATTTCCAGATAGCATTTTTAGCCCACCAGTTTTCTGGTGTGGCTCTGAAATTGGACGCAATATGCTTAAATCTCCAGAACTATTAGGTGCGTCCCGCCATTCAAGCCCATTATTAGTTAAAATAGGTTCAGATGCATAATCATCGATAGAATTACCCCACACAGAATCGGCGGTACCGTCAAGCAGGCCTGCTGAAAGCAACTCCTTTATAACAAAGCTTAATCCACCTGCGGCATGGAACTGATTTACATCAGCACTGCCATTTGGATAAATGCGTGTTAAGAGTGGTATTATATCTGATAGGTCTGAGAAATCTTCCCAAGTTAACACAATACCCGCAGCAGCTGCCATTGCTGGCAGATGTAATGTGTGGTTGGTAGAGCCGCCAGTGGCATGTAAACCAATAATAGCATTTACAAAGCTGCGCTCATCTAACATTTTTCCAATTGGACGGTAATCATTGGATTTTCGGCTAATACGAATGGCTTGTTCTGTTGAAGCAACTGTTAGAGCGTGCCTGATATCACTATGGGGATGCAAAAAAGCAGTGCCTGGCAAATGCAGCCCCATGATTTCCATCAACATCTGGTTTGAATTCGCAGTTCCGTAAAAAGTGCATGTACCAGCTCCGTGATAAGCGCTTGATTCTGCTTTTAATAATGCATCTCTTCCAACTTCCCCTTTTGCAAAGGCCTTTCTAACAGAGGCTTTCTCATCATTAGGAAGTCCAGAACTCATTGGTCCGGCTGGAATGAAAATCGCAGGCAAATGTCCAAAAGATAACGCGCCTATAACCAATCCAGGTACGATTTTATCACATACGCCAAGGCACAGCGCCGCATCATAAACACCATGGCTAAGGCTGATAGCTGTCGACATAGCAATAACGTCACGTGATAAAAGAGACAATTCCATCCCGGGTCGCCCTTGTGTTACGCCATCACACATTGCGGGAACACCGCCAGCTACTTGCGCTGTGGCTCCGGCCGTTCTTGCAGCTGCTTTTATAATAGCAGGAAACGTCTCAAAGGGTTGGTGAGCTGAAAGCATGTCATTATAAGAGGTGACAATGCCGATATTCGGTTTTTTACTTGTCAAAAAATCTGCTTGGTCAATACCTGCCCCTGCGCCAGCATGAGCAATATTAGAACAGGAAACAGCCCCTCTATCTTGGTCATTATCTGCCGCCATTTCGTCAATTGCCTCAAGATATGCAGAACGGGTATTTTTACTGCGAATTCGTATGCGTTGTATAACCTCGGCAATGAGGGGATGTAATTCTGACATTATTACAAACTTTCTATTTCGATAGGCAGGATTGTTTGATGAATTAAAAAATGAACTGGGAGTGTCTTGTCTGTTTCTGCTTTTGCTAAAACGGCCTGTTTTTCAGCCCCATTAGAAAGAAGAATTATCCTACTACTATTCAGAATAAGACTGAGATTCATTGAGATACGAGGGACTGAAGGACTACCAAGAGCAGGTGTTATAATAATGCGTGGCTTGCTGGTACTGTGTAAATCTGGATGGGGCAGCGATGAAGCTTCAGATTTTGATAATAAATCAGGAAATAGGGAAGCAAAATGACCGTCTGTTCCCATTCCAAGAAGTGTAACGGTAAATTTTGCAGGTAGCGCTGAGAGGTAAGTCAAATCTGTTGATAAGGGTATTAGCGTTGCAAGACTTGCTTTATTTTGAATAAAATGGGTCTTTATAAGACGTTGATTGCTGTGCTTTGATTGTGGGTCTACCAGTCTGTCATCCACAAGAAAAATTGTAATAAGTGACCAATCAATTTCTTGCAAATTAAGATAGCCAAAAATTTCAATGGGGCTTGACCCACCACATACCACAAGAGATGCAGAAGAGGTTCGCGATAACTCGGATTGAAGCGAATCTGCGATAGACTCTGCTATTATTTGCGCTTTTGAAGTCATATATCTTCATCTAATGCAGGGTTAAACCAGTGTCTGCCCTCTCTTTTTAATATTTTATCCTCTGGTCCCATCGAGTTTGGAGAATAAATCTCTGGGTTTCTTTTTCGAACCATTGAGATGATGGGATCAATATAATCCCATGCTGCCAAAACCTCGTCAGAACGCATAAATAAGGTTTGGTTACCACGCGCTATATCCATCAGCAATCGCTCGTAAGCATCGGGAAGTCGCTCGGCAAATGCTTCATCAAATGAAAGATTTAGCTCGGATGGAAATAATCTCATTCCGCCAGGACCTGGTTTTTTAGATGTCAGATGCAGTCTTAATCCTTCTTGAGGTTGCACTCGTATCACAAGACGATTTGGGTATTCTTCTGCCTCTGGCTTGCCATTTTTTGCAAAAATATCATGTGGCCTATTTTTAAAGGTGATTACAATCTCGCTGGCCCGCAACCCAAGTTTTTTTCCGGTGCGAATATAAAAGGGAACACCAGCCCACCGCCAATTATCTATATTTGCCTTCATCGCAACAAAAGTCTCAGTGTTGCTTTCTTGCCCCAATTCTTGGGTGTAATTTTTATACTGACCGATTTGTATCTCGTCCTCTGCTGAGGGTCGAAGCGCCTGTAATACTCTTAATTTTTCGGTTCTAACTTGATCTGCGTTGAAATAAGATGGGGGCTCCATCGCAACGAGACATAATAATTGCAAAAGATGATTTTGCACCATATCACGCAATGCCCCATAGGAATTATAATAGGATGCGCGTTGTCCAACCCCAACGGTCTCTGCCGCTGTTATTTGAACATGATCTATATGATGATTATTCCATTGTGTTTCAAAAATAACATTCGCGAATCTCAGCGCCATAAGATTTTGGACTGTTTCTTTGCCTAGATAATGGTCAATTCGATATATCTGACTCTCATCAAATACGTTTAGTATTTCTTGATTTAACGCTAATGCAGAATCCTTGTCATGGCCAAATGGTTTTTCAACGACCACTCTGCTTTGTGGTAAGACCAGATTATTCTTCTGTAATAATACACAACTGGCACCAAATAATTTAGGAGCAACAGCAAGATAAAAAATACAAGGTCTTTCTTCTGAGAGATCAGACTTCAGAGTATTATATAATTCATCCCCGCCGATATTATTAACAATGTCTAATTCTAAAATTTGAATGAGCTGAAGAAAATTCTCCCAGCTTTGCTCATCCGCAATGCCACTTTCAAAGGCTTGCTCACAGAATGGGCGAAAATTACTAGCAAATTCTTGAGTTGTGATGACAGTTCTCATACAGGAAATCAGGCGAAAGTTTTCTGTTATTTGACCATGTAAGAAGCGCCAAAATAACGCAGGAAATATTTTACGAACTGATAAATCGCCGCTACCCCCAAATATAATAAAATCACTATCATGCGTGATCGCAGTTTCTGGAAGCGCATTGTTCATAATCATTGGCCTTCAACATTTTTGCGCAAGTTATAGGCTAAAAAACAACCGATTGCTAGTCCCAACAAAAGAGCAATTTATAAAAAAATATCTACCCCAGTTAACCATAAAGCAGGTTAATACTTTTCGGCAATTGTAACCTAAATATGATGTTTTGAATTTGCGCACCCTGTAAAAAGATACTGCTAATAAGCGTAAGCATGGTATAACGCAAAAACCATAAATTAATCCTTGATAGAAAGACGTTTTTTTTTGTTTTCCAATCCTCATATGCGCGTAATGCTTACGGGCATTTTTTTTGCGAGTTTATCAGCCTGTCTTGGGGGTACAACTTTTGTATTTACCCGCATCGTTATTCCACAGACAGATCCCGCAACACTTAGTTTCCTTCGCTACGGCGTAATAGGGCTCATTCTATTTGCCTTTTCCGCAAAAACAGTATTGAGCATCTCGATGCCAAAGCGAGATGTAATAGGTATTGTAACAATAGGTCTTGGTATGTTCGCTATATTTCCATTCTTTATGGCATTTGGACTTAGCTATACAACTGCAGCCAGAGGTGGTTTATTATATGCAACGATGCCTCTTGCAACTATCATCATCGCTACATTATTTAAAATAGAACGACCTTCCTTGGCTAAGATATTAGCGGTAATTCTGGCGATGGTAGGAGTGGTTATTGCTATTGGAACTAAGGTCTCACCTGATAATTTAAGTTTGTTAAAGGGAGATGCATTAGTGATGGTGGGTGTGTTAGGTGCTGCGGTCTTTACCGTTTTTTCAGGCAAATATATGGCGAAATATGGAAACCTACCTGTGATGGTTTTCTCGGCTATTTCAGGTGTCTCAACCACATTTGTTTTGTCCTTATTCATAGGAGCCCCCTTGGACGGCTCTTTAAGTTTTGATGTTTATGGCTGGTTTGCAATTTTTATGCTTGCAGTGCCAGGAGGTGCATTGATGATGTATTCTTGGGGACGCGCTTTGATGATAATATCACCGACACAGGCTGCAATTTTACTTGGATTTAATCCGCTAACCGCAATGTTGTTAGGCGCTTTGTTAATTGGTGAAGAAATAACGTTAGAGTTTATTGTTGGTTTTTTAATGGTTGTGAGTGCTGTGGTTCTCTCCAATGCATCATTGAAAGGAAGGCAAGGTTAGCTATTGGCGAAACAGATTATTAATAATAATCACTGATATTTCTATATCAGAAGTTGAGTAAGATACTGTAAGGGACGGTTTTGACAGGTTTTAAAAAAATACTATTGAGAGCAGGGGGACAAGAAATTCCTCTTTTATATTGCGTGAGCGGTTGTAGGCTTTGTGCTTAATGCCAATTAAAAAAAGGCGCAGTTTCAGACTAGATTTTCGCTAAGAGGCAAACTAACATGCGAAAGCTGGAAATAATAATTCATTTTACCCACGAGGAGATAATACGATAATGACGATGCAAAAAATATGGAAATTAAAAGATTTTGGGGGTTCTGACCAACTTGAGTTATCACAAGCTGAGATACCAAACGCGTCTGATGCACAAGTAATTATAAAGAACGAAGCCATTGGTCTTAATTATCTAGATGTTTATTTTCGCACTGCATTATATCCATGGCCAAATCAAGAGCCTGTAAAAATACCAGGTTCTGAGGCCGCCGGTACGGTGACTGAAATCGGTTCTGGGGTAACCCATCTGCAAGTTGGAGACCGCGTTACTTATGTTATGCCGGTAGGCGCTTATGCAGAATATGTGTGTGTGCCGTCCAAACATGTTGCAAAAATTCCAGATTCTGTATCTTTTGAAACTGCTGCTGCTAGCCTGCTAAAAGGTGTTACCGCATATTATCTTCTTCATGATACGTTTGAACTCAAAGCAGGTCAGACTGCTCTTGTGCATGCAGCGGCTGGAGGAGTTGGCCAGCTTTTGGGACAATGGGGTGCTGAAACTGGGGCAACCTTAATTGGCACAGCCGGAGGTCCTGAAAAATGCAAAGTTGCAAGCGCTGCTAAATATCACCATGTGATTGACTATAATAATCAGGATTTTGTTGCGGAGGTGATGCGTATCACCGATAATCAAAAAGTGGATGTCGCCTATGATAGTGTGGCAAAAACAGTTTTCCCTGGTACAATGGACTGCATTAAACCACGTGGGTTGTGGGTTGTATTCGGACAGGCATCAGGGCCTATTACCGACTTTAATATCGGTATGTTAGCTCCTAAAGGCTCGCTATATGTTACTCGGCCAGCGCTATTTAATTATATTCCAACTCAAGAGCAGTTCACCAAAGCTTCTGATGCATTATTTAGCAGAATTGCGGATGGAAGATTAGTTACAGGGGTTCACGGTGAAATGTCTTTCGAAGAAATTCCAAAGGCTCATGATATGCTAGAAAACCGGCAAACTACTGGGTCGGTCATATTTAAGTTCAACTAAAAAAGAGAATAAGATGATTGATTTTTATACATGGTTTACACCAAATGGCCGAAAAGTTTCTTTAATGCTTGAGGAAACAGGACTCGACTACACGACATTTCCAATAAATATAAATAATAAAGAGCAGTTTCAGCCACATTTTCTGGCAATATCTCCAAATAATCGTATTCCTGCGATTATCGACAGAGATAATGATGATTATGCCCTTTTTGAATCAGGAGCTATACTTTTGTATTTAGCTGAAAAGTCGGGGCAGTTCTTGAATACGGATGATAGGGATGTTTATTGGCGCACCATGGAATGGTTAATGTGGCAAATGGGCGGTGTTGGTCCTATGTTTGGTCAAGTTCATCATTTCACTAAATATAATAAGGGCAAATCTGAATATTCAGAAACCAGATATCATAATGAAGCCAAACGACTTTATGGCGTAATGAATAAGCGTCTTAGCGAGAGCCAATTTATTGCGAGTGATGAATATTCTATTGCAGATATGGCAATATGGCCTTGGGTTGCGCGATTTAATTGGCAAGAGATTGACTTGAATGAATTTGAAAATGTAAAGCGTTGGTATAAAGAAATTCTAGTTCGACCAGCTGTACGTCGTGCTTGGAATGTCCCTGAGAATGAGCAGCCACTTCCTAACCCAGATGATCTGTCTTCGTAATAAATATAGTCATATTTTTTGATAATGTTGTCTAGAAGGAGGTGTTAATGGCGCGCCGTTTTATTGATTTATCAGTTGCATTGCAAGCTGGCATTGCTTCTGACCCGTCCTTTATGTTGCCGAAAATTGACTATCACCGCCATAAGGATACAGCGTCACAAATGGTGGGCTTTTTCCCAGGTCTAAGCGAAAGCGAATTGCCTGGCGAAGAGGGATGGGCCATGGAAACCATGGTTGTAAGTACACATAATGGGACTCATATGGATGCACCCTATCATTATCATTCCACAATGAGCGGTGGTCAGCGAGCCATCACAATAGATGAAGTGCCTTTGGAATGGTGTTTTAATCCCGGGGTGAAGCTTGATTTCAGACATTTTGAAGATGGCTATGTTGTTCAAGTGGCTGATATTAAAGCAGAGCTAGACCGTATCGACTATGCGCTGAAGCCACTTGATATTGTGCTTGTGAATACGGCAGCTGATGGCCATTATGGCGCGGATGATTTTGTATCTAAAGGATGCGGTATAGGAAGAGAGGCAACAATCTTTCTTCTCGATTTAGGGGTGCGGGTAACTGGAACAGATGGTTGGAGCTGGGATGCCCCTTTTGTGCATACAGCAAAAACGTATGCTGAAACAAAAGATGCAGGTCTAATTTGGGAAGGTCATCGGGCAGGGATGCATCAAGGATATTCACATATTGAAAAATTAGCTAACCTTAGCGAGCTTCCAAGCTATGGTTTTATTATTTCAGCATTTCCGTTTAAGATAAAAAATGCATCTGCAGGATTTACTAGAGTTGTCGCAATTTTAGAAGAGTAAAGCCCTTTAACGTTCTTGTTTACCATAAATAATGTTTGTTAGTTTTTGCCCAAGGAAGACGGCGATGGGGCGCATTGCCATAATGGCAAAAAAACCAACAATAGACGCGACAAGCCAGTTCGCTGGCCACACGGAAAAAAATAAAGACTTATGCTCTAATGACAAGTAAGTCACAATCGCACTAATAAACATAGTCACCAAAATCGCTGATAATAATGTAATAAGACAGAGTGAAAAAAGCGCGCGTTGCATGAGATATCCTAATTTACTATTTTTTTAAAAGCTAACACTTCTGAATGTTGTTTTAGCATAATAAAAAATACGGGCGGTATGAATATACCGCCCGTTTTATTTCACAATTATAAATGGTCTATAGTTTAGAGAACTGGAATCTTACAGGCCACTCATGACCTTCAGCTTCCATCATATCCATATATTCATCCATAATTTTAATTGCGTCCACACCATATTCGTTCATGATGTCGTTCGCACGTGTATTAGGCCAATCTTTGATTGTTTCTGCCCAAATAACCTGCTGGTCCATTGGAAGATAGTAAACTGTATCGCTTAAGCCTTTTTCTTCGCCAACTTTAACGAGTTTATCAAGACCTTTTTCATAGTTTACCCATGCATCTTCATTAACAGCAGCAGAATAAACAAGCGCCTCTTCTTCAATAATAGCCATTACGTCAGCTGGAAGCTTAGCAGCTGTATTCGCATTTATGGTTAGGATATTCTGGTTCATTGCACCAAAGCCAGTAACCGTCCAGTATGGAGCAACTTCATAGAACTTGTATCCACCACCGTGAGCAGTTGGGAAAATAACAGTTCCTTCAGCAACGCCAGTAGCCATGTCATTATACATAGTCGGCAATGTTGATGTTACTGGTATTGCACCGAATAACGAAACCCAAGGAAGGTTAGGACCAGCAGCAACGATTTTACGGCCTTTCAGCTCGTCTGCTTTTTTCCAAGGCTCAACAGTGCCAATTCCATAATCATCGAACCCAGATAGCCCTGGTAAATAAACTTGATTATATTTTTCAGTAAGAACAGCTGTTAATTCAGGATATTTTTCGATTAATTCAGCTTTTACTTTATTTACAACTCGAGGGTCTTCGTGTGTAAAAGGAACAAAGTAATCAAAGTTCAAAGGTAATAATTTGGCCGTTTCGAAACAGACACAATAAGCACCAATATCAAGTAAACCTTTTTCTACAGCTTCAAGTGTCTCGTGCACCTTTGCAATTTTTCCGCCATAAGCTTCGATGAACTTGATTTTGTGGTCTGTCTCAGCAGCAACTCTTGCAACAACATTCGGAACAAAAACATTTTCCAAATTTCTTACATAAGGTGTAGGGGCAGATGGATGTCCTGACCCTATTCTAAGTGTGAAGCTATCTGCAAAAGCAGATGAGATAAATGCTGTAGACGCTAATGCGGCTGCACTTATCAAACTTAATAGACTTTTACTCATTTTTTTCCTCCCAAGGTGTATTTAAAGTCATAAAGATCTAGTCTTCTCTGTTTGTTAAGAAACAATTTTAAACAAACGTTGTCAACCAGCTTGCTAATCCAGGGAAAATGACTACTAAAATCATTACGATTAACATCATGATCCAGTACGGGATTGACCCTGAAAAAATTTGATTAAGAGGTACATCGTGTCCTGTACCAGATAAAACGCCTTTTACCGTGTAAACGATTAATCCAAATGGTGGTGTTAGCAAGCCAGCTTCAATGGCTAGAATACCGAAAATAGCAAATGCGTATGGATCCATTCCACTACTAAGTGTCATAAACAACGGAACGGTAAGTAAAATAATTGAAATTGAATCTAAAAGCATTCCCAATAAAAGCCATATAATCACCATCACGATGAGTCCCATTGCACCATCTAACCCTGCAGAACTCATTGCGCCAATTATTAATGAGTCGATATCTGCAAGAGACAAAAATCGAGAATACATGCCAGCTGTAATCAGCAAAATCATTATTGGTGCAGATGTTTTTCCAGCATCGATAATACATTCTACAAGCTCTTTAAATCGAAGCCCTTTGGCAATCGCAATAAACATGCCCGCAAGCGCGCCAACACCGGCTGCCTCTGTTGCTGTAAAAAAACCACCCCAAATTCCGCCAAGAACAAGCATGATTAATCCAATAATAGCAGCCCCTGAGTAAACTTGCCCTTTTGTAAGTGGGGTTACATCCCCTAATGTATCAGGTTCTGGCGCGATTGAGGGGTTTAACTTAGCGGTGATCATATTATAGGCAGCAAAGAATGCTGCAAGAACAATTCCGGGCAATACTCCAGCTACGAACAGCTTGCCGATTGAGTCCTCAGTTATAATGCCCCAAACAATTAACAATACACTTGGCGGTATCAGCATGCCAAGACAAGCGCTTCCAGCAATTGAACCTAATGCGAACGAATGCTTGTAACCTGCGGCCTTCATTTCTGGCCAAGCAATTCGTGTAAATGCAGCAGCTGATGCAATAGAAGTTCCAGTTACAGCAGCAAAAGCCGCGTTTCCTGTAACAGTTGCAACTCCAAGTCTTCCAGGAACACCTCTCAAACCTTTATTTATAAGAGTGTAAAGGTCTGCAGCCGCGCCACTTTTGGACAAGAAATCACCCATTAGCACAAACAAAGGTATGGTCATAAACACATGATCCCTTATAAGTTCATATGCCGCACCACCCACTTGGCTTGCGGCCAGATAGGTATCTCCAAATATGAAGTAAGTTCCTACCATTGCTGTAGCACCAAGTGCCAGTGCAATATGAACACCCAGCACTATTGCTCCAAGCATCCCTAAAAGGGTTAGAAGCATGAGGGTATCTAAATCCATCGTTCGTTCCTTTAAATTATTTACTCAGCTATTTAAGATCATATTTTTCTGAATTTTTGAATATTAGTCTTGTGCCATTGGTGTAGAGTCAGTCCCAGTAACAGCTCTGAATGCTAAATTCAAATAAATTAAAACTACGATTAAAGAACAAAAAACAATTACAGTTCTGATTATGTATACTGGAAATTCAATTGCTCCGATACCCTGATATTCTTTGATTTCCCAGCCGCGCACCATATCCGTCCAACCGCCAACTGCTATACCGATGAAAAGCGCAAAGCCGATCAAATAAGATACAAAATTTATGCTTAGCCTCACTCGCTTTTTAACCAGACCGAATATTAGAGTAGTCCTTAGCATAGTTCCAGCTGCAATTGCAAATGGCACCTGAAGGAAGACGATCGCGGGGACAGAATTCTGTACAATTTGGTCTGCACCCAAAAACAGTCCTAAATTACGAAAAGCAACTTCAGCAAAGATGGTTAGGGCAACAAAAATCAGCCAAATAGCAGCTATCGCTTGCAGAACTTCTGTTGAACGACGTATCATGCCTTCCATATTTTTTATCCTCTTTCAATCAGCAGCTTTGATACTGCGTTATTCATAACCGTCAAATTAACTTATTAACTCAATAGAAAATTATTCTTTTCAACAGTCAACATTAACATTAGAGTTGAATCAATTAAAATATCGATAAAAAAAATCTTTTTCAGTCTGTAAAAGAGTTTGGCACGGAGGAATTTATGGCAAAACCCAAAAAAGTAATCATTACATGTGCAGTTACCGGAGCAATTCATACCCCGAGTATGTCTCCTCATTTGCCAATTACGCCAACTGAGATAATTGATGATGCGCTAAATGCGGCAGAGGCAGGGGCTGCTATCCTGCATCTTCATGCACGTGACCCAGAGACAGGAAGGCCTGACCAAACACCAGAAGCTTTTGGGCGTTTCTTGCCTCAGGTCAAACAGGCAACAAGTGCTGCTATCAATATAACAACTGGCGGCAGTCCATACATGCGTGTGGAAGAACGTGTAAAGCCAGCAGAACTGTTTAAGCCAGAGGTTGCCTCTTTGAATATGGGATCCATAAATTTTGGTCTTTATATGATGTTGAACAGATATACGGAATTCAAACATGATTGGGAGCCAGAGTTTCTTGAAAGCACTAGAGATCTTGTTTTCAGAAATTCATTCAAGGATATCGAATACATCCTTACCACATGCTATGAGAATAATACTAGATTTGAATTTGAATGTTACGATATCGCGCATTTATATAATCTGAAACATTTCCTTGATAGAGGTCTTGTAAAGCCACCTTTGTTCATCCAGTCTGTTTTTGGAATTTTGGGCGGTATTGGAACTCATGCTGAAGATGTAGCGCATATGAAGAGAACAGCAGATAGACTTTTTGGCGACCAGTATGAATGGTCTGTACTTGGTGCTGGCTCTGCTCAAATGAGAATAGCTGCACAAGCTGCTTCTATGGGTGCTAATGTTCGCGTTGGTCTAGAGGATTCGCTTTGGGCTGGGCCTGGCAAACTAGCGACATCTAATGCCGAACAAGTAAAAAATGCACGACAAATTATAGAGGGTATTGGACTGGAAATAGCCAGCCCAGAAGAAGCGCGAGAGATCCTGCAATTAAAAGGCAGCGATAGAGTTAACTTTTAGCGAGAAGAAAAACTTATGAGTGAAGAGACCAAAAGGTTCGACGTGATTTTTGAATGTGATGCGATAAACCCTGGCAGAATGAGAACAGATATGAAAGTTCGCATGCTTGAGCCAGACCCGTTTGAATGCGATCTGGCTACCGATGAAATGGGATTTCATGGAGGTGATGGCTCTGCCCCAACGCCGCTTATGTTGTTTGCCGGTGGGCTTACGGCGTGTCTTATGACACAATTAAGAGCATTCTCTAAAAGATTAAAAGTGGATGTTGGAGAAATTAAGCTTGCAACGCGTCTGCATTGGCAGGGCTTCCAAAAGGGACGCGAGCCCTATGTAACAGAGCCTGTTAGCTTCGAGATCGATATTGATATGGAAGGCTCTGCCTCAACTGAACAGCGAATAGAGCTTATAGAGGCAGCAAAAAAAGGGTGCTTTGTTGAACAGACATTAATGCGGCCTAATCTAGTAGGACATCGGTTGAGAGTAAGTGATGAGTGGATAGAGGTTTAAGAAATGGCAGAAGTCAATCTATTAGTTAATGGTAACAATATATCAGTTGATATAGACCCAGATACCCCGTTAATTTATGTGCTGCGAAATGATTTGGATTACACAGGAGCAAAACTTGGATGTGCGTTAGAGCAATGTGGCGCATGTATGGTATTAGTGGATGGCGAACCTACAAATAGCTGTGTGCGGGCAGCAGCAGAGTTTGAAGGAATGAAGATAGAAACGGTCGAAGGTTTTGGAACTCCTGATAAGATGAGTGAAGTCCAACAGGTATTCGCAGAGGAGAATGTAGCACAATGTGGCTATTGCACAGCTGGCATTGTTTGCAGTGTTACAGCACTATTCCGAAAAACACGAACCCCGTCAGATGAACAAATTAAAGAAACGCTTAATCGTCACTTATGCAGGTGTGGCTCTCATTCTCGCATTCTGGATGCTGTTGAGCGAATTCGTGCAGGAGAGACAATATGAGCAAGCATACGAGTCTTTCCAATAGTCCATGGGTAAGTGATTGGCTTGATTTTTCCCGCGACGGCAAGCTTATTTTGCACACTGGTAAAGTTGATATTGGCCAGCGTATAACAACAGCTCTTGCTTTAATTGCAGCAGAAGAATTAAGTATTCCGTTTGATTACATTACTGTTAGGAAAACCAGAACCGATGTCGACCCAAATGAGGGATACACGGCAGGTAGTTTCTCGATGCAGCATTCCGGTTATGCAATAAAAAAAGCGAGCGCTACAGCACGTCATATATTCACTAAGAAAGCGTCTGAGAGGCTAAATGTTGCAGAGCAAGAGCTCAAAATTAGCGACGGCCAGTTTCGTGCTACTGGAACCAACCTATCTGTAACCTATTGGGAATTAATGTCTGATGTTATGTTAGATGTTGACGTCGATGAAGAAGTCGAAACTAAAAATCCAGCGGATTATTCTACTCAGAATAAACCACATATTGCCAAGGGTATGGCAGAAATTATGACTGGAAAATATCAATTTCTGCATGATCTTAAGCTGGATAATATGCTTCATGCCAGAATAGTAAGGCCGCCCCATTATCATTGTGAGCTGGAAAGTTTAAATTCAGATGTTCTGAGCCGTTTACAGGAGGAAAATATCTATGTAGTGCAAGATGGTAGTTTCTTGGCTGTTGCCGCATTGCAAGAATATCAGGTCGTAAAAGCAGCGAGGCGGCTCTCGCTAGCTGCAAAATGGAAATCTGTTAAACAATTATCAGAAGAAAATATTTATTCTCAGCTTACCTCGAATAATAAAGACAGCTTTTTTGTTGAAAAAGGTTGTATCCCGTCTGCCACTGCAAAAATCCCAGATCTGGAACAAATTGATGGGGATGAAAATAAAACGATAAGAGCAACCTACCGAAAACCATACCATATGCACGCTTCCATTGGGCCTTCGGCTGGATGCGCTAGCTATGATGGTGATGCATTGATTGTTTGGACACATAATCAGGGTGTTTATCCACTGCGTGCCGCTATTACTGAAGCATTTGATATGGCGACAGATAAAGTTACTGTGCAATTTGTTCCAGGTTCAGGAGTATATGGGCATAATGGCGCCGATGATGCTGCATTTGATGCAGCAATAATTGCACGTCATATTAAAGGCCATCCTATCTTACTTAAATGGACGCGTGATGACGAGCATAGCTGGGAGCCTTATGGCTCTGCAATGCAGTGTGAAATTCAGGCAAGCATCGATAAAAACGGAAAGATTAGTTCATGGTCTCACGAAACATTTGCTGATACGTTCCTTGCGCGTCCTATAACCGGAAAACAACCCGCTACCAGAATGGTGTCTAGTCATTATATAGAAGATGCGCTTCCTTGGCCTATAGCCGAGCCTATGATGGTGCCTCATGGTGGTATTCATCGCAATATGGAAATGCTCTATGAAATGCCAGAACCGCGTCTTATAAAAAATAGGGTATATGATTTACCGCTACGTACATCGGCGCTTCGCACATTAGGGGCGTATGGCAATGTATTCGCAAATGAATCTATGATAAATGAACTCGCTGAAAGTGCAAATATTGACCCATTTACCTTTAGATTAAATCATCTTAAGGATGAACGGGCTATCGCAGTACTATCTAAGTTACAGCATGTAATGAGAGATAATAGTAGGGATGAGGAACAATTCGGTCATGGCATTGGATTTGCGAGATACAAAAATTCGGCCGCCTACTGCGCAATTGGGGTATGTTTGTCAGTAAATGAGGCTGCTGAAGTGAAATTACATGATGCTTACATTGTTTGTGACGCTGGTGAAATTGTTGATGCAGAAGGGGTGCGTGCTCAGCTTGAAGGTGGTTTTATTCAAGCTGCAAGCTGGACGTTGTATGAGCAGGTTTTATATGATCGCGATGGAATTGTAAGCCGGGATTGGGATACATATCCAATTATCACATTCGATAATATACCACAGATGCACACACATCTTATTGTGAACCCTGGTATGCCATATCTTGGGGCAGGGGAGGGTGCAGCTGGACCAACTGCAGCTGCAATCGGAAATGCGTTGAAGGAAGCAACTGGGCTTAGAGTTCGAGAAATGCCATTTAACCCAGACAGGATAATGGCAGCCGCGTTAGAAGAATAATTAAGATAGGTAAACAAGAGTAGTTAAGGGGAGAAAAATATGTCAACAGTAGAATTTCCGGTTTTAGATTTAGAGCCATATTTTAATGGGGAAGCAGATGCAGATATAAAGCTCGCCGAACAATTGAAAGAGGTATGTGAGACAATCGGTTTTTTCTTTTTAAAGAACCATCAAGTACCG